>JRHI01000007.1_pt1 | contig 170483 bp, 164 predicted proteins | sample 215371 | NCBI WGS metagenome assembly JRHI01 (sample SAMN02929681, study PRJNA255918) | sediment metagenome | biome: cave system; feature: Ice Cave; material: Sediment; isolation source: sediment from deep within a dark volcanic ice cave with no known source of... ...
GAAGATCGTCGCAGCCGACACCTCGTACACCACCGCGCGGGACTCAACCTCGCGTTGGTCATCGCCCGCCCCCGTTGCCCCGTCAGCGGTTTACGAGGATGTCGCCGCTATAGGCGGGAACAGAGAAACTCGGCGTGACGGTCTGACCGGCGAGATTTATCGCCGGCCGTGGTGTGGCCACCGTGACCGGAGTTGCAGTCGGATTGACGGCCACAATTCCTTTGGCAAAGTTTCGGATCCAGACGCCCCCGGTCGTCTGTTTGGGCCCGCCGAGCGCGGCTCCGATGTCTACGTGCTCGTATGGACTGTCGGCCAGGTTGGCTTGGGCGTTGTTCCCACCGATGAAGTCGTAATAGCTACTTGGCGACGCTCCTAACAGGAAAGTGGCGAGCGAAAACCGGTGCCACTGGTCGATCTGGTCGGGCGTGGCCGCACCCCACAGTTTGACCATCCCGACAATCGCTCGCTCCTCGCCGTCGTTGAGCATTCGCCAGTCGTCCATCCAGCCGGAGATCGAAGGAAACGAGGTGGCCGGAGAGCGAGCGTCCCGCATCCAGGCTTCCGCTAAGGCTCCGTCCGAGGTCGATAGCAGCAGGGAGGTCGATGCTGATCGATTGTAGAAAGCGGTCCCGTTGCCGAGCCCGTTGGACAAAACTACTGCCGAACCAAGCGCGCGCTTGATCGTTCGGGCTTCAGCACTCGTATCTCTCAGCCAGTCAGCTGGCGTGTACTGCTTGCCGGTCGCCGGTTCGATGGGAATGCACGACAGGTAGCCCTTGGTGACTGGAGCGACTCCCATCACATCGAGGAATGCACCGTCGAACCCGGGGGTCTTGGCCAGCGCGACCCGCGACGCGACCCACTCCGGGTTGCGTATGTTCATCACGACGTTGTGAAAATGGCGCTGCTCGCAAAGGGATCCGTCCGCGCCGTGGAGGTACTCGGACGCTGGCAGCGACTGTCCGGCGTGCGCCGTTGTCCCACTTACGTACTTCAAGATGATGAGGTGCGGGTTGGCGGCGCGCATGGCTGGGAACCATCGGTCGAGCTCAGGGTCATTCTCGGACAGCATGTCGACGGACCGGGCGAAATTGACGGCGTCGGCCGCGTTGAATGAAGCCGGCAGATGGAACTGGTTTACCGCCACAAAGCGCCGCACCGTCCTGCCCGTTGGCCAAGTGGAATTCGCCTTCGACAGTCCAGTTTGGTGCTCGGACGTTGACTCAGCTCGCACGACGAACACCGCCAGCAACGCGACCATGACGGCGGCGACGCTGCCAAACACCCGTTTTTGTGTCGGCGTCAACGAGAAAGACCGCCGTGTGGCTTGCACGGCCGGGCGCGGCGGCTGGCCGGGCGCGGCGTCTGATCGCTCGGTGGATCCGACCACTTCTTTCCCAACATGACGCCTCCCGAGCAGCCCGAAGAGTCATTCCGAATTTTATACGCCCGACGCGAGCATTCGGGTGACGCGTCCCTTCATATCGTCAGTCCCGCCGAGCGCGGCGGCCCGGTACCCGTTGTTGGAGCCATGCGCCGCGCCCTGCTCCCGATCGCCCTGGCTCTCGTTGTCTCTCCGCCTGCAGTGGCGGATTGTCCAACAACGCCACCGTCTCCGCTAACAAACGGCCACGACGACAGCCGGGGGGACGACGGCCTCCGCCTCGGGAGACACTGCGACACGGGCTGTCGCATCGAGGCCACCGCTAAGGCCAACCCCTCGACCGACCTGAAGTCGAGCTACCAGCAGCTCGGCAAAGTCGCGGCAGCTCGGCCCGCTCCGCGGAGCTCAAGCCCTCCTTGCGGCCGTCGTCGGACGTCGGCGTTGTCCATCCGACGTCGCAGGCACGACTCCGAGATCCCAGAGTCCTGGCGGTCGGAGCGACCGGCTTGGCCCGCTCCAGGGCGGACTCCACGGCCCGACGGTGGAACTCAGGCGGATGAGGGGCGGGCACGCGGACTCCTTCTCGAGGTCTGTTACCACCTCAGCGCAGGTGTCCGGACCGCCGGCGATGCTCGCCGGACGTTTGGGTCGTTCGACTCATTGGGGATCTCCGACGTTGTTTTGCCGTCCTTATGGTGCGACCATCGAGGCTGAGGCGGGCCAATGGTTGGTCGTTGTAGGGGGGGGTGGCGCATGGCGGGTCGTGTTCGGGGTTCGGTTCCCCGCGTGGTGATGGGCATGGCGCTGGCCGGGTTACCCGCCATCTTGGTCCCGGCCACCCCGTCTGCTAGCCAGTCGCAGTCGAGCAGCCCCACGGCCACCGTGTCGGCCAGCCCGTGGACGCAGTTCCGATTCGACGCACCAGCTACCGGGTTCAACGCTGCCGAGAAGACGTTGACCACCTCCAATGTCGGTTCTTTGAAGTTGGCCTGGAAGTTCCAGACCAATGGGTCGATCTATGGAGGCAATGCGGCCGTGCTCAACGGCACCGTGTATGTGGGCTCGCAAGGTGGCGGGTTCTACGCCTTGAACGAGACCACCGGCGCCCCGGTGTGGTCATTCATGACCGGCGGGCTGATCGATGGCGCCCCGGTGGTGGCCAACGGCATCGTCTATTTCAGCTCCTTCGACTCAAGGGTGTACGCCCTGAACGCGGCGACCGGCCATGTCCAGTGGACGTTCGCCTCGGCCGGGCCGGTGGAGGGCGGGATGAACATGGCCGGGGGTGTGCTCTACGCCGCTTCGTTGAGCCCGTCGCAGACCGGACCGGGGACGGTCTACGCCCTGAACCCCACCACCGGCACGCCCATCTGGTCGACCACCACCGGCGGTCCCTACGAATCCTCTCCGGCCGTCGCCGGCGGGGTTGTCTACGTCGGCTCCGAGGACAAGAGCCTCCACGCCTTCAGTGCCGCCAGCGGCAAGCAGTTGTGGACGTTCCCTGTGAATAGTGCGGTCGACTCGTCGCCGGCGGTGGCTAACGGGCTGGTGTACTTCGGGGCCGACAACGGCAACGAATACGCCGTGAACACCACCACCCACGCCCTGGTGTGGAGCTACCACACCGGTCGCTTCGTGGAATCCTCGGCCGGCATCAGCGGCAACACACTGGTCATCGGCTCGGCTGACAACAACATCTATGGTCTCAATGCCACCACCGGTGCGCATTTGTGGACCACGCCGACGGCCCTTCAGATCGAGTCCTCACCGGCGGTCGCCAACGGCTTTGCCTGCATCGGCTCCAGAGACACGCACATGCGCTGCGTGAACATCAGCACCGGCAAGGTGCTGTATCAGAGTAACTTCGCCACCAGGTCGTCGAACGCTTCGCCCTCCATTGCCGATGGCATGGTGTTCATGGGCTCGAACGACCACTACATGTATGCCTACAAGCTCTAGGTCGCCGGCCCTCTCGGGCGGCCACGGTGGACAGCGACGTAGACAGGAGGCAACCCGTATGAAGAAGGGTCGTCGCTGGATTTCCCGGGTACCGGCGTCGGTGGCGATGGTGGCGACCACGGTCATCGCAGTGGGCGTGCAAGTCGGCTTGGCCGGGACGAGTTCGGCTTCCACCAGCCAGGTGGGTTCGTGGGCCTCGCCGGTGAACTTGCCGTCCAATGTGGTCGGCGTCCATGCGGTGGTGTTGCGCACGGGCAAGGTGCTGCTTCTTACGGGATTCAACGGGGTTCCCGCCGGCTACCTGTACGACCCGAGGACAGGGACCGGAAAGATCGTCAATCCGCCGGACAACATCTTCTGCGCGGGACAAACGTTCCTCTCCGACGGCAGGGTGTTGTTCGCCGGTGGGTTGCTGAAGCCGGCGCCTGCCCCCGCCGCCGGCATTCGGGCCATCGACATCTTCGATCCGGCGACCGAGACGTGGACCAAGGGTCCCAACATGGCGAACGGCCGCTGGTATCCCACCACCACCCGGTTGACCGACGGACGCATCTTGATCACCGCCGGCCGGTCGCAGGTGGCGACCACGATGAACTATCAGGTCGAGGTGTACAACCCGGGTAACGGAACCGTGTCGCTGTTAGGCCCGAACGAGGTGCTCGCCCCGTATCCGCACCAGTTCGTGCTGCCCAACGGCAAGATGTTCGCTACCGACACCTCCCACACCGCGCTCTTCGATCCGTCCACGACCAGCTGGTCGGCGTTCGCCGGTCACATCAGGCTGAACGGACGGCCGGGGGGCGTGCTGTTGCCAGGCGGCCCGGGTGGCTCCACCCGGATCATGTTGTTCGGCGGCCAGGGCGGGGGCACGGCAGCAGTGAACAACACCGAGGTGTTCGACACGGCCAACCCGGGGGCGGGGTGGGTCTCCAAGGCCCCGATCCCCCAGGCCCGCAACGACATGAACACCGTGCTGCTGCCGGACGGCACCATTCTCGGCGTGGGCGGCAACGGTTCGGGCGACTACGGCAGCCCCCAGCTGCAAGCCGAGCTGTACAACCCGGCCTCCAACACCTGGACGCCGCTGGCCTCGGAGACCTACCAGCGGGCCTACCACTCCACCGCCGTGCTACTCCCCGACGGCCGGGTCCTGTCCGCGGGTGACACCAGCGGACAGCCCGGCAACCACACGCTGGAGATCTACTCGCCTCCGTATCTGTTCAATGGGTCGCGGCCCTCCATCACCTCGGCGCCGTCGTCGGTTGGCTATGGCCAGCAGTTCACGGTCGGCACCTCCGGCGCGGTGAGCCGGGCCGTGCTCTTGAGCCCCGGCGCCACCACCCACAACGACGACATGAGCCAACGCCACATCGAGCTGGCCGTCACCCAGAGCGGCGGTGGCGTCATCGCCACGGCCCCGGCGAACGCCAATCTGGCCCAGCCCGGCTACTACATGCTGATTGTGCTCGATGCCAACGGACGTCCTTCCTCCGCCACCTGGGTACATGTTGGATAACTCGACAAGGATGGCGACCCCAGGATCACGTATCATGACCAGTGGCAGCATGGGCGAAATGAGGGTCGCATGCGGATGTCGAGGACCTACTCTCGGAAGAGAGTTCCGCAGTTCATCGCCGCCGCCGGGCTCGTCGTCGTGGGTTTCGGCGTCATGGCCGGAGTCGCCTCCGCCCACCACGGTGCCATCACCGCCCAGACCGGCTGCTCTGGCGTCGTCTCTTACACCGTGACCGACTGGAAAACGTTTGGGCCGGGCTCGATCAATCCGGACATCCGTGTCTCCTATCGCACCTCGGGCGGCCTGGTCACGGTCGTCGACGGCGCGTTCACACCGACGCAAGTCGTGTTCAGCGGGACGTTCACGCCGACGCCGGACACGCCAGGCACGCTCGTCTATCTCGAAGCGGAGGCCATGTCGCCCTGGGGCGACGGCCGGCCGCCGGGCTCGACCCGCTCGACGTCGGTCACCATTCCCGCGCTCTGCACAACGACGACCACGGCCGCGCCGACCACCACGACCGGGCCACCGAGCGCGACTGGGCCGACGACGGGGCCGGCGACCGCGCCGGCGACCGCGCCGGCGGTCAGCGTCCTCGGCAGAGAGCTGACCGCAGCTCCGTCCGTCGCGCACCCGCCACAGACACTGGCCCGCACGGGGTCGGACATCGGCTGGAGCCTGGGATTGGGCGGGCTGCTGATCCTGCTCGGCGCGTCCGCCTTCACCGTCGGAGTCCGTGCTCGCTAGCGCGTGGTGGGACGGCTACACGCCGTCGGGCGCCGGCACCACCAACACGGGGATGGACGATCGGTGGAGGAGCTTGTGCGGTACCGAGCCAAGGATGACGCCCATCAACGGGCGCTCGCCATTGCCCCCGACGACAATCACCCGGGCCTGTCGGGACTTCGCCACGCTGAGCAGCGAATCCACTGGCCGCTCTGGAACCACCAGACCCTCAGCCTTGACGGCGGGGTCCAGTTCACCCGCGGCCTTGACCGCCTCGCTGACTACGGCCGCGCCGATGGCCTCGACCCGCTTCTTGTAGTCCGCAGTTTCACCACCGACGGGAATGACTTCGTAGCCGAACACCACCGCGAGCGGGGCATCGAAAGCCCGGGCCACAGATACGGCGACCCGGAGCGCCGCCTTGGACCCGTCGGAGCCGTCATAGCCGACGACAATGTCACCGGCCATCAGTCGACCACCACAGTCACGCCGGGCGTCAGCGGCGGCGCCGGCCCATCGATCGTGTCAGCTACTTCCCGGCCTCGTTCAAAGAACTCGGGACGTCCCGCCCGCCACAACAGCATCAGCGGTACGCCGAGAATCAACAGGCCGACGCCCATGATCAGCGGCGGCCCAAATCCCTTGGCAAAGAAGCGGAAGTGCCAGATCTTGAAGTCGAAGTGGATGAACTTGAGCCACGCCGTCGTGGTCGACGTGCTGTTGGCCGGATTGGAATAGACAAACAGCGACTTCAGGAATGCCCAGGTGAGGCCCAGGGCGCCGAGCAACGGAGCCAGCCCGATCAGGACGAGATTCTTGAAGCTCTTGAAGAGATGCCGGCGGTAGTACACGACGCAGGCGTAGCCGGTGAGCGCGTAGTAGAAGGCGATGCCGAATCCGAGGGCCAGGATCGAGTCGCCGAGCACATCCTTGCTGATCAGTGACAGTCCCACGTACCAGACGATAGAAAGCCCGCCGAAAAAGACGGTGGCGAACCCCGGCGTCAGATACCGCGCGTGGATGTCGGCGAACTTCCTCGGTGCGGCCCGGTGTACAGCCATCGAGAGCGCGGAGCGGGCCGCCGGCAGAATAGTGGTCTGGGTCGAAGCCGAGGCGGACGTGAGCACGGCCAGGATCAGCAGCTTGTTCCACGGGGACCCGAATACGTCCTTGCCCAGAGCGCTGAGGACGTCGCTGCTGTTCTTGGTCAGGAAATCCGCCCCGTGAAATGCCTGGGCGGCGACGGTCACAATCACGTAGATCCCAACCAGGATGAGCGTCGACAGCAGCGCGGCAATACCGGGTGTGCGCTTCGAGTCCTTGGACTCCTCATTCACGGTCACGGCGGTGTCCCATCCCCAGTAGATGAACACCGCGGTAAGAACGCCCGACGCCAACGCGCTTGTCGACCCGATGCTGAAGGGATTAAGCCAACCAGCGCGCGGATGGAGGCCGCCCGTGGTGTCGCCCGAATACACCTTGATCAGCGCCACCAGCGCGAAGCCGGCGAGTATGACGATCTCGGCCCCGAGCAGCGCCACCTGGGTGCGAGCGGAAAGCTCGATGCCGACGTAGCAGATCCACGTCATGATGATGATCCATACCACCCCGACGACGGTGACCCAGAACACTCCGTTGGCGACGCCGTCAGCCCCGAAGAAGAGGAACGTGTACTTCCCGGCGATCTGGCTGAGGCTTGGCATCACCACCAGGTCGGTCATGACGATGCCCCAGCCCGCCAGCCAACCGAGATTGGGTCCCATAGCCCGGGTGACCCAGGTGAAGGTTGTCCCGCAGTCGGGGTCGGCGCGGTTCAGATAGAAGTACGCGGCGGCGATGAACAGCATGGGCGCGAACGCCAACAGCATGATCGCCGGGGCGTGGAGGCCCACGGCGAGGGTAACCAGCCCCAATGATGCCGCCAGGCTGAAGGCGGGCGCGGTCGAGGCCACGCCGATCACGGTCGTCGACAGCAGGCCGAGCGCGCCCCCCTTCAGGCCCTTGGCGCCCGACTCTGAAGGCAGACCGGCAGCGACCGCGGTTGTGTCCGCCAAAGCAACCCCCCAGGTAGTCTGGCGAGAGATTCGCAGATCACAGGCGAAGATGCAAGCAAGTTCGTTGCAATTCCGCTAGAACGCGCCGGAATCGCTTGCAAACTGGCCGGATGGCCGCCAAGATCGGAGCGTACCGACAACAGACTCGGGGAGACATATGTCTACTTTGGCCGGAACTGACGTCACGCTCGCCAACTACATCGGCGGCCGATTTCGCCCCGGGCGCGGGGAAAAGCTCGATCCGATCGTCGACCCGGCCACCGGCAAGGTGATCGCCGAGGTCACCGGGGCGAGCGCCGACGATGTCGATGCCGCCGTGGGCGCCGCCGCAGGCGCATTCTCGGGCTGGGCGGCGGCCACTCCCGGGGAGCGCAGCGCGGCGCTGCTGGCGCTCGCCGATTGCATCGAGGAGCACGCCGACGAACTGGTCGCGTTGGAGTCACTCAATGTCGGGAAGCCAATAGCTGCCGTTCCGGAGGAGCTCGGCTTTGCGGTCGACAACCTGCGGTTCTTTGCCGGTGGAGCGCGCCTCCTCGAGGGCCGGGCGGCGGGGGAGTACCTCACCGGGTACACGTCGATGCTGCGCCGCGACCCGGTCGGTGTGGTGGCGTCGATCACACCGTGGAACTACCCACTGATGATGGCGGTCTGGAAGCTCGGTCCGGCGCTCGCGGCCGGATGCACGGTGGTGATCAAGCCGTCGGAACTGACACCGCTCACCACCCTGAAGCTGGCCGAGCTGGCGGGGGACATCCTTCCGGCGGGCGTGCTCAACGTGGTCACCGGCGATGGCGAGGTGGGCGCGTCCCTCGTGCGCCACGCGCAGGTCGACATGGTGTCGTTGACGGGCTCGGTGCCAACGGGCAAGGCCATCGCCGAGGCGGCCAGCCAGAGCCTCAAGCGCGTGCACCTCGAGCTCGGTGGCAAGGCCCCGGTGATTGTTCTCGACGATGCCGACCTGGAGCAGGTCGTGGCGGGCATCCGGCTGGCCGGCTTCGCCAACGCCGGGCAGGACTGCACCGCCGCGTGCCGTGTCATCGCCGGCGCCGGCATCCACGACGAGGCGGTGGCGTCGTTGACCCAGGCCGCCCAGTCTTTGGCGGTAGGAGCACCTTCGGACGCGGGGACCGAGCTCGGCCCGGTCGTGTCCGCCGAACAGCGGGCGCGAGTCGCCGGGTTCGTGGAGCGGGCCGTCGCCGCCGGTGCCAGCGTGGCCACCGGCGGCCGGCCCGGCGCCGGCGCGGGATGGTTCTACGAGCCATCCGTGGTGTTCGGAGTGGGCCAGCGCGACGAGATCGTCCAGCGAGAGGTCTTCGGTCCCGTCGTCACCGTGCAACGGGTGGCCGACGAGGACGAAGCCATCGCTCTAGCCAATGACGTCGACTACGGATTGGCGGCCAGCGTCTGGACCACCAATGTGGGGAAGGCGATGAAGGCCGCGGCAGCATTGCGGTTCGGCACGGTCTGGATCAACGACCACATCCCACTGGTGTCGGAGATGCCACACGGCGGCTTCAAGCAGTCCGGCTACGGGAAGGACCTGTCGATGTACGCCATCGAGGCATACACGGAGGCGAAGCACGTGATGGTGAAGTGGTGACCGACGTGGCCACAGACGACCCTTTCACCAATCGGGCCAAGGAGATTTTCGCGGCCGAGATGGCCGAACTGGTCCGACGCACCCCGGCATCGAAGGCGCTGTTTGACCGAGCCGTGCAGTCAATGCCTTTGGGCGTGGCGTCGTCGTTCCAGGCGGCCGACCCTTATCCCATCTATCTGGATCGGGGGAAAGGGGCGGAGGTCTGGGACGTAGACGGGGGTCGTTACGTCGACTTCCACAATGGCTTCGGCGCGATGGCTGTCGGACACGCCCACCCGAAGGTGGTCGAGGCGATCGAACGGGCCGCCCGGCGCGGCACCCACTTCGCGGTGACGACCGAGACCACGGTGGCCCTGGCCGAGGAGTTGTGCCGCCGCTTCCGCCTCGATCGGGTCCGCTTCACCAACTCCGGTACTGAATCGACGATGGATGCGATTCGTGTCGCCCGTGGTGTGACGGGCAGAGACGTGATTTGCAAGATTGAGGGCTCGTACCACGGTCACCACGATGCCGTCATGTTCTCGGTAGTTCCCGGTGAGGCCGCGCTCGGAGACTCGGCCAACTCGACGCCGATGTCCAAGGGCATTCCGACGGAGATGGCCAAGTGGACGCTGGCGGTCCCGTTCAACAATCTGCCCGCCACCGAGGCGTTGTTCGCCGAGCGCGGAAGTGAGATCGCGTGTCTCATCATCGAGCCGGTGATGATGAACATCGGCATTGTCGTCCCCCAACCCGGCTACCTCGACGGTCTCCGCTCCCTGTGCACACGGCACGGGGTGCTCCTCATCTTCGACGAGGTGAAATGCGGAGCGACCATCGCGTCAGGGGGTGCCATTGAGCACTTCGGCGTTCAGCCGGACCTGGCTTGCTTCGCCAAGTCCATCGGCGGCGGCCTCCCGCTCGGCGCCTTCGGCGGGCGGGCGGAGATCATGGACGAGATTGGCCACGGCATTGCGCAACAAGGCACGTTCAACGGCAATCCCTTGGCGGCGGCCGCCGGCCTGGCCGCGCTCACCGAAGTCCTCACGCCCGAGGCGTACACGTACTTCGAACAACTCGGGACCCGGTTGGCCGACGGCTGTCGCAAGGCGATCGCCGACCACGGGATCCCCGCTCATGTCGTGGACATGGGCTGCAAGGGCTGCATCTCCTACCGGTCGGCGCCGCTGACCAACTATCGGGACTTCCTCGAGACCAACGCCGACATCTTCGACGCGTCCTGGGCATGGCTGGTCAACCGGGGCATCTTCATGACACCGGGCAACGAGGAGCAATGGACGTTGTCCGTGCAACACGTCGATGCGGACATCGACCGGTTCGTCGAGGTGTTCGAGCAGTTCTGCTCCGTCGTCGGCTAGTCGCCCTTAGCGAGACGGCCGCGGCGCGGTTGCGCTTCACAGCACAGTCAGGCGCCGATGCGGTCCTTGGCCTGATACCACCAGCCGGCCACGGGCAGGAGGCGGGGCACGCGGGCCGGGGGCGGCACCGGTGTCCAGTGGCGCGCCGCGTAGGCCGGAAGCGAGTTCTTCCCGGCCAACCAGCCACCGATCAGTCGCCCGAAGTGGGTCGCCAGGGCCACCCCGGTACCGCAGTAGCCCATGGCGTAGACCACGCCGGTGTCTGGATGTCGGCCGAGGTGAGGCATCCGATCGAAGGTGAGGGCGACGTTKCCGCCCCAGGCGTAGTCGATCGCCACTCCCGCCAGCTGCGGGTGCACCCGGGTCATGGCCGCATAGAGATAGTCAGCGGAGCGCGCCACCGTTGTCGGCGCGAATGAGGTGCGACCTCCGAACACGACCCGAGAGCCGTCCGGCGACAGGCGCCAGTAGTACAGGAAGTTCTTGGAGTCGAAGAACATGCGCCGGCGTGGGCTGATCTCGGCGGTCAGCTCCGGGGGAAGCGGCTCGGTGGCGATGATGTAGCTGCCGACCGGGAGGATGCGGCGGTACAACCAGGGGACCAAGCCGTCGGTGTAACCGTTGGTGGCGATGACGACTTCCCCCGCCCGCAGGCTTCCCCGCCCGGTGCGCACGACGAACCCGGCTCCCTCCCGCTCCACGGCGGTCACGTCGGTGCCCTCATGAACGATGGCACCGGCGGCGAGGGCGGCGCGGGCCAGGCCGGCCGCAAATCGGCCGGGGTGTAGCGCGCCGCTCCGGTTGACGAGAAGACCGCCGTAGTACTTCCGCGTGCCGATCTCGCTCGCCAGTTCGTCGGCGGCGAGCAGATGCGCTTCCTCGCCGATCGACTCGTAAGCGGCCGCGGCCTTCCGCTGAGCGGCGACCACGCGGGGATGGTGCGCCAACTCGAGGTGGCCGGAGCGTTCCCAACCGCACTCGATGTTCAGCTCCATGACCAATTGGTGGACGCCTTCGACGGCAGCCACGGTGACGTCCCAAAGTTCCCGTCCGTCGCGCGCGGCCAGGATCTCGTCGATGCTGTGCTTGCCGCCCGTGAGGACCATCCCACCGTTGCGGCTGCTGGCCCCCCAAACCGTGCGATGCCGCTCGAGCACCGCCACTGAGCGCCCCAGCTTGGCCAGTTCCAATGCCGCTCCCAAGCCGGTATAGCCGGCGCCGACGACCGCCACGTCCACCTCGGCGGGCAACGCCGCCTCACCGGGGTCGGGGAAGTCCGTCCCGTCCCACCAATACGGTCCCTCGCGGTACTCCGCTGACCGCCGAGCCGTGGTCTTGTTCGCCACGCCGATCCTCACGGTGCCAGATTCGCACCCAACTCGCACAACGGCAAGGCAGTTCGTGCGATATTCCAGTCACGGCGACGAATTCCTTGCACAGGCCGGGCAGGTGACCCAGAATCGCCTCATGGTGCTCCCCCGGGACCGCGCTGTGCTCGATGACACCGACAAGGCGATCATCGAACAACTGCAGGAGGACGGGCGCCGGCCCTACACTCACATCGCTCCACGGGTCGGCCTGTCAGAGGCGGCCGTGCGGCAGCGGGTGCAGCGTCTGATCGATGCCCGTGTCATGCAGATCGTGGCTGTGACCGATCCCCGCAGCGTGGGGTTTCTGCGCCAGGCCATGATCGGCATCAAGGTCGAAGGCGACGTCATGGTGGCGGCCGATGCCATGGCCGCGCTGAACGAGGTGGAGTACGTCGTGGTGACCGCCGGCAGCCTCGATCTACTCGTTGAAGTGGTGGTCGAGGACGACGACCGGCTTCTCGAACTGGTGAACGACAAGATCCGAAGAATCAAAGGAGTAAAGGCCACCGAGTCGTTCATCTACCTCAGCATTCTCAAGGAGACCTATCAGTGGGGAACCCGTTAAGTTGACGTGAGTGACCTACGTCCCGGCGAACGACCGCTACTCCACCATGACGTATCGGCGTTGCGGCCGGAGCGGGTTGAAGCTGCCGGCGCTGTCGCTCGGGCTATGGCAGAACTTCGGCGCCGATCACCCACTGGAGATCAGCCGAGCGATTGTCCGGAGAGCCTTCGACCTGGGCATCACGCATTTCGACTTGGCCAACAACTATGGCCCGCCCTACGGCTCGGGCGAGGAGACCTTCGGCCGCATCCTGGGCAGCGAACTGAGGCCGTGGCGCGACGAACTCGTCGTTTCCACCAAGGCGGGGTACGACATGTGGCCCGGACCGTACGGCGAGTGGGGGTCCCGCAAGTCTCTGCTCGCCAGCCTCGACCAGAGCCTGGTGAGGATGGGCCTTGACTACGTGGACATTTTCTACTCGCACCGGTTCGACCCCAACACGCCGCTCGAGGAGACCCTGGGGGCCCTCGACACCGCGGTCCGCCAGGGTAAGGCGCTGTATGTCGGCATCTCCTCGTATTCGGCTGAACGCACGCGGGAGGCACTGACGATTCTGCGGAGCCTCGGCACCCCGTTGCTCATCCACCAGCCGTCGTACTCGCTTCTGAACCGATGGATCGAGCGTGGGCTCCTCGACGTGCTCGGCGAGTCTGGAGTGGGTTGCATCGTCTTCTCACCGCTCGCGCAAGGACTGCTCACCGACCGCTATCTCGGTGGTGTGCCCGAGGGCTCGCGGGCCAGCCGATCGGGGTCGCTGTCGCCCAACATGCTGAGTGAGGAGAACCTGGCCAAGATCCGGGCTCTCCACGAGATAGCGTCGCGACGGGGACAGACCCTGGCTCAGATGGCGATCGCATGGACCTTGCGCGATCCGCGCGTGACCTCGGCGCTGGTCGGCGCCAGCAGCGTCGGCCAACTCGAGCAGAACGTCGCCGCCCTTGATCAACTTGCCTTCTCGGCCGAGGAGTTGGCCGAGATCGACCGCTACGCCACGGAGAGCGGCATCAACCTCTGGGCCCAGTCAGACGAGAGCTGACCGATGGCGATTCTCGAGCGCTTCCGGCTTGACGGCAAGATCGCCATTGTTACGGGAGCGTCATCAGGACTGGGCGTGGCCTTTGCACTCGCGCTGGCGGAAGCCGGCGCCGATGTGGCCATAGGCGCGAGGCGCGTCGATCGGCTGGCCGCCACCAAAGCCCAGATCGAGGCCTTGGGCCGAAGAGCTGTCGCAGTGGCGGTGGACGTCACCCGCCCGGAGGACTGCGAGCATCTGGTTGACGAGACGGTGGCCGCCATGGGTGGCGTCGACGTGCTCGTGAACAACGCCGGCATCGGCACGGCGGCACCAGCCACCCGTGAGGCGCCGGAAGACTTCCGGCGAGTCGTCGAGACGAACCTGATGGGGTCGTTCTGGATGGCGCAGTCCTGCGGACGCGTGATGAAACCCGGCGCCAGCATCATCAACATCGGCAGCATCCTGGGCTCGACCACGGCCGCATTGCCGCAGGCGGCGTATTCGGCGAGCAAGGCCGGCGTGATCGGCTTGACTCGAGACTTGGCTCAGCAGTGGATGGCTCGGAAAGGGATCCGGGTCAATGCCATCGCCCCCGGGTTCTTCCTGACGGAGATGACGGACCAGTACGAGGAAGGCTATTTGGAAACGATGCTGGCCCAGCGGGTGCCAGCCGGCCGAGCCGGTGAGCTTGAGGAGTGCGCGGCGGCCGTCGTATTCCTCGCCAGTCCAGCTGCCTCATACATCACTGGCGTACTCCTGCCCGTCGATGGCGGCCTGCTCACGACCTGACATGCGGGCCGGCAGTAGCGCGGCCTAGCCGGACAGACGCGCCTTGAGGCGCGTGGCCGCGAGTGCACGCAGGCCATCCGTGCGGATCTTGGCGTTGCCGGTAAACGACAGGTCGGCCTCGTCGACGAACAGGACGTGGCGGGGGATCTTGTACGAAGCCAGGCGGTTTCGCAGGAACGCGCGCACGCTGTCCTCATCGACATCCGATCCGGCGTGGGCGACCGCGCACACCACCACGATCTCGCCCCGGAGCGGGTCGGGCACGCCGACGGCATGGGCCACCTTGAGACCCGGATGATGGAGAAGGAGCGTCTCGATCTCGACCGGCGAGACGTTGGCGCCTCCCGTCTTGATGAGATCGGAGGTCCTCCCAGTCCAATGGAGCTGGCCGAACTGATCGACGTAGCCGGCGTCGCCGGTGGGGAAGAAACCGTCGCCGTCCAACGGCGATTCGAGGGCTTTGAGGTAGCCCTTCATGAGCGTTGGTCCTTTGACCGCGATCTCTCCGACCACGCCCGGGCCCTGAGGGGCACGGGTATCCGGATCAAGGATGCGGATGGCGTTGCCCGGCAGGATATGACCGGCATGCAACTCGTCGCCGGAGCGAGGCGTGTCGGCCGGGTCGGAGCTGATGATCGTGAACATCTCCGTGAGCCCGAAGGCTTGCCTCGGGCTCCACACGTCCTCGAGATGCACGGTCGGATGACGGCCGAAGCTGGAGAACGCCTCGACCTGGCGCAGAGAGGAAAGGTCGACCGATGACCACTCCGGATCGTCCTCGAGCGCTCCGAGCTGATGGGGCCAGGCGTGGGCGGACGTGACCCGTTCGGTCTCGAGCAGGTGGAGAGCCTCGCCCGCGTCGAAATGCTCCTGGAGGACCAGGCAACCGCCGCCCGCCAATGTTCCCCCCATGATCATGGCGAACCCGGCCGTCCAGAAGAGAGGAAAGGCACTCCAGGTGCGGGTAGCGGAGTCGACACCGAGGTGCCGGGCGAATCTCCAGCACTGAAGGGCGACGGCATGGTGGTTGTGAAGAACTCCCTTGGGGCGTGCGGTCGAACCGGACGTGTAAATGATCACGGCGTCGTCGGGCGGAGTGACCTCGGCGATGACCGCGTCGAGGATCCCGTCGTCGACGTCGCCGGCTCGGGCGAGCAGGTCGTCCCAGCCCGTTACGCCGGGAAAGTCAGGGCGGCGACTGATGAGAGCTAGGTGACGGAGGAAGGGGAAGCGACTCGATTGCAGAGGGGCGGCTTGATCGAGCTCCGGCAACAGTTCTCTGAGCTCATCGGCATAGGCGCGATGAAGCAGATGATCCTGGCTGATCAGGAAAGAGGCGTCGCAGTGGCGCAGGACGTAGTCGAGCTCGGGCGGCTCGAACCACGTGTTGAGGGGCACCATGACTCCGCCGGCCATGGTGATGCCGAACGCGGCCACCACCCACTCCGGCCGATTGGGGAGCAGGACGGCCACGCGGGTGCCTTTGCTGAGGCCCGATGCGAGAAGTGCTTTCGCCAGGGTTCGGGCCTGCCTGCGGAGATCGGAGTACGACAGGCGCACTCCGCCGGCCGGGAAGGACACTGCTTCCTGACCGCCATGTGAGGTGCTCACCGTGTCGAGCAGCCCCGGCAACGTGAGGGCGCCGATTCCGGGTTCCTCGTCGGGCTGTGGTCCCCAGAAGGTCGTCACCGTTTCTCGGGGCTCACCGCGCCAGCTCGACCTCGACGGGGCCTTTGGCCATCACCGTGCCGTCCTGGTTGCTCATGACCACCTCGACCGAAACCAGGGCGGCGTCGAAGCTCGGTTCTTCACGTTTGGCGATGACGGTGCCGTCGAGGATCGACAGGTCACCCTCGAAGGGCGGGAACCGATACTGGATGTTGGAGTGGCGGATCGATCCCTGGGCCCCCGCCCAGCCCGACACATAGTCGAGGATCCAGGCGCCCATGGCCGCGCCGTAGCCGTAGTTGCGGGGCATACCGACCAGCCGGGCGTGTTCCGGGTCGACGTGGCCTCGGGATGGCCCGCGGTAGAGGCCGTCGTCGAGCGAAGGGTCGATGTCGGATCCCTCGACATTGCGGTCCATCTCGTCCAGCCAACCCGCCTCGAGGATGTGGTCATGACCTTCGCGCCGCTGAGAGCCCCATGCCTGGAAGATGAACGACCTCCACTCCGTCGCGAAGCTCTGGACGGTGTGCGGACCGATCGGCCGGGCGGGCAACGTCTCTCCCGGGTCGGTGGCGGCAAAAGAGCGGGGTTCCTCCGTGCGAATGCTGCGGATCCAGTCCAGACGTTGGGCCTGGATTTCCGCTAGCCGGGCATCGCTCCATGTCGGAACGGGCGCGGCTTGCTCGAAGAATCCGCGCTTACGGGCCTCCTCGGCGAGATAGCGCACGGCGGTCGAGCGCTGCGTGGCCACCCGCTCCCCCCGCTGATTGAGGTGCAGCGTGTCGCCTCGGCTGAACATCGTCGGGCCGGCGAACTTGGTGTCGGCGATCTTGTAGTCGACGAAGCGCCGTTGCTGTCGAAGGTGGTCACCGGGGAAGATCCGGGGTCCGTAGAACCACCATTCGTCACCGCCGAAAATCATGTGCGTGCCGGGGATGCTGCCCACGATGGCAGGGGTAGCTCCGTGGCCGACGTCCGCGCACACGGCGAATGACTGAGGCGCCACGATCCGCCCAAACGGGCTTCGGGCCGCGACATCTTCCTCGAAGTGGATGGGATTGGGGTATTGCATGCCCTGGACCCAGCGCCGTATGTCCGTCGCGGAGACGGGCTCCTTCAGCTGGCCGCCGCCCAACTCCTTACCGAGCTGACGGTCGACGTCAGCAGTGTCCAGTCCCAGGTGGGTGTCCGTCTTGGCCATGAACAAAATCTATGACTATCACGTCATGTTTGTCACCTGAGCGTCAGATGCGACCCCGCCTACCAGCCGCCACTGGGTAGTCTTGGTTCGGAGGTGAAGCACGATGATTGTGATGTGGCTGGTGTTGGGCATCGTGCTTCTCCTGTTCGAGTTGCATCACCTCGCTTTTTACGCGCTCTTCGGAGCCATCGGAAGCCTGGCCGCCGCCGCCGTCGCCCTCTTCGCGCCCGGCGCCATCGCCGTCCAGGCCGCGGTCGCGGTGGCGGTCGCCATCGCCGGGGTCGTTGCCGTCCGCCCCCTCGTCAGCAAGGCCTTCGCCAGCCGTCGCCTTGGGCACGTGGTGCGCGGGGTTCACGGAGGCTTGATCGGTCAGCAGACCATCACGCTTGACCAGGTTGGCGGCGCGCACTTGGTCGGACACGTGCGCGTCGCCGGCGAGCGGTGGCTGGCCGTCAGCGGCGGTAGCGAGGTGATACCGGCGGGCACGCCGGTGCTCGTGACCGGAGTCCAGGGCACCACGCTGGTGGTCTGGCCCGTCGACGGGATCGATGACGGCCAGACCGATCAGAGTGCGCCAGTACACGACGAAGCGCCTGACGGCGCGGATGGGAGAATCCCGTGAGCGTAGGGGGCATTATTGCGTTGTCGGTGCTCGGGCTGGTCGTGCTCGTGCTGCTCGGCGCACTCCGGGGCATGCTCAACATCGTCCAGCAGGGACAGGTGGGCGTGGTCAAGCGGTTGGGTGAGTACCGCCGGACCCACGAACCCGGCTTGGTGGTCATCGCCCCCTTTATCGACGCCCTCCAGCGGGTCGATATGCGGGAGATCCCCGTGCCCGGCGATCGGCAGGACGTCATCACGAAGGACAATGTCGTCGTCACGGTGAACGCCACGATCTTCACCCAGGTGGTCGACGCGAAGCAGGCGTTGTTCAGCGTGAAGAACTTCGACGTGGCGATCGATGCGCTGGCTCGCACCGCGCTTCGATCCGTGATCGGAACCATGACTCTGGACGAGGCGTTGTCCGAGCGGGAGCGCATCAATACCGATGTGCAGCAGCAGATGGAGGTGGTCACGGACAAGTGGGGCATCCGGATCAGCCGGATCGAGATCGTCGAGATCGCACCCCCGCCCCAGATCCTCCAGGCCCTGGCGCTGCAGAAGACGGCCGATCAGGAGAAGCGGGCGAAGATCCTGCAATCCGAAGGTCTCCAGCAGTCCGCCATCAACGTGGCTGAGGGCGACGCGCAGGCCGCCGTGAAGGCCGCCGATGGTCAGCGCCAGTCCGCCATCCTGCGGGCGGAAGGTAATCGGAAAGCGGCGATCCTCGAAGCGGAGGGGCGGGCCCAAGCCATCGAGACGGTATACACGGCCATCAAGAAGGCGGGGCCCGACTCGACGCTGGTGGCCATCCTGCAGCTCGACACGTTGGCCCGATTCGCGGACAGCGACAACGCAAAGATCGTGGTGCCGTACGAGAGCGCGGGCCTCCTGGGTGCCGCCCAGGCGCTGCGCAGTGTGCTCGACGGCGTCCGCACGGACGGGGTCAGCGGCACCGGCACTTGACCGCGGGGCCGGTCGTGGCCGCGGGGCTGATCCGCCCCGCGGTCACGCGACCTCTCAGATGACTCGGCGATAGACCAGCTGGGTGTTGGCCCCGGGTACGTCGGCGTAGACGCCGGGAACTTGGCTGTCGATCAACTCGACGAAGCCCGGATCGGTGTTGACCGCCTGCTCCGCTCGCTCTAGCTCGGTCACGTTGGCGTACGCGCTCACCCACGTCACCGCGCCGTAGTTGCCGGTCGAATCGGCAAGGAACAACGTCGGTGCCCCGGTGATCTGTTCGGCCCGCGGCGCGATCTCGATGCCGAGGGCGACGCCCCGTGCCAGCTTCCCGGCGACCATGGTCGAGTGGACAGTGGCGACATACTCAACCTGCCGGTTTGGGGTCCCCTCGCTGTGTACGAGCATCCCGAGGGCGTCATCGAGGGATCCTGGTATCAGGTACTGATTGGCCCGGTCGAGCAGGTCGTTGTACGCGTCGTCCACCATCAGCTTGTCGTTGGCCGCCTCCAGGGTGACCAGGTCGGCAACGAACGCCGACCACACCAAGGTGCCGACTGCAGGAGAGAACGTCTGATTCCAAAGGCTGACCTGCAGGCCGGGGGTCTGGGCGACTCTTTCGGTGATGCTGGTGGCCCAGGCGATGGAGTCGCGGGGTTTGCCGCCCGATAAACGGGCGCGTCGGGTGAAACAGGTACATGGTCCCTCCTGGAGGGGCTCAACAAACACCGGGCGGGGAGTTGGACTGCCCGGTGGGAGCAGCGCATCACGCGGGGCCCGTCTCTGCCAGGCCTGGTGCTTGTCCCGCGGCGAGTCTCCCCTTCCCACCGGTGAAGTAAAGGCCCGATATGTTCACGGCATCTGTCAGACGTCGGATGATGGCATGGTGTGGCGATGACCGATCCGGTGGCCGTGGTCGGGGGCCGGCTGTTGAGCGGCCTGCGCGATCTCACCTCGGACCTGTCGGCCCTGGAATCAGAGGGCTTCTGGGCGGTGGTGGTGGGGTTTGACGGTGAATCGGTTTGCGCCCGTTTCGACCACGTCCGTAAGGCCCGACCCTGGCCGGGGCGACCCTGGCAAGGCCCGCCATTGCGCGCCTGGACCTCGAGCTTGGAGGGTCCCGCTTACCGCGCCGGTGTCGTTGTCATCCGCGATGCCATCGCCGCGGGTGACGTCTACGAAGTGAACTTGTGTCGGGTGCTCTCGGCGCCCCTGCCGGTGCCGCCGCCCGACATTGCCGCCCTCGGCGCGGTGCTGGCCGAGGGGAACCCGGCACCGTACTCCGCCGTGGTGCGGCTGCCCTCGGCGGGCATCTTCGTGGCCTCGGCGTCACCGGAGCGCTTCCTGCGCCGCGACGGAGGCTGGGTCGAGTCGTCGCCGATCAAGGGTACGGCGGCTACCGCGGACGGCTTCGTCGCCAAGGATCGAGCCGAAAACGTGATGATCGTCGACCTGGTTCGCAACGACTTGGGGAGGGTCTGCGACTACGGCACCATCACGGTGCCTGCGCTCTGCGAACTGGAACCCCATCCGGGACTCTTCCACCTCGTCTCGACCGTCCGTGGCCGGCTGCGGGCGGAAGTGACGTGGGCCGACCTGCTGGCCGCTACGTTCCCACCCGGCTCGGTGACAGGTGCCCCGAAACTGGCGTCGCTCAAGATGATCGCGGCCCTCGAACCCGTCCGCCGGGGACCGTACTGTGGCGCCATCGGATGGGTGGACGCCGACCGTCGCCAGGGTGACCTCAACGTCGCCATCCGAACCTTCTGGATGGATGGGTCCGGTCTGCATTTCGGAACCGGCGCGGCCATCACGTGGGACTCAACTCCGGAGGGTGAGTGGAGTGAGACGGTGCTCAAGGCCCAGCACCTGATTTCCTTGGCCTCCATGCGGTCAGCGATCCTGAGTTCGCCTTTCTGGACCTGGATGACCTAAGGCATCAGGTCGCTCAGGACGGTCGTGATGGTGCCGCACTGGATCGGGAGGCAGGACAGAGGAAATTCCTGGACCACCTCGGCGCCGAGATCCGACAGGCCGTCGAGAAACGCCGGCAGGTAATCCATCGCGCCGGTCGCCACGTCGTGAAGGACGACCACCGAGTGGTCGCGGGAAGCGACATCGGCCAGACAGCGGTCCACCCAACCTTCGGGATCCTTCCAATCGCCCGGAACGCTGTTCCAAAGGACGCACGTATAACCACCGGCGCAGAGGTAGTCGACGGCATCGCGGCTCAGAAGATTCTTGTCGATGATGCCGCCCTTGCCGTAAGGACGGAAGAGCCGACGTGCATGGGCGAGGCTTCCGATGAGGTCCTCCGCCCGGGCAATCTCCGCCTCCGGCGTCCCCGGATGGTCGCTGGTTCCGAATACCACGCTGTGGGTCATGGTGTGGTTGCCGATCCAGTGCCCCTCACGGTGAGCCCGGGCCGCCAGCGCGGCGCCGGCCGGGCGCTGCAGCTGACAGCCGACGACAAAGAAGCAGGCTTTCATGGACCGCCCGGCGAGGACATCAAGCACGGGGTCGGTTACACCGGACACGGGACCGTTGTCGAACGTGAGCGTGACCTTCATGGCGACCTCACCCTACGGGCCGCGGGCCCCCCTTGACGGGACAGATGGTAAGTTAGAACTTACCGTTCGTGGTCACTTACCGAGGGAGCCCGTTGGAAGCTCTCGGCGACCCGACCAGACGCGCCATCTTTGAGCTGCTGGCGGTCGGACCGGTAGCGGTGGGCGACCTGGCCCGCCAGCTCCCGGTCAGCCGACCGGCGGTCTCGCAGCACCTGAAAGTGCTGAAAGAAGCGGGGCTGGTCGTGGACCGGGCCGCCGGACCCGTCGCCTCTATCAGCTCGATCCGGCCGGCGTGAACGCCCTCCGGGCGTATCTCGACGAGGTGTGGACCGACGCGCTCGAAGCATTCAAGACCGCAGCCGAGCAACCCCCCAATCACCCAAAGGAGCAGTCATGACCGAGGCCACCCAAACCCGTCTCCGCCGCACGATCACCGTGAACGTGCCGATCGAGCGAGCCTTCCAGGTGTTCACCGATGGCTTCGACACGTGGTGGCCACGGAGCCATCACATCGGAACGGCCGAGATGGCCCAGGCCATCCTCGAGCCTCGCCGAGACGGGCGCTGGTTCGAGCGCGGGGTCGACGGCAGTGAGTGCGAGTGGGGACGGGTCCTGGCTTGGGATTCGCCCCGCCATGTGGCCGTGTCCTGGAATATCGACGGCGACTTCACGCTTCAGGCCAAGGCCAGCCGGGTCGATGTCCGCTTCACCGCCCGCGACGGGACCACCACGGAAGTCGAGCTCGAGCACTCGGGCCTCGACCGCCATGGGCTCGGGTGGGAGAAGCTCTACGACGGTGTTTCCTCGCCGGGCGGTTGGGGAGACCTACTGGAGCGCTTCGCCCAGGCCGTCACGATGTCGATCGCGGGAGAACGGGCGTGAAATATGTGCTCTTCTGCGACACGGCGGAGGATGTCGCGTCCAAGGCGCGACCCACGTGGTGCGGGCGTGGCACATCCGAGAGTGGAACGAAATCCTGATCGGGCCGTGAGACCGGCTTAGGCCGGCGAGCAGGCGCGTATGGCGGCGTCGGCGGCCGTCTCGGCGGCCAGCTTGGCGCCCTTCGCGAGCTCCGCCATTCTCCCGACTTGCGTCGGGTGCTTCAGGAAGTACTTGGCGATAGCCGGAGCGTTGGGTGTTCCGTCCTGGTGGCTGAGACGGAAGACCTCTTCGTTAAGGGTGCCGTCCGTCGCCCGGTCGCTGATGACCCGGAAGACCGACCACGGGATGCCACGGCGCTCGCATACCTCGGCGATGGCTGCCGTCTCCATGTCGAGCGAGACAACGCCCTGGGCCCGGAGGCCGGCGACGACGTCCAGCTCGGTCAGGAGTTGATCGGTCGTCCACATCTTCCCGTGCGGCGTTCCCTCGCCGAGTGGAGCGGGGCGATGCTCGGTGCCAGTCGCACTGTTGACGACCACCTCGGGCAGGATCAAGGTGCCGATCGGCGTGACGTTCTCCACCGCTCCGGTGATGCCCACCACGACGACGCGATCGACGTTGATCGCGTCCAGCAGGCGCTCCGTGCCCTCTGTCGCCAGCTTGGTTCCCATACCGGTGACAATGGCAACGACCTCGCGGCCGCCGAGTGTCCCGATATGGACGGTGGTGCCGCCGATCTCGGTCTTCTGAAGTGACAGCTTCTTCACCAGTGGGCGAATCTCCATCGGCATGGCACAGATGAATGCGGTGCGTTCCGAAGGCGGAGGAATGTCCATTTTCCAAGCTTGCCGCATTCTGACGCCGCCGTCGGGCGCACCCGTGGCCAGTCGGCAAAGATCAGCGGGCCATGAGTGCATTCTTCCGACACGAGCCGGCCGCCGTCGCCGGTCTCGGTGCGGGGGCAGCGATGACGGCGGCCATCACCGCGCTCCTCGTGCCGTTCCGCTCGGGAACCACTCGGGCCACCCCGGCTCTGGCCCTGGTCATACCCGTGGTGGCGGCGGCCATCATCGGCGGCCGGGGCCCCTCCCTGGTGACGGCCGTGATCGCCGCCGTGGCGTTCAACCTCGCGTTCATCCCTCCCCTGTGGACTCCCAAGGTCCGGAGTCTTGACGACGGAGTGGCCCTTGGTGTCTTCGTTATTGTGGCCGCGGTGGTGGGCAGCCTGGTCGCCCGGGAAGCGCAACGGCGACGGACGGCCGAGCACCGAACCGCCGAGATCCAGTCGCTCTACTCGCGATACGAGGCCATCGTTGTCGAGCGCGAACAACTGATGGAGGAAACCCATCGCCTGGAGCTCGTAGAACGCGTCGCCGAGCAGCGGGGAGCGCTCTTGCGGTCGGTGTCTCACGATCTCCGCACGCCGCTGGCGACGATCCGGGCGGCGACCTCCGACATTCGCGCCGGAACGGCCTACGACGAGGAAACACGAACCGAGCTGTTGGATTTGGTCGGCGACGAAGCGGAGCGACTCGATCGGCTGGTGGCGAATCTTCTGGGTCTCAGCAGAATCGAGGCCGGGGCGCTGCAACCTGACAAGCAAGCCGTGGCCCTGGATGAGCTGGTCGCCGACCGGGTGCGGCGCCTGGGAAGGCTCTTTCGCCACGCCCGGGTCTCGATCGAGCTGCCGCCCGACCTGCCGCTGGTCGACGCCGACTACTCACAGCTTGACCAAGTCCTCACCAACCTGCTCGAGAACGCGGCCCGCCACGCGCCACCTGGCTCGACGGTCGTGATCAGCGCCCAGCGGGCGGACGGGTCGGTGGACATCTCCGTCGCTGATCAAGGTTCTGGAGTGGAGCCCGGGGAACGGGAGTCAATCTTCGAACCGTTCCGGCGAGGCGCCGGCAGTCAGTCCAGTGGCGTCGGATTGGCTATCTGCCGGGCCATCGTCGAAGCCCACGGCGGCCACATCACGGTGGAGAGCCCGTCCGCTGGAGGCGCGGTGTTCCGATTCGCCATGCCGGTGCGACGTGACTGAGCCAGGCGAAGTCATCCTCGTTGTCGAGGACGACCACGCCGTCGCCCGCGTGGTCAGTGCGGCGCTCCGGGCCCGGGGCTTCGTGGCCCCAACCGTGGACACCGGCCAAGAGGCCCTCGCCCGCGTGGCCGACAACCCGCCCGCGGTGGTCGTGCTTGACCTGGGGCTCCCCGACATGGATGGGATCGACGTGTGCCGCCAGATCCGAACCTGGTCGGCGTTGCCCATCATCGTGCTGACGGCCGAGGGCGCCGACGACCGGAAGGTACGCGCCCTTGAGCAGGGGGCAGACGACTACGTCACCAAACCCTTTTCCATGCCTGAGCTTCTGGCTCGGGTCGGCGTCGCTCTCCGTCATCGTCGGGCGCTCGGCTCCCAGCTGGATGAAACCGTGGTCGACGTCGGCGATCTGCACATCGACCTGCCCCGGCATGAAGTGACGGCCGGCGGACAGGCCGTGGACCTCACGCCCAAGGAGTTCGACTTCCTTGTTCTGTTGGCCCGGCATCCAGGCAAGGTGCTCACCCATCAGGTGATTCTGAGGGAGATCTGGGGCCCGCGGTACATCTACGAAACCCAGTACCTCCGCGTCTACGCCAGCCAGCTTCGCAAGAAGCTGAACGAAGACAGTGACGCTCCCCGACTCGTCACCGAGCCGGGCGTCGGCTATCGCCTCGTGGACCGGTCCAGTGACCGTGACGCGTTCTGATGCCTACTCGGCCACGCTGTGGAGGACCGCGCGTTCGATCTCGCCCAGCGTATGGGTGTCGGTCACCTTCGCCCCTTGGCTTCGGCCCAACCCAGGGCGTGGACGTCGCGAAGGCCCCCGTACAGACGCTGTGGCCGAGGTGGGCGCCTTCATCCCAGATCGGATACCACAGGCGCTGGGCCACGCCCGCCACGTCGGCATGACCCTGGTGGACCAGCGCGACGTCGATATCGCTGTAAGGGCAAAGTTCGTGCCGGCCGTACCCGCCCACCGCGACCAGGGCCAGGCCGTCCGTCTCCGCCCGCACGTGGCCGAAGAGACCCTGCAACCATGCATCCACTAGATCCGTGTGGGCTCGACACCAAGCCGCACGCCGCCGCGATGGATCGTCGAGAAGCGGCCCACGGTCGAGCGTCATAGAGGCGAAGGCTACGTTGTCGACTAGAGAGGGAGTTGCGCGCGGATGACCTCCGCGAGATGGCCGACGTCGCGCAAGAAACCCATCCTCGAATCGGCCGAGCCGTGCGTGAGCAGGATCATCTGATCGCGTCTCGGCTCGCCTGCTTCGACAAGGCTGGCGACGCCATCCAGGACGGAGAGGATGTGGCGGGCTGTGTCCCCGTCCAACGTCATGATGTCTTTGTGTGTGTCATGCATGGATCGCGTCACCCCTGTCTCAAGCAGATGCGGATGGGTCGTTGAGGAGTTGGTAGTCGGGATTGAGCATCTCCAATCGGCCGGACCGCTGGCCGACCATGCCCGTGACCTTGATGAGCGTGCCCTGTTCGACACCGGCCACGTGCCGCCGGCCGAGAAAGACCACCTGGATCCGGCCGGTGCGATCGGACAAGGTGCACTCCAAGGTGGCGACACCGGATCGCGGCTGCACACGGATGGAACGGACGCGCCCGGCGACGCAGACCACGCTCCGGAAACCGGCCTCGGCGATCGGTGTGGCCCCATCGACGGCGAGCGCCAAGGGAACGTCGACCACGGCATGGTGTCGGCGCCGCACGACGGGCCGTTCCTCCGGGGTGACCCGGCGACCGAGGTGGTAGGGCACGATGGTCACGTTGGCGTGGGGAAGGTCGGAAACCGCGGAGGCGATGGCATCCGCGGTCCGGTCGTGGAGGAGCTTGTGCCAGACCCGGTCGTGGGCGACGCGGGGGAGCAGCACGCTGACCTCGGTCTCACCGTCGGCGAGGACCTCGGCCACGAGCTCCACGGCGGCCCGAGTCACGCGTCGGTCAGGGCAATCCATGACGTCGAGCGGAATGCGGGACAGGCCGAGCCGCTCCCATGCCTTTCGCAACTCGGCCGCGCCGACTGAGTCGACCGCGAAGTGCACCGCTCGCAGCTCGTCGGGCGTCATCGTGCGGGCGTACTGGATGGCCCTCGCTCCGGCCAGGTCGAGGTGTTCGAGCAGCACCAGCACCACGTGGCGGCGGAGAATGGGAGCGGTGGCGGCGCGGGGAGCGTCCTCCTGCAGCTCCGCGTCCTCCCGCACGTATTGCCGGTTCAGTCTCAGCAGCAACGCGACGAGCACGGGGACGAGGACGATGATGATCCAGGCGCCTTTGGAGAACTTGGTGGCCGCAATGATGATGTCCACGATCAGGGAGAGCACCGCCCCGATCCCGTTGATGACCAGGCCGCGTCTCCAGCCTGGCTCTTTGTGGGTCAGGTGGTGTCGAGCCATGCCGGCCTGGGAGAGTGTGAAGCTGGTGAACACGCCGATGGCGTAGAGGGGAATCAGCCGATCTACCTTCGCGGCGGTGGCGATGACGACAACGGTGGCGGTAGCGGCCAAGGCGATGATGCCGTTGGAGAACACCAGCCGATGGCCCCGCTTCGTCAGCTGCCGGGGCATGAACCGGTCGGCGGCCGCGAAGCTGGCCAGGCGGGGGAAATCGGCGAAGCTGGTGTTGGCAGCGAGAACCAGGATGAGCATGGTGCCCGCCTGCAGCGCATAGAAGAGCGCCTGGCCCCCAATGCTCCGGCCGTAGACCAGCTTGCCGACCTGCGAGATCACCGTCGGCGTGCCCTTAACGTAGGGAGCGACATGCATGTGGCCAGCCAGCACGGAGAGGCCGAGGAACATGGCGCCCAACAGGGAGCCCATCACGACCAGCGTGGTGCGGGCGTTCTTCCAGGAAGGCTCCTTGAACGCGGGCACGCCGTTGGAGATGGCCTCAACCCCGGTGACGGCGGCGCCTCCGGAGGCGAATGCTCGCAGCACGATGAACGCGGCGGCGCCATACAGTAGTCCGCCACCCGGGTGGCCGATCTTCATGAGTCCGTGAGCGGTGAGCCCTTGCACCGGCAGTGACCCGAAGACCATGCGAAAAAGGCCGACGCCGAGCATGCTGGCCATGCCCAGTAAGAAGAAGTAGGTCGGGACGGCGAACAGCTTCCCGGATTCCTTGACCCCGCGCAGGTTCCCGAACGCGATCACGACGATGAAGGCCACCGACAGGGGTATGGACCACGGCTCCATGGCGGGGAAGGCCGAGGCGAGGGCGGCCGTACCCGCGGCCACCGACACCGACACGGTGAGCACGTAGTCGGTGAGCAGGGACACCCCGGCTACCAGCGCCGAGACGGTGCCGAAGTTGTCCTTGGTGACGATGTAGGCCCCGCCCGCGCTCGGGTAGGCCTTGATCGTCTGGCGATAGGACAGAATGAGGAAAGCCAGCACGACGAGCAACGCAATCGTCACCGGCGTTACCAGCGTAAAGGCAGCGACGCCGACGACCGGCACGAGGACCCGCAGGATCTCCTCGCTGGCATAGGCAGCCGACGAGAGGTTGTCCGATGCGAAGACCGCGAGCGCGGTGGGCTTGCCCAGCCGTTCGTGAACAAGTTGCTCGGTGTGCAGCGGCTGGCCCAGGAGTCGGCGTTTGAGTCGGTAGCGGCCGCTCTCCGGAACGTCGATCGCGCCGGGCGGCCATCGTCCGATCCCGTCCGCGTCGGCCTCGCCTGTCGACGGCGCACCCTCTTCGCCGATGAGGGTTCCGTCCGGCGCGATGTCGACCACGTTCAAGAGTATAAAGAACCAGTAAAGATGATCGGCGACACCCCCCGAGTCGCCCTCGAAGGTGGCGGCGCTAGCCTGACCCAGGCGAGAGGGAGTCCGATGGGCGCAATCTTTCAGGTAGATGAGAAGGACATCTCGTGGGCGGAGTTCAGGGACGGGGCGGAGACCCCGACGTCGCCCCGGATCCGGTTCAAGTCTCTCAACGCCCGCCGTACCGATGTCCCGCCGATGCAATACGTCGAGTACCCGCCCGGACACGAGGATCCCGTTCACAGCCACGAGACCGGTGAAGTCCTCATCGTCACCGCCGGCGCGTTCCACCTGGATGGCGTCACCAGCGCCGCCGGCGCCGCCGTCTACGTCCCTCGCGACACCGAGTACTCGCTTCGAAGCGGGGACGAGGGTGTTCGTTTCTTCCGCATCGTCGTTCCCTGACAGAAAGCGGAATAGCCGCCTGCCCGAAGGCAGGCGACTACCGGCCCCGATCGTTGGTTTCGTCTACGGAACCGGCGAAGGCACGCCGGCCGGCCCGGTGCCCCGGGCCACGGTGCAGGCGCCGGTGCCGCCGTTGGCCTCCTTGCTCCACATCGGCTGGACGGCGAAGTAGTTGTGACCAAGGGGATGGAGCGAGCGGACGATCTATGCCGCGAGGCCTTACTTCTCTCTTTGGTCACCTCCGACGAGGTCGCCATACTGAGGAGATGGTGGACGGGCGAAGTATCGGAGCAGCTCATCACCGGCCGGCCGCCGCGACCCTGTCCGGTGTGGGCCGGCTGTCCAGTCCTACTCCTTGGTTTGCGTCACCTTGGAGAGGCCGTGCGGATGGTCGGGGTCGACGCCTCGCATCCGGGCCAGCGCTTCGACGAGGACCTGGCCCGGGACGACGCCGACAATCGGTGCTGCCGCCTCGGCCTTGTCCGGCCCCGGGATGTCAATGTCGCACCCGGATCTCAGACCGGCGTCGCCGCCAATGACGTAGACCGGGCTCGACCGGTCTCGGGCCGTGGACGCGCCGGCCCTCAGTGCGGCCAACGTCGGCCCTGACGGTGCGGAGGCAATGACGAGGGGCACCTTGGGTCGTTCCATTGCGCTCGGTCCATGCTGGAGATCGGCTCCCGTGTTCCCCGTTCGGAACGCACATGATGCACTTCTGGTTGCACGGCTCGTTGAGGTGCACATGGTAAAAGAACGGCAGGTGGGTCACTTCGAGCGCCGGGCTGTCGCACTCGGCCCGAATGCTCCGCATATTGCTGGCGATGGTGACGCTCATGGCTCCTCCGGGGCCCGCTTGCGGTCAGAGTACCTCACTCTCCGTGTCCGTTTCCCGGCCCGATGGCCTCTCGGAGCCGCCGTGCCATACGAGCGTCGCCCCACCTGCCGCTCGAGTGGCGAAGATCTCCGGTCGGGCGAATCTCCTGTGGCTAAAGGTCTCTCGTACCGCGGCCGCTACCCGCTTCACGGCTTCCGACGGGGCGAGCGCAATTGCGCTTCCTCCGAATCCCCCGCCCGTCATCCGGGCCCCCAGCGCACCCGCGCCGACGGCGGCTCCAACCGCCACGTCGAGCTCGGGACACGAGACCTCGAAGTCGTCCCGAAGAGAGCAGTGAGAAGCGCTAAGCAGACCTCCGACCGAGGCGAGGTCTCCGGATCGGAGCAGCCCGACGACCTGCAGTACCCGCTCGTTTTCGCTGATGACGTGTCGGACCCTGCGCCGTTGCACCGGATCGGACAGCCGGTCGAGGGCGTGGTCCAACTCCGGCCAGGGAACGTCACGCAACGCGTCGACTTTCAGGATGGTCGCGGCGCGCTCGCAGTCTGTGCGGCGAGCGGAATAGTCGCCGGTCGCATGGCGGTGCGGCGCCTTTGTGTCTATGACCAACAACGTCAGCCCGTGCTGCTCCGGATCAAACGGAACCTGCTCGAGGATACGAAGACGCACGTCAAGGAAGAGCGCCCGTCCCTCTTCACAGCACAGCGACGCGGTTTGATCCATCACCCCGCAGGGCACCCCGACGAACCCATTCTCAGCATGCTGCGCGACGATCGCCAGATCGATGGGAGCGAATCCGCACTGGTAGGCGTCGTTGAGGGCGGCCGCCACCGAACACTCCAACGCGGCTGAAGACGACAATCCGGCCCCGTACGGCACCTGACCGTCCACCATGACATCGACCCCGGCGATCGGCGCCCCGCGTTGGCGGAGCGCCCAGATGACCCCGGCGGGGTAGGCAGCCCACCCGCTGAGCGCTCCTGGTTCGAGCTGGCTCAGCCGCAGGGAAACCGGCGCGTCCGGCGCCTGCGCGGACGCGAATGTCAACAGATCGTCAGCGCGAGGCGTGACGGTGGCGACCGTCCGTTGCGGCGTGGCGATCGGCAGGACGAAGCCATCGTTGTAGTCGGTGTGTTCGCCGATGAGGTTGACCCGGCCCGGAGCCGTCCAGCACGCCGGCGGTATGGTCGCCGCGCCGCTCACCGGTCCGGTTCCGTACCTTCCGCCCATCCGTCCGGCCACCGTCGCAGGGCATCCCAGGTGAAGATCCCGGTGGTATGGCCGTCATTCCAGTCGAAGCCGATGCCGTACCCGCCGACCAGACGGGCGTCGAGTAGTCGCAACGGCTCGGGGCTGCCGCGCTGCGGCCAGACCATCTGGCCGGCCCGCCGCCGTTCTCTGCATTCGGCGCACGGGCAGTTCTGCCGCAACTGGAGCAGCCCCACCCGGGCGAGATGACCGTCGGCCCAGGTAAGCGTCACACCGACCTCTCGGTCGACGTCGATGGACTCAGGTTCGCTCAGGGGTTGCTCGGGGCTTGGGCCGGTCATGCCGCGATGGTACGAGGCATCCGGGACGTTTTACCCTCCGCTTACCGTTTGCCTGTTCTGCGTTGACCCTCGGGTGCGTACCGTCGAGGGGTAATGAGACGTGGATCCCGACCTTGGGCGACGCCTGCCGGCGTAGCCTGCCTCCTCTTCGCCGTGATGGCGACGGCCTGTAGCTCAGGCACGAAACCCGTGTCGGCATCTCGGCCCACGACGTCGTCGCCAGGCACGACCGGCGGGACTGGACAGGGCGGGGCGGTGGCGTGCATTACGGGTGTGACCACGCCCGGTGCTCCGGCCGGCGGCGACGTGACCGCCCCGGGGGATATTCCCGACACGCAGGCGTACGTCGTTTACCAATCGCCGGACGGCTACCACATCAGCGTCCCGGAGGGATGGGCCCGGTCGCAGCCGACCGGAGCCGTGCTGTTCAGTGACAAGTTCAACAGCATCCAGGTTCAGGTCACGTCCGTCCCAGCAGCACCGTCGACCGCCTCGGCTCAGTCGGACGAGGTCCCGGTCCTGGCCAGGACGGTACCCTGCTACCAGGCCGACAAGGTCAGCCAGGTGACCCGCACTTCCGGTCCGGCCGTGCTGATCGTCTACCACGCGGTGTCTCCAGCCGATCCCGTGACCGGCAAGTTCGTCCATCAAGATGTCGAACGCTACGAGTTCTGGAAGGCGGGAAAGCTCGCGGTCGTCACGTTGTCCTCGCCGCACGGCTCGGACAACGTTGACCCCTGGCGCAAGGTAACCGACTCGTTCGCGTGGGGCCCGTGACGGTCGGTGCCGGCGAGGCTCTCGCTGTCGACGCCCACGCCGTTGGTGCTCCCGCCATCGATGCTCGCGAGCTGTACCGCTTCTTCCATGCCGGAGATGACGAGGTCCTAGCCCTTCGGGGCGTGTCGCTGACGGCGAGGGCGGGCGAGTTCGTCGCCGTGGTCGGACCGTCGGGGTCGGGAAAGTCAACGCTGCTGGCGTGCATTGCCGGGCTCGAGGAACCCGACGGCGGGACGGTCCGCGTCGCCGGACAAATCATGAGCCGCCGGCCCGAGCGCCAACGGGCGGCGCTGCGAGCCCGTGCCGTCGGGGTGGTGCTGCAGTCCGCCAACCTGGTGGAACACCTCACCGTGTCCGCCAACCTGCGCGTTGCCTTCCGGCTGTCTGGTGGCGCGGGCCGTCCCGACGTCGAGGCGGTGCTGGACCGGGTCGGGTTGGCCGGGCGGTCGAACGCCTACCCGGCTCGCTTGTCCGGCGGCGAGGCCGTGCGGGCCGGGCTGGCCGTAGCCCTGGTCAACCAACCGGCAGTCGTGATCGCCGACGAACCCACCGCCGAAGTGGATCGCAGCGCCGAGGCCCGACTCCTCGACGTGCTGCGAGCCGAGGTGGAGCGCGGTCTGGCCCTGGTCGTGGCCACCCACAGCCCGATCGTGGCCGCGGCGGCGGACCGGGTCGTGACGTTGGCGGACGGAAGGGTGGTCCAATGACAGATAACGATGCGTTGCCGCTCGTCGATTGCCGTGGTGTGTCCCGCACGTATGGGCACGGCATGGCCGCAGTGGTCGCCCTGCATGGTGCCGACTGCGCCGTGTTCCCGGGTGAGCACATCGTTCTCACCGGTCCTTCGGGGTCGGGCAAGTCCACGCTGCTGCACTTGCTGGCCGGCCTTGACTCGCCGACCACGGGAGAGGTGAGCTGGCCCGCGCTGGGCGGGCCCCCGTCCACCCTGCCGGCGGGAACGGTCGGCCTGGTGTTCCAGGGTCCGAGCCTCTTGCCGGATCTCGACGTCGTCCAGAACGTCGCTCTGCCACTGGTCCTGGCCGGCCGTACGGACGCTGAGGCCGGATCCTTGGCCTTCGACCTGCTGGCCGAGCTCGGTATCGACGACCTTGCCACCAAGCTGCCCGAGGAGATTTCCGGTGGGCAGTCCCAGCGTGTGGCCGTGGCCCGCGCCTTGATTGGCGAGCCCCGGCTCATCCTCGCCGACGAGCCAACCGGCCAGCTCGACCATGCCAGCGCCGCCGCGGTCATCGCCATGCTGATTGCCAGAGCGACGGTGCTTGGCGCGGCCCTGGTCGTGACCACCCATGACCCCGTCATCGCCGACCAGCTCGCCACCTGCTGGCAGATCGTCGACGGTCGGCCCCTGCTCCCGGCCGGTGAGCGGTGCTAGCCCGGGTCTGGCTCGCCGGTCTTCTGCGCCGGCGCACGGCGCGGCTCGGGGCGACCGCCCTCGGCGTGGCCGTCGCGGTCGCATTGCTTGCGTCGATCGCCACCTTCCTCTCTGGCGCGCTGAGCACCATGACGACCGCCGCTACCCGCCAAGTGGCCGTCGACTGGCAAGTCGAGATGCGCCCGGGGATCGATACTGCGGTCGCGCTGAGCGCCGTTCGCAACGACCGCCACGTTCGCACCGCCGTCCCTGTTCAGTTCGCCACCACCGGTGGACTACAGGCCACCTCGGCTGCGTCAGTCCAGACCACCGGGCACGGTGTCGTGCTCGGCCTGCCCGACGGCTACGCCTCGACGTTTCCGGGCGAGCTCCGCGTGCTCACCGGCGACCCCTCGGGTGTGCTGCTGGCGCAGCAGACCGCCGCCAACCTGCACGCCAGCCCTGGTGACACGATCGCGGTGGGACGAGCCGGGCTGGCGCCGGTGAGTCTCCGCATCGACGGAATCGTTGACCTGCCCCAAGCCGACTCGCTCTTCCAGAAGGTTGGGGCCCCGCCCGGCTCGCAGGCATCCGCTCCTCCCGACAACGTGCTCCTCCTGCCCGCGGCCCGGTGGCACATCGTGTTCGACCCCCTCGCGTCTACCCGACCCGACTTGATCAAGACCCAGATCCACGCCGCGCTCGACCACCACCTGGCCCACGACCCGGCGGCCGCATTCAACGACATCTCCGGTGCGGCCCACCACCTCGAAGCCGCACTCGCTGGTGGTGGCCTGGTCGGCAACAATCTGGGCGCGGCGTTGGACGCGGCCCGGAAGGACGCGCTCTACGCGCAGATCCTCTTCGTCCTCCTCGGCCTTCCGGGCGTCGTTCTTGCCGGTTTGCTCACCGCCACGGTCGCCGCCGCCGGCGCCGACCGCCGGCGCCGCGACCTCGCCCTGCTGCGGGTCCGCGGTGCCACCCTCACCACCATGGTCGGCACTTCAATCGTCGAAGCCGCAACGGTCGGTCTGGCCGGATCGGCCCTCGGTCTCGGCGCGGCCGCAGTCGTCGGGCGAGCCGAGTTTGGGTCGGCGACCTTCGGCGCCTCATCGGCATCAGCGGCCATCTGGGCCGTGGGCGCAGCGCTCGCCGGGGTCGTCGTCGCCGCCGCCGCGCTGGTCGTACCGGCCTGGAAGGACGCCCGCCAACTCACGGTCGCCAGCGCCCGGCAGACGATCGGGCGCCGCCAGCGGCCGCTTTGGCTGCGCGGTGGGCTCGACATCGGGCTGCTGGCGTTAGCCGGCCTCGTCTTCTGGCTGACCAGTCGATCCGGCTACCAGATCGTCCTGGTCCCCGAAGGACTTCCGACCCTGTCCGTCAACTACTGGGCGCTGTCCGGACCCCTGCTCTTCTGGGCGGGCAGCGGGCTCTTGGCGTGGCGCCTGGCTGATGCCCTGTTCGGACGAGGTCGCCGGCTGGTCACCGCCGCCGCCCGCCCGATCGCCGGTGGCCTGTCGGCCACAGTCGCGGCCACGTTGGGCCGGCACCGCCGGCGCCTCGCCCGCCCGGTCGCTCTGGTCGCCTTAACCGTCGCCTTCGCCGCGTCCACCGCTGTCTTCAACACCACCTACCACCAGCAGGCGGGCGTGGACGCGCTGCTCAGCAACGGCGCGGATGTCACCGCCACCTACCCGCCGGGATCCCCGGCCACCACCGCGCAAGCGGCCGACATCTCTGCCATTGCCGGTGTGCACCACGTCGAGCCGCTCCTCCATCGCTTCGCGTACGTCGGCGCCGATCTCCAGGATCTGTTTGGTGTCCGACCGGCAACCATCGTCGGCGCGGGCAAGCTCCAGAACGCCTACTTCAGGGGCGGCACGGCCGCCAGCCTGATCGCCCGCTTGGCCCACCAGCCCGACGGCCTGCTCGTCAGCGCCGAAACCGTCAAGGACTTCCAGCTCAATCCCGGCGATCAGCTGCGCCTCCGTGTGCGGGAGGCCAGCACCGGCCAGCTCACGGAAGTCACCTTCCATTACATCGGTATCGCCAAGGAGTTCCCCACCGCTCCCCGAGACAGCTTCATGGTGGCGAATTCCGATTACATCGCGGCCCGCACCGGAAATGCCGGCACCGACGCGTTGCTGATCTCCACCTCCGCCTCACCTCCGGTCGTCGCGCAGCGAGTGCGGGACCGCATCGGCACGGCCGCCACCGTGACCGATCTCGTCTCCAGCCGCCGCCAAGTCGGATCGGCCCTGACCGCCGTCGACCTGTCCGGCCTGACCCGGGTCGAGCTCGGCTTCGCGCTCGTGCTGGCCGCCGCCGCCACCGGCCTTGTCCTCGCCCTGAGCCTCGCCGAACGCCGCCGCAGTTTCGCCATCACCCGCGCCCTCGGCGCTCGCCACCGCCAGGTCGCCGCCTTCGTTCGGGTCGAAGCCGCGCTGGTCACCATCGCCGGCCTTGTCCTTGGCGCCGCGGCCGGGTGGGCGCTCACCCAGCTCCTTGTGAAGATCCTCACGGGGGTCTTCGACCCACCACCCGCGGCCCTTGCCGTGCCGTGGGCCTACCTCGGTGTCGTGGTGATCCTGGCGGCTGCCGCCGCGTTCGCCGCCGGCGAACTCACCGTTCGCGCCGCCCGACGGCCTGTCGTCGAGACCATCCGCGACCTGTAGCCGGCGGCAGCGTGGGCGGCGATAGGCGGGCGGCGATCAGGGGGCGCGGGCTGACGAAGCCAGGCCGCGAGGCGGGCAATTCCTGTTGGACGAAGAGCCGTCCGGCCAAGGGCTGCAGGTGTACGCCATCGAAGGTCCGCAACGGGATGCCGCCCAATGTGCGAGCGAACTGATGGTTCGGACATAGGAGGTCGGCGAACGGAAGCAACTGCGTCCAACCCGGATGGGCGGCGACCTGTTCGGCCTGGAGGGCGTTGAACCGATCAACCCGGTGGGCGTCGTCGGGCGGCAGGCGTCCCGGTGAAGCTAGATCGGCGAGCTCGTGGTCGGCCCAAGGGGCCGTCAAGAACGCCACCCGGCCGCCCCGGCTCGTGAGGACCTGGATGGCGAGTTGGAGCTCCGATCGCAGGTAGGTGTCGAAGTCAGGTTCGCCGATGTGCATCCACTGCCCGGCATGCACGCGGTCGAGCACCTCCCATCGTCCGAGGAGGACGAGGGTGAGGTCAGGGCTGAACGACTCCACGAGGGACTGCCAGCGTTGCGGCCAGGTCAAGCAGGCGGCGGGCGGCGTGTAGGCCTTGAAGCTGGTGGCTCCCCCTCGGGCGATACCGCACCCGATGTAGCCCTGGTTGGAGAACACGATCCCGGTCGCACTCTGTATCGGCGTGGTTCCCGCCCCCAGCGAGGCGCGACGCTGTCGCCCACGACCATCAGCCGCAAGGGCCCGGTAAGAACGATCGCCGGCACGGTCGGCCGGGGGGCCGTCGGCGCCGTCGCGATCGACGCCGCGACTGGCGCCGAAGGTTTGACGCTCGTGGTTAGCGCGTTGGAGGCCACCGGCAGCTGACTTGCGACGCGGACAGCGGCCAGTGCGGTCGTGGGCATGAAGGTAAAGGGCGCGGTGATGGACAAGATCACGATGCCGGCGAACGCCGCCGTAACGGCAATGACCGGCCGCGGAATGTGCCAGCGCTGTTCCCGGATCGGTCGTTCAAGCAGGTGGAACGAGCCGATTGAGACGACGAGGGTCAGGCCAAGCCGCGCGAACAGCAATTCGGTGCCGGACAAACCGGTGCGGGCGGGCGTCAGCATCACGATCACCGGCCAGTGCCAGAGATACACGCCGTACGAAATGACGCCGAGAGCAACCAACGGGCGCCAGCTGGCGACGCGCGCCAGCCAGCTCCGAGGCTGCAGCACGAGAGAGGCGATCACCGCCGCCACGGCGAGAGCGACAATGCCAAAACCGCCGCAATAAAGCCATGCCGAGTGCCCGTCGACGCGGACCAGAACGAACGTGAGCACGGCCGCCCCCGCGGCGCCCATCGCCGATCGCATCCGGCTGGACCAGGATGCCTCTTCGCGGACGTGGCGTAGAGTCCTCCTGGCGCGGAATGGGCGGCCGGTGAAATCGCGTCCCATCGCGAAGACGATCCCGGCGAGGGCATCTCCGACGAAGAGTGCTTGCGCGCGGGTGTCGCTGCCGTAGTACAGACGGTCGGCGCCGACCCCGGCCAAAGAGAGCCCCGCCATCAGCGACACCGACAGAACAAAGCCGGAGCCGCTGATGGCTAGGAGCCAACGGGACGATCGGAGCCGGCGAAGGGCGATGGTCGCGGCGAGTGGCCAAAGCAGGTAGAACTGCTCCTCCACGGCCAGTGACCACGTATTCGGCAGAGGCGACGGGGCACTGAAGGCGGCGAAGTATCCGTGGTGAGCGAAAATGAGTGCCAATTGGCCACGTAGAACAGCGTGGCCAGAAGATCGCTCCGCACGGTCGGCAGCTGGTCTGACGACAAGACCAATCGGCTGCCTAGTGCCACGACGTTCAGCACCAGGAGCAGCACGGGCAGGAGCCGGCGGGCCCGTCGGGCCCAGAAGCGCACCAGCGACACATCACCCGTCAGCCGCCACTCATTGAGTACGAGCCCGGTGATCAGATAGCCGGACAGGACGAAGAAGACGTCAACCCCGAGCAGTCCACCGCGGATCTGGCGGATCCCGAGGTGAAACGCCACCACCGCGGCGACGGCCACGCCGCGGATACCGTCCAGCACCGGTATGCGGGCCGGTTGGATGCCTTGGCCGCCTATGGGGTCGCCTTGGGATCCCTCAGGAGGGAAGCTAAGCGACGGTTGGGGCGCGGCGAATCGGGGATCTCCCCGGTCGCTATCTGATGGTGATGGCCGTGTGCATGCCGGCGGAGTAGTGGCCGGGGAGGTTGCAGACCAGGACGTAGGTCCCCGGGGTGAGCGCGGTCTGGAAGGTCTTGGACCCATTGACGCCGATATTGCTCCCGCTGTCGAACACCTTCACGGCGCTGGCCGCCGTCTCGTCCACCCGGCCGTCGCTCCCGAGAGCGAGCTTGTCGGCGGCGAGGTCCGTCTTCAAGACCAGAAACTCGTGCTCAGACGGGCCGGCGTTGCTGACGGCGAAGTCCACCAGGCCAGCCGCCGCCGTTGTGGCGGATGGGACGATGGCGAAATCTTTTTCGGTCACGCTGACCGGTGGCGCCGCTCCCGGGCTGCCCGCGGTGGGCCGAGGGCCGGACGCGGCCGCCAGTGATGTTTGCGCGGCGTGCAGCTTGGCCTGGCTGGTCGAAACCGCTCGAGCGCTGATGCCGATCGCCACCATCGCCGTGAACAGGGCCGCGCACGCCACGACGACGCTGATTACGAGCACGTTGTCCCGCCCTGTCGACGCGTCGAGGTAACCGCCCTCGCCAGAATCTCTGTAATCCTCCGCCACAGTCGTCCCTCCCGCTGTCCGGGTGGGCCGCCGGAGCTGGGCGGCCACCCTTTCACTACGATGAGGAGGCCTGAAAGGATTTGTCCGCCGGATGACCTACGTTGGTGGCGGACAGGAGGTGGACCATGCGGGTGGAGGTCGATTCCGAGAAGTGCCAAGGCCACAACCGCTGCTACGCGCTGGCACCGGAGCTGTTCGACGTGGACGATCTGGGCAACGCAATCGCAATGAACGACGGTGTCGTTCCCGACGGCCTGGAGGAAAAGGCCCGACAGGCGATGGCGAACTGTCCCGAGTACGCCATCTCGATCACGGAGTAAGAGATGACGACCAAGCACCCGCGCGTTGTCGACTGGGCCACGGACTTTGACCACACCGACCCTCAGTGGGTAGCCGATCCGTATCCCATCTGGGAGCAGCTCCGCGGCTCGTGCCCGGTCGCACACAGCGAGCGCTACGGGGGAACCTGGCTACCGGTCCGCCATGAGGACGTCGCGGCAGTGGCCTACGACACCGAGCACTTCACATCTCGGTCGGTCGTGGTGAGCGAGGTGCGGCCGGGTCCGGAGGATCTACCGGCACCGATCGGCGTCGCTCCACCGATCACGTCTGACCCGCCTTTCCACGCGCTCGCCCGCCGGTTGTTGTTGCCCGCCTTCTCACCCAAGCCCATTGCCGCGTTGGAGCCGTTTACCCGTGAGTTGTGCCGCCAACTGCTCGATGGCATGGCGGGGAGAGATGTGGTCGATGCCGCCACCGACTACGCCCAGCACATCCCGCTTCGCGTCATCGTGCGTATGCTCGGCTTCCCCCAGGAGGACGCCGATCTATTCCGGCGATTCATACGCATGGTGCTCGAGGATGTCGACCTGCCGGCGGAGGAGCGCGAGGAAAATTTGATCGGCGGCGAGTTCGATGAGTACATCGACGCCCGCATCGCCGACCATCTGGCCGCGCCGCGGGACGATCTCACCTCGTTCCTGCTCAACGCCGACCTCGGCGGCGAAAAGCTGTCTCCTGAGCATGTGCGGGGCACGATGGTCCTTCTCATGATCGCCGGCATCGACACCACGTGGTCGGCGATCGGCGCATCTCTCTGGCACCTGGCCCAGCATTCGGCCGACCGAAAGCGCCTGGCGTCGGAGCCGGAACTGGTCGGTACGGCCGTCGAGGAGTTCCTTCGGGCGTACGCACCGGTCACGATGGCTCGTCTCGTCGCCAAAGACTTCGAGTTCCAGGGGTGCGCCATGAAAGAGGGCGACTGGCTGTTGCTTCCGTTCCCGGCCGCCAATCGGGATCCCGCCTACTTCGGCGACGCCGACCAGGTTCTGCTCGATCGGGTGGAGAACCGTCACGCCGCCTTTGGCCTTGGCATCCATCGCTGCATCGGTTCGAACCTGGCGCGTATGGAGTTGCGGGTCGCGGTCGAGGAGTGGATGCGCCGATTCCCCGATTTCGAGCTCACCGATCCCGCCATCGTGTCCTGGTCCGCCGGCCAGGTGCGAGGTCCGCGAACGGTCCCCGTGCGCATCCTCCCGCCCGCGTGATCAGCAGGAGCGGCTGAGGGGGCGTGGCCGAGTTGGCCCCTACGCCGGAGCATTGCACCGAGACGTAGATCTGGCCGACACCGGCGCTGGCCGAATCGTCTGTCCACGCCACTACCGCCCGGCCGTCAGAGGTGAGTGCGACCTGGAAGAAGTCCAGCAGGGCGCGAGTCGTACCCTGACAGGTCACGCCGGTCATGCAGATGGAGCCGGTGTGGATGGTGTTGCCGATGTCGCTGACGAGGCCCTGGGTCATCTTGACGGTGCCCTTGACGTCGTGCAGCTGGGCGATGCGCACTGTCTATGCGTTGGTGGGATCGTTGTCGTCAACTCCAGTTCCGGCATACCAGACCAGGTCCTCCCGTCTACCTCCGCCCGCGACGAGCCACGGGAAGACGTTGGCGGAGTGGCCCGTGACGTCGACCTGTCCGGGCGTGGCCCAACCGGAATGACCGCCCTGTGGGGTTGGTGCGTGGGTCACGTAGACGTGCGATTGGCTGGCCAGGCGGCCCAGAACTCTCCGCGCTTGTCGATGGCGAGCACGGGGAAGATGTGATCGTAGGTATCGCTGGTCGGGCCCACGTAGATCGGATAGTCGGTCCAGGTGACGCCGCCGTCGAGTGATTGCGCCAGGAACACGGCGTGGTTGAGATTCTGCAGCTCACCGACGGCGGTTGTTGACATCTTCTGGGTGCGCTTCCAGGCCGCGCCGCCTGGCGTTGCTGGTTAGGCCGCCTGGGGCCCTGTCCCGACGGTGCTTGCGGCGAACTGGCGGACCATTGACACGCGCGCCGCATCAATCGTCCACCGGTTCGTGAGGAGTGGCTAGCCGGCTTGGTCGCTCATCCGGATGACAGCGAAGGTCGCGCCTTGGGGGTCCCCGAGGACGGCGAACCGGCCTATGGGAATATCCATCGGCGCCGTGCGCACCGAGCCGCCGAGCTCTTGGGTCTTGGCGACGGCCGCGTCGGTGTCGTCGACGGCGAAGTAGACCAGCCAGTGCGAGGGCACCTCAGCCGGGACCATCGGCGGCATCTCCAGCATGCCGGCGATGCTTTGTCCGCCGAGCTGGAATTCCGTGTACGGCATGGGGCCGTCTCGGTGGGTCACTTCGTCCCAGCCGAACGCCCGGGGTGTAGAAGGCCTTGGCGCCCTCGACATCGCGGGTGTTCAGCTCGTTCCAGCAGAGGGAGCCTGGCTCGTTGACCAACTGGGCCCCGATGTGTTCCCCGGGCTGCCACACGGAGATGAAGGCGCCCGCGGAATCCTGGAACACCGCCATCCGGCCCGCGGCCATGACATCCATGGGTGCCATGATTATGGTGCCGCCCGCCGCCTCGACTTCTTTGGCCACCTGATCGGCATCGGCGACCGAGACGTAGGTCGACCAGTACGGCGGGCCCTCGCCCTGCTGCGGGCCGTAGCCGGCAACTTGTGTGCCGTCCTTTTCGAAGAATCCGTAGCCGCCCGTCTCCTCTACCGGACCCGCGTCCTGCGTCGTCCAGTTGAACAGCGAGCTGTAGAACGCCTTGGCCGGCTCAACATTGGTACCGATATCAATCCAACACGGCGTCCCGCGCGCGTATTTCGTTCGTTCGGGCATGGCGCCTCCCTCTTCTCGACGCCGACGACACTATCCCGACGCGGTCTGGGCGGCCGGGGGCGATTCGTCTGATGCTGCAGAGACAAACACCTTTTGGTGGCGGTGGGGGCCAGAAGATGAAAAGGGCGGTCGCCCGGCGAGCGGCAGCGGCGAGCGGCGGCTCGACCCGCCCGCGTTACGACAGTTTGCGTTACGACAGTCCGCGCTACGACAGTCCGACGATTTCGCCGTTCTCGTCGAAGTCGATGATGGCCGCAGCCGGCCTGGTGCCGAGACCCGGCATCGTGCGCATCTCCCCACACACCGGGTAGATGAACCCGGCCCCGACGGAGGCCCGCACCTCGCGCACGGGCAGCGTCCAACCGGTCGGGGCGCCCTTGAGCGAGGCGTCCGACGAGATCGACAGGTGGGTCTTGGCTACGCAGATAGGGAGGTGTCCGAACCCGTTCTTCTCGTAGTTGTCGAGCTGCCGCACGGCGACCTGGTCGTAGGTCACGCCGTCGGCGCCGTAGATGGTCGTGGCGATGGTCTCGATCTTCTCGCGGAGCGTGGCGCTGTCCGGGTAGAGGAATTTGAACGTGGTCGGTTCCTCGGCTGCCTCGACGACGGCTTCAGCCAGCTCCGTCGCCCCCCGGCCTCCCTCGGCGAAATGGCGGCAGACTGCCACTCGAGCGCCCATCGACTCCGCCACCTCCCGGATGGCCCGGTGCTCGGACTCGTGGTCGGTGGGAAAGGCGTTGATGGCCACCACCGGTGAGACACCGTGGACCTTGACGTTCTCGATCTGCTTGCGCAGGTTGGCCCCGCCGGCGAGCACGTCGTCGGGATTCTCAACCAGCATGTCGTCGGGCAAGGGGCGACCGGCCACCACGCGGTACTTGCCGGAGTGCACCTTGAGCGCACGGACGGTCGCGACCAGCACGGCCGCATCCGGAGAAAGGCCGGAGTTACGGCACTTGATATTGAAGAACTTCTCGGCACCGATGTCGGCACCGAACCCCGCCTCGGTGATCAGGAAGTCGCCCGTGTGGATGCCGATCTTGTCGGCCACGATTGAGGAGTTCCCGTGGGCAATGTTGCCGAAAGGGCCGGCGTGCACGAGCACAGGGGTGTTCTCCAGTGTCTGCATGAGGTTGGGCTTGATGGCGTCGCGCATGATGACGCCCATCGCCCCGGCTCCGCTCAACTGCTCTGCAGTGACGGGAGCACCGTCCTTGGTATAGCCCACGACTATTCGACCCAAGCGGGCCCGCATATCCGCTAGCGATGTGGCCAGGGCCAACACGGCCATGACCTCGGACGCGGCCGTAATGTCGAAGCCCGTCTGGCGGGTGACGCCGTCCTCCTTGGTGCCCAGGCCGATGATGATGTTCCGAAGGGCCCGGTCGTTGACATCCATCACTCGTCGCCAGGTGATGTTGTGCACATCGATACCCAGTTCGTTTCCCTGATGGAGATGGTTGTCAATCATGGCGGCCAGGAGGTTGTGAGCCGCAGTGACGGCGTGCATGTCGCCGGTCAGGTGCAGGTTGAGCGTCTCCATCGGCACCACCTGGCTGTAGCCGCCGCCGGCCGCCCCACCCTTGATCCCAAACGTCGGGCCCATAGACGGTTGGCGGATGGCGATGGTCGCCCGCTTGCCGATGTGGCTCATGGCTTGGCCCAGGCCGACGGTGGTCGTCGTCTTGCCCTCGCCCAGGGGCGTTGGCGTGATGGCCGTCACCACTACGTACTTGGCCTTGGGGCGGTCGCTCAGTTGCTCGATGGCCGCCAACGAGATCTTGGCCACCGATTCCCCGTAGGGCTCGAGCAGGTACGGCGGCAGCCCCATCCCTTCCGCAACTTCGTGAAGCGGCTTGAGCGATGCCCGACGGGCGATCTCGAGGTCGGATGGAAAGCTCATGTGGTGGACCCCCTTGGGCTGTGGGTGGATCGTGGATCGGCTACAGGGCGGGGTCGGAGATCATGCTGGAGACGTCGATCCCGAACTCCTGCCCCGCGTCGAGAATGCAATCGAAGAGGTACTGCCCTGAAGACCGTTCACAGTGCAGCAAGTAGGACCGACGGCCGGATCGGTCGTCACGAACCACGTCCGTGACGGTCTTGGCTACGGAGCTTCGGAAGGCGGCCAGGTCCGGCGTGGCCGCGTCGGACAGGTCGATGGCGCAGATCTTGGCCATGAGGGACGGTCCGTGATCGCCCGTGAGGCGCATGAGGGCCCGGCCGTGGGTGAGGTCGACCACGCTGATGAATTCATTGGCGTCGGCCGTAGTGGCCCGAAGCTTGGCCGCCAGCATTCCGGAGGTTCCTGGCGGGCCGATGTGGAGCCATTCGCCAGGGCCGCTACCGACCTCCAGGACGCGGCCGCCATCGTCGGCGCGGTGGCGCATGGCTCGGCCGAAGGCCAGTGCCGACGCGGTGAAGGGACAGTTGGCATCTGCCTTGACCAACACCTTGGCCAGCGCGGTCGCATCGGAAAGAGTCAGGCCGGAACTTGACGTCCGGGCCGAGACCTCCCAGCCGTCCCGTACAACGACCGGCTCCGCCGGCTTGATCGAGCTGCGGGCGATCGGTTCTTGGACGGCGGGGCTAGCCACGAAGACGCACTCCATCGGGATCGAAGTGGGCGTGATGCGGCATCACCCGCGCCGGGATGTCCTGGCCGTTCGGAAGGTGGACCGTGACGATCGTGCCCGCCACGGCCAGATGGGGGAGGACGAAGCCGAGACAGATCGATCGGTTCAGCGTAGGGGAGTACCGGCTGGACGTGATCCGCCCGACGATGGTCCGGCCGGCCACGATCTGGCTGGCCTCCTCGGGCACGATCTGCGGGTCAAGCGGCTGGAGTCCGACCAACCGCTGGTATTCGTCGCGCTGGGATTGCCAAACCAGCTCGGGCTTGCCGGCGAAGTCTTCCTTGTCCAGCTTGACGAGCCATCCGAGGTCGGCGCCAAAGGCCTGCGTCAGTCCGTCGGTGTCCTGGCTGACGATGAAGTGGCCCTTCTCGAGGCGCATAATGCGCTGCGCCTCGACGCCGAAGGCGTCGATGCCGAGGTCCGCCCCGGTCTCGAACAGCGCCTCCCACACATGGAGGCCGTAGGCAGCGGGCACGTGGATCTCGTAGGACAGCTCTCCGGTGAAGCCGATGCGCCACATGAAGCAGTCGGCCACGCCCGCGATCTGACCCTGCCTGACGGTCATGTACGGGAACGCCTCCGCCGACAGGTCGATGCGGTCCACCAGTCGGCTCATCAGCTCCCGCGACTTCGGACCGGCGACGTTGATGGAGGCATAGCTGGTCGTCACCGGGACGACATGTACCTGCCAATCCGGATGCTCGGTCTGGAGCCAGTTTTCCGCCCATTCCCAGACCGTGCCCGCGCCCGATGAGGTGGTGGACATGAGGTAGTGGTCCGGCCCCAAGTGGCCGGTGACGCCGTCGTCGAGGACGACGCCGTCTTCCGCGCACATCACGCCGTACCGCACCCCGCCGAGATCAAGCTTGGACCACTTGTTGACGTAGAGCAGGTTAAGCAGCTTGGGTACGTCGGGGCCGCGCAGATCCAGCTTGCCGAGCGGTGTGACGTCGATGACGCCCACGTTGGTCCGCACATTGCGGACCTCGGCGGCCGGGTCCCCGTAGTGGTCGGGGCGGATCCAGTCGCCGGCGATCAAGGGACGGGCGCGGTGTGCCTCGTGCCAGGGCTGCATCGGCGAGTAGCGAACCGGCTCGAACATCCGGCCGGCGAGGGCACCGAGGGTGATCGGCGCGTACGGTGGCCGCCAGACCGTCGTGCCGGTGTCGTCCATGCTTTGCCCGAGCGCCTCGGACATGACGGCGACGGTATTCACCGTTTCGAGCTTGCCCTGGGTTGGCCCCATGGTCACGGTCGTGTAGCGCTTTACCAGCTCGATCGAGTCGTAGCCTTCCGCAGCGGCGGCCAGGAGGTCCTTGGAGCTGACGTCCTCGGTGAAGTCAACCAACCCGTGTGTCGTCGAACGGAACAGGCCGGGGTGGGGGCGTAGCGGGAGGGCAGGCACGACGCACGCGGTTCCTCGGCCCGAGCGGGCCGCCGCGCTCGTCCCCACCGCGTTTGCGTGCGAGACGAATTCCTCCAGGGAGCCATCTCCCTGGATACCGCCGGTGGCGAGCACTCCCTCCTGTTGCTGGCCGCCGGGGACGAACCGATTCGCGACGGGGCTGAAGACCGGGCGGTCGCCGGCGAGGTTGAGCAGTGTCGTCGGCGCCGTCCATCCCACCGCCGTGACGACGATGTCGCACTCGATCGTCCGGCCGCCGGCGAGGACGGCCTTGCGGACGCCGTACCGGGTGCCCAGGCCGCCGCCGCTCACCGATACGAGGTTGGCGTCCGTACGAGCGTCCACCGTGATGACCTCAGTGCCTACGCGGCGAAGGTCGTCAGCCGCCGCGTCACCGTCCGGGTTGGCGCTGAACACCACCGCCCGCTCCCCGGGACGGACACCGTAGAGGTTGATGAGTCGCCGCACTCCGGTAGAGAGCATCACACCCGGCACGTCGTTGCCATCGAAGACATAGGGTCGTTCGATCAGCCCGGCCGCCACCACGAGCGTCGCGGCGCGAGTCTTGATCAGACGCTCTTGGACGCCGGGGAGGTTGCGCTGGACGACGGCAAGCCAGTTGTCGTCATACCGCCCCGTCACCACCGAGTTGGTCAGCACTTCGATGTTCTCATGGCTCGCCACCTGAGCCCGAAGATCGGCGAGCGAGGCCAGGTCGTCGGCGGAGCCCCAGCGAAGGTGGCCGCCGAGCTCGTGTTCCTCCTCGACCAGCAGCACCGAGGCTCCGGCCCGAGCCGCGGCCACTGCCGCGGCCATGCCCGCCGGACCGCCGCCGGCCACGCAGACATCCACGTGCGCGTAACGCTTGTCGTAGTACCCGTGCGGCGAATCCGGAGAGACCTTCCCGCCGGTGGCAAAGCGGGCCAGAATCTTCTGGTAGGCGGGCCACAGCCGCTGGGGCTTGATGAACGTCTTGTAGTAGAAGCCGCCCGAGAGGAACCTGGCCAAGGCTTGGTTGGCGGTCTTCACGTCCACCTTTAGCGAGGGCCACACGTTCTGCGCCGACACATCCATGCCCGCCTCCACGCGGCGGTGCGAACCTCGAACGTTGGGCTCGTCGCCTACCTGGACGGAGCAGCCGGGGTCAAGATAGGAGGCGGTCATCACGCCGCGGGGCCGGTGGTACTTGAAGCTCCGTGACATCACCCGTATGCCGGAGGCCAGGAGGGCGGAACTGATGGTGTCACCCGCCAAGCCGGTGTAGGGCCGGCCGTCAAACGTGAAGGCCAGGGGCGACGTTCGGTCGATGACCTCGCCCGCTTGCTCTGCCGTTCGCGCCGAGGTCACCGGACTCCGGCCTCGCAACGTGGCGCTCATGCTTCTTCGACCTGTCGTTGGGAGCCAGGCTTCGAGCTCGAGCGAACCTCGTTGGTGACCGTGTGGCGTTCAACGGTGAGGAAGCGGCGGCACCCGCTGCGGTGGTACCAGGTCTCCGTGACCCACCCGGTCGGATTGGACTTGAGATAGAGGTAGGCACGCCACGCTTCGGGCGTGGCCGCATTGGGGTCCGGCCGGCTCTTCGACTCTCCGCCGTAGCCGAACTCCTGCGAATTGCGCGGCCCGCACCACGGGCAAGGAATGAGGATCATGGCTCGCGCTAGTGGCCGACGGCCGCGGCGCCCTTCTCGCCGACCAACCGGCCAGCCTCGAACCGGGCCAGGTCGAAGGAGGCAATGATCTCGGGGGTCTTCTGCGTCGCCACCAGTTCGGCCATCGCCTCACCCGAGACCGGCCCCGCCTTGAAGCCGTATGTACCCCACCCCACATCGACGAGGAAACCCTCGACCGGGGTGATGCCCATCACCGGGCTGAAGTCCGGCGTCATGTCGCAGAGCCCGGCCCACTGGCGTAACACCCGCATCTTGGCGATGGAAGGCATCAGTTCGAGTACATGGCCGGCCAGTTCCTCCGTGAACTCCAGTGATCCCCGCATCGAGTAGGACGCATAGGGGTCCGTGCTGGCCCCGAACACCAGCTCGCCCCGGTCGGTCTGACTCACGTACACGTGCAGAGTCCCGGAGACGACCACGGCCTCCAGGAACACCTTCACGGGTTCGGTCACAGCCGCCTGCAGCGGGTGGGTGATGATCGGCAGCGACACACCGGCCATCTGCGAGATCGTGCTGGCCCAACCGGCGGTGCAGTTGACAACGATCGGAGTAGAGACCGCGCCCCGAGATGTGCGGACCCCCGTCACCGCGCCATCGGCGACATCGATGCCGAGGACCTCGGTGTTCTGGTGGATATGAACGCCGTACGCGTCGGCACCCCGTGCATATCCCCAGTTGACGGCGTCGTGACGGATGGTGCCGCCCGGCGGGTGGTAGAGCGCGCCCAGGATCGGGAAGCGCGTATTGTCACTTACATCCATGAACGGCACGAGCTTCTTGATGTCGTCGGGCCCGATGACCTCCGAGTCGATGCCCTCCAGCTTGTTGACCTCCGCCCGCCACCTCATCGTGCGCAGTGACCCGTCATTGTGAGCGAGCGTGAGGTGGCCCCGTTGGGAGAACATCACGTTGAAATTGAGCTCGGCCGAGAGATTCTCGTAGAGCTTGACCGACCGGTCGTAGAAGCGCACGCCTTCAGGGGTCAGATAGTTGGATCGAACGATGGCGGTGTTGCGGCCCGAGCCACCGCCACCCACGTAGCCCTTGTCGAGGACCGCCACGTTGGTGATGCCGTGATTCTTTGCCAGGTAGTAGGCGGTCGCCAGTCCGTGGACGCCCGCGCCGACGATGACAACGTCATAGGCTGGCTTCAGGTCGTGACGCCGCCACACTCGGGGCCAGTCGTCGTGGGTCAGGCCTCGCCGGACCAGGGTGAGGGCCGAATACTTGGCGGGCTTTCGGTATCCATTGCCGGTGGTCTTCCCGTTCAAGCTGTTACGGGTGCCACTGATCGCGGCCATGGAACTGGTCTCCTCCTGCGCTGGACTGTATATCAGAATAGGCGGTCCGATGAAACGATGTCCACTCTCAGGAAACGAGATCTCATTTCACTAGTCGCCGTCGGGGAGCTGGCCGTAGCTGATGATCGAGAGGAAGCGGATCGGGAGGCGGATGAGTTCCACCGGGCCATGGGGCACCTCTCCGTCGAACTGCATGCTGTCGCCCTGCTTGAGCTCATAGCGGGCTGATCCGTAGCCGTAGACCACGCGGCCTTGGAGCATGTAGATGAGCTCGGTTCCACGGTGCTGGAAGAGAGGAAACACCTCCGATCGCTCCGTGAGCGTGACCAGCGTCGGCTCCATGCGCTTGGCCGAGCCTCGATTGGTCCCGAGGAGTTGGTAGCGGTGGCCGTGGCGCGTCCCCTTGCGGACGATGTCGAGGCCCTCCCCGGCGGGCACGAAAAAGGCGTCGTGCTCCTCCTCCAGGCCACGGAAGAACGACGTGACGGGTACGCCGACGGCGGCGGAGAGGCGGGCGAGGGTGGCCAGGCTCGGCGACGCCTGGGCATTCTCGATCTTGGAGAGCATGCCCTTCGAAATGCCGCTCTCATCGGCCAACTGGCCCACGGTGAGCCCGAGCTCCTGTCGGTACTCGCGGACCCGTCGGGCGATGGCCAGGTGCAGCTCCCCTTCCAGGGTGCTGGGATCTCCTGGCCCGATGGTCGGCTCGTCCCCGCCGGTGTCGACGTTCACCATCCGCACAGTACGCCGATGCCGGCCGCGGTCGAGGCCACAACGTCGGGCCTGCTACCTTCGGCCATGCTCGCACTCGTCCTCCAGCACATCTCCTGCGAGCCGCCAGGGGCGTTCGAAGAGGTGTTGATCGCGCACGCAGCCCGCATCCGCAGAGTGGAGATCGACGAAGGTGAGGCGCTCCCCGACTGGCGGGAATTCGACCTCATCGTCGCCATGGGCGGTCCGATGGGCGCCTATCAGGTCGACGATTTTCCCTGGCTGCCGGCGGAGCGGACCCTGCTCGGCGCGGCGGCCTCCGCCGGTCGAGCGTGCCTGGGCGTCTGCCTCGGTGCTCAACTTCTGGCGGCCAGCATCGGCGGGCGCGCCTACCCCGGTCCCGCCCCCGAAGTTGGCGTCATGGATGTTGACCTCACCGAGGCGGGCCAGACCGATGCGGTGACGTCGGCACTGCCGACGAGGTTCCGTGCTCTGCAGTGGCACGGCGACACCTTCGATCTGCCTGATGATGCGGTCGTACTGGCCTCGTCACCGGCCTACGCGCATCAAGCCTTCCGGTGGCGCAACGCGATCGGGCTGCAGTTCCACGTCGAAGTCACGCAAACCATGGCGGACGAATGGGCTCGCGTTCCTGCGTACGCCGCCTCGCTCGAGGCGACGCTTGGTCCGGGCGCGCTTCCTTCCTTGCTGGCCGATGTCTCATCCGAGGTGAACGCCATGAACGAGAGCGCCAAGTCGCTGTTCGAGCGCTTCCTGAAAGTGAGCGGCCTCGTTCGCTGATGGCTCAGGGCCTCACCCACGGGGACATGGCCAGGTCGGTTTGGGCGCCTATGGCGGCGGCCACGGTGTTGCGCAACAGCCATATGTCAGTGATCGGCCCCACGCCGCCGGGCACGGGCGTGATGGCGGAGGCTCGCTCGGCCACGCTGGGGAAGTCCAGATCGCCTACGAGGGAGACCTTGCCCGAGGTCGGGTCCTCGACCGGATTGATGCCGACGTCAACGGCGATGACGCCTTCCCTTACCATGTCGCCCGTGATCAGTCCGGCCACGCCGGCCGCGACGATTAAGATGTCGGCGCTGCGCGTGACCTGGGGCAACCGGCCGGCGTCGAAGGTGTGCCGGTGCGCAGACACCACGGTGGCATTGCGCTCAAGGCCGAGCCAGAGGGCGGGCTTGCCGACGTTATGTGAGCGCCCGACCAGGACGATCGTTCGGCCGTCGTAGTAGGACGCCGGATCCTCTCCGATCGACTTGACGTGGGCATCGAGGAGGTAGAAACACGCCGCCGGCGTGGACGGTATGTAACGAGGCTGGCCCTGGGCCAAGAGCCCGGCGTTGATGGGATGTACCGCCTCGATGTCCTTGGCGGGGTCGAGCATCTTGTAGAGGTCGACCTCGGGCACCTGGGGGGGCATCGGTCGCAGGATGAGGATGCCCGTTATCCTCGGGTCGGCGTTGAGTTTGCCGATCATCGCCTGCACGTCGGCCAACTCGACATCGGCCCCGAGCCGTTCGGCGACGAACCGACATCCCAGGTTTTCGGCCAGGCGCCGGACCCTTCGCTCGTACGCACCCGCCGCGTAATCGTCGCCGACCAGGATGGTGGCCAGGCCGGGCCGCGCCCCCGACGCCTGGGCGAGGTAAAGCTCGCCGGCCACCCGCGCCCGCAGCTCGGCCGCCAGCTTCTGCCCATCAATTACCAAAGCGGACACCGGCACCTCGTCCTTCCTGCCAGGCGGTCTCGCCACCCTACCCAAAGGAACTCAGGTGGAGTTTTGTCGGCTTGTGTCCGGATGAGAGGCCTTCGCGTGACGGGCATTTGACGTGGAGCGCGGCCGGAGGCACACGGTGGGCGCAGGATGGGCGCGTTTACGAGGCGTTAATACTCATCCTTGTGTCCCAACGCGCTACGTCACATACTGTGGCTACATCGGTCAACCCGAGCGGGTTGTCCAGAGTGGACCGGGGGGAACCGTGTCTGAAGTGACAACGACTACCGGCTTGCAGAAGGGCACCAACTGGTGGGGGGCCTTCGTGATCGGGCTGGCGGGGGTGATCCTGGTCACCGGCTTGGCTCCTGTGGCCGTCCAGGCGTTGGGCGCCGCCTCCATCCCCCTCATGTTCTTCGTGGCCGCCGCCGGTGCCCTGCTGTGCTTTTGCTTGGCCGAGTTGTCCGCCATGATGCCCGACCGGACCGGCGGGGTGCCGTCCTACGCCGAGGTGTGCTTCGCCCCTCTCGGGGAGACGGCCTCAAAGCACATTGGCGGGCTGTCCGGGTGGGCGTATTGGCTGGGGTGGTTCCCGGTGGCGCCGATCAACATGATCCTGGCCGCCGCCTACATCCAGGACCTGTTCGGGCTGCCCAAGGGCCGCTCGTTCCAGCCCTTCGGCAACGTCGGGGCGCCGGTGTCGCTGGCCATCGTGATCATCGCCGTCGTCGGCATTCTCGCCCTGTTCGTGCCCAGCTACCTGGGCATCCGGCTTGGGGCCGGCTTCGCCACCCTGTTGGGCGTGATCTCCATGGTGCCGCTCACCCTCATCGTCATCCTCCCGTTCTTCAAGCCCAGCAAGATGCACTGGCACAACGTGTCCGGCTTCCACTACGCCAGCGGCGTGAAGGGCAGCTTCACCTTGGTCATCGCTTGGATCTTCATCATGTGCTGGTCGGCGCTCGCCGCGGAGGCGGCCGCCTGTTACATCGGCGAGTGCCAGGACCCGAGCCGCGACGCCAAAATCGCTATGACGGCCGAGGGCCTGTACGGGGTGTTCATGTTCACCATGATCCCGGTCATGTTCGTCGTGGTGCTCGGTAGCCTCAAGGACACCGACCCGCTCATCGTGTTCACCACCTTCGGCCAGAAGATCTTCGGCTCTGGTAGCTGGGTGAAATGGGCGATCGGGCTCCCGCTCATCGCCGCCCTCCTGCTGTCGGCCCTCAACGCCATCATGGGCGTGGGCCGGTCGCTCTACCAGGTCGCCGAGGACTCCATGATGCCCCGGTGGTTCGGCCACCTCAACCGCCACGGCGTGCCCGACAACTCGATGGGCTTCAACGCGGTCTGCTCGATCATCGTGCTGTTCTTCGGCTCGCCGTTGCGGATCTACATCTTCTCGAACATGGGCTACCTGCTGTCCATGTCCCTGGGCTTCGGGAGCTACTTCTTCCATGCCCAGTTCCACCCCGAGCTGGCTCGCCCGGTCAGGATGCCGAAGTTCATAAAGTGGGTGTCCCTGGTGGTCTTCATCTTCTTCATGTTCGTGTGGGGCTTCGGAGGGTGGAACGCTCCCAAGTTCGTGATCGGCCCTAAGGAAGGGCGCACGCTGTTCTATCTGGGCCTGGCCGTGGTCGCCTCCTACGTCCCGTTGTACTACTGGCGAGTGTGGCGGGACGGGGCCGCCAGCGGCGGAACGCCCAGCCTCAATGGGAAGAGAGAGCCGGCACTGGCCAGTCCGGCCGATTCGACCGTCGCCGACATCGGAGCTCCGTAGCGTCGGTGGCACGGGCTCGCTCCCGACGCCGCGGAGATCCCCAGCCCGTCGAGCCATGCGCAGTGCTGCTGGCCGGACTCGGCAAGCCGTTCACCGCGGCCGCCGTGCGCCGGGCGGCCGAGCTCGCCAGCCAGGCGGAGTTGACCACCGATACCCCCGTTGCCGTGCTCACCATCGCCAAGGTGTACGGATCGTCCTTTGGACTACCCAATCCTGGGCTCATGCCGACCAAGAAGGAGCGCGACGCCCAGGTCAAGCTCCTCGAGGACACCATCGCCGCGCTACGCAAGCGCGGCGTGCACGCCGATGGTCAGGTGGCCGTGACACGCAAGTTCCTCCGAACAATTATCCACGTGGCACAGGTGCGCCAGGCCGAGTACGTGGTCATGGACGATCAGGGCGGCAGCCCGCTGCGGCGGTGGCTGGAGGGCGACGCGGCTCGCTACATCCGCCGCCGCGTTCCCCCCGGTACCACCGTCGAGGTTGTGCCCGAGCAGGCGCGGCCCAGTCCGGCATAAAAGGCGACGGACGTGGATCGGCAGTCAGGTCCGTAGCTGCATCCCCCGGGAAGCGGCAGACGTGCATGGTCAATCCTTCCCAGCTAGGGACCGCTGACAGCCGCCAGGCTCCCCTCTCATTTCGAGCGAGCTTGCGCTCTAGGCTGGTCGGTACGGCCGCGATGGACGACGGTCCCCAGGTGCTCGGCGGCCTTCCGGTCGGCGGACTCGCGCGACTTGGAGTAGTGCCTGGCCAGCACCGCCGGACCGTGGCCCTGACGCTGCGCGACCACGCTGATGTTGAAGCCCGCATCAAGGAGCTCGCTCGAGGTGAACTTCCGCAAGGCGAGGATCGACCCGTCGAAACGTCGTTCGCCCATACCTTCAGCCGAGGCCGCTTCCCGGCGCTGGGCGGCGCGGATGGCCACGCCGACCCACTTCTCGCTCCGCCCGAGCCGCACACCGATCTCCTGCTGCGACATGGCACCTGCCGGAGGCGGCCCGCGCCGGCCGGCGACGAATGCGGCCGGCCGAGATCGGTACAACCGCAACGCTTCGTTCTCCATCGCCACCGAGGCGGGGGTCTTGTCCTCGATCCCCAGATGCCCCTTGAGTACCCTGACGCGCCGCGTCAGATAGTCAGGCGACATGGGCCGCGAGCAGTCCGGCTCCGAGCTGAACAAGAACACTTCAAAATCGACGACGGCGCCGAACAAGTCGGCGCGCTCATCCATCGCGTCGCGGTGCCGCGCCAGCATGGCCATCGTCTCCGAGTCGATATGGAATGCCCGCACCCGCCGAGTCTTCGTGCTTTTCAAGTGGCCCGACTCGGCCACGGAGCTATCGACCGTAATCTTCGCCTCATCCCAGTCGATCCGTGATTGCCGGATACCGGCCAACTCGCCCCGCCGCATCCCGGTGACGGCACCAAGCGCCAGCAACGGTGCCACGTCGGGGATCACGTCGGCCGCGGTCGCCAGCAACAGACACAGCTCGTCAACCTCGGGCGGCACCCGCTCTCTCGAGACGAACTTGCTCGTCGGAAGTTCGAACTCGGCCATGGGGTTCTTCATGATCATCCCCCGACGCTTGGCCCAGCGGAAGAACGGCGCATACAGCGACTTGGCAAGGTTCATCCGTGACCGGCTCATCCCGGCTTGGCGCATTTGGCCGAAGATGCGTTCGACGGTGGCGACGTCGACCCGAGCCAGCTTCAGGTCGCCGATCGATGGTGCGAACCACCGGCGATGCACTTTGCGATACTCCGTGACCGTCGACTCCTCCCGACCCTTCTCCTCCGATAAGTGGGCTAGGTAAAGGTCGATCGCCTCGTCGACGGTCAAACCCTCCTGCTCCCGATCCGGAGCTTGCGCGCTCTCGATCTCGGCCACGAATGCCGCAAGCTGAACAGTCGCGGCGCGTGTCGACGCCGCCTTCACCTTGCGGTAGACCCGCCGCGGCGACCCATCGGCGTACTTCGCCGTGACCGCCAGTCCCCACATGCCGTCCTTGAGGGCGCGCATAGACCCGCCCCCCTTGGGGGAACGCTGACGGCCTGGAGCCCGGCCGGCGATCGGCGCAGACTCCGCGGCGGGCTCGCTTCGGATCGATCCGACCACTGACAGGTGTTCGACTCGAACACAAGCGGGTTCGCCTTCGCAGCCGCCGATCCGGACACCGTCATCGACAGGTCCATGAGCCAGCTCCCAGACCACGCGGCGGACGCTGAGTAGCTTCCCGTTGACGCGGATCAGACCAGTGCCGTCAGAGCGGCGCGCTCCCTCCCAGACATCATGTTTTCCTGCTTTTCGGGTCTTGGCCGCGATCCGCGATCCCAGCTCCGGCATCCGAAAAGTATACGTTAGGAGTATCCGAGACCGAGTTACGCGACCAAAACGCGTATTATCGACGAACGCATACTTCTTCATAGATGCCCAAAACTGCCGCTGACCTGCATCTTTGTTGGTGGGGGTGGGGAGGATCGAACTCCCGACGCGCAGATTAAAAGTCTGCCGGTCTTCCACTGACCTACACCCCCAGGGAGACGCACCAAGGGTAGGCGAAACGCTGGGCCGGACTCGGCGGACGACCTCCTACTGTCGGGGTCCCTGTCACGCCGTCAGTCCCGTACTCGAGCGGCTCGCTCGAGAAATGGCGGGCCGGGTGACGCTGGTGAAGGTCATGTGGACGAATCGCCAGAGGTGGCGCGACGGTTCTCCGCCCAGAACATCCCGACGCTCCTCCTTGTGCGCCGAGGTCAGGTCATCGGCCGCAAGGTCGGCGCCCAAGAGCACGCTCCGGGCATGGGTGGAACCGGAACTGGGAAGCACCGGCCCGCCGGGACCAGAGTGACGGCTCACCCAAGCGGCCGTCTCCGATACACGAGGAGGAGTACAAGGCAGCGGGCTGCACACATATCGACCTGATCGAGAGCGTCACGCCGTCCTCGACCGGGTGCGAGGACTGCCTCGCCGCCCGGAATCGCAACTGGGTCCATTTGCAGGTCTGCCAGCTGTGCGGCCACGTTGGGTGCTGCGACAAGTCGCCGGGTCGCCATGCCACCAAGCATTTCTACGCGACCGCGCACCCGACCATCCGCTCCTACGAACCGGGTGAGGACTGGTTCTGGTGCTACGCGGACGAGGTCATGTTCGAGTTGGAGGGGGCTTTACCGGCACCGTCGCATCCCTGAGAGAGCTTGGGCGCGGGTCGCCCACGGAGCTTCGCGGCGGGAATCGCGCATCGCAGCCCGTGCCCTGTCCTGGTCGTCAGCCGATACGACTGAGGTACTAGCACCCCCACCAAGCGCGGGCTTACGCCCTTCTCGCCGGCCCGGTTTACCCGTAGGGTCGACACCATGCTGGGAGGAGGAGGAGGTGCAGCCGCGGCCGCTTGGGCCCAAACCGATCTGCGACGGCGTTGGCGATCGCTGGTGCTCCTCGGCGTGCTCGCTGGGGTCACCGCCGGGTTCACGATGGCGTCGCTCGCCGGCGCCCGGCGGACAGGGACGGCGCTTGGACGCCTGAAGGCGGCGACAGGGGCTCCGAGCGCGATCGTGTTCGCCAGCCAGTCCGGGGTGTTCAGCCCCGATTTCGCCAGACTGCGAACCCGACCTGAGGTCGCCGACCTGGCGCAGTGGGACCTCGTGTTCGGCAACATCGACGGTCAGCCCGGGGGCGTGTTGTTTGCGTCCGACGACGGCCGCTGGGGTCGCGACATCAACAGGCCGGTCCTCATCGCCGGCCGCATGTGGGGCCAAAACGCGGCCGACGAGGTGGTGGTCGACGAGAACCAGGCGAAACAGGGAACCGCGATCGGAACCACGGTCAAGCTCTCCATGATCGGCCCAAACATTCAGGATCGGCTGTCCAACCACGTCAATGGCCCGACGGTCACCCTCAGGGTGGTGGGGGTGGTGCGCGAGATCCGCCAGTTTCTGTTCGACACGACTGGGCAGGCCTTCCTTGGCCCAGCCTTCGTGCAGCGCTATCGCGGCCAGGGTGCGATACATCCGAATGCCGACGTCGTGCTGCGCCATCCCGGGGGCGCGGCCGTCGCMAGCCTTCGCCGCGACGTCAACGACATCGTCGGGCCTGGCACTCCGGTGCTCGACTTGCACGCCGTCGAACGTCGCGTCATCACGACTCTCTCAGTAGAGCACGCCGCGCTGCTTCTCCTCGCAGTCGCGGTGGCGGTTGCGGGTGGACTGCTCGTGAGCCAGGCGCTCGTCCGATCGGCGGCGGTCATCGGTGACGACGCGCTCGTGCTGCGATCGATCGGGCTGAGTCGCCAGGATGTGGTCAGCGCGGCGGGTCTCAGCCACGTGCTCAGCGCGACCGTAGCGGCCGCGATCGCGTTCCTGCTCGCGTGGTTGGCCTCGGGATGGTTCCCCGTTGGGCTGGGTCGACAGATCGACCCCGGCGTGGGCACACATGTGGACTGGACTGTCGTCGGTCCGGGCGTCGTGCTCACGATGGCGCTGATGCTCGCGGTCACCTTCGTCGTGGGCTGGAGGACCAGCTCGCTTTCAGGGGGCGCCAGTTCGGGCGCTGCGTCTCGCTCCCTGGTGACCGAGATCCGCCGTCGCGCCCCGCTCTCGATCGGTCTCGGTGCCACGATGGCCTTCGAACGCGGGCGGGGCCGCACGAGCACGCCGGTCGGGCCCGCCCTCGTCGGCGCCGTCGTCGGCGTGCTGGGTGTGATTGGCGCGCTGACGATCAACCACGGTCTGCAGGATGCCCTGGCCCACCCCGAGCGGGCCGGCGTCACCTGGGACTTGACGGTCACGCCGCGGAGCAGCGACTACACGGCGACGGGCGTAAACGCCGACTTCCTCGTCGCCGCCAGGACCGGGAGCGGCGGGGTCATCGCCGTCATCGATCGGCAGCTGGTGGCGATCAACGACGTCGGCGTTCCCACCTTCACGATCCGGCCGGCCGAAGGTTCTGGGCCAGCGCCCATCGGGTTCCGGCTCCTCAAAGGACGCGCGCCGAGGGCCGACGGTGAGATCGTCATCGGAACTTCCACCTCCCGCGAGCTACACGCCGGGATAGGTGACACGATCAGGTTCGGCGACCCGCACATGCCCGCGCGGATTGTCGGTGAGGGACTGTTTCCCTCTGACGTACATGCCGAATTCGACGAAGGGGCATGGCTTACGGCTTCCCAGCTGGACAAGATCGTGTCACCAGACCCGCACGGTCGCATCCTCGCCGTTCAGCTGCCTTCAGGAAAGGCGGCCCCTGCGGCGATGGCAAGGCTCAGCCGGGCGTTGCCCCCGGGCACCGACGTGAGCCCGGCCGGAGTTCCCGTCGAACTCTCCAACCTGCGCAACGTACGGACGCTACCGATTCTGCTCGCTGGGTTCCTTGCCCTGCTCGCGACCGCGGCGGTGAGCCATGTGCTGATCACTTCGTCGCGTCGTCGCCGCCATGACTTCGCTATCCTGCGGGCATTGGGTCTCGAACGGCGCGGCGCGCGCCTCGTACTCAACGCTCAGGGAAGCGCGATCGGGATTGTCGGCTTGATCATCGGTGTTCCCGCCGGTGTTGCTCTCGGAAGAGCCATTTGGCGCCTCGTCACGGAGCGGGTTCCGCTGGCTGATGTTCCACCGTTCGCGCTGGCCGCGGTGTTGCTTACCATACCGACCACTGCGATGATCGTGAACGCGCTCGCACTCTGGCCCGGCCGCAGCGTCGTCCGGCTCACCCCAGCCGAGGTGCTGCGGAGAGAGTAGGGGAGGTACTGCGATGCTCGTGTTGTCCCGCACCGAGGTGGAGTCCCTTCTGGACCTCGGCCTCCTCGTGGATGCGATCGCGGCCGCGATGGCGGATCTCAGCGCCGACCGGGCGTCCATGCCCACCCGCGTGGCGGCGTTCGTCGGTGATCGCGGCGCCATGCTCGCTGCCATGCCGGCCTACTTACCGTCGAGCGGAGCGCTGACGACCAAGCTGGTGAGCCTCTTTCCGGAGAACCGGGACCGGCCGACGCATCAGGCCATCATCTGCTGTTTCGATCCCGAGCACGGCACGCCGCTCGCCCTCATGGATGGAACGCACGTGACGGCCGCGCGCACGGCCGCCTGCTCGGCACTGGCGACCAACTTGCTCGCTGGGCGCGCGGCCCATGTTGTCGGCGTGATCGGAACCGGAGTCCAGGCCCGAGCCCACGCCAGAGCATTGGCGCGGAGCCCCCAGGTCGAGGCCATCCGGATTGGCGGTCGTGACCGGGCCAAGGCCGAGGCTTTGGTCGACGAACTCGCCGGCGAGCTGAGCGTCAAGGTGGAGGCCGCGCCAACCATCGAGGATGCGGTTCGTGGCGCTGACATCATCTGCGCGACGACGCATTCGGACCGGCCGGTCGTGCGCCGCGAGTGGCTGCGGCCCGGTGTCCACATCAACTCGGTCGGCTACAACGCGACCGGCGAAGGCGAGGTGGACGGTGCCACCGTGCGAGACGCCCTGGTGGTCGTGGAATCGCGCACCGCCGCGCTCGCGCCTCCGCCGGCCGGCGCGGTCGAGCTCCGGAGGGCGATCGAGCAGGGTGTGATCATTCCGGACCACATTCATGTAGAGCTCGGCGAGGTCGTGGTGGGCACGGTCAAGGGCCGAACCGACGAGACACAGATCACGCTGTACAAGTCCGTGGGCGTAGCCGTCCAGGACGCGGCTGCCGCCGCGCTGGTATTGCGAGCGGCCAGAGATCGAGGGGTCGGCGCCGTCGTAGACGTCTGAGTGTTCGGTGCTGGTTCAGGTCGCCTGAGCGGCTGGCGCGTGAATGACAATCTTCGTCCACGCGCCGACGTAGATCCGATCGCCATCCTTGATCGGCACGCTGACATTGTGGGCCAAGGGCTCGGACTCATCGTTGAGCAGGGTCCCGTTGGTAGAGCCAGGATCGACCACCGCGAACGAGCCGTCCGGTTGTCGGCGGAGGATGGCGTGCGATCGGGAAATTCCGGTGTCCTCGGGAGCACCGCTCAAGTCGATCTGGGGATGGACGCCGCGCGCTTCGCTGTGCCGCCCGATGAGGATCTCGTCCTGAGCGAGAGAGAACACCCGCTCGGGACAGTGATCGGGGAACGGCATGTCGCCGGCCTCGGTCCGGTCGTAGTAGGCGCGGTCCGCTGTCACGACCGCCTGCCATGGCGGTCCAGCGGTGACCGCGGGGGAAGCCTCGGTCACCGGCGTGGCCGCAACCGGTGCCGGCGCGGCCGGCAGCGTGCCCGTCACGAAGTCGTAACCGCACACCTCGCAAAACTTCTCGTTCGCGCCGCGGCTGCTGTGACAATTGGGGCATTGCTGCTCCGGTGTTGTGACGGTCGTGCTCGGCGGAGCGGGGCCCGGCCCGACGGTCGCACCGGCCGAAGCGGCCGAAGCGGCCGCCTCGATCTTCGCACCGCACTGGTCGCAGTAGTCGGTGGTCGTGGACGAGTGGCCGTTGGGGCACTCTACGGTCGTCATCAGTGCTTGACCCGGGTCGTCTTGGTCGAGCGGGTGTCGAGGGCCATCTCGTCGGCCGCGTCGACGCTGCCTTTCAACCGCACTTTGCCGGTTTGGGCGTTGTCGACCTCGACCACCTTGGCCAGGAGGCGGGTGGTCCCCTCGTTTCCGGATTCGGCGGCCAGCTGCACAGCCCGGCCCAGCTTGGATGTGGCCGTCGCGTCGTCGCCAGCTTTCCGGGCCTCGAGCCCCTCCTGAATAACCTGGGCCAGCTCGGCCTGGCCGGTGTAGTGCGCCACGGACTGGTTGATCTTGGTCGAAAGCACCGCGTCATCGGTCCAGATGGCCTTCACCAGGGCCTGGGACACCACTTCGTCGTCGACCACGAGGCTGACGCGTGCGGCCAGCATTTCGGCACCCACTGCGGCCGGCTTGACCTCGATGCACACGTGGTAGTCGCGAGACTCGTCGCCCCAGGCGCCGGTTGGGTAGTCGGCCGTGAGGGCGTTGACCAGGGTTCGCTTCGGGGTCAGATCGTCAATGGCGGGAGCTACCTGCTTGACAAACTTCACCGTGGTCGCCTGGGGGGACCAGACCCGCAGGGCCACCCGGCTCACCGCCTTGCCCATGGCCGAGTCGATCATGGCTCGGAAGTCGGCCTCCATTCCCGCCGGGTCCGGGATGATGTCCACCGTTCCGAGCAGGGCGGTCGCTACCGCCCTCAACTCGCTGACCTCCCACTTCGTGCCGACCCCCCGGCAGTCGCACTGGAACCGGCCGTCGCATCCGCCGAGCGCCGAAACAAACGCTTCGTGTGTCTCGCTCTCATCCCGCCCATCGGTGAGGAGAATGGCGTGGTGAATGGCCGCCGGCCGGGTCTCGAAGAGGGACCGGGCCAGGGTCAGCCAGGCGCCGATAGCCGTTCCCCCGCTGGCCTGGAGTTGGGCGACCGCTGCCTTGGCCGCCCGCTTGGTCTCGGCGGTTGCTTGCACCAGCGTTTGCGCGCCGGGATAGGCCATGCTGCCGTAGTCCTTGCCCTGGATGACCGCGAACCAGACGCCATCCCGCAGGCAGTCGATGGCGGTGGCCGTCGCATCTCTCGCGGACCGGAGCTTGGTCGGCGGCTGGCTCATCGATCCCGAGCAGTCCAGCATGATCACCTCGACCGCCTCGGGACCACCACCCCCGGCCGAGCCGACTCCGCCGCCACCGGTGGCCGTGACCGTGACGATGGCGTTGACTTCCGTTCCGCCCTCGGGCAGGTACTCGTTCTGGTACGTCTCGGCCGTGAACGTGGTCACGGTACCCCCTTGTCCGTGGTCATACGGCCAGTACCACGACCGTAATGTTGTCATGGCCCCCCGAATTCAGGGCGAAGTCGGTGAGGTGGTGGGCCACCTCGAGCGGCGTGGCATCGGGGGCCAGTGGGTCGAGGAGCGAAGCCAGATGATCTGCTTCGGACGCGTAGTTCCAGAGTCCGTCTGAGCACACGATCACCCGACCGGCTCCGCTTGGTTGGAAGCGGACGACACGGGGCTCGGTGACCGGAGCATCGGCGCCCAGCCATCGGGTGATGGTGTGCGCCTCGACCCTCGCCTCGGCCACGTCCTCGGTGAGGCGGCCGGCGGTGACCTGCTCGGCCGCCCACGAGTCGTCCGTGGTCAGGCGCTGGTTGCCGCCGGCGCCGCACCAGTAGGCGCGGCTGTCGCCCACCCATCCGACGGTGAGTTCGCCGTCGTGGAGAACGGCCGCCACCAGGGTGCACGAGGGCGAATCACCACCACCGATGCTCGGTACGGCCGCGATGGCTTCCTGGGCGGCGGCCGTCGCCGTGATCAGGGCCGCCTTGGCGTCGCCGCCAGCCGCGTCGAGCAACCGCGGTCCGGCCGCCTGCACGGCGGCGGCGGCGCCCTGCTGGGCATTGCTGCTGCTGGACACGCCGTCACAGACGACCGCTATCGCCAGTCCGGGGCGAGGGGCCTCGAGGGCCATGGCATCCTCGTTGGCAGGATGGTGCAAGCCCCGATCGGTGAGACCGGCGGCCCAGCCCAGGTCAATCTCCTCGTGGTCGTGGGGATCGGGTTGCTTGATCCCACACTGTCCGCAGTAGCCGTCCGCGCCGACGGCGCCCCCACAGGTTGCGCACCGGCTGCCGGCGGCCTCCGTCATCGGCGCCGGTTGGGTGGCAGCGAGCGGAAGATCGGACCCGCAGGCCTCACAGAAGCGGTCGTCGCCGGCCACCGCGGCTCCGCACGAGGGGCAGGTCACACCAGCGTCTTGGGCCGAACCCGGTTGGCCCGATCGACCAGTCGGATGCGCTCGTCGGGAGTGATGGCGAGGCGGGCAAGATCTCGGTAGGCGCGTTCGAGCCCAAGGCGGAGGCTTTGAACTTCGAGCGGCGAGCCCATGACGGACACGTTGCCGGCCGGTGCGACCGATCCGGACTCAACCAGGTCAAGGGCCGCCTCGAGCAACTGGCTGGTCGTGCGCGCTCGTTGCTCGGCATCGAGGGTCAGCCGGTTAACGGTGGCCGAGGCCTTGGCGAGTTCACTGGCGCCAGGCGGGCTGCCCGTGGTGCGGGCGACCAGGATGCGCGCCGCCCGCAGCTGAGCATCGACGTAGGCGCTCGATACCTGCGGAACGCGTGCGTACGCCGCCACCGCCGCGTTGCGGTCGCCCATGGCCCCGAGGGAGCGGGCCAGCCCGTACGAGGCCGTGGTGTAGCTCGGGTCAGTGCGCGAAACAACGTCGTAGAACCTGGCGGCGTTCACGAGATCCCCGGCCGCCTCGGCCACGATGGCGAGGGCTAGCTTCGGAGCGAGTTCACCCGGGACATCACGGTAGACGCGGTCAAACGCCGGACGGGCGCTGGCCAAATCGTTCATGGCCATCGCCAGCAGCCCCCGGTACCAGGCGACGCGCCACTCCCACGGATCGTCCTTCTCGATGGCGTCGAGCGTGACCGAGGCGGATGCCACCGAGCCGGCTTCGATCTCGGCTCTGGCCAAACGCAGCTGCACCTCCACGGTGTGCATCGGCGCCTCAGCCAGGATGCGCGCCAGCTCGGCGGGATCTGCCTCCGGGAGCGTGGCGAGCAGGGCGGCGGCGGTGTCGTTCGGGTCCACCTTGAGCGTCGGCAGCATGCGCCAGTTGGGACCTTCGGTGTCGGCCACCGCCCCGAACGTGTCACCGCTGAACCAGGTACTAGCGGCCGGTTTCGGTGTTCCCTCCTCCTGGGCAACGATCTCGCGCAGCACGCCCAGCAGCTGATCGGCCATGTCGTCGGCGCTCTGGAACCGATCGTCCGGGTTGGTCGCCGTCCCTTTCTCCAACCATCGGTGGAGCGAGTCGTAGCTGGCCAGCAATGGTTGCTCAGATAGCGGTGGCAGCGTTGCCTTGTAGGTGGTCTGGTAGCCCTTGAAGTCCAGGATGAGCACGGCCAGCGTCCGAGCCACGGTGTACAGGTCCGACGGTATCGACGGCCCGATGTCGGCAATCTCGGGTGCCTGGAATCCGACCGTGCCGTAGATGGAACCTTCCGTGTCATCGATGCGCCGGACGCCGCCCAGGTCGATGAGTTTGAGTGACTCGCCCTGCAGGATGACGTTGTCGGGCTTGAAGTCGCAGAACACGAGTCCTTGCCGATGGAGGTAGCCGAAGGCGGGCAGGATCTCGAGCACGTAAGCGATGGCCGGGGGGACCGGCAGCGGATCCGGCTGTCCGCCTTTGGCAGCACGGCGGTCAGCCAGGATCGACTTGAGCGACGCGCCGCCGACGTATTCCATCACCGTGTATCCGGCATCGCCCTGCTGGACGAAGTTATAGATCTTGACAATGTTCGGATGCTCGACGGCCGCAAGGAACCGGGCTTCGGCGACTGCCGCGGCCATGGCGTCCTCGTCGCCGGAGTCGAGCAACCCCTTGAGCACCACCCAGCGGTTCGACACATGCTGGTCGCGGGCCAGATAGATCCAGCCGAGACCACCGTGGGCCAGACAGCCGACCACTTGGTATTGACCGCCCACCACCTCGGTAGGCGCGAGCTTGGGGGTGAAGGAGAAGCGGTGGCGGCACTTCCCGCAGAAGCCCTCCAACCGTCCCGGCTGGCCGTCGCGGCTGCGGCCGACCGGCTCCCCGCAGTTGGCGCAGAACCGCTTGGATTCGGCCACCTCGGGGTGGGCCATGACCACCGAAAGAGGGTCGGGGACCGGCATCTCCGGCACGGTGACGAGCCCGGCTCCGATCCGGCGACGGCTGCTCGACGTTCGCGTCGTCCCCGTGCGCCGCGTGCCGGTCGAGTGGCTGGTGGCGCCCGAACCGGCAGTCCCGCTCGTGGGCGCGGGCGCGGAGGCGACGGGCGCCGCGATCGATGCCGGGTTGGCCGCTGGGACGCCCGGGTTGGCCGCTTTCACGGTCGGGTGGGCCGCTGGCACGGCCGGGTTGGCCGGTGCCATGCCACACAGATTGCAGTAGCCATCTTCGATGCTGCCGGCACATCCCGGCTGCAGGCAGGGGACGAGCGCGATCACGAGCTGGATGCCCGTTCGGGCGTTCCGCCGGTCAGCGATGCGCCGTATTCGGTCACCAACCGGTTGGCCAGCACAAGGTCAGACGGCGCGGTGAACAGCACGGCCCGGGCCTGCTCCAGGAGCGCGGACAGATCCGGGTCCTCGGTCAAGCCGAGCCGTTCGGCCTTGGCGGCGAGCGCGTCGAGGCGGCCCCGCAGCTCGTTGCGAAGCTGCAGGGGAGCGGCGTTGGCTTCGGCCACTCGGCGGGCCGCGCTCAGCGTTTCATCGGCGAGGCGCCCCCACTGGTCGACGCCCCGGCAGGCGTTGCGCCAATTTCCCTCTCGCGCGAAGTCCCGCAGGCGCTCCAGCCAGGGGGCTAGACCACGAGCCGGGTCAGTGAGGCAGCTTCGATGGAGGGGGGCGAGCAGCCCCTCGGGATCGAGGACCTTGATCCGTGTCTCATTGAGCGCCTTCTCGCCCTGGTCGATGGTGACGGCGATCTCGTCGATTTGCTCAGCGCAATGTTCAAGGTCGCGGTCGAGCGCTTGGCGGTCGTTCGACAGCTGGTCCAGCCGGGCGCGCACGCTCGCCAGAGTGGCCTCCACCTGATCGAACTCTTCGGCCTTGATGGCCAGCGGGTCGCGGCCCACTTGTCGGCTGAGGGCATCCACGCGCGTCCGGACGCGGTCGAGGGAGACATCGGTCTCCGCCAGAGTCGCGGCCAGGTTGGTCAGAGCAGCTAGCTCGTCTTGGGCGGCGCTGACGCGAGGCACGAGGGCGCGCCACGCTTCGTCGACGGCAAGCACGACCTTCTTCACCGCGTCGAAGGCAGCCCCCATGCTGCGCAGGAGCTCATCCGGCGTCGTGGCCACCGACATCTGGCTAGGTGTGTAGAGGCCCCGTCGGTCAAGCGGGACGTCGATCGGGGGCAACGCGATGGATGGACCCATGAGCAGGGCCTCAAGCTCCTGGAGCCGCGATTGCGGGAGGTGCCCGCTCGTGCCGCGCCGCGTGTGGGCCCGCTCCACCAGGGCCTTGAACTCGGTGAAGTGCTCCCAGAGAGAAAGAAGCGTCTGGCGCACGCCCGCCACCTGAGCCTGGGTGACCCCCGTCAACGACGCCGGCTCCAGGAGCTTGTTGGTGGGATTGGCCTCTAGTTCGAGAAGATTGGTGGTCATGACGTCGACGGCGGCAACGAAGCGGGCCAGCGTGGCGTCGAGCTCGGCAGGCAGCATCGGCCCGATCCTTACTTGTTGTACAACGCGGGCGGAGGGGCTGGGGCCGGGCCGAACTTGCTGAGCCAGCGGGTGTAGATAGCGGCCCACGTCCCGTCGGCGCGCATGCGCTCGAGCACGGCGTTCACGAACCCGGTGAACTCGGGGTGGGCCAGGTTGATCGCCAGGCCATATGGCTCGTCGGTGAATCGATCGCCGACGATCTTGGCGTAGGGGTCCTGGGCGGCCATGCCGGCCAATACGGTGTCATCCGTCGAGATGCCGTCGACCACACCCTGCTGGAAGGCGACCAGGCAGTCGGTCTCATCCGCCACGCCATAGGCGATGGGGTGGGTCGGAACCTTGGCCAAATTGTCGATCGACGTAGTCCCCAGCGGAGCACATACTTTCTTGCCGCCGAGGTCGTCGATCTTCGTCGCCGTCGAGTCGCTCCGTACGAGCACCTTCTGGCCGGCGTCGTAGTAGACGGACGAGAAGTCGACCAGCGCGCGCCGGGCGCAGTTGATGGTCATGGTATGGGCGATCAAGTCCACCGCTCCGCTTTGCACGTTGGGTATGCGCTGGGCGTTGGTCACCGCGTGGTATTCGACGTGGGTGGTGTCGCCGAAGATGGCTTTGGCTACCTCCTTGACAACGTCGACGTCGAAGCCCTGGAACTGGCCGGTGAAGGGTTTGACCGACCCGAACAGGAGCGTATCCGGTGAGACTCCTGCGATCAGGCGGCCACGGTCCTGGATGGTTCGCATGTACGAGCCAGCCGGCATCTGCCCCGGAAGTGGGAGCGGGCCTGCTGGTCGGGTGCTCGCCCTCGGGTCACCACAGTTGGGGGCGGCAGGCGCGGCCGTGGTCGGAGGAGGGGCCGCCACCGCGGCTGGCCCCCCCGGGGCCGGGTTCGCCGACGTGGTGCTGGCCGTTGTGCTGGTGCATGCCACGGCCAGTACCGCCGTGAGCGTGACCGTGGCGAAGGTGCGGGTCGCTCTCACCGGTATTCGTTGATCCTCTGCTGGAAGCCCCAGAGGGTCAGAAGCCCGGCCGCAAGCAGCACGACGACGATGGCAGCGGTCAGATTCGCCAGGTGACGACGAGCTGAGCGGATGTGATTGAGAAAGTCGGACTGACTGGCGTCGAGGGCGATGGTGAGCTGGTTGTCGAAAACGGTGAACGCCTGGTTAGACGCCGAAGCGGTTCCGCCGCCCACCGCCAGCTTCACGGCCTGGTCGAACTGGCCGCCGTCATCGAGGGTCCGGATCTGTTTGTGCACAGCCAGGTACTGCTGCAGGTCGGCGGCCGCCGCCTGCACGCTGGAGAGTTCCGTTGACGACACGGCGACCGTCTGGGCTTGGGTCAGCAGGGGTTTCAGCTTGGCCACCTGGGCGTTGAAGTCATCGTTGAACGCACCGCCGTTGCCGCGTCCGATGAGCGTGAGGCTCTCGTCGCCTTTGGCCTTGAAGGCGAGCGTGCGCACCTGGGCGACGAGGCTGACGCTGGCGTACGAGCGGTCGCGCGCGCGTGCAGTCTGAGACGCCTCAGACCTGAGCTCGATGCCGACGACGAGGAGGAGGACCGCCGCCAGCACCGTGGCGCCGACCAGAGGGAGGTTGAGGACGCGGTTCGAGCGGCGAAACAGCCACACTTGAACCGCAACCATGGCCGCCAGGACGACCAGCAGGAGCAAGCCGATCAGGATGGCGTCGGTGGCGCGGCGCGCCCGCTGGCTTCCGCGTGACAAGTGCGAGGCATGGACCGAGAACAATTTCTGGTCGGCCGGAAGGATGGTGCCGGCCATCAAACGAGACGCTTGGCGGAGGTAGGCGGCTCCGACGGGGTAGCCCTGGCGATTGTTGCTCCTCGCCGTATCTACCAGTCCGGTGTACACGGGAAGCTGTGCGGTGAGCGTCTGCAGCGGGCTCTGGACATCGGTGGCCGGTCCACTGCGCTCTGCCGCGTCGGCCAGAAGGCGGCCGGCTTCGTTGATGTCCTGCTGGTACAGGGCCCGCTGGTCGGCCGGCTCGATGCCGCCGGCGAGGAACGCATTGGCGGCGGTGGCGTCGGCTTGCGAAAGGGAGGTGTCCAGCGCCTGGGCGTCGACGATGAGCGGCTCGGAGGCAGCCACTGTCCGGACGCCGTTGGTGCGACGGGTTACCACGGCGAAGGTGGCGACCGCCGTCACCGCCAGAAGGACGACGATCAAGAGGGAGTACAGCCGGGTACGCCCCGGTGTGGTGCCGGCTTCGGTTCGCAAGCGACGCAAGACGTCCGGAGCCACCGCCGGGGGCGCAGCCGGGGCTGCAATCACACCGGTGGGGGCAGCTGCCACCCCCGGACGATACCCGCCCGCGGGACGGACCAATTTCCCGCCAGTTCGCCCACCACCGGCGAGCTGGTCGACAATTGCGGGCGTGCAACAGAATCCCGCCGTCTGCCCGTACGAGGTGCAAAGCCCGGTGATGATGCATCACTGGGACACGCTCACCTTCCTTCACTGGCGGTTTGACCCCGACGCGGTGCAACGGCTCCTTCCTCCCGGCCTCGAGGTCGAAGTTCGAGATGGTGCGGCCTGGGTTGGGCTGGTGCCTTTCTTCATGCGAGTGGGCTTTCCCGGCGTCGGGTCGCTGCCCTGGGTGTCGCGCTTCTGCGAGACCAACGTTCGGACCTACGTGCGCGACGCCGCCGGCCGGTCCGGAATCTGGTTCTTCTCGCTCGACGCCTCCCGGCTGGCCGCGGTCATCATGGCCAGGACGACCTACCGCCTCCCCTACTTCTGGTCCCGGATGGAGCTCCGCTCCCAAGGCTCAACCATCCGGTATGACTGCACGCGCTGGTGGCCGGGGCCACGGGGTGCGTCGAGCCGGGTCTCCATCACCATTGGTGACCGATACGCGCCAGAGGAGTTGACCGAGTTCGATCACTTCCTCACCGCCCGATGGATCCTCTTCAGTGTCGCCGGAAAGCGGCGCCGCTTCGCCAAGGCGCAGCATTCGCCCTGGCCTCTATTTCGGGCGGTCGCAACTGTGTGCCATGACGAGTTCGTCCAGGCGACCGGTCTCCCGGCGAACACCGATCCGCCCATCGTGCACTACTCGCCCGGAGTTGAGGTCCGGATCGGGCGGCCCGAACGCGATCGGACCTCTACCGCCACTCTGGTTTAAAACCACGTTGCGTCGACAACTCTCTTGTCGACGCGATGTAGCGGAACGACCGTTTATCGCCGGTCATGGCGCTTTTGCGGTCCGCCGGCAAGCGCGCCACATTGCATCGACAGCTCCGTGTTGACGTTAGGTGGCTGGGAGTTGTCGACCTCGAGCGCTCCGAGCCTGTCGTCATGCATCACGTTGCGTCGACAACGACGTGTCGACGCAACGTGGACAGCAACCTGTCTGCCTGTGTACTCCCGCCCGAGCGCCTCAGCCGGTGACGAACGCACGCATGGCGTCGAGATAGCGCTGGGTGACGCGACGTTGGATCTGGCGGGCCACCGGGCTCGCCAGCCGAGTCAGGGGATCCGCGGGTCGAGAGAAGGCAATGACGGAGAAGAACACCTCGTCTTCGTCCGATCGCGTCACGTGAAAGGCCTCTTCTCCGCGCTCGGGATGTCCGAACAACGTGCCGTACCCGAACCCGAACCGCGAGGCCTCGTCGTCGACGTAGACGATCCGGCACGGCGCCACCGCATAGCCGGGACCGATGCGGAGAATGACGAGGACGTCTGTGCCCTGAGCAATGGCGGCGTCTGCGGGCCAGATCTCCGCGCCCGCGCCCCGATGGGCTTGCCAGCTGCGCAGCCCCTCTGCGGCCCGCGCAAAGACCTGATCGCCGATGCCGAGGCGAACTCGGTGCTGGTCATGCCGGTATCCGTACGGGAGCTCGCCGCGAGTGGCACCGATCTCGGGATAGGTGGGCAGTTCGTCTGTCTCGGCGCCCAGGAGGTCGTCGAGCCGGAGCGACGATGGTCGGCGAAGTGAAAGCACTCCCGCTTTCTTAGCCTCCGGCCGACGCGGTTCGCCCCGCGGCGGCAAACGCGGCGGCAAACGCGGCCGCCACGGCCCGATGCCCGGCGGAGCTCGGATTGAGCCCGTCCCCGCTCACGAGCGATGGTGCGGTGCCGTCGGCCTGGGCCCGGACGCCGATGGCGTGAAGATCGACCAGCGCGGCTCCCTCTTGGCTGGCCACCGCGGCGGTGGCCGCGTTGTAGGCGTCCACCTGCCGATCCAACGCGACCGGGTCAGGGAGGACGACCCCGGCGCCCGAGATCAACCGGCAGGGACCGGCGCCGGCCGGCGGGTTGGGCTGGCAGGCCCGGTAGGACGGCAGATGGTCGAGGGGCGGGGTGTTGGCCAGCAACACGCGCGTCGCTCCGTTGCGGCGAAGCCGGCGAACGAGATCGTCCAGCTGCGGGCGGTACGTGGTGGGCGAGACGCCGGCGATGATGTCGTTGGTGTTCACCCAAACGGTGACCAACGTGGGCGACAGGGCCAGAGCGTCGGCCACCTCCCGGTCGAGGGCGTCGGCGACCGTGGCTCCGGGACTGCCCAGGTTGACAAACACCGTGCCCCGCGGCAGGGCGGAGCGGTAGAGAATCTGCGGCCAGGCGTTACGCAGTGGATCGTCGGCTCCGAGGCCGACCGTCTCGTTGGCGCCCACGGCCACATAGACCCCGGCGGCCGCACCGCCGCTCGGAGGCCCGGCGGGTAACGCCCGAGAGGCGGAACACGCCCCGACCATCATGACCACCAGCGCGCATCCGACCACGCGCCGGTAGCTCATGTCCCGCTCACCGCCTCGCGCGCCGGCAACCGCGCCGCCCGCGCCGCCGGCGCCGTCCCTGCCACCAGAGCGAGCACCGTCGACCCGACCACGCCACCGATGAGCACCGGCCACGGCACACCCAGGCGGATGCCGGCCAGGCCTTGGCGGGTCAGATAGCCGTCGACAACCGCCGCGACGGCGCTGGCGATTCCCCATCCGGCCGCGCTGCCCAGAATCCCGCCCACGAAGCCAACGGCGCCCGCCTCGACCAGGAACGTGCGCCGTACGTCGCGATCCCTGGCGCCGATGGCCTTGAGCACGCCGATCTCCCTGCGGCGCTCCCGCACGGCGGCCAGCAGGGCGTTGGCGATACCGAGGGCAGCGATGACGAGGGCGATCAGCCCGATGCCTGACAGCACGATCTCGACCACATGCAGGTAGCGCTCTACGGTGGCGATGAGATTCTCGGGAGCGCTCGTGCTGTAGCCGATGGCCGTGATTCCGGCCCGCACCTTGTTGACCTTGTCCAGCCGGCGGGCCACGACGACAAGAGCGCTGTAGCGCGAGGTGGGCACGTCGAACTGATCGCTCGAGCCACCGGAGGCCGTCCACGTGCGGTCGAGGTTGATCCTCTCGATGGGTGCCAGCAGCTGACCGGATCCGGCCTCTTGGGCCACCACCCCCACGATCTCTGCCCTCGTCCACCGGCCGCGCACCGACACCCCGGCGGAGTTAGGCACGGCTTTGGGAGCACCGAGCTCCAACTCGCTGCCCAAGACGATCTTGGCGTCCTGCCGTTTGAGCCCAAGCCGGCTGAGGTAGCCCTGGGTGACGGCGATCTCCGTGAACGAACCCGGTTCGGGAAGCCGCCCGGCCAGCACGGTGACCGGGAGTTGGCGGACCCGCCGGAGATCGACGCCTACGGCCGTCTCGCCGAACGGCTGGAGCGGCGATGTCGTGGCGCCGGGTCCGCCAGGGGCGGAAGGCGGTATGACGAGCACGGATGTGGTGACGACAGGAAGGACGGCCGCCACGTCGGCGAGGGCGGCGATGCGCTGACGGGCGGTCTCGTCGATGTCGCGAGGCGGGCCGGGCCGGGCGTTGTCCGTGTCCACTTGGCTGGGGTCCGGGGCGGCGGCGGCCACCCGGATGCCGGCCAGCGGCCCGCCTTTCGCCAATTCGGACAGAACCCGTGTCTGGGCCGTGCTGGCGATGGTCAGCAACGCCGTCAACAAGGCCGCCGCCAAAGCCACCGCGAGGACGGTCAGCCCCGATCGCCCCGGCCGCCGACGCAGGCTCTTGGCGGCCAGCGCCACGGCGTCGCGCCACTTCACGAAGGCACCGGGGCGCTGTCCTCGCGGATCCGACCGTGGCTGAGGGCAAGGCATCGTTCGGCACGGGCCGCCAGCGCCCGATTGTGGGTGACCATGACCACTGTGCAGCCGTGAGCGGCGGGCAACGTCTCGAGCAAGCCCACCACCAGCGCGGCCGAGTCCTCGTCGAGGTTCCCGGTCGGCTCGTCGGCAAGGACGAGCCGGGGGCGGTTGGCCAGGGCCCGGGCGATCGCCACCCGTTGGCGTTCCCCGCCCGACAACTCCAGCGGGCGGTGCCGTTCCCGCCCCGCCAGTCCGACCGCGTCGAGCAGGGCATCGGCGCGGGTGCGACGGGCGCCTGGAGCCACGCCAGCGAGCATGAGGGCCAACGCCACGTTCTCCTCGGCGGTCAGCGTCTCGAGCAAACCGAAGTGCTGGAACACGAAGCCGACCGTTGACCGCCGGTAGGCGGCGAGTTGGTCGCCGCTCAAGCGGGCCAGGTCCGCCCCGGCTACGCACACTGTTCCCGACTGCGGGCGCTCAAGGCCCCCGAGCACGGAGAGCAGGGTGGTCTTGCCGGCGCCGGACGGCCCGGTCAAGGCCACATAGCTGCCGTCTTCGATGTCGAGGTCGACACCCTCCAGAACGGTCACCGCCCGACGGCTTCCGCGGTAGGTGTGATGAAGATCGCGGACGGTGATTGCGGCTGCCACGGCCCCACTTTGACGCGCGTCCGGGCGGAACGGGCCGCGGCCGCTGGCTAGGATCGTGAACCATGGAACTCCGGCACACCCGGCAGCGGCTCGACGAGGAGCGCGACCGGTTGGAGCAGATCCGAGCCGGCTTCGAAAAGGATCACCTCACCGACGAATCGGAGAACGAGAGCCTCTCCGAGCTATCCCACCATGCCCAGCACCAGGCCGACCTGGGCAGCGAGACCTTCGAACGGGAGCGCGACCTTTCGTTGCTCGAACAGATCGAGGCCGAGCTTTCCGACGTCGAGCACGCCCTGCGCCGGATCGACGAAGGCACCTACGGCACGTGCGAGGCCTGCGGGAAGCGGATCGATGACGCTCGGCTCGAGGTGGTCCCGGCGGCGCGGTTCTGCGTGGCCGACCAGGCGGTCGCCGAGCGCGAAGCCCGCAGCCCGAGCTGATGTCCGGTCGTCGCTGAGTGCGCCGGAGGGCGGCCACCCTCGCCGGCGCCACCGCGGGCGTCGTCGCTGGCGCGGCGGCCCTGGCCCTCCGCGACGTTGATCGCCGGCACCGGCTCGATCGGCAAGCCCGGGTCTGGCGGCTGACGGCCAGGCGGAGTCTGCACTGGACCGTGCTGAAGGTGCGAGGCCGGCGGGCGAGCGACGAACAGCGGGCCCGACTGGAGGAGCAGTTCGCCATTCGTACCGCCGAGGATGTTGCCGCCGTGCTCGGCGGGATGAAGGGCGCCATCATGAAGGCCGGGCAGATGCTGTCGTTCATCGCCGACGGCCTGCCGCCGGAGGCCCAGGCGGCGCTGGCCACGTTGCAGGCCGACGTGCCGCCCATGGCGCCGAGCCTGGCCGAAGGCGTGATTCGCGACGAGCTCGGCATGGGCCCGGATCGGCTGTTCCTCGACTGGGATCCGGTGCCCGTGGCCGCCGCATCCATCGGACAGGTCCATCGGGCGGTGATGCCCGACGGCCGAGTGGTGGCGGTGAAGGTGCAATACCCCGGTGTCGACAAGGCCATCCGAAGCGATCTCGACAATGCCGAGCTGCTGTATGGCTTGTTCGCCTCGTTCGCGCTGAAGAACCTCGATGTGAAGGCATTGGTCGATGAGCTCCGGGCCCGGATGGCCGACGAACTCGACTACCGGCACGAGGCCGCCTGCCAGCAGGAGTTCGCGGACCGCTATGCCGGGCACCCGTTCTTCCGTGTCCCCAACGTGGTGCCCGAACGAAGCTCGCAGCGGGTCCTCACCAGTGAGTGGGCGGACGGGATGCGGTGGGAAGAGTTCCTGACGACGGCCACGCCCGCCCAGCGCCAGCAGGCGGGCGAGGTGTTGATGCGGTTCGCGCAAGGATCGATCCACCTGCACGGCGTGTTCAACGGCGATCCCCACCCGGGCAACTACCGCTTCCACGCCGACGGAACGGTGACATTCCTTGACTTCGGTCTGGTCAAACGGTGGTCGCCCGGCGAATTCGATCGGCTCACGCCCGTGCTTGACGCCATCCTCAATGACGATGCCGAGGCGGTGGTGGCCGCGCTGGTCGCGGCCCAGTTCCTCCCCGCCGATCACGGCCTGGCCGCCGACCTGGTATTCGAGTACGTGCGCACGACCTACGAGCCGTTCCTTGCCGAGGAGTTCACCTACACGCGTTCATGGACGGCGCAGGCGCTGTCCACGGTCATCGACATACAAGGCAAATACGGGGAGGTTGTGCGCCACCTGAACATGCCGACCTCCTATGTCATCCTCGACCGCGTGGTTTGGGGCGTCAGCGCGCTCATGGGTCGGCTCGAAGCCACCAATCGATGGCGCGGGATCTTGGCCGAATACCGCAAGGGGACCGATCCCGCGACCGAGCTCGGCCGAGTTGAGTCCGAATGGCGCGAGGGCCGCCCGCAATCGCGACCCTAAAACCGCACTTCGACCTTCACGGCGTCTGAAGGTAGCCCGTCAGGGCACCGGAGTGACTGTTGGGCTGTCCGCTTCCGGATCGAGGAGCACGACGATGTCGCCGGCCGTCAGATGGTCGTCGCCGGCCTCGAACCAGCGGCCGCACATGTTGGTGAGCCGCTCTCTCGAGCCATCGATGCCGAGCACGCGCTGGAGTGCTCCGATGACCCCGCCGTGGGTCACGACCAGGAGGCAGCCTTTCGGGTACGCGGCTGCCAACGCGTGCACCGCGGACGTGACCCGTCCGGTGAACCCGTCCCTCGACTCGCCGCCCGGCGTGCTCTCGAGCGAGCCTCGTCGCCACTGATCCAGGGCACCGGGCCAGCCCGCCTCGATCTGCGGTCTGGTCAATCCGCTCCACTGACCCACGTCGAATTCGCGGAGTTCGGGTATCACCACCGCCGGGCTGAGGCTGAGGGTCTCGGCGAGGATCTGAGCCGTGACGACGCATCGGGACAAATCGGACGCGGCGACGGCGTCGAACGTCATGCCATCGGCCATCAGGCGGGCCCCGGCCAGTTCCGCTTGGCGCACTCCCAGCGGGGTGAGGTCCGTGTCAGCCCAGCCTTGCCAGCGGCCGGCCGCGTTCCACTCTGACTGACCGTGTCGGAGGAGGAGCAGGCGGGTCACGGCCGACCAGTACACCACGAACCCCATCCCGGTAATCTGATGGGGCGATGGCCGTGCTCCGACTGTTTGCGGCGGCGCGTGAGGCGGCGGGGAGATCGTCCGACACGATCGAAGGCGCCACGGTCGGGGAGGTGCTGGCGCAGGCGACGATACGCTACGGGCCGGGTTTTGAGGCGGTGCTGGCCGCCAGTCGGGTATGGGTGAATGGCGAACCGGCGCCCAACGAGACGGCGGTAGGGAAGGCCGACGAAGTGGCCGTGATCCCGCCCGTGTCCGGCGGATGACCGACGTGGCGGCGGTCAAGGCGACACCATCAACGACGCGGCGGGTGCCGTCCATTGTCGCCACCGATGATGGCCCCCATGTCCGACTCGGCGTGCTGTGGGCGGCGATCGTGGTCGCGGCGGCATTGGCCGGAACCTGGTGGCTGGGCGGATGGATGGCCGTGGTGGCCGGAGTAGCCGCAGTCCAGGCCTCACGCAGTTGGCGTACAACTGCGGCCCGGGGACATCAGGCCTTACTCGCCGGCACCGGCGCGGCCGTCATCGCGTTCGCGGCGGCCGGTGGGGAAAGGGTCCTGGTGCTCACCGCCGCGATAGTGGCGCTGGCCGTGGTGTCTGCCGGGGTGGCCGCCAACGCCGCGCGCGCCGCTCGTCATATCCGGCGGTCGTCCGGTTCGATTCGCACCGCCGTCATTGCCGTTGCTGTCGGTCTGGCCGGGGCGGCCCCGGTGCTGGCCCGCCAGCGCGGCTTGGCCGAAGGGTTGGTTCTTTTGGCGCTGTGGTGTTGCTACGACGCGGCCACCTACCTGGTAGGTACGGGAGCGGCCACGGCGTGGGAAGGACCGGCCGCCGGAATCGCGACCGTCGGCGCGCTCTGCCTGGGAGTGGCGGCGGTCGTCGATCCGCCGTTCCAAGGCGCGACTCCGTGGATCCTCGGGGGGATCGCTTGTCTGACCGCGCCCTTCGGGCCGCCGGTGGCTTCCCGGCTTCTGCGCGGCGCGGAGGCGAGGGCCCCGGCGTTGCGCCGGCTCGACTCGCTCGTCTTGTTGGGACCGGCTTGGGCCGTGGCGGCCGGGCTCGTGCTCTGGCATCACTGAGCCCGGTCCGGCTACTCCTTGGTCTCCCAGAAGACCGAATCAACGTGGGCGATGCTGTCCAGGAGCCGCTGGGCCACCTCGACGTCGTTGGTCCGCTTGGCGTCTCCCGCCAGTTTGGTGGCGGTCCACAGCAGGTCGTGGAGGCCGGGGTGGGCTTCGAGGTGGTCGGCCGTGAAGTAGTCCGTCCACAGCACCCACAGATGGTGTTTCACGAGGTCGGCGCGCTGCTCCTTGATGAAGACGGCCCGCTCCCTGAACACCTCGTTGTCTGACGCGTTGAACTTCTCCATGCAGGCCCTCACCGATTCGGCTTCGATGCGCGCCTGGGCCGGATCGTAAATGCCGCACGGCAGGTCGCAGTGGGCGTGGACCGTCGCCGGGCGATGGACGCGATCGGCGAGGCAGAGCAGGCTGGAGACAATGCGCATACCGGGACTCCTTGGCGCAGCCGGGGTGAAAGGGTCGGGCATCGGGACCCTACCTGCTGTGGCGCTGGCCGCCGCGCTGGCCGTGGGCGCCGTGACGGCGACTCGCCGGTGCCGGCGAGTGGTCGTCACCGGTAGCAGTATGCAACCCACGCTCACATCCGGAGACCGCCTGCTGGTCATCCGGGCCGGTCGCCCTCGGGCCGGCCACCTCGTAGTCGTGCCTGATCCTCGCCAGCCGGACCGTCTCCTCGTCAAGCGGGCCACCGAGGTGCGAGATGGACAGGTCGTCGTCCGGGGCGACAACCCGGCGTCGAGCACGGACAGCCGGGACTTCGGCCCCATGCCCTTCGATGTGCTCAAAGGGCGGGCAGTGTACCGCTACAGCCCGGCCGAGCGGGCCGGTTGGTTACGGTGAGTCGGATGTGTCGGCTATGGGCGATACCATGCGACGAATGGCCAGCCACGATCTCGGCGTTCTTCTCGCCTCGGATTTCCTCGCCGGCATCGAGACGCTGTCGATGCAGACGCTCCGGGCTCGCCGGGGTGACTGCCAGGAGGTCGAGGTCGCGCTCTCCTATCTGCGCCGGCTAGTCCAGGGACGCATGGATATCGTGCTCGCCGAACTGCGGCGGCGGGCGTCGGGTGAAGACCCCGTCGAGGTACACGAATTGRTCTCGGAGCTCCCCCACATCCTCTCTGACCGGGTACGGGCGCCAGGCAACGGCCGCCTGCCGACGCTCTTCGCTCCCAATGACATCGAGGTTGACCAGCTCCTCCTCGACCGGCTCGATCGCATTGCCGGCCCAGCGTGGCTGAGCTCGCTGCCGGACCTCGACGAGGCCGAGCTGCGGACGGCGGCGGACGCCCTGACGCAGCTGGAGCGGGAGGTATCCGACACCCGCCGCGCCCTCTTCGAGCGGATCGATGCTATCCAGGGAGAAATCGTGCGGCGGTACAAAAGCGGCGAAGCGAACGTGGACAGCCTGCTGTCGTGACCGGGAAGGCTCGGATCGTGATGGTCGTCGACGACGACGACATGATCCGCCGGCTGGTTCGCACGGTGCTGGAGGCCGACGAGTTCGAAGTGGTCGAAGCCCGCGACGGTCAGATCGCCCTCGACCTGGCCAAGTCGGCCCACCCCTCCGTCGTCGTGCTCGACATCATGATGCCGGGGATCGATGGCGTCGAAGTTTGCCAGCGCCTCGACCACGAGGCGGTCAAGGTCATTGTCCTGACCGCCCGCGACGACCCTGCCCTCGAGAAGGCATGCCAGGACGCGGGCGCCGACTCCTTCCTCACAAAACCCTTTTCCTCGATTGAGCTTCTCGATCTCGTCGACGAGCTGATGCTTTCGTGAGCGACGAGTTCCTGGGCTCCGAGTCGCCATTTCCGACCCTGATTGACAACCCGGCGCACGTCGAGGAACAGCTCATGGTCTTCGCCAAGGACGCCGTGGCGGCCTACCGGCGGGACAAGGCGCGGGCCCGCGAGCTCGAAGAGGCGCTCGAGACGCTCGAGACCGCCTATCTCGAAACCATCCGCAGCCTGGCCTTCGTCGTGGAGGCCAAGGACGCCTACACCGGCCAGCACCTCGAACGGTGCCGGGTCTACGGCGTCGCCCTCATGAAGGCCCTCGGGATCCACGAGGACTATCCCGACGCGCAGTACGGGTTCCTGTTGCACGACGCCGGCAAGGTCGGGGTCCCCGAACGGATCCTGGGTAAGCCCGGTCCGCTCACCGCCGCCGAGTGGAGAGTCATGCGGACCCATCCGCTCATCGGCTACCAGATGGTGGCCAGCATCCCGTTCCTGCGCAGTGCCGGGGAGATCGTCCGCTCCCATCACGAGATGTTCGACGGCTCGGGCTACCCAGCCGGGCTGAAGGGTGACGAGATCCCACTGCCCGCCCGCGTGTTCTCGGTGGTGGACGCCTTCGACGCCATGACCACGGACCGCCCTTACCGGGCGGCGCTTTCCATCGACCACGCCTCTACCGAACTGACCCGCATGGCCGGCACCCAGTTCGACAGCGACGTGGTCGCCGCCTTCGTGCCGATGTGCGAACGGCTGCTCGTGGCCCCCGCCGGCCCGTAGCCCCCTAAGGTCTGAGCCATGGTCGAACTGCCGGACCGCTGGCACGAGCTGGGTGAGTTCATCCGGGAACAGCGCAGCATGGCCCGGCTGTCGCTGCGCCGCCTGTCCGACATGGCCGGTATCTCCAACCCGTATCTGAGCCAGATCGAGCGGGGGCTGCGCAAGCCGTCGGCCGAAATCCTCCAGCAGATCGCCAAGGCCCTTCGCATCTCGGCTGAGACGTTGTATGTCCGGGCGGGGATCCTCGAGGAGCGGGACGGCGACCACGACCTGGTCGGTGAGATCTTCCGGAACCCGACGCTCACCGAGGAGCAGAAGCAGACCCTGATCCGAATCTATTTGTCGTTCGTGCACGAGAACGAGGGCAACCTGGTGGCCGCGGGGGCGGCCGACGAGAGCGGCCCGGGCGAGGAAGAACGCCCCGCCGGGTAGCGTTACAAGCGATCGTGCGCAGTCTCGCCGTCCTCTCCATGCACACATCGCCGCTGGCCCAGCCCGGAACGGGTGACGGCGGCGGCATGAATGTGTACGTCCGCGAGCTGTCCGCCGCCCTGGCCCGGGCGGGTGTCAACTGCGAGGTCTTCACCCGGGCGTGGAGCCCCGACCTCCCGGCCACCGTCCGGGTGGAGCCCGGTTTCCAGGTGCATCACATCCCGGCCGGCCCGCTGGCCGAGGTGCCCAAGGAGGCGCTGCCCGACCTTGTGCCGGCCTTCACCGAGGGGGTGCTCGGCCGGCTCGACCGCGAAGGGACCGATGCCCTGCACGCCAACTATTGGCTTTCCGGCATGGCCGGCCACGTCATCAAGCACGAGCTGGGGCTGCCTCTCGTCTCGACGTTTCACACCCTGGCCCGGGTGAAGGCGGAAGCCAGCGAGGACGAGCCCCGGCGGCGGGCCCAGGCGGAGGCCGAGATCATCGGTTGCTCCGATGCCATCCTCGCGTCGTGCACCGTTGAGGCGGCCCAGATTGTCCAGCTTTACGGGGCGGATCCGGACCGGATCGAGATCGTGGCGCCCGGCGTCGACCTGGCCTTCTTCGCTCCGGGCGACCGCGGCCAGGCGAGGAGGGCCCTCGGGCTGCCTCAGGACTCCTCCATGGTGCTCTTTGTCGGACGTATCCAGCCGCTCAAGGCGCTCGAAGTGGCCGTCCGGGCGCTGGGCCTGCTCGATCTGCCCGCCTTTCTGGTGGTGGTCGGCGGTCCGAGCGGGCCCGCCGGACCGGCCGAATTCGAGCGGGTGCAGAAGCTCGTCGGCGAGCTCGGCCTGGCCGATCGGGTGCGTTTCGTGGAACCGCAGCGCCACGAGCTGCTCAGCACCTACTACCGGGCCGCCAACGCCTGCGTCGTTCCCAGCCGGTCGGAATCGTTCGGCCTGGTCGCCCTGGAGGCCGCCGCGTGCGGGACCCCGGTCGTGGCGTCTGCGGTCGGGGGGCTGCGGACCCTGGTCGATCACGGCCGCACCGGGTTTCTGGTGGAGGGAAGGGACCCGGGCGCGTTCGCGGCGTACCTCGGCGAGATCGTCAGCAATCCCGCCCTCGGCGCGCAGATGTCCGCTGACGCCGCCGCCCGGGCCCGCCGGTACACGTGGCCGATCGCCGGGGCTCGCCTCCGCCGTCTCTACGCGGATCTCACTGCCCGCCAGCTCGTCGAGTGCCGGTAGAAGCAGCCACTCCTGAGGAACTGGCCAACCTCAGGGGTCTGATCGACGCGTGGACGGTCCGGGAACGCCAGGAGAATGCCCTGCTGGCGGCCGTCGACCACGATCCCGGCCAGGTTCGTTGGTACATCCGCATGCTGGGCGAGGAGAAGGCGGTAACCACCACCTGGCTGACCTTGCGGGAGCGCACGCTGCACTACGAGACCTATTTCATGCCCGCCCCCGAAGAGAACGTGGCGGAGCTGTACGAGTTTCTGCTTCGCGCCAATCAGCGGTTGTACGGGATGCGTTTCGCCATCGGGGCTGAGGACGCGGTGTATCTGGTCGGGCAGCTGCCGTTGTCGGCCATCGATGAGAGCGAGCTGGACCGGATCATCGGCTCCACGTACGCCTACTCCGAGCAGTACTTCCGGCCGGCCATGTCGCTCGGCTACGCCTCCAAGTATCGCCCGCCGGCGGGGGACTGAGGGGCCGAAGAACCGGACGCGGCCAGACCGGCGCGCTACGGTACGAACGCCAGGGCCCGAGGGGCGGAACGGCGCCGTTCGTTCGGGGAAGTACGGGTGGCTCGGGAGGTTCCTCAGGCCCCGGCTTCGAATAGTTGCGAGTCCAACCGGCGGATCATTAGGGTCACGGCGACCCAACGGTGGGTGGGAACGGGTCAATGGCGACCCTTGTAGGACCCTGAGTAGGCCTATGCGGATACCGACCCGTCTCTTCCTCGTCGCTTCGGCGGCCATGCTGGTCCTTGGGCCCGCCGCGCCGGCGGGAGCGGACACGCTGACGCAGCGGAAGACCGCGGCACATCAGAAGAAAGCCCAGATTCTCGCCCGGATCGATGCCCTGAAGGCCTCGGACAGCGAACTCTCCGGGGCGGTCAACACCCTGAATGCGGCTGTGACCGCCCAGCTGGGTCAGGCCGACGCGGCGCTGTCGGCCGTCAAGGCCGCCCTCGACCGCCAACACCAGGCCGAAGCCGCCATCCAGGCCACCGAGGCCCGCATCGTCAGCCTGCGCGGCGGGGTGATCACCAAGGCCGTCGAGGAGTACATGCGACCCGGCGGCACCATGTCGGCTCTGGCCGGGGTGAAGAACCTGAGCGAGTTGGGTCAGCGGACCATGTTCCTGGCCCAAGTGGCCGGCACGGGTTCGGACGCTCTCGATCAGCTGCGCGTGGCCCGGCTCGATCTCCTGACCGAGCAGAAGGAGGCGGCCAAGGCCCGGGCGATCGCCGATCAGCGCCAGAAAGTGGCCAATGCGCAACTCCAGAACCTGGAGCTGACCAGGTCGGCCAAGGCCAAGCTGCAGTCGGCGTTGGTGGGGCGGATCGCCTCCTATCAGGCCGAAGCGAATGCGGTCGCCTCGCAGGAGGCCACGCTCTCCGGCTTCATCCGGGCGCAACAAGCGGCCGGCCAGGCCTCGCGTGGTGGGGTCGTCGGCGGCAATGGGAGGGTATCGGGAGCCGGGCTGATGTGGCCGCTCTCGGGCCCCCTCACGTCACCATTCGGTTACCGCTGGGGCGGATTTCACCCCGGCATCGACATCGGCGTCCCGATCGGCACGGCCATCCACGCCGCCAAGGCGGGCACGGTGATCTTCGCCGGTCAGATGGGCGGCTACGGCAACGTGGTCATCGTTGACCACGGCGGGGGCTTCAGCACCCTGTACGCGCACCAGAGTCGCTTGGGGTGCTCGGTCGGCCAGCAGGTAAATCAGGGCGAGATCATCGGCTACTCCGGGAACACGGGGAACTCGACCGGCCCGCACCTGCATTTCGAGACCCGAGTCAACGGCAACCCGCAGAACCCGCTGAACTACCTGCCGTAAGGTTCGGCCCATGGCGGCACGGTTGCTGATCATGGGCGGCGGCAAGATGGGCGAGGCCCTGGTCACAGGCTTGGTGCGAGCCGGCTGGGCGACGCCCGCCGAGCTCGGCGTGGTAGAGAAAATTCCCGGCCGCCGCAAGGAATTGGAAGCGGCCGTGCCCGGACTGATCGTCACGGCGGAACCCATGGCCGTCGAGGACGCCCTGCTGGCCGTGAAGCCGACCGACGCCGAGGATGCCTGCCGGTCGCTGGCGGGAACCGGCATCAGGCGCGTTCTGTCGATCGCCGCCGGCGTCCCGCTGGCGAAGCTCGAGGCGTGGCTCGGAGACGACGTGGCGGTCGTGCGGGCCATGCCCAATACCCCCGCGCTGGTCGGGGCGGGGGCGGCCGCGATCGCCCCCGGCCGTTTCGCCTCGGACCACGACCTCGACTGGGCGTCCAGCATCCTGGGGGCAGTCGGAACGGTCGTTCGGGTCCCGGAGCACCTGCTCGACGCCGTGACCGGTCTATCCGGATCGGGCCCCGCGTACGTATTCCTGGTCGCCGAGGCGTTGATCGAGGCCGGGGTCCTGGTCGGCCTCCCGAGGGACATTGCCGTGGCGCTCACCGTCCAGACCCTGGTGGGCTCGGCTCAGCTGCTGGCCGCCACGCCCGATGGTGCGGCCGGGCTGCGAGAGGCGGTGACATCTCCGGGCGGGACCACCGCGGCGGGGCTCCGCGCCCTGGAGGCGGCGGCCGTCCGCGCCGCCTTCCAGGCGGCGGTGGTCGACGCCACGGAACGGTCCCGCCAGCTGGGGGCAATGTAGGCGCTCCTGCCGCGGTCGGTGCCGGCCCGCTTTCCTGCACCGTCCACCGTGACGTAGCCTCTCTTCTGCGGAGGAAGGGGTATTCCAGTGGTGCAGCCGAACGAGGATCGGGCTCGCTTTGCCACCGTTGCTGAGGTGGCCAGCCTTCTGCGGGTCTCCACCATGACGGTGTACCGGTTGATCCAGTCCGGCCAGTTGCCCGCCGTACGGATCGGCCGGTCTTACCGGATCCCCGAGGACAACGTCGATCGCTACCTGGCCGGGCAATACACCCAGGCCGGGTAGCGTCGGCGGGGTGACTCCCCGTCACGACACCATTTCGTTCCTGACGGACTACGGCCTCGCCGACGAGTTCGTCGGCGTGTGCAAATCGGTGATCCGGACGATCGCGCCCCACGTGGCGATTATCGACATCAGCCATGACGTCGCGCCCCACGATGTGCGAGCCGGTTCGCTGACGCTCGTGCGGGCCGTCCAGTATCTGGCGCCCGGCATCGTGCTGGCCGTCGTCGACCCCGGAGTCGGAACCGAGCGCCGGGCGGTGGTCGTCGAGGTGGGGATTCCCGGCGCGGGGGACGCCTATTTCGTAGGTCCCGACAACGGGTTGATGGCGGCGGCCGTGTCCATGGTGGGCGGGGCCACCCGGGCGGTCGAGCTGACCAACACCGACTATCAGCTGCCCGCCCCGGGAGCCACGTTCGCGGGTCGGGACGTATTCGCCCCGGCCGCCGCCCACCTCTGCCTCGGCGTGCCGATGGACGAACTCGGTCCTTCGATCGACCCGTTGGGCTTGCGGCCGGGCCTGGTTCCGCTTTCGCGTGTCGAGGACGGCGCCGTGCTCGGCGAGGTTCTCTGGGTCGACCGCTTTGGCAACGCGCAGCTGAACGTGGATCCTGACGAGCTCGACGGGATGGGCGAGCGCATCACCGTGCGAGTGGGCGACGGCGTGCGCACCGCTCGTCGGGCCGCCGCCTACGACGATCTGGGCGCGGGCGAGGTGGGACTCGTGACCGACTCGTACGGGCTGGTGTCTTTGGCCGTCGCCCGGGGGTCGGCGGCCGACGAGCTGCGCCTCCGGCCCGGCGTCGGGGTGACGCTCTCGGCTCCCGTCTAGCCAGACTCGCCGCTAACGCTCTCGGCTCCCGTCTAGCCAGACTCGCCCGCTAACGTGCCCCTCGTGCGCCGCGGGACCACGATCACGCTGGCCATCCTGCTCCTGGCCATCTTCAGCGCTGCCCTCATCCAGTTCCTGGTCCTGGGCCGCGGCTGAGCCGTCCTGCGCGGCGCGGCGGGACCTCGGGTTCCAAGGCCGTCAGCCGCGAACGGCCACCCCACTAAATCGTGCTGGCTACCCGGTCCCGGGTGAAGCGTTGGGCGCCGCGCACGAGCAGGCCGAGGGCCAGGAGCCAGATGCCGGCGCCGATGGCGAGGGCGAGCGGCAGGGTGACCAAAAGGAGCCCCGAGGACTGGCCGACGGCCAGGAAGATCAGCGGCAGCACGACGGCGCCACCGAGCTGGTTGGCTTCCTGACTGCTCCGCGCCCGGGCCGACACCCGCACCATGATTCCCATGCCCAGCGCGGCGACGGCCGGGGCCACCCAGAAGATGACGACCGCCCACAGCCGGGTCGGCAGGAACAGCCGGTGGGTCACGGACCATCCGACACTGTCGGCCACCACGCAGAACAGGACAAACCCGATCCACGACACCCCCACGGCGGGTACGAAGGCGGACGTGACCTTGGCGTAGAACAGATCTCGGTCCGAGATAGGCAGGTGCAACAGGCCCTCGAGGGTTCGCCGTTCCTTCTCCCCGGCCAGCGCATCGGCGGCGAGCACACTGGCCACCATGAGCGGCACGATGAGAAACAGCGGAGCGAGCAGATAGCCGTCGATCAGAACCAGCAGCTGTTGGCGGGCCGGAACGCCCGCCAGGATGCGCCGGAAATGGGTCGGCAGGTGACTGACGACATTGTCGGCGCCGGGGCCGCTGGCGCCGCGGGCGAACAGTCCGAGCACCAGGGGTAGGACGACCAGGAGCAGCACCGGCACCACCAGCATGGGGATGACAACCGCCTTCGCTCGGCGCACCGCCGTCCAGTCCTTGGCCACGACGGCTCGGATAGCCTGGTAGTCGCGCTTCATAGGCCACCGTGCCCGGCGGTGATGGCGAAGTACACGTCCTCGAGCGTCGGCGGCCGGGCGGTGATGCCGAAGACGGGCACCTCGTGCGCGGCCAGAAGCGCGATGAGCGCGGGGATGACGGCTCGGCTCCCTACCCGCACCCTGGCTCCGCCAGCGATGGCTTCCGCGTCCAGCACGCTCCGGGACTGCCGGAGGAACTCCAACGCGGGTTCCGACGCAGTTGCGCCGAAGTCCACGTCCACGGCCAGTCCCGTCCAGATGGCCGAGGCCAGCTCCACCGGCGCGCCGAAAGCGATCAGGCGCCCCTCCTGGAGGACGGCCATGCGCCTGGCCAGCCGACCCGCTTCGGCCAGATCGTGGGTGCACAGCACGAACGTGCGGCCGTGCTCCGCCGCCAACCCGGCGATGAGCTCCACGGTGTCGCGGGCCGCCTCCGGGTCGAGACCAGCGGTGGGCTCATCCAAAAAGAGGACTTCAGGGTCATGCACGAGCGCCCGCGCCAGCGCCACCCGCTTGCGCTGCCCGGTGGAGAAGCCCTGGACCAGATCGTCGACCCGGTGGCTCATACCGAGCCGGTCGAGCAGGGCGACCGAGCGGCGGTCGGCTTCGCTACGCCCGATGCCCCGGATGCGGGCGTAGAAGACGACGTTCTCGCGGGCAGTGAGCCGGTCGTCGAGGGCGGCGTTCTCGGTGAGCACGCCCGTCCGCCGGCGGATGGCCATCCCATCCACGGCCGGATCCAGCCCGAGGACGCGGCTGGTGCCGCTGTCGGCGGCCAGGATGCCGTTGAGCAGGCGGACGGTCGTGGTCTTTCCCGCCCCGTTCGGCCCGAGGAGGGCCACCACCTCGCCGGGCTGGACGTCGAAGGTCACCTCGGCCAGGGCGAAGCGCGGGCCGAAGCGCCTGGAAAGGCCCGTGGCCTCGATGGCACCGCCCATCGCACCAGTTTGCATCGTTCTCCCTTATCGGCACGAGGGCGGGCCCGCGCAAGGAGGCGAGGCCGGGCTTCGGCGCCAGACTTGCGCGGTACCCCATCGGCGTGTCATCACAAGGCCATGAACCTGGCCGCCATGATCGAGGGTCACGCCTCTGCGGCCACGGCTCTCCTGTATGGGGATGAGGTCGTCACCTACGGCCAGCTGCGGGAGCGGACCGCGTCGCTTCGCGGCCGGCTGGCCGCTCTCGGGGTGGGCGTCGGCGATCGTGTCGCCATCGTGTCGGGAAACGATCCTTCTTTCGCAGTGGCGTACCTGGCCATCCTCGGGGCCGGAGCGGTGGCCGTGCCGCTCAACCCGGCCAGCCCCCCGCCGGAGCTCACTCGAGAACTGACCGCCGTCGGCGCCGAGGTGATCGTCGTTGGTCCCGGTGGACTCGACGCGGTCGGATCGATCGACCGGCCCAGCGTCGGCATCCGCCAGGTTCTGGCCGCGACCGCCGCGGGAGATGGGAACGACGGGGCCGCCTTGGTTCCTCGGGACACCGACGACCTGGCCGTGCTGATGTTCACGGCCGGCACGGCCGGTTTTCCGAAGGCCGCCAAACTCACGCATGGCAACCTCCTGGCCAACCTCGACCAGATCCAGCGCCATCCCGGCCGCGCCATCGAGGCGCGCGATGTCTGCCTCGGGGTCCTCCCTCTGTTTCACATCTTCGGGCTCAACGTGGTCCTGGGTCTGGCCGTGCATTACGGCGCGTCGGTGGCGCTGGTCGAGCGCTTCGAACCGGCTGCCACCCTGGCGCTGATGGGCAGGGTGGGGGTGACCCTCGTGTCCGGGTCGCCAACCATGTATGCGGCATGGGCCAGTGCTCCCGATATCGAGACAGACGCCCTGGTCGCCGCCTTCGCCAAGGTGCGGTTGGCGACATCGGGCGCGGCCCCGCTCTCGGAGGAGGTGGCCGAGTCCTTCCAGCGCCGGTCGGGCGTGGCCATCCATCAGGGGTACGGGTTGACCGAAGCTTCCCCGGTGGTCACCTCGTCGCTGCTCGACCGGCCGCCTCGATGGGGCTCGGTCGGGGTGCCTCTTCCCGGCCTGGACGTGCGCCTGGTGGACGAGGAGGGGCAGGACGCGCTGGTCGGCGATCCGGGTGAGATCTGGGTGCGGGGGCCGAACGTGTTCGCCGGATACTGGGAAGAGGGCGAGGCCACCCGCCGTGCCCTCACCAACGACGGTTGGTTGCAGACCGGAGATGTCGCCATCGCCGGTGACGACGGCGAGCTGTACCTAGTGGACCGGGCCAAGGACCTCATCATCGTGTCGGGTTTCAACGTGTACCCGGCGGAGGTGGAGGAGGTTCTCTGGCACGCGCCGGGCGTCGTCGAGGCGGTCGTCATCGGCCGGCCCGACGACCGCACCGGCGAGACGGTGGTCGCCTACGTGGTGGTCGACGATCCCGACCACCCGCCGGCGTCAGCCGATCTCGTCGCGTGGTGCCAGCGTTCCGTGGCCCGATACAAGTGTCCCACGCAGATCACCGTGGTCCCGTCGTTGCCCCACGGCCTGGGCGGGAAGCTGCTTCGCCGCGCCATCCGGGACGGAGCCGGTCCGTCCGACTGGAGCTGACGTGGCCACCAGGAAGCCGGCGAAGATGACGACGATCCCGGCCAGCAGGGTCACCGCGAAGGCGGTCATGGCGTCCACTACCGAGTTGAGCAGACCGCTGGCCCCCGTGATCAGGGTCCCGACCGCGATCAGCCCATTCGAAACGACGAGCGGGCCGCGCTTCTCCCGCCATGCGCTCCACCCCGCCCCGCCCAGCACGACCAGGGCACTCGCCCCCGACGCGGTCGCGGCCAGGATGCGGGGCAGCGGTCCGAACACCTCGGAGCCGCGAGGCAGCCGGCCGGCGGGGATGGCGGCCCGGAACGGCGCCACCGCCACCACGCCGGCGGCAAAAGCGACGAAGAGACAGATGATCACCGCCCACCGATCGCCCTGGCGGCGGCCGCCCAGCAGGTACACGGTGCCAAGGGCGAGGAAGGGCACGTTGGCGATGGCGCCGAAGAGGTAGAAGAGCCGGAACAGCGGACCGTTCCACCCGCCCTGGGCCCCGCTGGCCAGCGCCGCCGACGCCATCGAGAAAAGGAACAGCGCCGCCGTCCAGGCCAATTCGTGTGGACGGTGGCGAGCCAGCCATCGCTCGAAGGTGGACATGGCGAAGGCCAGGGCGACCAGTGCGGCACCGACGGCGGACGCGGTTTGCAGGGTCATGCTCGGCCTCAGAGCGTAGAGCCAACCTCGCATGTGAACGCGCGCACGACGCGACCTAGCATGTGCGCTCGTGACACCGGAACGTCGAATTCCGGAGGCGACGGTTGCCCGCCTCCCGGTCTACCTGCGAAGCCTGCTGGAGGCCGCCGAGGCGAAGACGCGGACCATCTCGTCCGAGCGGCTGGCCGACCTGGCCGGCGTGAACGCCGCCAAAGTCCGCAAAGACCTCTCCTACCTCGGCTCGTACGGCACCCGCGGGGTCGGCTACGACGTCGAGTACCTGCTCTACCAAATCAGCCGGGAGCTTGGTCTGACCCAGGACTGGCCGGTGGTGATCGTCGGCGTGGGCAACCTGGGCCACGCCCTGGCCAACTATCGCGGCTTCTCGGCGCGCGGGTTCCGGATCGCCGCTCTGTTCGACGCCGACCCGGACAAGGTGGGGGAGCGGATCGGTTCGTTGTCGGTGCGCCCCATCGACGATCTCGGCCCGGTCGCCCGCGCCGAGCGCGTCGCCATCGGCGTCATTACCACCCCGCCCCAGGTCGCTCAGGAGGTAGCGGACCGGCTGGTAGAGGCGGGTGTGACCTCGATCCTCAACTTCGCCCCGACCGTGCTCAATGTCCCGGAACACGTATCGCTCCGCAAAGTGGATCTCTCCATCGAGCTGCAGATCCTCAGTTTCTACCAGCAGCGGGCGGCCGGATCGGCATCGGCGACCGCGCACAAGCTCGCTTGACCGCGATGCCCAGTCCGTCCTATCCGGTCAATTTGCTCCTGGAGGGTCGTCGGGTCCTCGTGATCGGAGGTGGCTCGGTGGCGGCCAGGAAGGTGGCCGGGCTGTTGGCCGGCGGTGCCGAGGTGGAGGTGGTGGCGTCCTCAGTCGGGGCGGCTGTCCGGGACCTCCCCGGAGTGCGATGGGAAGAACGTCCCTACCGCCGCGGCGAGGTGTCCGGCTACTGGCTGGTGGTCGCCGCCACCAACGACCCGGCCGTGAACCGCACGGTCTACGAGGACGGCGAGGCGGCCCACGTGTGGGTCAACTCCGCCGACGACCCGGCCTCGTGCTCATTCACGCTGCCCTCGGTGGCCCGCCGCGGCCCCATCGTCATCGCCGTGTCAACAGGCGGCCAGAGTCCGGCCCTGGCCGCGTGGCTCCGCCGCCGCCTGGAAGCCGACGTCGGCCCGGAATACGAGGTCTTGGCCGGTCTGTTGTCAGAAGCGCGAACATGGTTGAAAGAGGCTGGCCAATCGACCGAGGGGCTCGACTGGCACAAGGCCTTGGATTCAGACATGCTCGATCTGATTCGAGCCGGCCAAATCACTGAAGCAAGGGAGCGCCTCCAGGCGTGGCTGTCGTCGTTGTAGGCCTGAACCACCGCACCGTGCCGCTCACCATCCTCGAGCGGATGGCCGTGAACCGGGCGCGCCTGCCCAAGGCGCTGCGGGACCTGGCGTCGCGACCCCACCTGGACGAGGCGGTGCTGCTGTCCACGTGCATGCGGACCGAGGTGTACGCGACCGCGGAGCGCTTCCACGGCGCCCTCCAGGACATCCGGCACTTCCTGGGCGAGATCTCCGACGTGTCGCCCGAGGATTTCGTCGACCACCTGTACGCCTACTACGAGGATGCCGCCGCGTCCCACCTGTTCCGGGTGGCGTCCGGACTCGAGTCGTCGGTGCTCGGCGAGGGCGAGGTGCTCGGGCAGGTGAAAACGGCCTGGGAGGCGGCCCGCCATGAGGGCACCGGAGGGGCCGCGCTGGGGCGCCTGTTCCGCCACGCCGTGGAGGTGGGGAAAAGGGCGCGTTCCGAGACAGCCATCGCGCGGGGCACCACCTCGCTGTCGCAGGCGGCCGTGGCGCTCGCCGCCTCCCGACTCGGCCCAGGGGGCCTGGCCGGGAAGTCGTTGCTTGTGTTGGGCGTGGGGGACATGGGCTCGGGGATGGCCCAGGCCCTGTCATCGTTGGCGTCATCCGGCAACGTCGAGATCCTGGTGGCCAACCGGACCTGGGGGAAGGCCGCTGACCTGGCTCGCCGCTGCGGTGGCACGGCCGTCGCCCTCGGCGCCCTGGCATCCACCTTGGAAACGGTGGACGTCCTGTTGACCTCGACCGGCTCGACCCACGTACTGATCGAGGAAGACGACCTGGCGGCGGTGATGGCGGCCCGAGGCCACCGGCCGTTGCTCATCGTGGACGTCGCCATGCCCCGTGACGTGGACCCGAGGGCCGGACGGCTACCCGGCGTGACCTTGCTCGATCTCGACGATCTGAAGGCGTTCGCCGAGCAGGGCGTGGCCGAGCGCCAGCGAGAGGTGAGCCGCGTCGAGGAGATCATCGGCGTCGAGGTCGACCGGTACCTGGAGGTCACGGCCGAACGGGAGGTGGCCCCACTCATCGCCGCGGTGCGCGAGCAGGCCGAGGCGTGGCGAACGGCCGAGCTGGCCCGCTTCCGAGGGCGGCTCGAAGGTCTCTCCGACCGCGAGCGAGAAGCGGTCGAGGCGCTGACCAAAGGCCTGGTGGCGAAGCTGCTCCACGAGCCGACGGTGCGCCTCAAGGAGGCGGCGGGCACGCCTCGCGGCGACCGGTTGGCTGAGGCTCTCCAGACGCTCTTCGACCTCTAGAGGGGTGACCCGGCGGCTGCGGATCGCCACCCGGGGCAGCCCCCTGGCTCGCTGGCAAGCCGACCATGTCGCCTCACTCCTCAGCGAGTCCGAGCGGACCGTCGACATCGTGGTTGTCGAGACAACTGGAGACCTCCGCCGCGACGTGCCCATCTCCGAGCTGGGCGGCCAGGGCGCATTCGTCAAGGAAGTGCAGACGGCGGTGCTCGACGGCCGGGCGGATGTGGCCGTGCACTCGGCCAAGGATCTTCCCTCGACGACGGCGGCCGGCCTGGTCCTCGCCGCCGTTCCCGAGCGAGAGGATCCTCGCGACGCGCTGGTTGGTGCCGCCCTGGACGAGTTGGGAACGGGCGCCACCGTGGCGACCGGGTCGGTCCGCCGCCGCGCCCAGCTGGCCTGGCTCCGGCCGGACCTCACCTTTGTGGGCCTGCGCGGCAACATGGACACCCGCGTCTCCGCCCCATCCCGCCCGGGCGGACCCGCGGCCGTGGTCGTCGCCGTTGCCGCGCTGCTCCGCCTGGGTTGGCAGGATCGGATGGCCGAAATCCTGTCGGTCGATGCCATGCTTCCCCAGGTGGCTCAGGGCGCGCTCGGCATCGAGTGCCGGCAGGACGACGACGAGGTCCAGGCCCTGCTGGCATCCGTCGAGCACCACCCCTCGCGGGTTGCCGTCGACGCCGAACGCTCGTTTCTGGCCCAGCTCGGCGGTGGCTGCGACCTCCCCGTCGGAGCCCTCGGGCACGCCCAGGCCGATGGTGCCCTGAGCCTCACCGGCCTGCTGTGCAGCCTCGATGGTCGGGTCCGCCTGTCCGTCCGCCTGGACGGGAACGCATCGGATCCGGCCGCACTCGGTGTGGCTGTGGCCCAGTACCTCCTCGACCAATCCGGCGGCCAAGCCCTCCTCGATGACGTCGCCGCCGTGCCATGACCGTCTATCTGGTCGGGGCCGGTCCCGGCGACCCGGGGCTCCTCACCGTGCGAGGCGCGGAGGTCCTGGCCGCCGCGGATGTGGTCGTGCACGACCGGCTGGCGGAGCCGTCGTTGCTTGATCTCGCGCCCGCCGGCGCCCAGCGCATCGACGTTGGCAAGACACCTGGCGGTCCCGTCGACCAGGAAGCCATCAACCAGCTGCTCGTCAGCCGCGGGCGGGCTGATGGCACCATCGTCCGGCTCAAGGGGGGCGACCCGTTCGTGTTCGGGCGGGGTGGGGAGGAAGCGCTGGCGTTGGCGGCGGCGGGCGTGGACTTCGAAGTCGTCCCCGGAGTCACCTCCGCTGTCGCCGTCCCGGCCTATGCGGGCGTGCCCTTAACCCATCGCGGCCTAGCCACATCGTTCACGGTGGTCACCGGCCACAGCCGTCACGATATCGACAGGGAGACCAACTGGGAAGCCCTGGCGGCCGCGGGCGGCACCATCGTCGTCCTCATGGGCGTCGCTCACCGCCAGGCCATCGCCGACCGGCTCGTCGCCGGCGGCCTCGCAGCCAACACCCCGGTGGCGGCCGTCCAGTGGGGGACCCGGCCTGGCCAGGCGACGGTGCGCACCACCCTGGCCGGGCTCGGCGGCGCCGATCTCCAGCCGCCCGCCACCATCGTCATCGGAGCCGTCGCCGGCCTCGACGTGGGGTGGTTCGAGCGAAAGCCACTGTTCGGCCGCCGCGTCGTGGTCACCCGCGCCCGCCCGCAGGCCTCCGCCCTCATCTCCCGCCTGCGGGCTAAGGGCGCCGAGACCATCGAGGTGCCGGCCATCTCCGTCCAGGCCCCGGCGGACGGAGGCCTCGCGCTCTCCCTGGCGGCCGCGGCGCTGGCCGGCGGTACGTACGACTGGGTGGTCTTCACGTCAGAGAACGCCGTGTACCGATTCCTGCCGTTGCTGCGCGACAGCCGCGCCTTCGGCACGGCATCGGTGGCCGCCATCGGCGCAGGTACGGCCGGCGCCCTCGCCCACTGGCGAATCGTCGCCGACCTGGTGCCGCCCGCCTTCGTCGCCGAGTCAATGCTGGAGGTGTTCCCCGCCCCTCAGCAGGGAGGTGGGCGGGTACTCCTGCCTCGGGCCGCGGTCGCTCGCGCCGTGCTGCCGGACGGCCTGCGGGCGCGCGGCTGGCACGTGGATGTCGTCGAGGCGTACCGGACCGTCCCCGTGGCGCCCGAGGCGGAGAGCCTCGAGGCGGCCCGGCGGGCCGACGCCATCACCTTTGCTTCCTCGTCAACGGTGACGTCGTATCTGTCCGCCGCCGGGGTGGAAGGGGTGCCACCCTTCGTGGCCTGCATCGGACCGGTCACGGCCGAGACGGCCCGCGCTGCCGGCCTGCACGTGGATGTCGTCGCCGCCGAGCACACCATCGACGGGCTGGTCGAGGCTCTGGTCACCGGTCTCCGCTCTCGTCCGGTCCGGTCCTAATGGGGTGACCAAAAACTTGACGCCGGAAACTCGCTACCAAACAGGCACTCGGAGTCGTAACAAGGCAATCGAGTTTCCGGCGTTAAGTTCGCAGGCACCCCATTAGGCTTTGGGTATGGCCTTCCCCGCTCGCCGCCTGCGGCGACTTCGCCGGACCCCCGCCCTCCGGCGCCTGGTGGCGGAAACCCGGCTCACGCCCGATGACTTCGTCGCCCCTCTGTTCGTTCGGGACGGCATCGACACGCCTCAGCCGATTGTGTCCCTGCCCGGGGTCGTTCAGCACACGCGGGACTCGTTGGTCAAGGAATCGCGCCGACTCCACGCCCTGGGTGTACCGGCCGTCATCCTGTTCGGTCTTCCCGCGCCTAGCGACAAGGACGCGGTCGGATCGGGCGCGTGGGACCCCGAAGGCATCGTGCAGGTGGCGCTGAAGGATCTCCGGGCCGAACTCGGCGACGAGATGGTGCTGATGGCCGACCTGTGTCTCGACGAGTACACCGATCACGGCCATTGCGGCGTCCTCGATGAACGAGGCGAGGTGGTCAACGACTCGACCATCGAGCTCTACGCGCGGATCGCCGTCGCGCAAGCCACCGCGGGTGCCGATATGGTCGCTCCCTCGGGGATGATGGACGGCCAGGTAGGGGCGATCCGCACCGCCCTCGACGGCGCCGGGTTCGGGCACGTCGCCATCCTGGCGTATGCCGCCAAATACGCCTCCGCCCTGTACGGCCCGTTCCGCGAGGCGGTGAACGTGACCATCGCCGGCGGTGGCGATCGCAAGAGCTATCAGCAGGACTACCGCAACGGGCGGGAGGCACTGGTCGAGGTGGCGCTCGACGTGGTCGAAGGGGCGGACGTGGTCATGGTCAAGCCTGCGCTGTCCTACCTCGACGTGATCGCGGCCGTGCGGGCCTCGGTGGATCTGCCCGTGGCCGCTTATCACGTGAGCGGTGAATACGCCATGCTCAAGGCCGCCGCCGAACGAGGCTGGATCGACGGTCCGGCGGTTGCCCTCGAACACGTGACCGCCATCAAGCGGGCCGGCGCCGACATCATCCTCACGTACCTGGCCGCCGAGTTGGCGGAGTCGCTGGGTTGAGCAACGAGGCATTGTTCAAGCGAGCCGGCCAGGTGATCCCGGGCGGCGTCAACTCTCCGGTCCGGGCCTTCGCCGCGGTCGGTGGAACCCCGTACTTCGTGGCCCGGGCGGCCGGCTCACGGGTTTGGGACGTGGAAGGCCGGGAGTATCTGGACTACGTCCAGTCCTACGGGGCCTCGATTCTCGGCCATGCCCATCCGGCTCTGGTGGCGGCGGTCACCTCGGCGGCGCGCGATGGGACCACCTTCGGCGCGCCCACCGAGCGCGAAGTGGATCTGGCCGCCGAGATCTGCGGGCGCGTGGCCGGCTGCGAGCTGGTGCGGCTGGTCTCCAGTGGGACGGAGGCCACGATGACGGCGCTGCGCGTGGCCCGAGGGTTCAGCGGGCGCGATCGCATCGTCAAGTTCGCCGGTTGCTACCACGGCCATAGCGACGCGCTCTTGGCCGGCGGCGGCAGCGGCGTGGCCACCCTCGGATTGCCCGACTCGGCTGGCGTTCCCGCGTCGGCGGTGGCCGAGACGGTCGTTGTTCCCTACAACCGGGTCCCGGGTAAGGATGTACTGGAGAACGCGGCCTGCGTGATCGTGGAGCCGGTGGCCGCCAACATGGGCCTGGTTCCGCCGGAGCCCGGATTCCTCGAAGGGCTGCGCCGGGCCTGCGACGATGCCGGGGCGTTGTTGATCTTCGACGAGGTCATCACCGGGTTCCGCCTGGCGCGAGGCGGCGCGTCGTCGGTCTACGCCGTCACCCCGGATCTGTGGTGCTTCGGCAAGGTCATCGGAGGCGGCCTGCCCATCGGCGCAGTCGGGGGTCGCCGCGACGTGATGGCGGTGCTGGCCCCGCTCGGCGCCGTCTATCAGGCCGGCACCTTGTCAGGGAATCCGGTGGCGACGGCGGCCGGGCTGGCGGTGCTGGCGGAGTTGGACGACGACGCGTATGCGCGGTTGTCCTCCACGGCTGCGGGACTGGTGGCGGCCATGGGTAAAGAGGCGGACGCGGCGGGCGTGGAAGTCCACTTCCCGGTGGTGGGGCCCCTGGTTGGCGTGTTCTTCGGGCCGGCGCCGGTTACCGACTTCGACTCGGCTCGAGTGTCGGTGCAAGTGGGCAAGTACCCGGCGTTCTTCCATGGCTTGTTGAGCCGAGGCGTGGCGATCGCGCCGGGTGCCTATGAAGTGTGGTTTCCCAGCCTGGCCCACACCGACGCCGACTTGGAGAAAACTGTGGCAGCAGTGGGACAAGCCCTGCGGGAGATCTAGCCCGCGTCGGGAACGAGGCGGGCGATGGCGGCCACGGCCCGGTAGGCGGCTTCGGCCGGTCCGATCTCGTCGGGACGAAGCAGGTTGGCCATGATGCGCAGCACCCACTCCATGAGCGTGCGGCTGCGCATGCTGGTCGACACCAGCGCTCGCATCAGCTCGGGGCGGCCGATGATGCGCACGAAGGCCCGGGCCACCTTGAAGTACAGCCCGTAGGTCTCCTGCAGCTGCCGGTCGTACTCTTGGAGGGCCAGGCCGTTGCCGCTGGTCAACGCGTCGGAGAGGTGCGTGGCCGCCATCCGCCCCGTCTCGTAGGCGTAGGCGATGCCCTCGCCGTTGAACGGGTTGATCGACCCGCCGGCGTCGCCGACGATAAGGGTGGTGGGTCCGGCATGCGGACCGACGGAGAGCGCCATCGGCAAGCGCCCGCCGGTGGCCGGGCCACACGAGGTCGCCGGCGAGATCCCCCACGATGTCGGTGCGTAGTCGACGAAGGCATCCATCAGGTGGCTGGTGTTGACCGCCTTCCACTGGTTGAAGGTGGACAGCAGTCCGATGCCGACGTTGACCCGGCCGTCGCCGACCGGGAAGATCCAGCCATAGCCGGGCAACACGTTGCCGGCCTTGTCTCGGATGTCGAGGTGGCTCTCGATCCACGGCTCGTCGTGGCGCGGCGACTCGTAATACCCGCGGATGGCCATGCCGAGCGGGTAGTCCCGGTTCCGCGTCGTGCCGAGGGCCCGGCCGAACCGGGAGTTGGCCCCGTCCGCCACCACGACGTAGCGAGCCCGGATTTCCTCCGTGGTCGGCTCGCCCAAACCCTTTCCCCTGATCACTGCCCCCCGGACGAGCCCCCCTTCGACGACCGGCGCGACCGCCTCCGCCCCCTCGATGATGGTCGCCCCCGCCTTCTCGGCCCGCTGCGCGACGAGGGCGTCGAGATCCTTGCGGGTCACCACGTAGCCGTAGGGGGGGTAGTCGGGGTGGGCGGGCCAGCGCAGCTCCAGCGTGCGCCCGAAGGCGATGGAGCGCAGTCCGTCGAACCGGTGGTGCCCGGCCAGCTCGTCGGCCAAGCCCATGTCGTGCAACTGCTTCACCGACCGCGGCGTCAGGCCATCGCCGCAGGTCTTCTCCCGCGGGTAGGTCTTCTTCTCCACCAGCACCACGTCATGGCCGGCTTCGGCCAGCCAGTAGGCGCACGCCGCCCCCGATGGGCCACCCCCAACCACCAGAACGTCGCGGGCCAGGTCCGTCACCGGGGCTACAGCTGCTCGCGTTCGTACTGGACCACGTCGGCGATCTGCGCATCGGTCAGCGACCCCGCGAAGCTCGGCATGATCCCCTGGGCGGGCCCGTGCTGGCCGCCGACCCGGTTTGGATCGCCGTACTTCTTGCCGGCAAACGGGCCAGAGCCGGTCTTCACCCAGCTGATCTGATCGTTGACATCAGGGAAGGTCAGCTTGCCCTCGCCGCCGGTCAGCTTGGGACCGATCCCGCCCTCACCGGTGGCGCCGTGACACTGGCTGCAGCCCGCCGACCGATAGACGCCCGCACCGATGGCCAGCGGGTCCTGGACCGCTTTCTGGGCGTGGTTGGAGAAGGCGGCTGGATACAAGGCGGCCCACAGCGGCATGCCGACCAGCACCGGCATCACCCACAGCGGGATCTTGTGGCGGGTCGGGCCGGCCGGAGCGACATAGGTGGGGGCTTCCTCCACGACGGCAGGAAGACCGGCTTCCTCCGTCACCTCGGGTGCGGCCGCCTCCTCCGGCGCTTCCGATGCGGCCGCCACCGGCGCCGGCGCCGCCGGGGCGTCGTCGCCACCCTCTCCTCCCCCCAGGCCAAGCGCGGCCCTGCGCTCTTTCGACCGGCGCAGGAGGTGCTCGGGGATCTCGGTCACGCCTACCTCCTCGGAGTGGCCGCAGGCCGCCCCGATCGAGTCCGTGGGGGTACTAGAACGGCCTGACATTACGCCCTCCGCTACCGCCGCGACGAAACGCCAATCCGATGTGCTCGGCTTTCGCGGGAAGTGCTAGAACCGCACCTATCGGGAGAGGAGTTCTGTTTCCGGTAGCATGTGCAAAGATTCACGATCACGCAAGCCAACCCCTCAACGCACAGGCCGAGCGCCAGGAGCAGCCCACACATTGGTCGCCTTCATCGCCTCGATCGTCGTGACCGCGGTGCTGGTGGGTGCGCTCGTGCGTTTCGCCGAGCAGCGGCCACCGGGGACGCCCCTGACGTGGGGCGAGGCCTTCCTGGCGGCTCTGTTCATCTTCGCCCTGCTGCTGATGATCTACGGCGTGGTTCCGGACCGCTGGCTGCGCTGGGCGGACGGCGATCTGAAGTGGCGCAGCGACAAGATCGGGATCCCGGTGGGCGGCATCGGGATCGCCCGCTGGCATCTGTTCCACAAGCCCTACCTGCTGTTCCCCAAAGGCATCAGCTTCGGCGCCCACAGCGCCGGCAAGGTGAAGATCACCGCCCAGGTGCTACGCGACATCATCGCGACCGTCATCTACGGGGTTGGGCTCGGCGGCCAGATCGTGATGTGGTTGTGGTGGCAGCGCCGGGGGAAGAAGCCCGCCGAGCGCCCGGCGATCACCACCTCTGCATACGGGCGGCCGCTGGTGCGACAGACATGAGGTCCGATGGGTCGTAATGACGCCAATCCGCCGCTGCCCAGCTTCCCGGGTGACTACACGCTCACCGAGATCGCGCCCGAGGAGCTCTCCAAGGCGGTCAAGCCCAAGCAGTTCCTGCACATCGACCAGTCGGAATGCATCATGTGTGAGGGCTGCGTCGATATCTGTCCCTGGAAGTGCATCCACATGCTCTCGGCCGACACGGTGGCCGAGGCGGTGGAGACCGATCAGCCTGGTGTCGATCCCGATGACCACGTGATCTTCGTGGTCGACGAGGACGTCTGCACCCGCTGTGGCTTGTGCGTCGACCGGTGTCCCACCGGCGTGATCATCATGGGCCGGGCGGGCGTGGCGGCTCGCGAGGGCGACCCCCATGCGCGCGACTCCAAGCATGGCTATTCGTACGGCATGAGGTTCTAGAGGAGGTCTGGGTGGTTCGACGCATTGCCGACGGCGAAACCAACGAGCGTCCCCCGCTCGCCGAGCGCCTGTCTCACGGCGCGTCCGAACAATGGGGCAAGCTGCAGGGCTCCCAGTTCTGGACCTCGGTATTCCGTCCCGGCTCCATCTTCCGCAAGGGCTACACGGACAGCCCGAGAAACCGCTCCTACGTGATTATGAACAGCGTGCTCTACCACCTTCATCCCGTGAAGGTGAAGCGCCACGCGGTCAAGGTGAGCTACACGCTCTGCCTCGGAGGGCTGTCGTTCTTCCTGTTCATCATTCTGACGGTGACGGGCATTTTCCTGATGTTCTTCTACCGACCCGACGCGGCCAACGCGTGGGGCGACATCAAGAGCCTGCAGACCTCGGTCACGTTCGGATTGCTTGTGCGCAACATGCACCGATGGGCCGCCCACCTGATGGTGCTGTCCGTGTTCCTGCACATGGCGCGGGTCTTCTACCACGGGGCCTACAAACCCCCCCGGGAGTTCAACTGGGTCATCGGCGTCATCCTGCTCACGCTTACCCTGCTGCTGTCCTTCACCGGCTACCTGCTCCCCTGGGACCAGCTGGCGCTGTGGGCGGTCACGGTGGGCACCAACATGATGGGATACACGCCGGTGTTCGGCCAGCAGGTTCGGTTCGTGCTGCTCGGCGGCGTGGAGATCAGCTCCGCCACCCTGTTGCGTTGGTATGTGCTTCACGTGTTGATGTTCCCGTTCGTCATCGTCATCTTCATGGCCATCCACTTCTGGCGGGTCAGGAAAGATGGCGGCATCTCGGGTCCGCTGTAGGCGAGGGGAAAGGGTTCGCGCATGGCAGAAGTCCCCGAACACCTCCTGAAACGAGCGGCCGAGCGTAAGGCCGCGCTCGAGGCCAAGAAGGCGGCCGAGGCGGGCGGGGCGGCGCCGGCTGGCGCGCCCGAGGGTGGGACCGAAGAACCGGCCGCGGCCGGCGCACCCTCGGCGGCAGACGTGGCGGCGTCGAACGCCGAAGCCGAGAAATCGGGGAAGATCCCGGCCCACCTGCTGGCCCGCAGCGAAGCGGCCCGGGCGAAGACGGCGGCCGGGGGCGGGGCCGGAGGGGGCGGGGGCGGAGCCGCCACGGCCACCGCCACGGCACCAGCACCCGCCGGCGCAGGGGTGGCGGCGGCGGCCCGGGTCACTGGGGCGCAACCGGGTCCTGGCCTGGTCGGCCCGGCCGGTCACACCCAGCGGCTGCTCACGGTCGTCAAGGCCGGCTCCATCCAGGACGTCAAGACCGTCCCGACCGACAAGGTCCATGTCTGGCCGCACCTGCTGGTGGTGGAGTTCACGGCGGCGCTGGCCATGACCGCGTTCCTTCTGGTGTTCTCCGCGTTCGTGAATGCCCCGCTGCTCGGTCAGGCCAACTACAACCTGACGCCCAACCCGTCCAAGGCCCCGTGGTACTTCCTCGGCCTGCAGGAGTTGTTGACCATGTTCCATCCCATGGTCGCCGGCGTGACTATCCCCGGCATGGGCCTAATCGGGCTCGGCATGGCCGGCTATGTCGACAAGAACCCGAGCAACAAGCCAGAGGACCGGAAGTTCGCCATCGCCCTGTTCACCTTGTTCATGATGTTCTGGGCGACGCTGGTGATCATCGGATCGTTCTTCCGGGGCGAGGGATTCAACTTCATTCTTCCGTGGCGCCAAGGCGTCCATGAGATCTTCGATCTGTAGGAGCTCGCGTGCCAGCCACCATCCTCGCGTTGAGTAGCGGCGTCATCTTCGGCATCGGCGCGGCCGTGATCGGCGTCTTCGCCATCGTCTTCCTCCTGGCCATGCTCGGCCACCGGGATCGCGACTCGGCCATCGGTTTCCTATCCCGTGAGACGCGGCGTCGTGACAAGAGCGCCAAGGCCCTCGAGCCGGTGGCGCCGGCCGGGCCGTCGCCGGTCACGGGGCGCGACGTCGAGCGCTCGGTCGCGCTCGAGCGCCGGGACACGTCGGTGGTTACCCGGGCGGAGGCGGCGCCGCCAGTGCCCGCCGGCCCGGTGGACCTGGAAGCCTATGGCGTTACCCGCCGCCAGTTCCTGAATCGCGGCATCGTCAACATGTTTGCCCTCGGGCTGTCGGGCTTCGGCGCCGCCTGCATCGCCTTCCTGTGGCCGTCGCTCTCCGGAGGCTTTGGTTCCACCATCAAGGTCAGCCAGAAGCTGTCCGACATCCTGCAGACCCTCATCTCCACCAAGGCACCGGTGTACATCCCCGAGGGCCGCATGTACCTCCAGCCCTATCCCAAGGACGCGGTCCCCAAGGCGAAAAATGTGGGCGCCTACGCCGCCCTCATTCCCGGGATGGAAGCCGGTGTCGTCGCCCTGTACCAGAAGTGCGTGCACCTCGGCTGTCGAGTGCCGTGGTGCCAGAGTTCGCAATGGTTCGAGTGCCCGTGCCACGGGTCGAAGTACAACCGGGTGGGGGAGAAGAAGGGCGGCCCCGCGCCCCGTGGCCTGGACCGCTTCGTCGTCAGCGTCAGCGGGGATTCCATCTCGGTGGACACCAAGCTGATCATCCAGGGTCCCCCTATCGGAACCGACACCAGCGGACAAGGCCAAGAGGGACCACATTGCGCGTAGCGACCGCCATTGTCGCCATCAACACCCAGCAGAAGCTGGGCATCGCCGTGGCCGTGCTGCTGGCCGTCGGCTGGTTCGTCTTCATCTTGATCCATGTCCGGCGCGGCACCGCGCCGCGCGGTGCGGAGATCGAACTGGCGCCCAACCGCCGGCCTTACTACGACGACGACGTCCTCGAGGGCCCCAAGCTGGATCGGGTCCTGGGCTTGGCCCTCATCCTGCTGATCGTCATTGCCATCGGCCTTCCCCTCTACTGGGTCGGTGAGCCGACCCGCCAGGCGGGCGCGGTGGTGATGTTCAACAAGGCGTCGATCGAGCGGGGCCGCATCCTGTTTCAGCCGTCGGCTTCGACGGAGCCCACCCATAACGTCGGCCACTTCGGTTGCGCCAACTGCCACGGCGCCAAGGGCGAGGGCGGCTCGACCAACTTTAGCATTGCGACCGCGCTCGGCAACACGGTCCAGGTGGCCTGGAAAGCGCCCGCCATCAACACCGTCATGCTGCGCTTCGCCTATCCGGCCGAGGCCGACACTGCTGTCGATCCCAGCGGCTTCCCGCTGCGGTATCAGGCGGTCCGGGCCATCCTGGTGTACGGACGGGCGAACTCGCCCATGCCGGCCTGGGGGGTCGCCGGCGGGGGGCCGATGGGCGACCAGCAGATCTCCGACCTGATCGCCTACCTGCAATCCATCCAGCTCACGCCCGATCAGTCCAAGGCCCAGGCCGCCCAGTACGGGACCAACGGGGCGGCCCTCTTCGACGCCTACTGTTCGCGCTGCCACACCAAGGGATGGTCCTACGGCCAACCGGAGACGGTGGGCGGCGGCGCCTACGGACCCAACCTCACCAACGGCGACACCGAGCGGCAGTTCCCATTTGTGAAGGACCACATCGGCTTTGTGACGACCGGCGTCGAGCCGTTCAAACCTTACGGCGCCCGCGGGATCCAGCACGACGCCGGCGGGGGAATGCCCCACTTCGGGCTGATGTTGACCGACGCGCAGATCAAGGCCATCGTCGACTACGAGCGGAGTCTGTGACGCCCATGCACCTGGCCACCCTCCTGCTCAGCGGAATCACCTGGGATCCCTTCGTCCGGGGCGTTCTCATCGTGGCGACCGCCTTCCTCCTGCTCCCGGGCAGCGTGTACTTGCTGCTGGCCACCAACACGGGCGTCAAGTTGGGCCTCCTGATCGCCATGGCCGGCCTGTTCGGGTGGATCTCCCTGATGGCCGCCATCTGGGCCATCTTCGGCATCGGTGACCAGGGCCGGCCCCCCACCTGGAAGATTCAGGAGGTGATCACCGGGGACATGTCCACGCTGTCCCAACAGAACACCATCTCCGGCCTCAAGGACTTCCCCAAGGGCTGGGTGGTCCTACCGCCGGCCAAGTTCAGCGACCCCCTTGCCGCGGCCGACAAGGTGCTGGCGCCCAACGCGTTTCCCGTGCCGCAGGGACAGACCCCGCCCAAACCGCCGATCAACTTCACCTCGCCGTACAAGGCGCCGACCGACTACATCGCGGTAGCCGCGTACGACAAGAACAAGGACGCCGGCGTGATCTTCACGCTCCACCGGCACAAGTTCTACCGGCCGGGACGTCCGGCTCATTACGTGGTGCTGGCGGTGCAAGCGGTGCGCCCGACCCTTGCCACCGGGGGCCCGCCCCCCAAGCCGGTACCGGACGAGACGAAACCGATCTCCTGGGTCGTCATGGTGCGCGACCTCGGGTCTATTCGCCAGCCGTCGCTGGTCATCTCGATCTTCGCCGGGATCATCTTCCTGATCGTGTGTGATGTCCTGCACCGGCGGGACAAGCAGATCATGGCCGCCAAGGCCGCCGCCCTGGCCGGAGCCGAGGCGTAATGGGCAACTACAACGCCTACCTTCCCATTGCCGCCATGCTCATCCTGGCGACGGTGTTTGCCGCCCTCTCGTTCCTGGCGTCGAAGTTCCTCGGGCCCAGTCGTCCCACGCTGGCCAAGGAAGCCCCCTACGAATGCGGGATCGTGCCCAGCGTCGCGTCGTCCGAGCGATTCCCGGTCCGCTTCTACCTGGTGGCGATGATCTTCATCATCTTCGACATCGAGATCATCTTCCTCTATCCGTGGGCGGTCATCTTCGACCGCCAGCTGAAGGCATTCGGCCTGGTGGAGATGCTGGTGTTCGCCGTCGCGGTCTTCGTGTCCTTCGTTTATCTGATCTCCAACGGCGCCCTGGACTGGGGGCCGCCCAAACGGGTGCGCACGGATGTGGAGCCCCGCACCGGCGCCAGCACCATCCGGCGCATCCCCCGCCCTGCCGCCGCGGCGCCTGCCAGCGAGACGCCCGATACCGAACCGGAACCCGTCACAGTTCACTAACGCACACGCGCGTTGGGTTGGGATTCCAGCCCGGGCGCGGGGAAGAATGACACGGTGGGACTCGAGGATCTCAACCACAACTTTCTGACCGGGCCTTTGGAGGAGTTCGTCAAGTGGGCCCGGCGCCGCAGCGTCTTTCCGGCCACGTTCGGGCTGGCCTGCTGTGCTCTGGAGATGATGGGCACCGGCGCGGCCCACTACGACCTGGCCCGCTTCGGGATGGAGGTCTTCCGCGCCTCCCCTCGTCAGGCGGACCTGATGATCGTGGCCGGCCGGGTGAGCCAGAAGATGGCGCCGGTGCTGCGCCAGGTTTACGACCAGATGATGGAGCCCAAGTGGGTCATCTCCATGGGCGTGTGCGCGTCAACCGGTGGCATGTTCAACAACTACGCCATTGTCCAGGGCGTGGATCAGGTCGTACCCGTGGACGTCTACGCCCCCGGCTGCCCGCCCGGCCCGGAGACCTTGATCCACTCCATTCTCGCCGTGCACGAGAAGATCCGCACCGGTGAGCTCACCCGCCGCCGCGTCGAGACCGGTCACGGCGCCCAGATCGTGCTCCAGGAGGCGCGCTCGTGAGCCAGCCGACAGCTCCCGCCGCCGAGCCGCCGGAGGCCGAGCCGGCGGCCGAGCCCGAACGGCTGCACGGTTGCTCGGTGACCCTGTCGCGGGGTCAGCAGGTCGTTCACGCCAGCCGAGAGGGCTACCTCGAGTTGATGCGAGCCTTACGAGCCGACGGCTTCGGACTGTGCGTCGACGTGACCGCGGTGGACTATCTGCTTCACCCCGGCCGCCAGCTCCCCGATGGCGTGCCCGCAGAACGCTTCGAGGTGGTTGTCCACCTGCTCGACCTGTCCGCCCGGCGGCGCCTCCGGGTCCGGGTTCAGGTTCCCAGCGATGACCCGGCCCTGCCCAGCTTGTTCGAGCTGTGGCCGGGCTCCGACGCCATGGAGCGAGAGGCCTACGACCTCATGGGCATCCGCTTCGACGATCACCCCGATCTGACCCGCATCCTCATGCCCGAGGACTGGGAAGGCCACCCGTTGCGGAAGGACTATCCGCCGGCCAACGTCCCGATCCAGTTCAAGGCCAGCGCGGCGGCTCGGTGAGGTTCCGGAGATGACCGAATACACCGCCGAAAACATCCGGCTCACTTCCGAGTCGTCCCAGGAGCTGAAGAGCCGCGCCGAGACGTCGCCCCGGATGCTCGACCTGGAGGGCGGCATCCTGCGCCTGCCCGAAGGCGTGGTGCTCGATGCCTCCGACATGAACGTCGAGTTCGGCGAGGGCGAGACCATGATCATCAACATGGGTCCTCAGCACCCGTCCACCCACGGGGTACTGCGGCTCATGCTCGAGCTCGACGGCGAGACCGTGCTGCGGACGAAACCGGTCGTCGGCTACCTCCACACCGGCATGGAGAAGACGGCTGAGCAGCTGATGTACATCCAGGGCGCCACCAACGTGACCCGGATGGACTACGCCGCGCCGTTGTTCAACGAATGCGTCTACTCGATGGCGGTGGAGAAGCTGCTCGACATCGAGGTTCCACCCCGCGCTACGTGGATCCGCATGCTGATGTGCGAGGTCAATCGCATGACCAGCCACATTCTCTTCCAGGCGACCAACGGTCTGGACCTCGGCGCGGTCGGCATGATCATCTACGGGTGGCGGGAGCGGGAAGAGCTGCTGCGGTTCTGCGAGAAGGTCACCGGCCTGCGGATGAATCACAACTACATCCGTCCCGGCGGCGTGGTCGCCGACCTGCCGCCGGGCTGGAAGGACGACATCCTGGCCCTGTGCGAGGAGCTCGAGCCCCGCCTGGATGAGTGGGATGTGCTCCTCACCGGGCAGCCCATCTTCACGGACCGGACGCAGGGTGTCGGCGTGATCACCGCCAGTCAGGCGCTGGCCCTCGGGGCTACCGGCCCCATCCTGCGTTCGACGGGCTACGAATGGGACCTGCGCCGGCATGAGCCGTACCAGTTCTACGACCAGGTCGACTTCGACGTGATCGTCGGCACGTACGGCGACTGCTTTGACCGCTACGCCATCCGGCTCAACGAGATACGCGAGTCGATTCGCATCGTCCGCCAGATCGTGGAGCTGATGCCGGCCGGGGACTACCGCATCCAGGACAAGAAGATCACCCCTCCGCCGCGGGCCCGCATAGACGAGTCCATGGAGGCCTTGATCCACCACTTCAAGCTCTTCACCGAAGGGTTCAAGGTGCCCGAGGGCGAGACCTACGTGTCGATCGAATCGCCGAGGGGGGAGCTCGGCTGCTATCTGGTATCGGACGGCACTGCCAAGCCGTACCGTTGTCACATCCGGGGGCCGAGCTTCGTCAACATCCAGTGCCTCCCGGTGATGTTGCGGGGCGGCCTGGTTGCCGACGCGGTGGCGATCATCTCGTCCGTTGATCCGATCATGGGCGAAGTGGACAGGTAGGCGGCATGGCCAGATTGTCGGCGGACAATGTGGAACGGGCCAGGGCCATCATCGGTCTGTACCCGCAGAGCCGTTCCGCGCTCATCCCCATCCTTCATGTCGTCCAGGAACAGGACGGCCATCTCACCGACGAAGCCATGCAGCACGTGGCCGAGCTCCTCGGACTGACGGCCGCCGAGGTGCGCGGGACCGCCACGTTCTACGACATGCTCTTCACCGAACCGGTCGGTCGCTACCTCGTGTCGGTGTGCACGAACATCGCGTGTCTGCTCAACGGCGGTGAACAACTTCTCGAGCACGCCGAGTCCGTGTTGGACGTGAAGCCCGGGGGACGCACGGCCGACGGCATCTTCACGTTGGAAGAGGTCGAGTGCATCGCCCTCTGCGGGCAGGCTCCCTGCCTGGCCGTCAACTGGCGGTTCCGCGGCAACGTCGGCCATGACGACTTCGACCGGCTCATCGACGACCTCCGGGCCGGCCGGCTCGACGACGAGATCCCGGCGCACGGCACGCTCTGTCGGGTACGGCGCTCGGTCGGCTTGATAGCCGCGGCGAGCCCGGCCGCGTCGGCCGCGTCGGCCGCGCCCGCAGCTGCGGGCGGTGCGGCCGGCACCAAACCCGGTCGTCGGAGGAAGGCATAGATGGCCGTCTCCGACGCCCCACGGATCGTCACGGCGCGCCTCGATCATCCGGACTCCCACACCCTGCGCCGGTTCCTCGCGACCGGCGGCTACGACGGGCTGCGTCGAGCCCTCTCGATGGGCCCCGAGGCGGTGCGGGAAGAGGTCAACAAGGCATCGCTGCTCGGCCGCGGTGGAGCGGGGTTCCCTGCCGGGCAGAAGTGGAGCATGTTGCGCAAGGCCGAGCCGGTGTATCTGGTGGTCAACGGCGACGAGAGCGAGCCCGCCACGTTCAAGGACCACATGCTGATCGAGGGCGATCCCCACCAGATCATCGAGGGAACGCTCATCACCGCGTTCGCCATCGGCGCCGCCCAAGCGTTCATCTACATCAGGGGTGAGTTCGCCCTCGGTCTCGAACGCATGACCCAAGCCGTCAACGAGGCATACGAGCACGGCGCGGCCGGGCGGGATGTGTTCGGCTCCGGCTGGTCGATGGACGTCGTCGTCCACCCTGGCGCCGGCGCCTACATCTGCGGTGACGAGACCGGGCTTCTCGAAAGCCTGGAGGGCAAGCGGGGATTTCCGCGAATCAAGCCGCCGTTTTTCCCTGCCGTCTACGGGCTCTACCAGGCGCCCACCGTGGTCAACAACGTAGAGACCATGTCCAATATCCCCTGGATCGTTCTCAACGGTGGCGACGCTTTCACCGCCTTGGGCGACAACCGGTCACGGGGAACCCGGGTCTTCGCCGTGTCCGGCCATGTCAAGCGGCCGGGCAACTACGAGGTGGAGATGGTCAAGACCACCTTCCGGGACCTCATCTACGCCCCGGTCTACGGCGCCGGGATTTCGGGCGACCGGGCCCTCAAGGCGTTCATTCCGGGCGGGGCGTCGTCCTACTGGTTCGGTCCCGACCGGCTGGACATGCCCTTGGATCAGGACGAGGTCGGCAAAGCCGGCACGATGCTCGGCTCCGGTTCGATCGTGGCCATGGACGAGACGGCCTGCATGGTGCGGGCCGCCTGGCGTCTGACCAAGTTCTTCCACGCCGAGTCCTGCGGTCAATGCACCCCGTGTCGCGAGGGCGGCGGTTGGCTGGAGAAGATCATGCGGCGCATCGAGTCAGGCCAGGGCCGGGAGGCCGACCTCGAGCTGCTGCTCGATGTCTGCGACAACATCGCGCCCGGGCTGACCTGGCCGCCCCGTCAGACGACGATCTGCCCGCTCGGCCCGTCCATCCCGAGCCCCATCGTGTCGGCCGTGCGCATGTTCCGGGACGAGTTCCTGGTGCACATCAAGGAAGGCGCCTGCCCGTATGGCCACTGAACCCGAAGTGGCGGCCGCCGTGCACATTCTCCTTGACGGCCGGCCGGTCGAGGCCCGACCCGGCGAGATGATCATCGCCGCCGCCGAGCGGGCCGGGGTGTACATCCCCCGGTTCTGCTACCACCCGCGCATGAAGCCGGTGGGCATGTGCCGGATGTGCCTGGTGGACGTGAAGGGGCCACGCGGATTCGCGTTGACTCCCGCCTGTTTCGTTGCCGTGGCCGAGGGTCAGGAGGTGGTCACCGACTCGCCCGCCGTCAAGAAGGCGCAGGACGGTGTGCTGGAGTTCCTCCTGGTCAACCATCCGCTCGACTGCCCGGTCTGTGACAAGGGCGGGGAGTGCCCGCTCCAGGACCAGACCCTGGCTTTCGGTCCCGGTGAGTCCCGATTCGTCGAGGAGAAGCGGCACTGGGAGAAACCCATCGCTTTGTCCGACCTGGTGCTGCTCGACCGGGAGCGCTGCATCCAGTGCGCCCGTTGCACCCGCTTCGCGGACGAGATCGCCGGCGATCCGCAGATCGACTTTGCCGAGCGGGCCGATCGGATCGAGGTGGCGACGTTCCCCGGCCAACCGTTCACCTCGTACTTCAGCGGGAATACCGTCCAGATCTGCCCGGTCGGCGCGCTCACGGCCACGCCGTACCGGTTCAAGGCCCGGCCCTGGGACCTCGAAGAGGTGGAAAGTACCTGCACCACCTGCGCGGTCGGATGCCGGATGGCGGTGCAATCCTCCGGCGACTGGCTCACCCGCTATCTCGGCGTGGACATCGACCCCGTCAACCTGGGGTGGTTGTGCGACAAGGGCCGCTTTGGCTTCGAGGCCATCATCTCCAAAGAGCGGGTGACTGCACCGCTCATCCGGAAGGCGGGAGAGTTGGTAGAGGTGTCGTGGGCCGAGGCCCTCGACTCGGTGAGCTCGTCCTTGAAGGACGCGTTGCGGGTCCATGGTCCGGGGTCCGTGGCGGTCCTCGGCGGGGCCCGGCTGACCAACGAGGACGCCTACGCGTGGGCCAAGTTGGCTAAGTCCGTCCTCGGGACCGATCATGTCGATGCTCAATTGGGCGACGGGCTCCCTGCTGAAGTCGTGCTCGGCCTGCCCCGCGCCACCATCGACGACGCCTGCTCGGCGGGTGCGCTGGTCCTGCTCGCTCCGGACGTCAAGGAGGAGCTGCCCGTTCTCTACCTGCGGCTGCGAGCCGCGGCCCTGGACCGCGGCCTGCCGATCATCGAGATCACGCCGCAGCGGACCGGGCTGTCTCGGTATGCGGGCGGCACCCTGATGTACCGGCCCGGCGAGGCGGCCGCCGTCGCTCGGGCGTTGGTCTCCTCGACTGCGCCCGGCGCGGATGCCGGTGGCGTACCGGCCGCCGCCCTCAGCCGGGCCTGGTCGACGCTGCAGGACACCGATAACGTCGTGGTCGTGCTTGGCCGGCCATCGCTGGCCGAATCCTCCACCCTCGTGGTGGAAGCGGCCAGGGTGCTGGCCGCCGGACTTCCGGGCGCCCGGTTCCTGCCCGCCCTGCGCCGCGGCAACGTGCACGGCGCGTTGGACATGGGTCTCGCCCCCGGGATCCTGCCCGGTCGCGTCGGCCTGGAGGCCGGGCGGGAGTGGTACGCCGCCGCCTGGGGATCGCTGCCCGCCACCTCCGGACTCGATTGCCAGGGGATCCTCTCGGCCGCCGCCGAAGGAAAGCTCCAGAACCTGTTTCTGCTGGGCGCCGACCCGCTGTCCGACTTCCCCGATCGCGATCTGGCGACGCGGGCGCTGGCCGGGGCGGGCCAAGTCGTCGCGGTGGATACCTTCCTTTCCGACTCGTCGAAGCGAGCCAACGTGGTGCTGCCGGCGGCCATGTTCGCGGAGCGACCCGGGACCACGACCAACATGGAGGGTCGCGTCAGCCGCCTGGCCCAGAAGGTCACCCCGCCCGGCGCGGCCTGGCCGGATTGGATGATCGCCGCCGAGCTGGCGTTTCGGCTGGACCGAGACCTCGGGTTCAGTGATCTGGCCGCCGTCTGGGACGAGATCGAAAAGCTCGCCCCCTCGCACTCCGGCATCACCCGGGATCTCCTGGCGTCGCCGGCCGGCGCAGATGGCGTCGTCGCGCCTCTCCGCGCTGAGTCCAAGGAGACCGACGGCGAAGCGGTCCGGCCGGCGACGCTCACCGTCGGGACCGGGACCGCGGTCGAGTTCCCTGCGCTGGATGCCTACTCGTTGCGGCTGGTCTCGGGCCGGACCCTCTGGGATGCGGGCGTGACCGTCACCCGCTCACCGTCCCTCAAGGGCCTGGCCCCATCGCTTCGGCTGCGGGTCAACCCCTACGACCTCGACCGCCTGGGTGTGACCACCGGCGACAGCGTGCGCCTGCACGCACCGAGGCGGAGCTGTGTGCTGGAGACTGTCGCCGACGCCGGGGTGCCCCGCGGCTCGGCCTCGCTGGCCTTCAACACCCCGGGGGACGGCGTGGCCGACCTCATCGACGCCACCTCGGCGGTGACCGACGTGCGACTGGAGAACCTGTAATGGGTGATCCGCTGTTCAGCCACGGCGTGGGGCAGGCGGTCCTGCTCATCGTGGTGCTGAAGACGGTCGTCACCTTCGCCGTCTTGCTGGTTTCCGTGCTCTTCATGGTCTGGTTCGAGCGCAAGATCATCGCCGACATGCAGAACCGCATCGGCCCCGACGAGGCCGGTCCCTGGGGCATCCTCCAGGCCCTGGCGGACGGGACCAAGCTGTTCTTCAAAGAAGGGCTTCTGCCCGAGCGAGCCGACAGGCGGATCTACCGGCTGGCTCCGTACGTGTCGATGGTCACCGCCTTCTTGTCCTTCGCCATCGTCCCCATCGGCTGGTCGATCTCCATCGCCGGTCACCAGACCTGGCTGCAGCTGGCCGACCCACCCGTCGGGATCCTCTTCCTCCTGGCCATGTCCTCCATCGCGGTGTACGGGGTCATGCTGGCCGGCTGGGCGTCGGGGTCCAAGTATCCGCTACTCGGCGCGGTACGAGCATCGGCCCAGATGGTCTCCTACGAAGCCGCTCTCGGTCTGTCCGTGGCCGCCGTCATCCTGGCGACCGGCTCGCTCTCCACCCACGACATCGTCACGTCCCAAGCCCACGGTCGAGGCGCATTCGGCATCGTGCCGTACTGGAACCTCTTCCGGCTGGGAATCCTCCCCTTCGTCATCTTCCTCATCTCGGCCACCGCTGAGCTGAACCGGCCACCGTTCGACCTGGTGGAGGCCGAGCAGGAATTGGTGGGCGGTTACAACACCGAATACGCGTCGATTGGCTTCGCCCTCTTCTTCCTGGCCGAGTTCATGAATACCATCACCATGTCGGCCATCATCGTCACGCTGTTCCTCGGCGGCCCCTCTGGCCCCCGGCTCTTCGGCCACAGCATCGGGCTGTTCTGGTTCGTGCTCAAACTGTTCGGCTTCCTCTACACCTATGTGTGGTTCCGGGCCACGCTGCCCCGGTTCCGCTACGACCAGTTGATGGATCTCGGCTGGAAGCGCCTCATCCCCCTCGCCCTCGGTTGGTTGCTCATCGTGGCTGCCATCCGCGTGAACTGGCGATGGTCGGTCGGACTGGTCCTTGGCGTCGTGCTGGCCGGCGTACTTCTCTACAGGGCGGTGGTCATCTCCCGCCAGAACGCGGAGGTGGAGTCCTGATGGGCTATCTCGATGGGTTCGCCATCACCTTCCGGAAGGATGTCAGCCACGCCGTGGGGACGGCGACGGGCGAGAACGTCACCACGCGTTACCCGCACGAGAAGCGGCCCAAGCCCGAGCGGTTCCACGGCCGCCACGTCCTCAACCGGTACGAGGATGGGATGGAGAAGTGCATCGGCTGTGAGCTGTGTGCCGGGGTGTGCCCGGCCCGCTGCATCTATGTGCGAGGAGCCGATAACCCACCCGACGCACCGGTCTCGCCTGGGGAGCGCTACGGCTTCGTCTACGAGATCAATATGCTGCGCTGCATTCATTGCGACATGTGTGTGGAGGCCTGTCCGACCGAAGCCATCACCGAGTCCAAGCTCTTCGAGTTCTCCTTCACCAACCGGAATGACGCCATCTACACCAAGACCGAACTGCTCGTGGACGACGAGGGCCATCCGCAGCACCTCCCGTGGGAAGACTGGCGGGAGGGAGACGATCTGCACACATCGGGATGGGTACGAGCCACCTCACCCTCGGGGGCAGCCGCCTTCGAGGGCCAGGCGGCGTGGTCAGCCGAACTCGGCTACGGCGTCAGGCCGCCCGAGCCCGCTCAACCCGAACTCGACACGTTGACGGCCGCGGACGACGCCGCAGCGGTCGACGCCGGGCCGGATGGGTCCGAGCACGACGAGGGACACCAGCACTGATGCTGCTCGCCACCTCGACCCCCATCGATGGCTTCGTCTTTGTCGTGGCGTCGGCCATCGTCCTGCTCGGCGCGCTCGGCGTCGTCCTGGCCCGCAATCCGGTTCACTCCGCGCTGATGCTGGTCCTGACCCTTTTTGGTGTGGCCATTCTCTTCGTGGCGCAGCAGGCCCACTTCCTGGCCGCCGTCCAGGTCATCGTCTACGCCGGTGCCATCGTCGTGCTGTTCTTGTTCGTGATCATGCTGCTCGGTGTCGACAAGACGGAGAACATCAACGCCGAACCCTTGCGTCTCCAACGGCCGCTGGTGGCCATCCTGGTGGTCATCGCCGCCGCCGAGTTCGCCCTCCTGTCCCACGGCAACGCCTGGGTCACCGGACAAGCATCGGTCGGCGGGTCCGTCAAGGCGGCCGCCCAGAGCACGCCGCCCCAAAACAACGTCGAGCTGCTGGCCCAGTCCATATTCAGCCGGTACCTGCTCCCCTTCGAGGCCACATCTGTTCTGCTTGTCATCGCCGTGGTGGGCGCCGTCGTCCTGGCCCGCCGGCCGGACCGCTCCGCGTTGGACAAGGAGGCCGCCACATGAGTGTCGATACGAGCCAGTACCTCACCGTCGCCGCCATGCTGTTCACCATCGGTGCGGTAGGCCTCCTTATCCGCCGCAACGTTCTGGTGATGTTCATGTGCGTAGAGCTCATGCTCAACGCCGTGAACCTCACCTTCGTGACCTATGCGCGCGCCCTCGACGATGTCGGTGGTCAGGTGGCGGTGTTCTTCGTGCTCGTCGTGGCCGCCGCCGAGGTCGTCGTCGGCCTGGGAATCATCGTCGCCATCTACCGCCGCCGGGTTGGGTCCACAGCCGACGACCTTCACATCCTCAAAGGCTGAGCCGGAGCCAATGAACGCCGCCTATCTCATCGTCCTCTTTCCCCTCGTCGGCTTCAGTCTTCTGCTGTGCCTCGGCAAGCGACTGGGCGATCCAGCCGCGGGCTGGTTGGCAACCACGGCGATGGGCGGCGCGTTCATCAGCGCGGTGGTGACCTTCGTGTCGCTCCTCGGCAAGGATGGCCCCCACCGGGCGGTCACCAAGAACATCCTGGCCTGGGTGCCGGTTGGTGGCTTCCAGGTCAAGGCAGCGCTGCTCGTCGATCCCCTCTCCATCACTATGGCCTTGTTCGTGACCGGCGTCGGGACGCTCATTCATCTCTACGCGGTCGGCTACATGCACGGCGACGAACGCTTTCCCACCTTCTTCGTGTATCTGAACCTCTTCGGCTTCTCCATGCTGTGCCTGGTGCTGGCCGACAACTTCCTCTTCATGTTCCTGGGCTGGGAGGGTGTCGGCGCCTGCTCGTACTTCCTCGTCTCCTTCTGGTTCGAGCGGGAGCGAGCGGCCGTGGCCGGCAAGAAGGCCTTCGTCACCAACCGCATTGGTGACTGGGGATTCATGATCGGCATGTTCCTGATGTTCGGCGTGGCCGGGTCGCTGCGGTACACCGATGTGTTCGCGGCGGTCGCTGGGCACCAGTTCGGCCAGTACACGGCCGGCGCCGTCTGCCTCCTGCTGTTCCTGGGGGCGTGCGGCAAATCGGCCCAGCTCCCCCTTTTCATCTGGCTGCCCGACGCCATGGAAGGTCCGACACCGGTCTCCGCGCTCATCCACGCCGCCACCATGGTCACCGCCGGTGTCTACCTGATGGTCCGCATCAGCCCACTTCTGGGGGTGGCCAGCAGCGACATCGGCACGGTGATCGCCGTCGTTGGCGCGGCCACGGCGTTGTTCGCGGCGACGGTTGCCTGCGCCCAGGACGACATCAAGAAGGTGCTCGCGTACTCCACCATCTCGCAGCTGGGCTACATGTTCCTGGCCGTGGGCTCCGGCGCGTACGTCGCGGCTGTGTTCCACATGGTCACGCACGCCTTCTTCAAAGCCCTGCTCTTCCTCGGGGCCGGCTCGGTCATCCACGGCTTGCACGACGAGCAGAACATGAAGCGGATGGGCGCCCTGAGGAAGTGGATGCCGATCACGAGCGCGACGTTCATCGTCGGTTGGCTGGCCATCGCCGGTGTCCCGCCGTTTGCCGGCTTCTGGTCGAAGGACGAGATATTGGCCGCCGCCTACCACAAGAGCGTCATCCTCTACGCCGTGGGCGCCTTCACCGCCGGGCTCACCGCGTACTACATGACCCGCCAGGTGGCCCTCACGTTCTTCGGCTCGGCGCGCTTCGGCCACCCACTGGCGGACGAGGGCGGCCACGATGACCACCCGGTCGAGCCCCACGAGTCGCCATGGACGATGGCCGTCCCTCTGGTCGTGCTGGGCGCCCTCGCGATCGTTGGTGGGGCGCTGAATATCGGGTACAAACGCTGGAACCTCCTTGACCGCTGGTTGGCTTCGGCCCCGCTCCTCCACCTCGTCGATATCCATGTGGCGACCGGAACGAAATGGGTGCTCGCCGCGGTCACCGTGGCGCTGGGTCTGGCCGGCATCGCCTTCGGTTTCCGCGTCTGGTCGACCTCGCCGAGCCATGACGCCCTCGAGCCAGTGGCGCTGAAGAAGGCGTGGGGTATCGACGACGCGGTGTCGGCCATCGTCGACTCACCGGTTCGAGCCTTCGCCGCCTTCAGCGCCTACGTGGTGGACGCGCGGATCGTTGATGGCGCGGTGAACGGCGTGGCCACGCTCGTCCGGCTGGCCGGCGGCCAGCTGCGACGACTGCAAACCGGATACGTCCGGAACTACGCGTTGGGTGTCGCCGCGGGGACGGCGTTACTCCTCGGCTACGTGGTGGTGCGGGCCGGATGACGACCCTCACCACGTCGGCTTCGCAATTCCCTTTCCTGACCGTGCTGATCTTGTTGCCGGTCGCCGGCGCGGCCGTTGTCGCCCTCGTGCCCCGGAGTCGCGTCGAGCTGGTCAAACTGCTCGGCCTCGTCTTCTCGCTGGCCACGGCGGCGGTGGCGGCGGTGATGCTCTACCAGTTCAAGCTCGGCCAAGCCGACTATCAGTTCCAGACGTCGCATGTCTGGATCAAGAGCTTCGGAATTTCCTGGCATCTCGGTGTCGACGGGATCTCGCTCTTCCTCGTGGTCTTGACGGCGGTGCTGTTCCCGCTGGCGCTGGCCGGGCCAAAGGTGCACGACCAGCTCAAGGCCTACACCGCCTGGATGCTCGTGCTCGAGGCCGGATGTATCGGAACCTTCGTCGCCCTCGACCTGTTTCTGTTCTTCGTCATGTTCGAGGTCGTGTTGCCCCCGATGTACTTCCTCATTGCTGGGTGGGGGTACGCCAACCGGGTCTATGCCAGCCTCAAGTTCTTCCTCTACACGCTGGCCGGATCGGCCTTCCTCCTGGTCGGGATCCTGACCACGGTCTTTCTGGCGTCACCATCCGGTCACGTCACTTTCGATTTCGTTGAGCTGCAGAAGCACCTGCTCACCGGGGCCACCGGGAAATGGTTGTTCCTTGCCTTCGTGGTGGCCTTCGCGGTCAAGGTCCCTCTCTTTCCGTTCCACACCTGGCTGCCGGACGCCCACACCGAGGCGCCGACGGCTGGTTCGGTCATCCTGGCGGGGGTGCTCCTCAAGCTGGGTACGTACGGGATCCTGCGCTTCGGTCTCGGGCTCTTTCCCCAGGCGGCCGTCGACCTGGCCCCGCTGCTGCTGACCCTGGCCGTGATTGGGATCACCTACGGCGCGGTGGTGGCCGCCATGCAGAAGGACCTGAAGCGGTTGGTGGCGTATTCGTCGATCGCCCATCTCGGGTTCATCGTGCTCGGCACCTTCGCCTTCACCTCGCAAGGCCTCACGGGCGGGGTCCTGCAAATGGTGAACCACGGGCTTTCCACGGGCGCCCTCTTCCTGCTCGTCGGGTGGATCTACGAGCGACGCCATACCCGCTTGATCGCCGAACTCCACGGCATACAGAAGGTCGCCCCTCTCTTTGCCGGTGTCTTCACGGTCGTCATGTTCAGCTCGATCGGGTTGCCCGGGCTGAACGGCTTCGTCGGCGAATTCCTCATCCTGATCGGGACCTTCATCACCCACCGATGGTGGGCGGTGGTGGCGGCGACGGGCGTCATCCTGGCCGCGGTCTATTTGCTGTGGGCCTATCAGCGGGTTTTCCACGGCGTGCCCACCGGTGACAATGCCACCTTCCCGGAGATGACGTGGCGGGAGCGCGGCGTCATGCTTCCGCTGTTGGTGCTCATCGTGTTCCTCGGCGTCTACCCGAAGCCCGTGCTCTCCCGGATCGAGCCATCGGTAGACCGGCTGGTCCAGCATGTCCAGGTAGCCACCCACACCCATCAGCCCCAAGTGGCCCAGCCCAAGCCATGAGCGGATCGTTGCTGGCGCAGGCACCGCCGTCGGTTCCCAACACGCTGCTCCACGTCCATGTGGAGTACTCCCGCCTGCTCCCCGAGATCATTCTGATCGTCGGGGCGCTTGCCATTCTCACCCTCTCGTCCCTCATTCGGCGCCGGGCGCGACCAGGGCTCTGGTCCTTCTGTTCCACCGTCGTGGCGCTGGCATCCCTGGCCGCGTCGGGATGGCTCTGGCACGAGGTCGACATTCACGGGCAGTCCCTGGCGGTGCGCGGCGCCGTTGCCGTCGACCAGTTCAGCGTATTCATCATGATCACGATCGGTGCCGCGCTGGTGCTGGGATCGCTCGTCGCTGATCACTACCTGCGCCAGGAGGGGCTCGACGGCCCCGAGCTCTACGTGCTGGCCCTGCTCTCGGGCTCCGGCGGGATGCTCATGGGGGCGGCCAACGATCTGCTCGTCCTGTTCCTCGGCCTCGAGATCCTGTCGATCTCTCTGTATGTCCTGGCCGGCTTCCAGCGCCAGCGGATGGAGTCGGGCGAGGCCGCCATGAAGTACTTCATCCTCGGCGCGTTTTCGTCCGCCCTGTTCCTGTACGGCGTGGCGTTGACCTACGGCGCCACCGGCTCGACCAACTTGCAGGAGATCTCCGACTTCTTGGCCCGCAACGTGATCATCCACAACGGCGCCCTGCTGGCCGGGATGGTGTTTCTGCTCGTCGGGTTGGGATTCAAGGTGGCGGCCGTACCCTTCCACGCGTGGACACCCGACGTGTACCAGGGAGCGCCGACGCCGGTCACGGGATTCATGGCCGCGGCCGCCAAGGCGGCGGGCTTCGCGGGGCTGCTCCGGGTGTTCACGATCACCTTCGCGACGCAGAGGACGGACTGGCAGCCGCTCGTGTGGGTCCTCGCCGTGCTCACCCTCGTGGTGGGGTCGGTGTTGGCCGTCGTCCAACAGGACATCAAGCGCATGCTGGCCTACTCGTCGATCAACCACGCCGGTTACATACTCATCGGCCTGCAGGCGGCGCGCGCTGAGGGCATCGCCGGCTCACTCTTCTACCTGCTGGCGTACACCTTCATGGTGCTCGGCAGCTTCGCGGTGGTGACCCTGGTCGCCGGCCGTGGCGACTCCGCCCACGGGCTGGAGACCTATCGCTCATTGTCCAGCCGCCGGCCCGGGCTGGCGCTCACCTTCACCGTGTTTCTGATGGCTCAAGCGGGCGTGCCGTTCACGTCGGGCTTCCTCGCCAAGTTCTACGTGATCTCGGCCGCGGTCAAGAGTCACTCGTACGCGCTGGCCATCATCGGCATGCTGACCGCGGCCATCGCCGCCTTCTTCTACCTTCGCATCATCGTGCTCATGTACAGCGGACCGGTCGCCGCCGCGGAGTCCGAGGAGCCTTCGAGTGGTGGCGGGGTGGCCGTCGCGGTGACCGCCGAGCCACAGACAGCGCGGATCATTATCCCGTTCACCACAGGCATCGCCCTGGCCATCGCCCTCGCCTTCACCATCGTCGTCGGGGTTTTCCCCTCGCCTGTCATCGACTTCGCCCGCCACGCCACATTGTTGCATTAGGGCCGCGCTCGGTTAGGTTCCGCCGTCATGCACACCCTGCGCACCCCCGACGACCGGTTCGAGAACCTTCCCGGGTACTCCTTCGCTCCCCACTACGTCGACGTCCCCGATGCCGACGGCGGATCGCTCCGTGTCCACTACGTCGACGAGGGTCCCCGCTCGGGCCAAGTGGTGCTGCTCCTGCATGGCGAGCCGTCGTGGTCGTACCTCTACCGCACCATGATCCCGGTGCTCACCACCGCCGGGCTGCGGTGTGTCGCGCCGGATCTGGTGGGGTTCGGTCGTTCGGACAAACCGGCGGCGCGAGAGGACTACACCTATCAACGCCACGTGGACTGGATGCGTGCCGCGCTCTTCGACCAGCTGGATCTGCGCGGCGTCACCCTGGTCGGCCAGGATTGGGGTGGACTTATCGGACTTCGGCTGGTGGCCGAGAACGAGGATCGCTTCGACCGGGTTGTCGCCGCCAATACCTTCCTGCCCACGGGCGACCGTGACCCGGGCCCCGCCTTCTTGGCCTGGCAGAAGTTCTCGCAGGAGGTTCCCGAGTTTCCGTCCGGCCGCATCGTGTCCGGCGGCTGCGTCACGACGTTGCCGGACAGCGTGATTGCCGCATACGACGCGCCGTTCCCGGATCAGACGTACACGGCCGGGGCACGCGCCTTTCCTCTCTTGGTACCTACCCGGCCTGATGATCCGGCATCGGCCGCCAACCGGGCGGCATGGGAGGTCCTCTCCCGTTGGACCAAGCCGGTGCTCACCGCCTTCAGCGACCAGGACCCCATCACGCGGGGAGCGGAACGGGTCCTTCAATCCCAGATCTCCGGCGCGGCTGGGCAGGCCCACACGACCATCACCGGCGCCGGGCATTTCCTCCAGGAGGACAAGGGTGAAGAGCTGGCCGCGGTGGTTGCCGCCTTCGTGGCCGCTGCTTCCCGCTAAACCCGGCACCATCGGCTGCGAAGAACTGGTACAACCCGCCCGGCCCAGGCGTACCGTCAACTCGCGGCAACGCGCGCAGAGGGAGGAGGGACCTATGGGTCTCGCTCTACTGTCCCCGGACGCTTGGTGGCGGCGGTAGCGGCGCCATCCCGATATGTCGGGCACGCCCACGTATGGGACGGGGGGATGTCGCGACGCCAGTTCCTTTGGTGGGCAGGCGCGGCAACCGGTGTCGCCGTGACCGCTACGACCCTGCGACCGGCTTTTGCCATTGGCGACGACGGATCGCTGCCGCCGAGACCGATCCCCTACGGCTTGCCCGGCAACCTGTTCGACCCGACCAACACCCACTTTTACCACGTGCTTCCACCACTGCTCGGCTGGCAGCGACGGTCACGCCGGCTAGTTCAGCGACTGCTGCACGATCACCGATTTCAAGGGCGTGGTGGCCGCCGCCACATCAACGGTATGGGTACGGGACGCCCACAACGGCCAACCCGGCGGGCCGTTTCAACTTCAACGTTGATATGCGGTTCATGGAGGGCACCTACGTCGCCGCCAACGGCTGGCACCCCGAGGGCACCTTCGCCTTCATATGACTTGACGTCTTCGACCCCCAGGCTGGGAGTCAGCAGATCCACGACTTCAACCCAGGCGTGAAGGACTTTTCGCCCGTTGAGATGGACACCGGCCTCTTCTGGACGAGGACCGTCCCGGATTCAAAGCATTGACGTGGAGTCGGGGCGGGATCGGGCGTCCCTGACGGGCCCACCATCTGGCGATTGATGACTACAGCAATATCGCCAATGCCATAGTCGAAGGGCCATCCACGCCGTCGGCGGTCGTTCGACATCGACTGGGCCGGCCTCATCAACCGGGTAACCATCGACAGCAGCAACAACACCGGCTTCGGTGGCTCCGGGTGGGGTGGCACCTTCTCCATCGTCAACGCCACGGCCGAGTCGTCGGCCAAGCAACCCGGCTTCACGTTCACGTCCGACCCGGCGGCCAAGCAACCCGGTTTCACGTTCACGTCCGACCCGGCGTCGACCTCGCAACCGGTCTTCGCCCTCGTCGGCCACGAGCGCAGCGGCGTCTTCTTCAGTTAGACGCCTGCCCGACGACCAGGCCGCGGCGGGTGAGCGGTCGGCGGCTGAGTTGCGAGCGCGAGCGCGTGTGGCCATGTTCGAGACGACGAAGTCCGGGTAGCGCGCGCCGTGGTGCTCGCAAACCACGAAAAGCCGCGCGCGCAACTCGGGCTGGCGGCGCTCAAGGTGAGTTGCGTGCGCTCTGGTGCTCGCAAACCATGTAATGCCACGCACACAACTCGGGCGTTCGGACGAGCGCCGGCCCAGGTGTGTCCACCGAGGGCCAGCCTCAGATCAGTACATGCCGCTGCGGAGTCCGGCCAGGTCGGACTCGTCGGCGGGGTCGAAGTCCTGGGGTGGGCCGGTAACGAACTGCTGGATCAGGTTGCCCCGGTCAATAGTCCAGTACATGACGCCGTTTTGGTCAGAGCTGTGGTGGGGATGGGCGGGGTCCTCGTGGGCCGTCTTGCTCTGATAGCCGATGTTGACCAGGCCGAAGATGTGGCCAAGTTCGTGGGTGGTCACGGCCTCCACGAACAGGGAGGGATTCACCGTCAACGGGGCCGCCGCCGCAGCGGCATCGGTGAAGATGACTATGCTGCTCGCCGCCCAGGCCAACCCGATCACCGACCCATCGGTGCAGTACGACCCGTCCAGGAAGAGCACGTACAGCGCCACGTTCGATCCGCCAGTGTGGGCCACCCGGTAGGTCGCGCCAGCGGCGGCGATCTCGGCATCCCGCCAGCAACCTTTGCCCTTCCCGGCCAGCGTGTGGCCGGGGACCTGCGATACCGGTTTGCCGGTCTCGCCCTGGAGGACACTGACCAGTCGGGCCAGCACGATCGACGAGGGCCGAGCGTCGCCGGCCGCGTCCAGCTGCAGCAGCACCTGGGTATACGGCGCCGGGCGCAGCAGGGCATGGCTGAGAGTCCCGACGGCGCCGGTATCCGGGCCCGTCCCAAACGGAGGCAGCGTGGTGGAGGGAGCAGTGGTGGTCGGAGGCGCGCTCGTGGGTCCGGCCGGCGGGACGGACGAGGTCGGGTGGCCAACCGGTGCGGTGCTGCCGGTCTTGGCGCGGCCCGAACCATTCGCGGAGGACGCCAGCGTGGTCGAACTCGAGCGGGGGGGTGCCACGGCCGGATGCTTGCTCGAACCGCTGCAGGCTGACGCCACGAGCAGCAGGACGCCGACCAGCGCCGGCAGCCGGGTGGACCGCGGGTGAAGTATCGAGTCCCGCCCGGTCAGCGCGAGGCCTCGGCCTCGGTCCCGGCTGGCACCAGGAATCTGCCGATCAACGGCAGCTCCCAGAATGACTCAGCCTTGGCCACGGCCAGCGCGGCCGGCACCATATTTTCCGGCGAGTCATACACGGCGTAGCGCGGCTGCCAATCCGGGTCGTACTTGGCATTGAAGCGCCACAGGCTCTCAATCTGCATCGAATCGGACATCCTCCGCAGCACCCAGCGCTGTGCTCGCTGGCTGACGCCGTGACCGGACTCGCCGGCCAGCACGGCGCGCATGGTCGCGAAGTTCAGACCGAGGCCCTTCTTGCCGTGCTCGCGCAGGTACCGCAGGGTCTCCACCACGGCGAAGTCAATGAGGCCGTTGGGATGCTCACCATTGTCCCGGCGCATCAGGTCGAGGGAGTACCCATCAATTCCGGCGGCGGGCACGAACTGGCAGAACGCCACCGGCGTACCGGCCTGGTCGTGGACGACGGCCAGCAGCAGGCCGCGGTCAGACGGGGAGAAGACCCGACCCAGCGTCATCGAGAAGCCGCGCTCGACGTCCCCGCGTCGGCTCTTGGTCATCACGTCGCGAAGGCTGGTCTCGAGCGCCGGCGGCAGCGACGCCGGGTCGTGGAAGGAGATGGTGTAGCCGTACTTGGCCACCCGATTGACGGCCTGGCGCAGGCCTTTGTACCGGCCCCCATCGAGGTTGAAGCGGGTGGCATCAACCACCGCTTCGTCACCCACGTACAGGTCATGCATGCCCGAGGCCCGATAGATGGGCAGCCACTCCTCGCCGGCGCCCATCACCGCCACGTTCCATCCGTTGTCGTCGGCGAAGTGGCGGAAGCTGCTCCACGCCTCGTCGCGCTCCGCCGCCGGACCAACGGGATCCGGCGACACCAGGCAGACACCGCCATAGACGGCGTAGGCCACGACCGTTTCTCCGGACGGCGTGAACCAGTACCGCTTGTCGAATCGCAGGGCGAAGTAGTCGAGCGTGCCCTCGCCGTGCCGGGCCACGATCTCGCGCGCCTTGGCCAGGCCCGCGTCCTCGCCCGCATGCAGACGGCGCAGCACGACGGGACGGAACAACAGCCGCCCGGCCAGCAGCGCCAGTACGACGGAAACGCCGAAGAGGGCAGGGGTCAGAAACTCGTCGGCTCGCTCGGGCAGGACGACGCTGTGAAAACCCACCATGCGTTCGGCGACGGCGCGGATAGCCGTTGGCAGGGGCAGCCGGACGCGGCGGTGGCGCAGCATGGTGTCGAGCTCAACCGCCAGAGTGCCGACCAGGATGGTCAACGCGCCACCAGCCAGCAACGCCGTGGCCCCCCGTCTCATCGACGGCCGGTCGCTGGTCGCCCGGAACGCGTCCCGGTTGACCACAAGGAAGGTGAGCACGGACAGGGCGGCGATGGCCTCCTCGAGGTCGACCCCTTTAATGATGTGGAAGAGGGCAGTAGCGGCGAGGATCGCCACTGCGGCCTGCCAGGCGTGGCGTTGGCCCCGGCGTACGCCGCGGGCCAGCAGCAGCAGCCCCACGCCCGACACGGCCACCACCACGGCGGCCGCTTCGGGCACGGCGACGGGAAAGAGCCGGAGCAGCCCCTGGAGGCGATCAGCGAAGGGCGGGGTGAAGGCGGAGATGAGGTCGAGCAGGCCGGCCACGGCGAGGAGACCCCCACCGAGGCGGCGGATGCGGCGCAGCCGGAGGGTCCGGTCCGCCACCGGGGGCCAGGACGAGCCCTGGGGGTAGGACGACACCACCGTCGGGCGGGCTTCGGCCGCCGGTGGGCTCCGCGCCAGGATTCGCTCCCAGAAGGTGGAGCCGGGCAGATCGACTCGCCCGTGCAGCAGGCGGGCGTGCAACTCGGCGCCCGCCTCCAATTCCACCCAGGACAGCTGGCGATGGGCCAGATAGACGGGCGGCATCCCCAGGCCGGTAAGGCGTACAGGCGACTCGTCGACCACCTCGGCGTCGCAGCCGACGTTGGCGTAGAAACCGTCGCCGAGATGGGTGAGCTCGGGGTGCCGGGTATGGCCGGTGACCAGCCCGGAGTACCCGGCGGTTACGAGCTGGCGCGCTTCGGCGCGGGCCGCCTCGTTCGGGTCCGATCCCCGCCGCTCCAGGGCCACGCCGGAGAGGGCCACCCAGGTCCGGCGCACGGTGGCCACGGCGACGACGGCGACCAGGATGAGGTCGACCGCCGTCGCCATCCCCACGAGCAGAACGCGGTGGGTCCACGGGCTGAGACCCCCGCCGTGGTGGCGGGCGGTATGGGAAAGGGCGGCGGCGAAGGGAAGCTTGAGCGCCACCGCCAGCAGGAAGGGCAGCAGCAGCCACCAGGCGTGCCGGCCCAGGCGACGGTAGGCCAACCGGGACGCCAGAAAGCGGGGAAACGACGCCGGATCGTCCAGTGACTCAATGCCATGCAGCCAGGCGCCCCCGGAACGAGAAACCGAGGGCATGATTTCGGTGACCAGGTGCTGGTTGAGCGGGCTGTCGCACTGGCTGCGGGGATCGCCGAAGGCGCTGACAGGATCAAGACGGTGCCCGGGTTCGACGCGGACGCGGCGGCAACCGGCGCCGGTGTCGACCCGCAGCTCGGCGGACAACGCGAGTTCGGCACCCAGCTGGTCGCAGACCGCGGCGCCCGCCCGCTCATCCCAGGCCAGCCGCCCGTCGCGGGTGCCCGGCAGGCAGATCACCTTTCGCTCTTCGCCCTCGCCGAAGGCGCGCAGCGCGGCCGTGAATCGGGGGTGAGCCGCGAGCGCCGGTTTCGGGTCGCCGTTGGGAACCGACAGCAGATCAAATGTGTCGCCGGCCAGGACGACGATACCGGGCCCGGCCCACGCGTCGATGGCCTGCGTCAGCTCGGCGGTGGCGGAAGTCGACGCGACCGTCTCCTCGCGGCCAAGCAACAGGCCCCCCATGACCAGGGCGCGGCCGCCCGCGGGGAGTTCCAGTTCGATGGTGTCTACGACCGTCAATTGATCCAGCTCGTGGGATAAGCCTGGTCGTCGAAGGTCTCCGCCGCGGCGGTGAGCACAAGCGGACGGAAGGTATCGACCATCACGGCCAGTTCGTCGGTTCGTTCTTTCCCGATCGAGGCTTCGGCTACACCCGGAGCCGGTCCGTGCGGTATGCCCCGCGGGTGCCAGGTCAGCGCGCCCGGCTCGATGCCCCGCCGGCTGAAGAAGTTGCCGCTCACGTAATACAGGACCTCATCGCTGTCGACGTTCGCATGGTTGTATGGCGCGGTCACCACGTCGGGTCCGTCGTCCAGACGGCGGGGGCAGAACGAACACAGCACCGCGCCATCGATCTCGAACGTTTGGTGCACCGGGGGTGGCTGATGCTGACGTCCGGTGATGGGCTCAAAGTCGTAAATGGAGAAGGCGTAGGGATAGTAGTGGCCATCCCATCCGACCACATCGAAGGGATGGTGGTCGAGGGTGTAGACGGCGCTGCGGTCACCGACGCGAACCCAGACGTCGTTGGCGCCCGGCTCGTCAAGGGCCAGCAGCTCAGTGGGCCGGCGAAAGTCCCGTTCCCAGTACGGCGCGTGTTCCAGGAGTTGTCCGTCAGAGGACTGGTACCGGCGCGGTAGGCGGATCCCGCCGCCGGCCGCCTCGACGACCAAATGGCGGTTGTGCGCCGCGGCCGGCACCCAGCGGTGGGTGGTGCCCCGCGGAACCACGACGTAGTCGCCCTGGCGGTACTCCAGGATGCCGAACGTCGACTCGAGACGGCCCCCGCCGAAGTGGACGAAATGGCATTCGTCCGCGCCCCCGTTTCGGACGAGACGTCCCGGGTCCGGACCGAAGTCCGACACGCCGACGCGAATCTCGTCGTTGTGCAACAGCCAGACACGTCCACTCGCCTCATCCGTTCCGGCCCCTTTCCCCTCCTTTATCGTCCGGAGAAGATGGTGTCTGAGGGTCGTATCGGCGGCGGCCACCGGTGCGGCGGGCACCGGTTCGACCTCGGCCACCTTGGTTACCCGGGTCGGGGCGTAGCGGTGGTAGAGGATGGAATAGCGGCCACTGAAGCCCTCTGTACCCACCACTTCCTCGGCATAGAGGCTGCCCTCGGGTGATCGCAGGGCTTGGTGACGCTTGGCTGGCACTTGGCCCAGCCGGTGATAGCTCGGAGCCATACCCCCAACGGTACCGGGCCTTGGAGGCATGTTGGCGACCTGTGAACGCCATCACTAGGCTCCGACCGCGATGTCGGGCTTCCTGCGCCAGTACCTCACCGTGGCCATTTTTGGGGTGGCGCCCTTTGTCCTCGTCGGGCTCCTGCTCGGCCTCGGTTCGCTGGTCCGTCCCAAGCGGCCGCAGCCCCAGAAGTACATCGCTTATGAGTCCGGCGTCGACCCCGTCGGCACCGGTTGGTCGCAAAGTCAGATCCGCTATTACATCTTCGCCCTGCTCTTCGTCATGTTCGACGTCGAAGCCATCTTCATCTTCCCCTGGGCGATCGAGCTCAAGGCATTGGATGTCTTTGGCCTGGTAGAGATGCTCGTCTTCATCGTCATCCTTGCACTGGGCCTCCTCTATGCCTGGCGCAAAGGGGTGCTGCGGTGGGTCTAGTCGAACGTGGCCTGATCCCCAAGCCGCTGTCCACATTGCTCAACCGGAGCCGGAAGTACTCACTGTGGGTCTACCAGTGGGGTCTGGCGTGCTGCGCCATCGAGATGGGCGCCGCTTTCGCCTCCCCCCGCTACGACGTGATGCGCCTTGGTGTGATCCCCTTTCCGGCCAGCGCTCGCCAAGCCGACCTGGTGGTCATTAGCGGCACCGTGACCGACAAGATGGTCCCGCCCATCCGCCGGCTGTACGAGCAAATGCCTGACCCGAAGTACGTCATCTCTATGGGGAGTTGCGCCAACTGCGGCGGCCCATACTGGGACAGCTACTCGGTCACCAAGGGAGTCGATCAGATTATCCCCGTGGACGTGTACGTCCCGGGCTGTCCGCCCCGCCCCGAGGCCCTCCTCGAAGGCATCGTCCTGCTTCAGGACCGCATCCAGCACGAAGACATGGCTGAGCGGTGGAAAGGGGATCCGATCGTGGTGGGCGGGGGCGCGGTCCGATGAGCTCGACCACTTCGCCGGACGCCGCTCCGGGGGCGCCGGTCGCCGACCCCAAGCTGCAGGCCGTGCTCGATTCCCTCGCCGGCACGCTCGGGGATGCGCTGGTCGGCTCGGATTTGGGCGGCGGAGAGCTCTGCGTCCGCGTCGAGCGAAGCGCGTGGCGATCGGCCGTGACCTTCCTGAAGGAGCATGAAGGTTTCGAGTACTTCTGCTTCCTGTCCGGTATCGACTGGATGCCAAGCGTTGACGCCGCCACCCGCTACGAGAAGATCTGGGGTGAGGTCGAGGAGGAGGGGATCGACTCCGACGAGGAGTCACCCGATCAAGAAGAGGCGTTGGCCGAGGCGGCCGAGGCCGAGTCCGAGGTGGTCTCGACCACGATGACGACCGGTGTGGCGGGTGGGGACAGCCGGTTCCAGGTGTTCTGCCGCGTGTATTCGATCGCGCAGCACGTCGGCGTGACGCTTAAGGCCGACCTGGCCGACGACGATCCTGCCGTCGAGTCGCTCACCCCGATCTTTCGCGGCGCGGACTGGCACGAGCGTGAAGCGTGGGAGATGTACGGCTTCAACTTCGTGGGCCATCCGGGCCTGCGCCACCTTTACCTGCCCGGGGAGTTCGAGGGCTATCCCCTGCGCAAGGACTTCCCGCTGCTCGCCCGCGAGGTCAAGCCCTGGCCCGGTCTGGTCAATGTGGAGGCCATGCCCGAAGAGCCCGAGGCGGCGCCGGCCGAAGTGGCACCGGCCGAAGTGGCGCCGGCCGAAGTGGCACCGGCCGAAGTGGCACCGGCCGAAGTGGCGCCGGCCGAAGTGGCGCCAGCTCGGGCGGCGGGGGGCGACCAGCCATGACCACGACCGCCACCGGCCTCGACTGGCAGCGGGCCGCCTACATCGCCAGTCAGGCGGCCGACGCCCGGGTGCACGTCGAGCTCGAGACCGAGGGCATGACCCTCAACATCGGACCACAGCATCCGGCCACCCACGGCACCTTGCGCGTCGTCGTCCGCCTGGACGGCGAACAGGTCATCTGGGCCGAGCCGGTGTGCGGCTACATGCATCGCGGCTACGAAAAGCTGGTCGAGGTTCGCACGTATCCGCAGATCACCACGCTGGTCAATCGCATTGACTGGCTCTCCAGTTTCGCGAACGAGATCCCCTTCATCCTGGCCGCCGAGAAGCTGATGGCCGTCGAGGCCCCACCCCGCGCCCAGTGGATCCGCACCATCCTCTTCGAGATGTCCCGGGTGGCCAACATCGTGCTCTTCCTCGGTGAGATGGGCGCGCAGCTCGGAGCCATCACCCCGGTCTTCTACGGGTTCCGCGATCGCGAGCACGCCCTCAACCTCATCGAGGCGGCTAGCGGCGGACGCTTCCACCCCAACTTCAACCGCATCGGCGGGATCAAGGAGGATCTGCCGAAGGGGTGGATCGACGAGTGCAAGACCGTCATGCGGCGCATGCGGGCCTTCTGCGACCAGATCGAGACCCTGCTCATGGGCAACGAGATCTTCGAGACGCGGACCCGGGGCATCGGGGTGATACCCGCCGCCATCGGTCTCGACTACGGCCTGTCGGGAGCCAACATCCGGGCGTCGGGTGTCGACTGGGACATCCGGCGGGATGAGGATTCGCCGCTGGCCTGGAAACACTGCGACTGGAAGGTGTGGACGCACCCCGACGGGGACAGCTTTGCCCGGTACTGGGTCCGGCTGCAGGAGACCCGCGAGGCCACCCGCATTATCGACCAGCTCTGCGAGGGGCTGCCCGCCGGACCCATCCAGGCCAAGGTGCCCCGCATCATCAAGGTGCCGGCCGGCGAGGCGTGGGTGCACACCGAGAACCCGCTCGGCGAGATGGGCTACTACGTCGTCAGCCAGGGCGGGCTTGGTCCGTTCCGCGTCAAGATCCGCTCGGCCTCGTTCAGCAACGTGTCGATCACCCCCTGGCTGCTCAAGGGTGTCTACGTCCCTGACGTCATCACCATCCTGGCGTCGCTGTATTTCATCCTGGGTGACATCGACCGATGAACTTGCTCCTCGCGACCGTGCACCTCTCGTACTGGGAGGCCACTCTCATCAAGGTCGTTCTGGTGATGGTGGCCGTGCCGACGGCGACGGCCCTCATCGTGCAGACGTTCCTCTTCAAGATGATGGCCCACATGCAGAGCCGCCTCGGCCCGATGGAGGCCGGGCCGCACGGATCCCTCCAGCTGCTTGCCGACGGCGCCAAGTTCATCCAGAAGGAGCTGCTCGCACCGGAGCAGGCTGACCGCAAGGTCTTCGTCTTCGCGCCGCTGGTCGTGCTGTTGTCGACCTTCCTGTTCTTTGTCGTGATCCCGGTCGGTCCGGGCGCCATCGGCGAGAACCTCGACACCGGGATCTTCTTCGCCCTGGCCGTGTCCTCGTTGTCGGTGCTCGGGATCTTGATGGCGGGATGGTCATCGGCCAACAAATACGCGCTGATCGGTGGCCTGCGGGCGGCCGGCCAGCTGATCGCCTACGAGCTCCCCCTGGTCCTCGCCGTCGTGGGCGTGGTGATCCAGGCCGGCACTCTGAGCCTCCAGGGCATCGTTCACGCCCAGGCGACATTCCATTTCGGTTCCTGGAAGTTCCCGATTCCGTACGCCATCCCCCAAGTGGTGGGATTCGTGTTGTTCGTGATGGCGGCGCAAGCCGAACTGACGCAGACGCCGTTCGACATGCCGGTGGCCGAGTCGGAGTTGGTCGCCGGCTACCAGACGGAGTACAGCGGGCTGCTCTTCCTCTTCTTCTACATCGGCGAGTTCGGCACCGCGTTCGGTCTGTCGGCCATGGCCGCCACCCTCTATCTCGGTGGCTGGTACGCGCCGGGACCGCACTTCCACGGGATCCCGGGCGATCTCATCGGCTTCGCCATCCTCTTTGCCAAGACGATGCTCGTCGCCTTCTTGATCTTCTGGATCCGGTTCACCTACCCCCGGCTGCGGGAGGACCAGCTCCAGGCCTTCGCCTGGAAATATCTCATCCCCCTGTCATTGGCGAATATTGCCGTGACCGCCGTGCTGAAGGTGGTGGCGTAGCCCCATGCCCGAGATGCTAGGTCTGGTAAAGGGTCTGGGAGTGACACTGAAGACGATGTTCACCAAGCCGGTGACCGTCCAGTATCCGCACGTGAAGGAGGCGCCGCCCACCCGGGCCCGGGGCGTCATCGCCCTGAAGGAAGAGAACTGCACGGTGTGCATGCTGTGCGCCCGGAGCTGCCCTGACTGGTGCATCTACATCGAAGGCCATAAGGACAAGGCGCCGCCCCGCCGAGAAGGCGGCAAGCCCCGCACGGTCCAGTTCCTCGATCGGTTCGACATCGACTACTCGCTGTGCATGTACTGCGGGATCTGTGTCGAGGTGTGTCCGTTCGACGCCCTTTTCTGGACTCCGGAGTACGAGTACTCCGAGACGCACATCGCCGACCTTCTCCACGACAAGACCCGCCTGGGCGAGTGGATGCAGACCGTGCCCGAGCCGCCGGCACTCGAAGCCGGCGCCGAGGCGAAGAAGGGAGCGAGGAAATAGCCGTGCACGCTGATCTCCTGGCCTGGTCCGCCCCCGCCAGCCTCCCTGAGAACATCACGTTTGGGGTGCTGGCCGCCGCCATCGTGGTGTCGGCCCTTCGCGTCGTCACCACCAAGAACGTCGTCCATGCCGCCCTGTATCTGGTCATCGTGCTCGCCGGCGTGGCGGCCAACTACCTGTTGCTGGGGGCGGAGTTCGTCGCCGTCTCCCAGATCCTCGTTTACATCGGCGCCATCGTGGTGCTCTTCCTCTTCGGCATCATGTTGACGCAGGCCCAGATCGGACGGATCGGAAGCCTGGACAACGATCAGCGCTGGGTGGCCGCGACCGTGGCGCTCTTCCTGGCCGGAACGCTGGGCACTGTCCTGCAGCAGGCGTTCACCGACCAGAAGATCGTCTTCGGTCCGATCCAGCGGACCTCCGACGTCAGCATCTCGATCTTCCAGACCTATGTCATCCCGTTCGAGGTCGTGTCCATCGTGCTCCTCGCTGCACTGGTGGGTGCCATCGTGATCGCTCGCCGGGATTAAGGGGACAGTCCATGCTCCTCAACCAGTTCCTCTTCCTCGGAGCCTTCCTCTTCTGCACGGGTGTCTACGGCGTCCTCGCCCGCCGGAACGGTGTCCTTGTGCTCATGTCCATCGAGCTGATCTTGAATGCGGTGAACATCAACCTGGTGGCCTTTGGCGCGTTCGACAAGACGGTCGCCGGCCAGGTGTTTGCGCTGTTCGTCATTGCCGTGGCCGCCGCCGAGGTCGGTGTCGGGCTGGCCATCGTGCTGCTCATCTACCGCAACAGTCATTCCATTGACCTGGACCAGGTCGCGAAGATGAAGGGCTAGGCGAGGGCGCCTCCATGCACAACTGGTTCCTGGACAACGCCTGGCTCATTCCCGCCATCCCGGCGGCAGCCTTCGTCGTGATGCTGTTCTTCGGCAAGCGCCTGCCTCACCAGGCCGCCCACCTCATCGGCATCCCCGCGGTGGGGATCAGCTTCGTGCTGGCCTGCGCCGCGGCGGTGGCGTGGATCAGGCGGCCGTCGGTGGGTGTGGGCGAGGAGAGGCTGCGGCCGTATGTCGAGCGCGGCTTCACCTGGTGGCAGAGCGGAGGCGTCAAGTTCCGCATTGGCATCCACATCGACGGTCTGGCCGTGATGATGCTGTTCGTCGTCACGCTCGTCTCGCTCCTGGTGCACATCTTCTCCAGCGCGTACATGCACGACGACCGGCGATACGTGTACTACTTCGCCGCCCTGGCCCTCTTCACGGCGTCGATGCTGTTGATGGTGGAGGCCTCCGAGTCCATCGAGCTGCTGGTCGGCTGGGAGCTGGTGGGCGTGTGCTCGTTCATGCTGATCGGCCACTGGTGGGAGGAACAGCCCAACAGCGACGCGGCGCTGAAGGCCTTCTTCACCACCCGCACCGGCGACGTCGGACTCATGATCGGCGTGATCCTCCTGTTCTTCGCGGCCGGCCAGACCTTCAACATCCAGGCCATCAACGACAAGGCGCTCGCCGGGCAGATCCCCCATTACCTGGTCCTGCTGGGCGCGGTGGCCCTGTTCATCGGGACCATCGGCAAGTCGGCCCAGTTCCCGCTGCACACCTGGCTGCCCGACGCCATGGCCGGCCCGACGCCCGTCTCCGCCCTGATCCACGCGGCCACGATGGTGGTGGCCGGTGTCTACCTGGTGGCCCGGACCTACGGGGTCTTCTGGTCGGGACTGCACATCGCCCAGGGGTCCTCGTTCAACGTCGTGGCCATCATCGGCGGGATCACCATCATCATCGCGGCCGGTCTGGCGTTCGTGCAGAGCGACATCAAGAAGGTCCTGGCCTATTCCACCGTCAGTCAGCTCGGCTACATGGTGATGGCGTTGGGTGTCGGCGCCTGGACGGCCGGCATCTTCCACCTCTTCACCCACGCCTTCTTCAAGGCGGATCTGTTCCTCGGTGCCGGTTCGGTCAGCCATTCGGGGTCCCACCACAGCTTCGACATGAAGAAGGACATGGGTGGACTGCGCAAGTACATGCCGATCACCCATTGGACGTTCGTGATCGGCTCGCTAGCTCTAGCCGGGATCTTTCCCTTGGCCGGATTCTGGTCCAAAGACGAGATCCTGGTGACGGCGGGACACAACGGCTATCGGACGTTCATGATCGTCGGCCTGATCGGGGCGGCGATGACCGCCGCCTACATGGCCCGGGCGGTCTGGCTGACTTTTTATGGCGAGTACCGCGGCGAGCACGCGGCTGGGCACGACGAGGCCGGGGCGCACGAGCCGGCCGCCGGGGAGCGCGACCCGACCACGGGCGCCGTGGCTCACGACGCCCACCGAGGTCCGCACGAGTCCGAGCCGGCCATCACCATTCCCCTCGTCGTGCTGTCCGCCCTGGCGGTTGTGGCCGGGCTGTTGTCGATCGGTGGGGTCTTCCGCAAGTGGACGGCGAACGCGGTCGTCGTGCACGCCATGGCTCTGTCCCATGTCACCGAAGCCAAATTCTCGATCCCCACCGCCATGCTCTCGGTGGCAATTGCCCTCGCCGCGATGACCGTGGCCTGGCTCTTCTACGACGCCCACGCGTTCGCCAAGTTGCATGGCCTGACGGAGCGTTCCCGGCTGGCCCGGAGTGGGTACGCCTTCCTCTTCAACAAGTACTACCTCGACCATCTGTACACCGACATCATCGTCGGTGCCATCAAGGGGCCGATCGCCCGCGCCGCCTATTGGACCAACCAGAACATCATCGACGCCGTCGTCAACGCCGCCGGCATCGGCTCTCGCAAGGTGGCCAACTTCGTCTACGACGTCATCGACCAGAAGGTCGTCGACGGCGCCGTCAACGGCACCGGCTTCGCCGCGGAGGAGAGCGGCGCGCAGCTGCGCCGCATCCAAACCGGCAACGTTCAGCGTTACGCCGCCCTCTTCTTCGGTCTCGGTGTGGTCGCCCTCGGCGTCGGCATCGTGACCCTCTCCTAAGGGGTGACCACAGACTTGACGCCGCAAACTCGCCCCACCGAAGATCCCCCGCAGGCCTCCCCCCTACGAGCAGAGAGAGCGCTATGAACGGCTTCGATCATTGGGCCCTTTCCCTTGCGGTGTTCCTGCCCCTGGCCGGCGCCGTCGTGATGATGTTCTGGTCGGCCAAGGACGAGAACTTCCACAAGGGCACCGCGCTGGTGACGACGCTGGCTTCGTTTGGGATCGGTATCTACCTGCTCGCCCGCTTCGACTACAACCGGACCAAGGACCTTCAGTTCGCCGTCGACAAGCGGTGGATCGACGTCATCAACAGTCACTACCACGTGGGTATCGACGGGATCTCGCTGCCGTTGCTCGTGCTCTCGATGCTGATCACCGTCTTGTGCGTGGTCTACAGCTGGGACCACTTCCCCGAGCCGCACAATCCCAAGGCGTTCCTCATCTTGATGCTGGTCCTGGAGACGGGGATGAACGGCACGTTCGTGGCCGAGGACCTCATCCTCTTCTTCGTCTTCTTCGAGCTCGTGCTGCTGCCGATGTACTTCATGATCGGGGTGTGGGGAGGGCCCAACCGGCAATACGCGTCGATCAAGTTCTTCCTCTTCACCCTGTTCGGCTCGGCCCTGATGATCCTCAGCTTCCTCGCCCTGTTCTTCAAGGGCGGGAACACCTTCGACATCCCGACGCTGGTCCAGCACGGTTCGGCTATCGCTAAGAACACGCAGCTGTGGATCTTCGGCGGCCTCTTCATGGGCTTCGCCATCAAGGTGCCGATGTTCCCGTTCCACACCTGGCTACCGGACGCGCACACGGAGGCGCCAACCGTGGGCTCGGTGATCCTCGCCGCTGTCTTGCTCAAGCTGGGGACGTACGGCTTCATCCGGATCGCCCTGCCCATCCTCCCCGACGCGGCCATGAGATGGGCGCCCTACATCGGCGGGCTGGCCGTGGTCGGCATCATCTACGGTGCCCTGAACTGTCTGGCCCAGAGGGACATGAAGCGGCTCATCGCCTTCTCGTCCGTGGCCCACATGGGCTTCGTGATGCTCGGCATCGCCACGCTGACCAGCTTCGGTATCAACGCAGCCGTGTTCGGCATGGTCGCCCACGGCCTCATCACGGGGATGCTGTTCTTCCTCGCGGGCTCGGTTCAGGAACGGTTCGGGACACGTGAGCTGTCCCGCCTCGGCGGGCTGCTTCTCCAGGCGCCGCGGATGGGGTGGATTCTCGGGTTCTGCGCCATGGCGTCGCTCGGCCTCCCCGGTCTGGCCGGCTTCTGGGGCGAGTTCCCCGCCATCCTGGCCGCGTTTTCGCCGGCCAAGGGATTGAGCGTTCCGCTGTTCCGTACGTACATGGTGATCGCCGCCATCGGTACCGTTTTCGCCGCCGGCTACCTCCTGTGGATGCTGCAGCGGGTGGCGATGGGCACGGTCAGGGACGAGTTTGCCCAGGCCCATGTTCACGACGTCCATGTGCCCGAGTGGGTGGCGTGGGTTCCCCTCCTACTCCTCATCGTGGCCCTGGGCGTCTATCCCCACCTGCTGTTCCGGATGACCGACGGCGCCGTGCACACGGTGACGGCCGCCTTCAAGGCGACCGGGAGCTAGGCGGTGCCGCACTTCGTCGCGCCCTACCTGGACTACGCGGCGCTGGCGCCGGAGATCGTCCTGTCGGGCGTTCTGTTGACCGTGCTCGTCGTCGACCTGCTCGTCGACGAGTTGAACAAGGCGTTCGTCACGACGCTGGCCGGCCTCGGGATCCTGGCCACGGGGCTCCCCATCTTGTATCTGGCCGCCAGCAACAACCACCACCGCGTGATGTTCGGCGGCGCGTACGTGGTCGACAACTTCGCCCTCGTGCTGAAAGCCCTCTTCATCGGCACCGGGTATGTGGTGCTCCTCATGTCGACGAACTACATCGACGAGGGCGACTACTACGAAGGTGAATTCTCCTTCCTCCTGCTCTCGTCTCTGCTGGGCATGGTCGTCATGGCGTCCTCACGCGACCTCATCAGCATCTTCATCGCCCTCGAGCTGCTGTCCATCCCGGCCTACCTTCTGGCCGGCTGGCGCAAGCGAGACCCGAAGAGCAACGAGGCCTCCCTCAAGTACTACCTGCTCGGCGTCCTCGCGTCGGGCGTGATGCTCTACGGCATGTCCCTGGTCTTCGGGGCGACGGGTACGACCGTCCTGAGCCAGATCTCCGTGAAGCTGAACAACCCATCCACCCTCTCGGCCTTGCACAACAGCCGGCCGTTGATCACCCTCGGCATCTTCCTGATCGTGGTGGGCTTCGCGTTCAAGGTATCCGCCGTGCCCTTCCACTTCTGGGCCCCCGACACCTACGAGGGTGCGCCCACCCCGATCACGGCGTTCCTCTCGGTGGCGTCCAAGACGGCGGGCTTTGCCGCCCTGCTGCAGTTGGTGTACATCGGCTTCCTCGGCCAGCACAACGTATGGGGGCCGACCTTCTGGGTCCTCGCCGCGGCCAGCATGACCGTCGGCAATCTGATCGCGCTGCGACAAACCAACATCGTCCGCATGCTGGCCTACTCATCGGTGGCGCAAGGCGGCTACATCCTCGTCCCCTTCGCCGTCGCCGGCGACAACCTCCGGGCTCAACACACGGCGTTGACCGCCTCGATCGTCTACTTGCTGATCTACTCGGCCATGAATCTCGGCGCCTTCGCCGTCGTCATCGCCGTCGCCCGTAAGACCCGGTCGGGCGATATCGCGTCGTACGGAGGACTCTTCAGCTACGCCCCTGGCCTCACCGTGCTCATGACCGCGTTCATGTTCTCGCTGGCGGGCATCCCACCGTTCGGGGGCTGGTTCGCCAAGTTCTACATCATCAGGGCCGTCTTCGACTCAGGCACGACGTCGTCGGTGATCCTCGGTGTGATCGTGGCGGTGAACTCCGTCATTGGTCTGTTCTATTACGCGTCGATACCGAAGCAGATGTGGATGAATCCCGTCCCCGATGAGGATCGGACTCCTATCCGGGTGCCCGTATCGCTGTCGGCCGCCCTGGGCATCTGCGTCGCTGTCGTCATGGCCATCGGCGTGTATCCGCAGGTGTTCGCCCACCTGGGCGATGTGGCCAGGCTGGGGCAATAGCCGCCTCCTTGCCGGACCGGCTGGCCGCCCGCATCCGGCGCCAGGGACCGCTCCCGTTCGATGACTTCTTGGAACTGGCGCTGTACGACTCGGAAGGCGGGTTCTTCGCCACCGGTCATGGCGCGGGACGGGGAGGAGCGGACTTCCTGACCAGCCCCGAGGTCGGGCCGCTCTTCGGAGCCGTTCTGGCCCGCGCTCTCGACACCTGGTGGGGGGAGCTGGGCCGGCCCGATCCGTTCATCGTCGTCGAGGCGGGAGCGGGCGTGGGGACGCTCGCCCGGGATGTCGTGGCGGCTGGGCCACGCTGCGCGCCGGCGCTGCGCTACGTGCTGGTCGAACGGTCGGCTGCCCTCCGGGCCCAGCAGGACGAGCGGCTGGCGCTGGCTGAGCCCTCGCAGGTCCTCGGCCCCAACGCCGCGGTCACGAGCGACGACGACGAGGGCCCGACTCCGATACCCGGGGCCGGGCCCCTCCTGACCTCACTCGCCCATCTGCCGGCCGGCCCCGTGAACGGGGTGGTGGTCGCCAACGAGCTCCTGGACAACCTGTCGTTCGTGCTCCTCGAGCGCCATCGGGGAGAGTGGGCCGAGGTGAGGGTCGGATTGGACGGCGAGGTCCTGGTGACCGCGTCACCGGTCCTGGCCGAGGAGGCGGAGCGGCTGGCGCCCTCGGCACCGGACGCGGCCAGACTGCCGCTTCAGCACCGCGCCGCCGCCTGGTTACGCGACGCGCTCGGCGTCCTGGCCCGCGGGCGGGTGGTGGTCATCGATTACGCCAGCAGCTCGGAAGAACTGGTCCAGCGGCCGTGGACCGAATGGCTGCGGACATACCGGAGCCACGGCCAGGGGCGTCATCCCGTGCAGAACCCCGGCGGCCAGGACGTGACGTGCGAGGTCGCCGTCGATCAGCTGGCGCGCGTCCGGCGCCCGGTGTCCAACCAGGACCAGGCCAGCTTCCTACGCCAACACGGACTCGATCAGCTAACGGACGAGGCCAGAGCGGCGTGGCGGGCCCGGGCCCACATCGGGGATCTCGAGGCGGTGCGCGCCCAGAGCCGGGTGGTGGAGGCCAACGCCCTGACCGATCCGGCCGGCCCCGGTGCGTTCCGTGTCTTGGAATGGCGGGTGGGCCGGACACCCGGATAGGTCCCGGCGGTAGGCTCGGCCGCGCCACGACCGCCCAATTGCGAAGGGGATCGCAGATGCCCGATCCGACGAACGACGTTGGTCCCACCATCGAGGCGTACTACCTGGAAGAACGCACCTTCCCTCCGCCCGAGGACTTCAAGAAGCAGGCGTTGGTCAGCGACACCTCGCTCTACGACGAGGCCAACGAAGATTGGCAAGGGTTCTGGGCCAAGCAGGCGCTCGCCCTCGACTGGTTCCGCGAATGGGACACCATCCTGGAATGGAAGCTGCCGTGGGCCAAGTGGTTCATCGGCGGCTCGTTGAACGTCTCGCACAACTGCTTGGACCGGCACGTGGCCGCCGGCCGCGGCGACCGCGTCGCGTACCACTGGGAAGGCGAGCCGGGCGACACCCGCACCCTCACCTATGCGCAACTGCTCGAGGAGGTGTGCCGATTCGCCAACGTCCTCAAGGGCCTCGGTGTCCGGCGAGGCGATCGGGTCGCCATCTACATGCCGATGATTCCCGAGCTGCCGGTCGCCATGTTGGCCTGCACCCGGCTCGGCGCGGCCCACTCGGTGGTGTTCGGCGGGTTCTCCTCGGATGCGCTCCGGGACCGGATCAATGACGCCGAGGCCAAGGTCCTCATCACTGCGGACGGCGGCTGGCGCAGGGGGTCGGCGGTTCCCCTCAAGTCGGCGGCCGATGTGGCATTGGCCGACACCCCGTCCATCGAGCGGGTCGTGGTCGTTCGGCGTACGGAGACCGAGGTCCAGCTGATCGAGGGTCGAGACCACTGGTACCACGAGCTGATGTCGGGACCGACGGCCACCCCGGAGTGCCCGCCGGAGCGGATGGACAGCGAGGATCTGCTCTACCTGCTGTACACGTCGGGCACCACGGCCAAGCCCAAGGGCATCATGCACACCACCGGTGGCTATCTGACCCAGGTGGCGTTCACCCACCGCTACGTGTTCGATGTGCATGACGACACCGACGTGTACTGGTGCGCGGCTGACATCGGCTGGGTGACCGGCCATAGCTACATCGTCTACGGCCCGCTCGCCAATGGCGCCACGGGCGTCATGTACGAGGGCACGCCGGACTTCCCGGACAAGGACCGGTGGTGGTCGATCATCGAGAAGTACAAGGTCTCGATCCTCTACACCGCCCCGACCGCCATCCGTACGTTCATGAAGTGGGGCACGAAGTACCCGAGCAGCCACGACCTGTCGAGCCTGCGCGTCCTTGGATCTGTCGGCGAGCCCATCAATCCCGAAGCCTGGATGTGGTACTCGGAGAACATCGGCGGAAGTCGGTGCCCGGTGGTCGACACCTGGTGGCAGACGGAGACGGGGGCGATCATGATCTCCCCCCTCCCGGGGTGTACGACCCTGAAGCCGGGTTCGGCCACGTTCCCATTGCCCGGCATTGCCGCGGAACTGGTCGACGACGCCGGCGCACCGGTGAAAAAGGGGGGCGGTTATCTGACGATCACTCGCCCTTGGCCGGCCATGCTTCGCGGCATCTACGGCGATCCGAAGCGATACCAGGAGACGTACTGGAGCCGGTTCGAAGGTCGCTACTTCGCCGGTGACGGGGCCAAGCTGGACGACGATGGTTACTTCTGGCTGCTCGGCCGCGTCGATGACGTGATGAACGTGTCCGGCCATCGCGTCTCGACCACAGAGGTGGAGTCCGCGCTCGTGCACCATCCGTCCGTGGCCGAAGCCGCCGTGGTCGGCGCCAAGGATGAGACCACCGGACAAGCCATCATCGCTTTTGTGACGCTCAAGGCCGGCTTCGAGAGCAATGCCGAGCACGGCGAGGAGCTCCGCAAGCACGTCGCCGTCAAGATCGGCGCCATCGCCCGGCCCAAGACGGTGATCTTCACCGATGACCTGCCCAAGACCCGCAGCGGCAAGATCATGCGGCGCCTCCTGCGGGACGTCGCCGAGGGCCGGGTGCTTGGCGACACCACGACGCTGGCGGACGCCAGCGTGGTCGAGGAGATCCGCCGCCGGGCCGCCGTCAGCCCGACCGACGAATAGGTGGCGGACGTCCCGGACAACTGGCGGTGGCGCGATGGCGCCGTCGACCCCGGTCCCGCCGTCATTTTCGACATCGACGGCGTCCTGTCCGACGCCGTTAGCCGGCAGCATTTCATCGAGGCCGGCCGGCGCAATTGGAACGCCTTCTTCGACGCCTGCGGCGACGACCCGCTCATCGAGGAGGTGGCCCGCCTCCTGCACCTGCTCGATCCGGCGGTTCGCATCGTCCTGCTGACGGGCCGGCCCATCCGGGTCCAGCCCCAGACCCTGGCCTGGCTGCGCCGCTACGAGTTGCGTTGGGATCTGCTGATCATGCGGGACTTCGGCGACTACGCGGCGGCCCGCGAATTCAAGCAGTGGACGGTCGGTGATCTGCGCCGCCACGGGTTCGATCTCCAATTGGCGTTCGAGGACGATCGCCGCAATCTGGAGATGTTTCGCGCCGAGGGAGTTCCCTGCGTGTACATCCACTCCGGCTACTACGACTGAGTCCTGCATGTGACAATGGCTCGGGTGGGAACGATCCCGCTGGTGCAAACGTTCACGAGGGTGACATGAGTAAGAACACGATCAAGACCTTCGTTCTCCTGGCCGCACTCGGCGGCCTGCTGATGGTGCTGGGGGAGGTGTTCCTGGCCCGCCAGGGGCTGATCCTGGGCTTCTTCCTTGGACTCCTCCTGGTCGGCGGGTCCTACTGGTTCTCCGACACCATCGCCATCAAGGCGGCCCGGGCGGTCCCCGTCTCCGAGGCCGACATGCCCGAGTACTACGCCATCGTCCGGGACCTGACCCAGCGGGCGGGCATGCCGATGCCCAAGCTGTACGTGACCCCTGACCGCCAGCCCAACGCCTTCGCCACCGGCCGCAACCCGAATCACGCGGCCGTCGCTGTCACCCAGGGGATCCTCGAAATCTGCGACTGGAGCGAACTTCGGGGCGTGCTGGCTCACGAGCTCAGCCACGTCGGCAACCGGGACATCCTCATCGGCTCCGTCGCCGCCGCCATCGCCATGGCCATCACCTTCGCCGCCCGCATCGCCATGTGGGGCGCCATCTTCGGCGGTGGCGGGGATGGGGAGAAACGCGACAATCCAATCGCGCTGCTGGCCACGATCATCCTGGCTCCGCTCGCCGCCATGCTGCTGCAGATGGCGCTCTCGCGCAGCCGGGAGTACGAGGCCGACCGTTCGGGCGCCCGCCTCATCGGTGACGGCGAGCCGCTGGCCCGGGCCCTCACCAAGCTGGAAGCAGGGGTGCGGGCGATCCCCATGGACATCGCGCCGGCTGAGGCATCCATGTTCATCATCAACCCGTTGACTGGTCGCGACGTGCAGTTCAGAAACCTGTTCACCACCCACCCGCCGACCGCCGACCGGATCGCCCGGCTCCGTTCCGGCGAGTGGAAGCGCTGACGGCGGCTGCGACGCTCCGCTGACCGGCGGTCCTCCTTCCGGCCGGTCCTCCCTCCGGCCGGTCCTCCCGGCCGTTGGGCCCTCGGCTGGCTGGCGGCTTCCGGTGGCGGCCTTGGCCGTCGGCTGACCGCACTCGGTGGCTGGCGGTCCTGTCGGTTCAGGCCCTGGCGCGAACTGGTCGACAATGCGCGCTCTGACGAACTGGTTGCATTGAGCCGTCCCACGGTCGATTTTTCGACCGGTTCGCCGAATAGGATCCCGGCGGCGCCCGAACTGAGCAGGCGCGCGAACTGGTCGACAATTGCGCGCTCTGACGGCACAATTCGCCGGCCGGTTCGCCGCGACCGGGATCCGACGCACATCCGACTGCTCGAGGGCCAGCTTGAGGGAATGCGTTCCCGTGCGACCCAGCCCAGCCCCTATCACCTGAAGCGTCATGGTCGGCAGGCTAGGTGGGCTACTAGTCCCGGAAGTTGTTGAACTGCAGCGGGATGCCAAAGTCCTCCGCCTTGAGGGCGGCGATGACGGTCTGGAGATCGTCGCGCTTCTTGCCGGAGACCCGAACCTGATCTCCCTGGGTCTGCGAGGAGATCCCCTTGAGCCCGCAGTCCTTGATGAATTTGTTGATCTTGCGGGCATGGTCGGAGGAGATGCCGGCGTTCAGCGTGATCGTCTGGCGGGCCGTGCCCTTCGTCGCTTCTTCGACCTTGCCGCGGTCGAGCGCCTTTAGCGACACGTTGCGTTTTACCAGCTTCTCCTCCACGACCTGGAGCAATGCCCGGAGGCGATCCTCGGTCGAGGAATGAAGGTTGATCTCGTGGCCGGACAACTCGATGGTGGATCCTGTGTCCTTGAAGTCGAAGCGGGTGCCGACCTCGCGCCCGGCTTGGTCCACCGCGTTGCGGACCTCTTGCATGTCGACTTCGGAAACGACGTCGAAAGTGGGCATGACGGCGAGGCTACCCCCGACCGGCCCGCTTCGGCCCGGCTCGGCGGAACCGCTTCGGCTGGTACCCTGAGAGGTCACGGAGGGGAGTATCCCCCTGCGGTGTTGTCGTCAACACGGTCGATTTGGCCCGGCAGCATCGGCTCACCCGAGCGGGAGAGACCTCCGGCTGCACACGTATGCCAGCCGGAGGAGGACAAATGTCGTGGTGGGCCTGGATCGCACTGAGCGTTGGACTCGGCGCGCTTTTCTTTCTTGATTTCTCTCGCTTCGGGCGAGGTGGTCAGCCGGTGTCGCCGGGCACGGCCGCCCGCTGGAGCGTCGCCTGGCTCGCCGTCGGCGCGGCATTCGCGCTGGTGGTCTGGGCCACCGCCGGGCCGGGTCCGGCCGGGCAGTATCTGGGCGGCTACCTGCTCGAGCGCATCCTGTCGGTCGACAACCTGGCCGTGCTGTTTGTCGTGCTCGAGGGCGCCCGCGTTCCTGCCGTCGCCCAAGCCCGGGCGTTGGGCTGGGGGTTGGTCGGGGCGCTTGGCCTGCGGGCAGTTCTTATCGTGGCCGGAGTGGCCCTGCTCCAGGTCGTTCCTGGCCTCGCCGCCGTTCTCGGAGCGCTGCTGGTCGCCACCGGGATCCGGTTGTTTCGCCAGGATGGCCTCGTCTGCCACCGAGGTCCGGGACGCTGGCAACGGTGGACCGCCAGCGTGCTGCCAAGTGTCCCCGACTATCACGGTCGAGCGCTGTGGGTGCGCCAAGACGGGCGGCGCTTGGTCACCCCGTTGGTCCCCGTGATCGCAGCCGTCATGGCCGCCGACGTCGTCTTCGCTCTCGACTCGGTCCCTGCCGTGCTGTCGTTTACCCGGGTAACGTGGATTGTGCTGGCCGCCAACGCCTTCGCCCTGCTCGGCCTGCGACCGCTGTATTTCCTGGTATCTGGCCTGATCGAACGCCTCAGGTTCCTCAAGCACGGCCTCGGGGTGATCCTCGGGATCGCCGGCGCCCGCCTGATCCTCGACGAGTTCCACCCCGTACCTACCTGGGTCGAACTGCTGTCCGTGCTCGGCGTTCTCGCCGTCGCCGTGGCCGCGTCGATGACACCGGTTCGCCGGCCCGACGACCAGGCGCCGGCTTCAATCGTCGATCGGTCCGACCCGACCGGGCGATGACCGGTCGATGAGGTGGCAGGTACGGGCGCTATCGTGACGGCGACAGGGGTCGGTGCCCGAGTGGCCAAAGGGAGCAGACTGTAAATCTGCCGGCTAATGCCTACGGAGGTTCAAATCCTTCCCGGCCCACCAAAAAAAATTCGCGGCTGCCTACCGGCAGTTGGCGCAGTGCCCGAGGGCGTCCAAGCGGTGCCCTTCGATGGTGAATCCGCAAGACGTGCCCGCCGTCTGGAGGGCTCGCATGATGCTGGCCTCGGCGGCCGTAGGCAGGGTGAAGTCGTCGACGTGTCCGCAGGTAACACAGACGAGGTGGTGGTGGTGTTCGGTGAGGTCCTCCGCCAGCTCGAAGCGGGAGAAATCGACTCCGTTGAACCGATGCAGCACGCCCGCCTGGGTGAGCACGGCCAGGTTGCGGTAGGTGGTGCTCATGGGCGCCAGGCGGTCAGCGTCGCTGATCTCGCCGGCGGTGAGCGGTCGTCTGGTCGCGGCCAGCACGTCGACTAGGGCGCGCCGGGCCGACGTGTACCGCTGACCCGCCCGGCGGAGGCGCCCGGCCACGGTTGCATGCAGGTCGTCCTCCACGGACACCAACGATAGCTTGTTGGGACTTGAAATGAGAACGATTATCGATATTAACTGTGGCCATGCTCCGCGGCCCGCGCTCCCCCTCGCCATCTCGGCGCACGACGACCATGAGCCGAGCCGGCGCGGTGGCGGTGGCGATGTGCGTCGCTGCCGGTTGTTCGAGCAGCACGAAGTCGGCGGCCAAGGTGACGGGACTGGCGTCGACCGCCGGAGCGGCCGGAGCCGCTCCCACCAAGACGCTGAACATCGTGGCCGGCCAGAACTTCTGGGGCAGCATCGTGTCGCAGCTGGCGGGCAAGGCCGGGAATGTGACCAGCATCGTGTCGGACCCGAACGCCGATCCCCACAACTACGAGTCGAGTTCCGACGATGCCCGGGCTTTCGCGACCGCCGACTACGTCATCGTGAATGGCGCCGGATATGACGCTTGGGCCAACAAGCTCCTGTCGGCCAACCCGAGCTCCAAGCGCAAGACGACCGTGGTTGCCGATGTGCTCGACAAGAAGGAGGGCGACAATCCACATTTCTGGTACGGGCCCGACTACGTCGCGACGATGACGGACCGGATCGAGTCGGATCTCAAGTCGCTCGATCCAGCCGACACGGCGTACTTCGACGCTCAACGGGTCACATTCGACCAGGCGTTGAAGCCGTACCGGGAACGCCTCGCCGCCATCAAGGCCAAGTTCGCGGGGACGCCCGTCGGCTCGACCGAAAGCATCTTTTCCTATCTGGCCAAATATTTGAACCTCAACCTGGTGTCGCCGCCGGAGTTCATGCAGGCGGTGGCCGAGGGCAACGATCCCTCCGCGGCCTCGGTCGGTCAGTTTCAGGACCAGGTTTCGAAGATGCAGATCAAGGTGCTCGTCTACAATCTCCAGACCGCTACGGCGGTGACCTCCAACATCAAGAAGTTGGCCGCCCAGCACGGCATCCCATCCATCGGGACCACCGAGACGATCCAGCCTCCCGATGCCAGCTTCGAGCAGTGGCAGGAGGCCGAGCTCCAGGATCTGCAGAATGCCCTCAACGCCGACGCTCTCTCCGGTGGCGGCAGCTCGACGTCGACGAGCAGCCCTTGACGAAAGCCAACACCTCGGTCGAATCCAGCCGCCCGCAGTCGTCGGCCGATGCGAGGCCCGCGGACGCAGGATCGGTAGAGGCACGGCCCGCTCACCCGACGACGGCGGCCGTCGAGGCTCACGATCTGGCCGTCGCCTACGGGCGCCGAACGGTATGGGCGGGCGCCTCCTTCACGGTCGAGCAGGGCGAGTTCGTGGGCATTCTCGGGCCCAATGGCGCCGGCAAGTCGACCCTCGCCCGAGTCCTGCTTGGCCTGGTGCCCGCGTCGGCCGGCGAAGTCCGGGTCCTCGGCGCTCCGCCCCGCCGCGGCAACCCGGCCATCGGCTACGTCCCGCAGCGCCGCCCGGTCGACCCTGAGCTCCGTCTGGTCGGGACCGAGTTGGTGCGGCTAGGTCTGGTCGGGCATCGCTGGGGCACCGGCCTGCCGGGACGGTCCCGAGACGTGGCCGGCCACGTCGACGCCGCCCTGGCCGCGGTTGGAGCCGAGTCCTATGCCGACCATCCCATCGGCACGCTCTCCGGCGGAGAGCTCCAACGACTCCTGCTGGCCCAGGCCATCATCAGCCACCCCAGCTTGCTGATCCTCGACGAGCCGCTCGCCAGTCTCGACGTGCGGAACCAGGTGGCGGTCGCCCGTCTGATCGCGTCGCTGGCCCGCTCGCGAGGCATCGCTGTCATGCTCATCGCCCACGACGTCAACCCGCTCCTGCCGGTCCTGGACCGGGTCATCTACGTGGCCCGCGCCCGCATCGCCATCGGCACCCCGTCCGAGGTCATCACCTCCGAGCGGCTCTCCGCCCTGTACGACGCCAACGTCGAGGTCCTCCAGGACCGGCAAGGCCGGTTTTTCGTCGTCGGCCTCGAAGACGAAGCGGCCCACCCGCACGACCTCGATCGGTCCGGCTCTGCCGCCACCGCCCGGGCCGCGCCCGCCGCCCCTGTCGCCCCCGCCCCCGGCGACGCAAAGACCGAGAACTGAGCGAAACGACGATGCTGCTCGCCCGAGTCGCTACTCCCCACCCGTCATGGAACGTGATCCACGACCTGCATCAGCTTCTCCATTACCCGTTCATGCAGCACGCCTTCGAAGCGGGCACCGTCGCGGCCATCCTTGGCGGCGTGTTCAGCTACTTCGTCGTCCTGCGCCAGTCGTCTTTCGCCGCCCACGCCCTCTCCGAGATCGGCTTTGCGGGGGCCAGTGGCGGCGTGGCGTACGGCTTTGGCGCCGTCCCTGGCCTGCTCCTTCTCTCGCTCGGAGGCGCCGCTCTCATCGGCGCCCTCGGCAAACGGCTGCGCAGTCGTGACGCCGCCATCGGCATGGTCCTCGCCTTCTCCCTCGGCCTCGGCTCCTACTTCATCACCCGCTACAAGAGCGAGAGCGCCAGCGGTCCCTTCGGGCTGCTCTTCGGCGAGATCCTCGGCATCAGCGTCCACGACGTGTGGATCATCGCCATCTCCGGCGTCGTCACCCTCGCCATCATGGCCGCCATCTACCGGCCGTTGCTGTTCGCGTCACTCGACGAAGACGTCGCTGAGGCACGAGGCGTGCCGGTCCGGGGACTGTCGATCGGGTTCTTCCTCCTGCTCGCCGTCGCCGTTACCGCCGCCATCCAGGTGGTGGGCGTTCTGCTCATCTTCAGCCTGCTGGTCGCCCCCGGCGCGATCGCCGACCGCACCTGTCGCACCGCCGGTCGGGCCATCGTCCTGTGTGTCCTGCTCTCGTTGGCGTTCGTGTGGGCCGGCCTGAGCGTCACCTACTACAGCCGGTTCCCCGTCGGCTTCCTGATCAGCGCCTTCGCCTTCGCCGGCTACCTGATAGCGCGGGTCCTCCCCAACGTCCGGAGAAGGATCGATGCGTCCCGCCGCCCGACACCCGACCTGGTGGGTGCCTCGGTCTAGCCGGTGCCGGCGAGGTAGCGGACACGCTCCGCGACGTGAACGGCGTGATCGCCGAGACGCTCGTAGAAGCGGCCGATCAGAGCCAGTTCCATGGCCACCCACGCCGGTACGGCGGCGGTGGCCGCCTCGGCCGTGAACTCGTCGTGGAGCGCGTCGAGTTCATCGTCCCGGATCGAGAGCCAGCTGGCCCGGCTGCCGTCGCGCTCCACGTAGGCGTCGGCCGTGGCTCGCCACATCTCCACGCACAGGGCCCCCATCCTGGCGATCTGACCCCGCATCTTGGCGGTCAATTGTCCCGGGAGTCCCCCGACGGCGCGCATGGCGATGTGCTCGGCGAGGTCGCCGCTGCGCTCGATCTCCGGCACGATCCGCACCAACGTGAGCAGAAGACGCAGGTCCGAGGCCACCGGCGCTTGCAGCGTCAACTGGCGTTCGACGAGAGCGTCCACCTCGCGGAAGACGCGGTCGATCAAGTCGTCGCGGGCCGCCAACAGCTCGGCCGAATCCCGATCCCCGGCCAGCAGCGCGTCCGTCGCGCCAGCCGCCGCCTCGCTCACCAGGGCGAAGAGATGGGCCACCTCATCGTCGATCCTCTTCATGTCGCGGTGAAACGCCTGGCGTAGCTCCTCCGGCACGGCCGGCATTCTACCCGTGCCTACTAACGTCCCCCCGGATGAGCGACATCGATGTGCGGCCGGCCGAGCTTCCCGACGCCGAGGCCATCAGGTCGATCTACAACCGGGAAGTGACGGAAGCGGCCGTGACCTTCGACTTGCGGCCCCGGACGCTCGAGGAGCAAGAGACTTGGCTCGTGGCCCACAGCGGCGCCCATCCCGCGGTCGTCGCCGTTGATTCGGCCAGCGGCGCGATCGTTGGGTTCGCCAGCCTGTCGCCGTACCGCGACCGGCCCGCCTACAGCACGTCGGTGGAGGACTCCGTCTATGTCCACGCCGATCACCGCGGCCGCGGCGTGGGCCGGCTGCTCCTGGACGAACTCATCCGGTTGGGCACGGCCCACGGCTTCCATACCGTCATCGGGCGCATCGTCGGCGGTCATACCGCCTCTATCGCGCTCCATCGGGCATGCGGATTTGAGGAGGTGGGCACCGAGCGGGAGATCGGCCGCAAGTTCGGCCGGTGGCTCGACGTCGTGATCATGCAACGCCTGCTCTGAACGGCTTTTTAGCGAGACGCGGGAGCGTGAGCGCGAGCCGGCTCGACGGCCGGTTCGATGATGTCGAGATGACCGGCGATGGCTTCCATGCGGGCCCAGTTGGCGACATCGGGGTCATTGGTGAGGTACACGACCTGGGGCATGCCGGCGGACCGGCCGACCAGCTCGAGCATCCACTGCTTGACCGACGGCTCCACGCCGACGAGCGGCTCGTCCAGGATGAGCGGCAGGCTTTCGCCCCCGGACCCGGCGTGGCGCAGGTCGGCCAGGCGGACGATCAGGGCCTGGGCCAGCTCGGCCGGCTCGACGCTGGACAGCGACAGGCTGTTCGATCCGGCGGCCATCCCCTCGATGCCGTGGACCAGGTCGACCCGCTGGGACGCGGCCAGGATGCGCTCGCGGACGGTCATGGCCCATTCCGGCGCCACCTCGCCGACGAGGAGTCGCCAGGCGTCGAGCGCCTTGCGCCGCTCGGCGGCGGCGTCGGCGATGCGCTCCCGGTTCTGTTGGGTCTCCATCAGCTGGCTCATCCGCTGCATGTGGAAGCCGAGATAACTCTCCGCGCCGGCGCGCTCGAGGGCGTCGGCCTCGGCCCTGCGGGTGTGCTCCATGTGCCGGCGGAAGACGATGGACACGACGGTGTTGGCGGCCGCCACGCCCAAGAAGGGCAGGGCGGTCCAACGGTTCATGAGTCCGGCCGGTATGGCGCCGATCGCCCCGGCACCGCCGATGAAGATCCCGTGATGGCGGATCCACTCGAGCCGGCGCTGGGCACCCTCGAACGCGGCGTGGCGCTCCTCGACCTCTTCGATGATCGGCAGGTCCTCGACCGTGGCCCCGGCCGCCTCCGCCTCCATCTTGAGGCGAGTGTCGCTGGCCAGCACCCGCTCGGCCGTCTCCCAGAGCTGGTGCTGATCGAGCGCGGCGAGGGTGGAGATGAGGGCGTCGCTACGGCTGGCGGCGGCGACGTCGGTTGCCGACAGGCGAGTCCGGCGGCGGGCCCGCTCAAGGTCCAGGCCCATGGCCAGCAGCACGTCGACGCGGTTGGCCCGGGTGAACTCGGTGCTCACGTCGCGGCCGGTTTCCACCTCCACCACCTTGTCGGTGTCCGGGCTTTCCCCCCGGATCACGCAAAGCCGACGGCCGCTGTCGTCCATGATCTCGAGGCGGGTATGCCGACGCCCGCCGCTCATGGTGCCCAACAGCTCGCCGACCAGTCCCTCCCGCTCATGCCGGCCCACCCCGGCGATGACCGTCAGGCGCGGGTGCAGCGGCAGAGTGAAAGCAATAGAGCCCGATTCCAGGATCAGGCGCTGGTAGCGCATAGGTAAGTTTCGGCGGCCAGAGGCCCCGTCTTGAGCGCTCCAGGTGGCCAGATTGGCAAGGCTGGGGAAAGGGGTGGGGCAGCAAATCACCCCTCGGAGTGGCCTGAGCCTCGTGCGCTACCATCCTGAGGTCGCGAACCGGCAGGTCCCGGAACCGACGCGCCCCCTTAGCTCAGTCGGCAGAGCACAGCCATGGTAAGGCTGGTGTCGTCGGTTCGATTCCGACAGGGGGCTCGGCGGCGTAGCTCAGTAGGCAGAGCAAACGGCTCATAATCGTTAGGTCGTCGGTTCGAGTCCGACCGCCGCTACTCATGATCCAGGTGTTGATCCAGAAGGGAGGCCCCAGTGGCCAAGCAGAAGTTTGAGCGGTCGAAGCCGCATTTGAATGTGGGCACGATGGGTCATATTGATCATGGGAAGACGACGTTGACGGCGGCGATCACGAAGGTTTTGCATGATCGGAACCCGAAGGTGATGTTTACGGCGTTTGATCAGATTGATAAGGCGCCGGAGGAGAAGCAGCGGGGGATCACGATCAATATCGCCCATGTGGAGTATGAGACGGATAAGCGTCATTACGCCCATGTGGATATGCCGGGTCATGCGGATTACATCAAGAACATGATTACGGGGGCGGCGCAGGTGGATGGGGCGATTTTGGTGGTGTCGGCGGCGGATGGGCCGATGCCGCAGACCCGGGAGCATGTGTTGTTGGCCCGCCAGGTGGGGGTGCCGTCGATTGTGGTGGCGTTGAACAAGGCGGACATGGTCGACGATGAGGAGTTGTTGGATTTGGTGGAGTTGGAGGTGCGGGAGTTGTTGTCGGAGTACGAGTTTCCCGGCGATGACACTCCGGTGGTGCGGGTGTCGGCGTTGAAGGCCCTGGAGGGCGACGCGGAGTGGTCGGCGAAGATCGTGGAGTTGATGGATGCGGTGGACTCCTATGTGCCCGAGCCGGTGCGGGAGATGGAGAAGCCGTTTTTGATGTCGATTGAGGATGTGTTCACGATCACCGGGCGGGGCACGGTGGTGACCGGCAAGATCGAACAAGGCATGGTGAAGGTGGGCGACGAGATCGAGATCGTCGGGTTGCGGGCGACGCAGAAGACGGTGTGTACCGGGGTGGAGATGTTCCGCAAGCTGTTGGACTCGGGTCAGGCCGGGGACAATGTGGGGGTGTTGTTGCGGGGGATCAAGAAGGAGGAGGTGGAGCGGGGCCAGGTGTTGTGTAAGCCGGGGTCGATTACTCCGCACACCAATTTCGAGGCGAATGTGTATGTGTTGACGAAGGAGGAGGGGGGCCGGCACAAGCCGTTTTTCAATAACTATCGGCCGCAGTTCTATTTCCGGACGACGGATGTGACGGGGTCGATCAGTTTGGCGGAGGGGACGGAGATGGTGATGCCGGGGGATAACACGGTGATGGTGGTGGAGTTGCAGAAGCCGATCGCGATGGATGAGGGTTTGCGTTTCGCGATCCGGGAGGGTGGGCGTACGGTTGGGGCCGGACGCGTCACCAAGATCATCAAATAAACGGAGACGTCAGTGGCCAAAAACGAGAAGCGGGTGAAGGTGATCCTGGCGTGCGAAGTGTGCAAGCGCCGGAACTACATCACCATGAAAAACAAGCAGAACGACCGAGAGCGCATCGAAATGAAGAAGTACTGCCGCTGGGACCGCCAGCACACGGTGCACAAAGAGACCCGCTAGGCGGGTCGAGCGGGGTGAACGAACACGGAACGTAACCTTCCGGGCCGGTCGCGTGTCTGATCCGTCGATGGCTTCAGAGGTGGCCGAACTGGTGGCCGCGGCTAAGGATGGCGACCGCTCGGCCTTCGACGAGCTGGTGCGGCTCACCTACGCCGAGACCTACACCTTGGCGTACCGCCTCACCGGCCACGAGGAGGATGCACGGGACGTGGTACAAGAGGCCTATTTGCGGGCCTATCGAGGAATCCGGCGCTTTCGGGGTGACGCCTCCTTCTCGACCTGGCTCTATCGCATCACCGCCAACTGCGCCTCGTCGCAAGTGGCCAAGCGGACGAGGACCCGTCACGATGAACTCGATGACGACGCCCCGTGGGCTGACGACCGCCCCGAGCGCAGCCCCGAGGGGCGAGCCGACCTCTCGTACGAGCGCGATCGCATCGCCGCCGCCCTGAAGGAGCTACCGCCGCGGCTACGCGCCGTGGTCGTGCTCCGGGACATCTACGACCTTCCCCATGAGTCCATCGCCGCTGAGCTGGGGATCAGCGAGGCGGCCGCCAAGGTCCGACTCCATCGCGCCCGCAAGAAACTGCGCGAGCGGCTGTTCCCCTTGCGGGGAGAGCAGGAGGACGCCCGTGCGGTCTGACACCAATCTTCTGAGCTGCGAGGACGTCGCCGAGCAGCTGCCCGCCATCGTGGACGGGCTGGCCCGCCCCGACCGGCGCCTGACCGGCCATGTCGAGGGGTGCCTACGCTGCCAGGCCGAGCTGGTCCAGTACCGGCGCCTGCTCCGGGCCCTCCACCAGCTGCGGACCGAGGTCCTCGAGCCGGCCCCCGGCCTGCTTACCGGCATCCTTGCCGACCTCGAGGAGGCGGGCGAGCGGGGCGCGGTGCGCTCCATCCTGTCGGGTCGCCGGGCCGCCTACGTCGGTGGGATCGCGGTGGCCACGGCGGCCGCGGGCGCGGCCGGCGTCATCGTGTTGGCCAGCCGCGGGCGCAAGAAGATGCGCCTGGCCGGCTGATTGACGACGCTGGATGGCCCGTACCCTGGTGCTATCCTGCCTCGAGACAAGAACCCCCGAAGGGCAGTAGCTCAATATGGCAGAGCACCGGTCTCCAAAACCGGCGGTTGGGGGTTCGAGTCCCTCCTGCCCTGCTCGCCTTGGAACGCGATGAGGCCACTCCCGTGAGTATGAACCGACAAACGAAGCGATATCTCCAGCGCCAGGGCCAGCTGGGCGCTGACGGCACCCCGGAAACCGCCCAGCGACGGCCACCGGCGGCGCGAACTCCGCCGCGCCCGGACCCATCGAGGGGCAACCGCCTGCAGCGCACGCAACAGTTCGTCCACGAAGTCAACGTCGAGTTGCGCAAGGTGGCCTGGCCCACCCGTGCCGAGACGATCAACTACTCGTCGGTCGTGTTGATCACCCTGGTCGTCCTCATCGCGCTGATCTTCGTGCTCGACACCGGCTTCGCCAAGTCCTCCTTGTTCCTCTTCAAATGACCGACGACGCCGACGACGAGCAGTCGAAACCCGAGGAGCTGGACCAGGCGCGCCCGCCTGCATCCGATGAGCCCGCCGTCCTTGACGAGAACGCGCTGCTCGCCGCCGAAGAGCGCGAGGAGCAGGCCGAGGAGGAGGAGCCGGCGGTCGAGAGCCCGTACGACCGGCCCGGGCGGTGGTTCGTCGTGCACACTTACGCCGGCTACGAGAACAAGGTGAAGTCGAACCTCGAGAGCCGCATCGCGTCGATGAACATGGAGGAGCGGATCTTCGAGGTCGTCATCCCCCTCGAGGACGTCATCGAGTTCAAGAACGGCAAGAAGGTCGTCGTTCAGAAGAAGGTGTTCCCTGGCTACCTTCTCGTGCGCTGCGAGTTGGATGACGACTCCTGGTACGTGGTGCGCAACACCCCGGGCGTGACCGGCTTCGTCGGACTCGGTGCTCGGCCCACACCGCTGTCCCGGCGGGACGTGGAAACGTTCCTGCAGGTCAAGGTCGAAGGTCCGGACGGGCCCAAGAAGTCCAAGCCCCGCCTGGAGTACGAGGTGAGCGAGAGCGTCCGGGTCCGGGAGGGTCCGTTCGCCGACTTCACCGGCACCATTGCCGAGATCAACGAGGATCAGTTGAAGCTCAAGGTCCTGGTCAACATCTTCGGGCGCGAGACGCCCGTCGAGCTTGAGTTCGCCCAGGTCGCCAAGCTTTAACCCGTATAGAGGACAGTCATGGCTAAGAGGCGCGTCGCCGCCATTGTGAAAATCCAGCTTCCCGCGGGCAAGGCCACACCGGCCCCGCCCGTCGGCACCGCGCTCGGCCCTCACGGGGTCCAGACGATGGAGTTCTGCAAGCAGTACAACGCCGCCACCGAGGCCATGATCGGCACCGTCATCCCGGTCGAGATCACCATCTTCGAGGACCGGTCGTTCACGTTCGTCCTGAAGACCCCGCCCACGCCGGTGCTGCTGCGCCAGGCCGCGGCTATCGAGAAGGGGGCCGCCACGGCCGGCCGGGAGACCGTCGGTACGATCACCGACGCCCAGCTCACCGAGATCGCCCAGACCAAGATGCCCGACCTCAATGCCAACGACCTCGATTCGGCCCGCAAGCAGGTCGCGGGCACAGCCCGGTCGATGGGGATTACGGTCCGCTAACCAGTTCGCTGTTCATCGGGCTCGGCCGGCCTACCTCGACCGGCGGCCCCACACCGCACGAGGGAGGCAGCAATGCCGGCACGAGGCAAGAAGTACATCGACGCCACCAAGCGGTACGACCGCCAGCGGCTCTACGGCCCGACCGAGGCCACCGATCTGGTCAAGTCCCTGGCGCCAGCCGGGTTCGACGAGACGGTCGAGATGTCGGTGCGCCTGGGCGTTGATCCCCGCAAAGCCGACCAGGTGGTCCGGGGTACGGTGGCACTCCCCGCCGGCACCGGCAAGCCGGTCCGGGTCGCCGTGTTCGCCGCCGGCGACGCCGCCGCCGATGCTCGAGCGGCCGGAGCCGACGTGGTCGGCGCCGACGATCTGGTGGACCGGGTATCCAAGGGCTTCCTGGACTTCGACGTGGCCATCGCCACCCCCGACCTGATGGGCCAGGTGGGTCGCCTGGGCCGGACGCTCGGTCCCCGCGGCCTCATGCCGAACCCCAAGACCGGCACGGTCACGACCGACGTCGGCAAGGCGGTCACCGAGTTCAAGGGAGGCCGGGTCGAGTACCGGGCCGACACCCGAAGCCGGGGCGTGGTGCAGGTGCCGATCGGAAAGGCGAGCTTCACCAAGGAGCAGTTGCTCAGCAACTTCCGGGCCGTCATCGATGAGCTCCAGCGGGCCAAACCGGCCGCCGCCAAAGGCAAATACGTTAAAGGCGTCGCCATCTCGTCGACGATGGGTCCGGGGATCAAGATCGACACCAACCGGCTGCGCGTCACCGACGAAGACATGAGCGACACCGGCGCGTAGTACAGTCACCGACTCGACAATCGATCGCCGTAGACATCAGGTCGGCCGCTTGCGGCCGCGAAGCCACCCGACGAGGCGAACCTCCTGGCTCCAGGGTGTTCGCGCGTCCCCTGGAAGAGGAGGTGAACTGGATGGAGAACCCGAGGCCGGCCAAAGTGGCCGTCGTGGACGAGGTGCGAGAGCGCTTCGACTCCGCCAGTGCGGCCATCCTCACGGAGTACCGCGGGCTGAAGGTCAAGGACCTGGCCGGATTGCGGCGCTCGTTACGTGAGGCCGGCGGCGAGTACAAGATCTACAAGAACACCCTGGTCCGGCTGGCCGTCCGTGACCTCGGCCTGGCCGACGGCGTCGAGCTGCTCCTCGAGGGCCCGACGGCGATCACCTTCGTCGAGGGCGATGCCGTCAACGTGGCCAAAGCCCTGCGGGATTTCGCTCGCACCCATCCGAACCTGGTGGTCAAGGGGGGGCTTCTCGGCACCAAGGTGCTGTCGGCCAGGGACGCAGCCGCCCTCGCGGAGCTCCCGACCCGAGACGTGCTCCTGGCCCGACTGGCGGGCGGCTTGGCCGCACCAATGGTGCAATTCGCCGGGCTCCTCCAGGCCCTGCCTCGCAACTTCGCGTATGGGCTAAAGGCACTGATCGACGAGCGCGGCGGGGTCGAACCGGTTCCGGAAGCCGCTGAAGAAGCGGCGCCCGTGGCGGTCGAGGCTGAGGCGACTGCCGAGGCTGCGCCGCTGGCCGCCGAGCCGACATCGGCCACACCTGCACCTGAGGTGGCTGCACCTGAGGTGGCTGCACCTGAGGYGGCTGCACCTGAGGCGGCTGCACCTGAGGCGGCTGCACCTGAGGCGGCTGCACCTGAGGCGGTCGCATCCGACGAGCCCGAAGCCGCCGCTGAGCCCACCCCATCCAAGTCCGAGTCCGAGTAACGAAGGAGTAGCGACATGGCAACCAAGGAAGAGATCCTCGATTCGATCGCCAGCATGACCGTGCTCGAGCTTTCCGAGCTCCTCAAGGAGTTCGAGGACAAGTTCGGCGTGACCGCGGCCGCCCCTGTGGCCGCGGCGGCGGGTCCGGGCGGAGGCGGTGCCGCCGAGGCCGCCCCTGTCGAGGAGGAGAAGGACGAGTTCGACGTGATCCTGACCGGGGCCGGCGAGAAGAAGATCCAGGTCATCAAGGAAGTTCGCTCCCTGACCAGCCTGGGCCTGAAGGAAGCCAAGGACCTCGTCGACGGCGCGCCCAAGCCCGTGCTCGAGAAGGTCACGAAGGAAGACGCCGAGAAGGCAAAAGCCCAGCTGGAGGCGGCTGGCGCTTCAGTCGAGCTCAAGTAGCAGGCCGAATCGAGCCGAGGCCCGGCCGTCTGGGGCGCCCGGGCCTCGCTTCGCGCCGGGCCAAGATCAGGGACCCTTTCCCGAAACCCTTGACCGATCGGCTCGTTCCCCGTATCCTGCTTCCTGATCCCCGGAAAGACGGGGTCTTGCTCTCGTCTGCGCGCTCGCGTATGCTGTGCGGTTGCTGTGCCCGCCCGCCTCGCGCTACTGAATCGTTCCGGTTCTTCCTGCGCGCCCCGTATCGAGGAGTAGGCCCTTGCCGACTCGTTCTCCCTCCCGGGAACGCTTCTCCTTTGCCAACCTCGATGAGGTTCTGCCGCTTCCGGATCTCATCGCCGTACAACGTGACTCTTTTCTGTGGTTCCTCGATCAGGGCCTAGCCGAAACCTTCGGGGACATCAGTCCCATCGAGGACTTCACCGGCTCCCTGAAGCTGCTTCTCGAGTTCGACCCCACTGATCAGGATCTGCGCCCGCCGCCCAAGTTCACGGTGGAGGAGTGCAAAGAGAAGGACATGACGTACGCCGCACCGATCTTCGTGCGCGCCCAGTTCCAGAACGCCAACACCGGGGAGATCAAGGAGCAGACCGTCTTCATGGGGGACTTCCCGATGATGACGGACAAGGGCACCTTTGTGATCAACGGCACCGAGCGGGTGGTCGTCTCCCAGCTGGTTCGCTCGCCGGGCGTCATCTTCCAGCCCGGCCGCGATCTGAAGACCGTCGTTACCGGAACAATTCACCCGTACCGTGGGGAGTGGATCGAGTTCGACGTCGAAGCCAAGCCCGGCAAGGACATCACGGCCGGCTCCCGCGTGGCCCGCAAGCGGCGGCTGAGCTTGTTCATCCTGTTGCGCGCCCTCGGCTACGAGGACGAGGAGTTCCTGTCGCGCTTCGTGCGCCACTTCGACTTCCTCGAGGGCCAATGGGACAAAGAGCGCGACCTGGCTCCCACCCAGGAAGAGGCGCTGATCGAGATCTACAAGCGGGCTCGGCCGGGTGAGCCGCCCTCGGCCGAATCGGCACGCGCCTACTTCGACAACGCCTTCTTCAACCCGAAGCGTTACGACCTGACCCGGGTGGGCCGCTACAAGCTGAACCGCAAGCTCGGTCCGGAGATCGAGCGCTGCGCCGACCTGTTCGGTGCCGATCTGGAGCGTCCGCAGCCCGGACAGTCCGTGCTGTCGCGTTCGGAGATCCTGGCCGCCACCACCTACCTGCTGCACTTGGCGGCGGGCGAGTCGGGCTACCGCCTCGACGATCAGGACCACTTCGCCAACCGCCGGATCCGTTCGGTCGGTGAGCTCATCCAGAACCAGGTCCGAGTCGGCTTGTCCCGGATGGAGCGGGTGGTGCGCGAGCGCATGACCACCCAGGACGTGGAAGCCATCACGCCCCAGACCCTCATCAACATCCGCCCGGTCGTGGCGGCCATCAAGGAGTTCTTCGGGACTTCGCAGCTGTCGCAGTTCATGGACCAGACCAACCCGCTGTCGGGCCTGACCCACAAGCGGCGGTTGTCGGCCATGGGCCCCGGCGGCCTGTCCCGGGAGCGGGCTGGCTTCGAAGTGCGAGACGTGCACACGTCGCACTACGGCCGCATGTGCCCGATCGAGACTCCGGAAGGCCCGAACATCGGCCTCATCGGCCACCTGGCGTCCTACGCCCGCATCAACAACTACGGGTTCATCGAGACGCCCTACCGCAAGGTGGTGGACGGACGGGTGACGGACGAGATCGTGTACCTGGCGGCTGACGAGGAAGAGGACTACGTCATCGCCCAGGCCAACGCCACCCTGGATGCCTCCGGGTTGTTCACCGAGGAGCGCGTCCTGGTCCGCCGCGCCCCCCAGGGGGCCGGCGTCAGGGTGTCGGCCACGTCGACCAGCTACGGCACCACGTCGGAGATCGACTTCGTGCCGCCGTCGGAAGTCCAGCTCATGGACGTCTCGCCGAAGCAGATCGTGTCGGTGTCAACCGCCCTGATCCCCTTCATTGAGCACGACGACGCCAACCGGGCCCTCATGGGCGCCAACATGCAGAAGCAGGCCGTCCCGCTGCTCAACCCGGAGGCGCCGTACATCGGCACCGGTGTCGAAGCTCGGGCCGCCCGCGACGCCGGCGATGTGGTGCTGGCCGAGGGCAACGGCGTGGTGGCCGAGATGACGGGCGATCACATCACCGTGGAGTACGGGGTCGGCCAGTCTGACCGGCTCGGTGCGACGCTCGGCCGTAAGGTCTACCGCCTGGCCAAGTTCCGCCGGTCCAACCAGAACACCTGCCTCAATCAGAAGGTTCTCGTCGACGAAGGCGACAAGGTGGTGAAGGGCGACGTACTGGCAGACGGCCCCTCAACCCACAACGGTGAGCTCGGCCTCGGGAAGAACCTCCTGGTCGCGTTCATGCCGTGGGAGGGCTACAACTTCGAAGACGCCATCATCCTCTCGGAGCGCCTGGTGCGCGATGACGTGCTCACCTCGATCCACATCGAAGAGCACGAGGTCGACGCCCGCGACACCAAGCTGGGCGCCGAGGAGATCACGCGCGACATCCCCAACCTCTCCGAGGAGATCCTGAAGGATCTCGACGAGCGAGGCATCATCCGCATCGGCGCCGAAGTCGGCCCCGGTGACGTGCTGGTCGGCAAGGTCACTCCCAAGGGCGAGACCGAGCTGACCCCGGAGGAGCGGCTCCTGCGGGCCATCTTCGGTGAGAAGGCACGCGAGGTCAGAGACACCTCGTTGAAAGTTCCGCACGGCGAGTCCGGCAAGGTCATCGACGTCCGCGTCTTCTCCCGGGAGGACGCCCACGAACTTCCCCCGGGCGTCAACCAGCTCGTCCGGGTGTACGTCGCCCAGAAGCGCAAGATCTCCGAGGGCGACAAGCTGGCCGGCCGGCACGGCAACAAGGGCGTCATTTCCAAGATCCTTCCGGTCGAGGACATGCCGTACCTGGCCGATGGCACGCCGGTCGACATCATCCTCAATCCCCTGGGCGTGCCCAGCCGGATGAACGTGGGCCAGGTGCTGGAAAGCCACCTGGGCTACGCCGCCCGTTGGGGCTGGGAAGGCTGCGAGCTGGCCGACCCCCATCCCGTCCGGGGCACGGAGACCAAGACCCGGCCGCGCACCGAGCCGGCCGTCTGGGTGTCCACTCCGGTCTTCGACGGCGCCCATTGGGACGAGGAGTCCGACGCCGGACGCCACCCGACCATCAAGCACATCTTCGAGACCCTCAGGCCCGAGTCCGATGATCCGCACTACGGCCAGAACGGCCGGCTCATCGGTTCGGACGGCAAGGTCAAGCTGTACAACGGCCGGACGGGCGAGGAGTACGACAGCGAGATCAGCGTCGGCTACGTCTACATCCTGAAGCTGGCCCACCTCGTGGATGACAAGATCCACGCCCGGTCGACCGGCCCCTACTCGATGATCACGCAGCAGCCTCTGGGCGGGAAGGCTCAGTTCGGCGGCCAGCGATTCGGCGAGATGGAGGTGTGGGCGCTGGAAGCCTACGGGTCCGCCTACGCCTTGCAGGAGCTGTTGACCATCAAGTCCGACGACGTGCTCGGCCGCGTAAAGGTCTACGAGGCCATCGTCAAGGGCGAGAACATCCCGGAGCCCGGCATCCCCGAGAGCTTCAAGGTGCTCATCAAGGAGATGCAGTCCCTGTGTCTCAACGTCGAGGTCCTGTCCACCACGGGCGAGGAGATCGAGATGCGGGAGCTGGACGAAGACGTCTTCCGCACCGCTGAGGAACTGGGCATCGATATCAGCCGGCCCGAACGCGGGTCGGACGAGGAAGACGAACGTCGCGCCAGCGAGAGAGGACGCTTCTAGTGCTGGACGTCAACAACTTTGAGCAGCTACGGATCGGGTTGGCCACGGCCGACTCGATCCGGACCTGGTCCAACGGCGAGGTCAAGAAGCCGGAGACGATCAACTACCGCACGCTGCGTCCCGAGAAGGACGGCCTGTTCTGCGAGAAGATCTTCGGCCCGACCAAGGACTGGGAGTGTTACTGCGGCAAGTACAAGCGAGTCCGGTTCCGCGGCATCATCTGTGAGCGCTGCGGTGTCGAAGTCACGCGCTCGAAGGTCCGCCGCGAGCGGATGGGCCACATTGAGCTGGCCGCTCCCGTCGTGCACATCTGGTACCTGCGCGGCACCCGGTCGTGGCTGGCCTACCTGCTCATGGGCACCGAGGCCCGCGAGGAACTGAAGGCCAAGCAACTGGAGAAGGTCATCTACTTCGCGGCCAACCTGGTCACCTTCGTGGACGAGGAGAAGCGCCACGAGGACATGGCCAACCTCGAGACGGAGCTCGGCGAAGAGCTGACCGACATCGAGCGCCAGCGCGATCTCGATCTCGACCGGCGCTTCAAGGGCCTCGAGGAGGAGGTGGCCCGCATGGAGACGGAGGGGGCCAAGGACTCCGAGATCAAGGCCCGTCAGAAGACGGGTGAGAAGGAGATCGGCTCCATCCGGGAGCGGGCCGAGGCCGAGTTGGTGCTGGCCCGCCGCGCCCACGACGAGTTCAAGGACCTGTACGCCCGCAAGATCATCGAGGATGAGCTGCTGTGGCGGGAGCTGAAGGATCGCTACGGCGACTACTTCCGCGGTGGCATGGGGGCCGAGGCCATCGCCCAGCTCATCCACGAGATCGACTTCGACAGTGAAGAGATCAAGCTCCGCGAGGCGCTTGACGCCCTCGACGGCCGCCGCCCGCTTTCTGCGCAGCGCAAGCAGAAGGCCATCAAGCGGCTGAAGATCGTTACCGCCTTCAACCGCCGGGACGACAACGGCCGGCGGATCAACGACCCGCGGGCCATGATCCTCGACGCCGTTCCGGTGATTCCGCCCGAGCTGCGACCGATGGTCCAGCTCGACGGTGGCCGGTTCGCCACGTCGGACCTCAACGACCTGTACCGCCGGGTGATCAACCGGAACAACCGGCTCAAGCGACTGCTTGATCTGGGCGCGCCCGAGATCATCGTCAACAACGAGAAGCGCATGCTGCAGGAGGCGGTCGACGCACTGTTCGACAACGGCCGCCGCGGCCGCCCCGTCACGGGACCCGGCAACCGGCCGCTCAAGTCGCTCTCCGACATGCTCAAGGGCAAGCAGGGGCGGTTCCGGCAGAACCTGCTGGGCAAGCGCGTCGACTACTCCGGCCGTTCGGTCATCGTGGTCGGCCCCACCCTGAAGTTGCACCAGTGCGGGCTGCCCAAGCAGATGGCCTTGGAACTCTTCAAGCCGTTCGTGATGAAGCGGCTGGTCGATCTCGAACTGGCTCAGAACATCAAGTCGGCCAAGCGGATGGTGGAGCGCCGCCGGGCCCAGGTCTGGGACGTGCTCGAGGAGGTCATCAAGGAGCACCCGGTGCTGCTGAACCGAGCGCCGACGCTGCACCGCCTCGGCATCCAGGCATTCGAGCCGGTGCTGGTCGAGGGCAAGGCCATCCAGATCCATCCCCTGGTTTGCACCGCCTTCAACGCCGACTTCGACGGCGACCAGATGGCTGTGCATCTTCCGCTGTCGGCAGAGGCGCAGGCCGAGGCCCGCATCCTCATGCTGTCGGCCAACAACATCCTGTCCCCCGCCACCGGGCGGCCGATCACTGTGCCTACCCAGGACATGGTGTTCGGGGCCTACTACCTCACGCTGGAGGAGCCGGGCGCCAAGGGTGAGGGCCGGGTGTTCCGGCACCTCCACGAGGTGGAGCGGGCCTACGAGGCCGGCGACGTCGCGTTGCACGCCCTGATCACGATGCGGACGCCGGTGGAATCCTCCAACGGCGACGAAGCCACCGTCGAAGAGCTGGTCACCACCCCGGGCCGGCTCATCTTCAACACCGCCCTGCCGGAGTCGTTTGGCTTCGTCAACACGGTGGTGGGCAAGCGCAACACGTCGATCGGCACCATCGTCGAGGAGCTGTCCGAGCAGTACCGCCGGGCCGTGGTCGCTGACAGCCTTGATCAGATCAAGGACCTCAGCTTCCGCTACGCCTCCAAGTCGGGCCTGACCATCTCCATCGACGACGTCAAGACGCCGCCGACCAAGGGTGCCATCCTCGACCAGTTCGAGAAGGACGCGGAGAAGGCCGAGCAGCAGTTCAAGCGGGGCATCATCACCGACGACGAGCGGCGCCAGAAGGAGATCGAGATCTGGACGTCGGCCAACTCCCGGGTGCGCAAGGCGATGGAGGACAACCTCGGCCTTGACCTCCGGAACCCTCTCAACATGATGGTCGACTCCGGCGCTCGAGGTAACCCACAGCAGGTCGCCCAGATCGCCGGCATGAAGGGCCTGGTGTCCAACCCGCGGGGCGAGATGATCCCCCGGCCGATCAAGTCCTCCTTCCGGGAGGGCCTGTCCGTCCTCGAGTACTTCATCTCCACCCACGGCGCCCGCAAGGGACTGGCCGACACCGCCCTGCGCACCGCCGACTCCGGATACTTGACCCGGCGTCTCGTCGACGTGGCCCAGGAGCTCATCATCCGCGAACCCGACTGCGGCACCGCCCGCGGTCTTCGGCTGACCGATGTGGCCCCTGACGCTCCCAATCACCGCACCCATCTCGAGACGCGGCTGTACGGCCGGGTACTCGCCCGCGACGTCACGTTGTCGGATGGCACGGTGCTGGCCGCCGGGCTGCACGTCGGCGAACCGGAGATGATCGCCATGCGTGACGATGCTTCGGTCGAGGAGGTCATGGTCCGCACTGTGCTCACCTGCGAGGCCGAGCACGGGGTATGTGGCGCCTGCTACGGGCGTTCGCTGGCTACCGCCCGCGAGATCGAGATGGGTGAAGCGGTGGGCGTCATCGCCGCGCAGTCCATCGGCGAGCCGGGCACCCAGCTCACCATGCGTACCTTCCACCAGGGCGGTATCGCCGGTGAGGACATCACCCACGGCCTGCCCCGCGTCGTCGAGCTGTTCGAGGCGCGTACCCCCAAGGGCGCAGCCGTCCTGGCCCGGACCTCGGGCGTCATCCGCATCTCGGATGAGGACAACACCCGACGCATCACCATCGTCGGCGACGACGGATCCGAGGACGTGTACACGGTGTCGGTCCGGGCCCGCATGGTGGAGGGGCTCAAGGACGGCAGCGAAGTCCAGGCCGGCGACGCGCTGGTTGAGGGCTCCAAGGATCCCAAGCAGCTGCTCGAGATCCGCGGCATCCGGGAAACCCAGCAGTACCTGGTGGACGAGGTGCAGAAGGTCTACCGGGACCAGGGTGTGTCGATCCACGACAAGCACATCGAGTTGATCGTGCGCCAGATGCTGCGCCGGGTGCTCGTGGCCGAACCGGGCGACGCCTCCTTCCTGCCCGGCGAGCGGGTCGATTCTCGGGTCTACGCCGAGGTCAACCGCCAGCTGGTACAGGAGGGCAAGCGCCCGGCCGAGGGCCGGCCCGAACTGATGGGCATCACCAAGGCGTCCCTTGCCACCGACTCGTGGCTATCGGCGGCGTCGTTCCAGGAGACCACCCGAGTGCTGACCGAGGCGGCCATCGAAGGCAAGTCGGATCAGCTCTTCGGTCTCAAGGAGAACATCATCATCGGCAAGCTGATCCCGGCCGGGACCGGGATGATCCGGTACCGCAACGTGGAGATGGAAGCGCCCGAGGCGGAGCCGATGCCGTTCTGGAGCTCGGATACCGAGGAGGCCGACCCGGCCGCCTGGCTGGCCAGCATCGGCAGCCGGCCGTCCGCCGACGGCGAGGCCACGGCGTCACCGGACTGGTTCCCCTCGAACGCCGAGAACGAGACGGCGTAGTCGAAGCACAAACCAAGTTGCAGACCGGGCGCCCTTTCGGGGGCGCCCGGTTCGTTCAGCAGCTAGTGGCGGCTGACGCCGAGCCGACGGCCGCCGCGTCGGCAAGGGCGGCGTTCGAGGTCCGGGCCTGGATGCCCCGGGAGTCGGTGGCGGTCACCCACCAGATCACTCCGCCCGGATGGCTGGGCAGGCTGGCCGTATAGGTGGTCGCGCCCTTGGTGGCCGCCATAGGCGCCTCCATGTCGGTCGAGCTCGTCCCCGGCACGGCCTCGAACATCCAGTGCAGGGATACGCTGGCTACCCCGAGCGGATCGACGATCTCGGCGGTAATCGTGCAGCCGCTGGCCGAGACGGCCACATCGGGAGGGCGGTCGGTGGCGGCCTGGAGCTGGACGGCGGCCGTCGATCCGTCGTCACCGCTCACGGTGACCAGCGCGGCCGGCTTCCCGCTCGGAGCACCGTCGAGTACATGTGCGGTGACCACGGCGGACCCCCCGGCCGGTAACCGCCCGCCAGGTGGGCTGACCCCCAACCAGGGGGCATCGGGACGGGCGTGCCAGGCGATCGGGTGGTCCGACGTGTTCTTCAGGGCGATGGACTGTGACACCGAGTGGAGCACCGCCGGGGTGGCGACGAGGGCATTACCGCCTCGGGGTGATGCGGTCAGGGCCGCCACCCGCTGCGAGCGGTTGTTCTGATGGGCGTGGCGGTCGACGACGACCGCGCCTCCGGTGATCAGAAGCAGGATGACAATCGCCGCGCTCATCACGACCGCCCGCGAGGCGCGGCGCTGGCCGGTGCCGTCGAGCGGCGGCGGCAGGAGTGCCGGCCGGCGGAACCGGGCCCGACGGGCCGCCTCACGTACCGCCCCCGGGGCCTGCTCGAGGGGGGTGTGGGAGACGAGCGCCCGAGTGGTGACCATCGCCCTGACGCGGTCGTGACACCGTTCGCAACCGGCCGTGTGGGCATGCACGGCCGGTACCACGGCCAGGAGATCATCCAGTCGGGCGGACGGGCGAAGGGCGGGCGGATCGACGGCGGCCTCGTCGCCACCTCCCGGCGCGGGGCGGTAGAGGCCGGCTTCCTCGAGCACCGCCTCGAGACCAGGGCACTCGCCCGGGCCGAGATGGGCGAGCAGAGCCGGGTCGAGGTGCTCGGCCCAGGCCGCGGCCACCTCGGCCACCCGAGCCGCGGCTGCCGCCGCCGGCAGGCCGAGCGTCCGTCCGACTCTGGCTCGATCCAGCTGGTGGCGGCCGTCGAGGTCGATCACGGCCCGCTCCACCGCTGGACGAGTCTCGGTCAGCATCCAGGCCAGCTCGGTGATGTCGTTGGGCACGAGCGGCGGGGCGGCGCGGCCGTCGCTCTCCTGGTGACGGGATGCCTCAAGTGCGGCAAACCGGGCCTGGCTTAAGACCGATGTGCGAGAGATGCCCCCTTTGACCATCGCCCGGCTAGCGGCCGATTCTGCGGCGGCGGGATTTCTCAACACCGCCAGGCAGTGGCCGTAGGCATGATCTGGCATCTCGGTTGCCATGTTGTGTACACGTCACGTTAAGCCGGTCGTCCAATTCCCGCCAGCGCGTGCAACCCTGGGGCGGCCTCCGGCGTGTGTCCGGTGTGCACATGCTCAGGGAAGCGGTGGCCGTGGCGGTGACACCGGAGCAGGCCTTCGACCAGCTGTACCAGAGTTCGGGCCGGCGTCTCGTCGGCCAGCTCTACGTCGCGACCGGCGATCTCGGTGACGCCCAGGATGTGGTGCAGGAGGCATTCGTGCGCGCCTGGTTGCGCTGGGAACGGGTGGCGGCGTATGAGAACCCCGAAGCCTGGGTGCGCCGGGTGGCGCTCAACCTGGCCGTGAGCCGGTGGCGCCGAACCCGGCGGTTGGTGTTCGGCGCGCCTGAGGAACGGACGAGTCCCGATTCGGCCGCGGGCGATCAGGAGGCGCTGGTCGGCGCGCTCCGATCGTTGCCGGCCCGGCAGCGCCAGGCCGTGGTCTTGCACCACCTGGCCGGGCTCTCCGTGGCAGAGATAGCCGCCGAGTCAAAGGTGCCCGAGGGCACGGTGAAGTCGTGGTTGAGCCGGGGCCGGTCCGCTCTGGCCGTAGCCTTGGGAGAGGGAGTCGACGATGAGTGATGAGCTGGGGCGCCGTCTGGCCGAGGTTGCTGCGGCCGGGGAACGGGCCGATCTGCCGGCCGCACCCGACGCGGTCCGTCGCCGGGCTCGGAAGCGCCAGCAACGGCGCCGCGCGCGCTCCGGTGGGGCGCTGGCCGCCATCGTGATCGGCGTGACGGTGGCGTTGGCCAGCGGGTCAGGAAGCCCAGGTGGCCAGAAGGTCAACGTCGGCGGTTCGTCGACGACGGTCGTCACGCCCACGACTTCGGCAGGACTGCCAACACCGACAACCTTCGTACCCTCACCGACCTCCCCGGTCATCCTGCCGCCCGACGGCCCACGGGTTGTCGATGTGTCCAAGCTGTCGGCGCTGTCCTTCGACACTCCCAAGCTGGGCTACGCCCTGATCGACGCGCTGATGGGCAGTAAGCCTCGGTTGGCCCGCACGCAGGATGGCGGGGCGACCTGGCACCTGGTGGGTCCGAGCCAGCCGTTCGCCGCGGCGAGCGTGAGCCGGCTGACCGTCAGCGGACTCGGTCTCTACGCCTGGGGCCCGGGCCTGGCCGTGAGTCAGGACGGCGGCGCCTCCTGGCGCGTCCCGGCCCAGACGGTGGTGCACAACGTGGAAGACCTCGGCATCGGCGGTCCTCGGGTCTGGGCGGTCGGAAACTGCAACACGCCGCCGCTTCAGGTTGGCTGCCCAGTGTCCGTGATCACCTCCGACGATCGAGGCGCAACCTGGTCCTCGACCCCGGCCCGGTCCGGTGCGCTTGGCCTTGGAGCCACCCTCGCGCCGCTCGACCGGGTGCGGGCCTTCGTCGCCTCGTTCGGTCAGGGGGGAAGCGCAGACCTTCACCTGACGGCCGATGGCGGGACGAGCTGGCAACCGCTGAGCGATCCCTGCCAGACCGGCGATGTGGTCTTCCACCAAGTAGTGGCGGTCATGACCGAGAACCTGTGGCTGGTCTGCGCGGGCAGCCCGGCGACCATCCAGCAGGGCAATCAGGTGTACCGCAGCGCCGACTCGGGGCGACACTGGAATCTGGTTGCTTCCGTCGGTTACGGCACCAACACCGGCTCCATTACGCTCTCGGGACACGTCAACCGCCTCGTCGCGATAGATGACACCCGGGCCTGGCTGGCACTCGATCGGATCGGCATCCTGGTCACGACGGACGGCGGACGTACCTGGCACGAGGCGTTCAGTGTCCAAACCGATAGCGGTCCGGTCGAGCTCGCGACTCTGGAAGGAACGCCTAATGCATGGGCCATCGCCGGCCAGGCCATCTGGCGGACGACCGACGGAGTGACCTGGACCAAGCTCTGATCAGTGCGCCGAGCGCCGGCCGGCGGCCCGCGGTGGGCGACGGGAATGGTCGCCAGGGCAGCCAGATCCGTCACCGACCCGCCGCGGGCGGGCGACACTCCCGACTCCGGCGGCGACGCCCTTTTCCCCAGGGGTGGTAGCGCTGCTAATCTCTCTCTTCGGCTCACGGCGCCGGCACTTTGCCCGCGCCATGAAGGAAGGTCTGAGTGCCCACCATCGCCCAGTTGGTCCGGAAGGGCCGCGAGCACAAGTCTGACAAAACCAAGACGCCGGCCCTGAAGGGCGCCCCGCAGCGCCGCGGCGTCTGCACCCGCGTCTACACCACCACGCCCAAGAAGCCGAACTCGGCGCTGCGGAAGGTGGCCCGCGTGCGGCTGACGAGTGGCGTCGAGGTCACGGCGTACATCCCCGGGGTGGGACACAACCTCCAGGAGCACTCCATCGTGCTCGTCCGCGGCGGCCGGGTGAAGGATCTGCCGGGCGTTCGCTACAAGATCATTCGCGGCACCCTCGACACCTCTGGTGTCCGCGACCGCAAGCAGGCCCGTAGCCGCTACGGCGCCAAGAAGGGCTAGGTCGACAGATGCCGAGGAAGGGTCCGCCGCCTCGCCGGGAGCTTGTGCCCGATCCCATCTACCGATCGGTGCTGGTCACCCAGATCGTCAACAAGGTCCTGTCCAGGGGCAAGCGCAGCCTGGCTGAGTCGATCGTCTACGACGCCCTGGAGACCATCAAGGACAAGACCGGCGCCGAGCCCATCGCCACCGTCAAGCGGGCCGTGGAGAACACCAAGCCGCAGCTCGAAACCAAGAGCCGCCGCGTCGGCGGTGCCACCTACCAGGTCCCGATGGAAGTGCGTCCCCGCCGGGCGACCACCCTGTCGATCCGCTGGCTGGTCGGCTACAGCCGCCAGCGGCGGGAGAAGACCATGGCTCAACGCCTGGCGTCAGAGCTGATGGACGCCTCCAACGGGGTCGGGGCCGCCGTCAAACGGCGAGAAGACATCCACAAGATGGCCGAGTCCAATAAGGCTTTCGCCCACTACCGCTGGTAGCTGGCACAATTGGACTGCTGACGGCCGGGCGACTGCTATGCGCCCGGTCTTTTCCTGCCGCCCACAGCATCGGGTCGCAGAACCCCGCAGTACCGCAAGTCTAGAAGAGTGAGTTATGGCTGAAGCCCCCACCATCCGAGAGTTCCCGCTGGCCCGAACCCGCAACATCGGGATCATGGCCCACATCGACGCGGGCAAGACGACGACCACCGAGCGGATCCTCTATTACACCGGGAAGACCTACAAGATCGGCGAGGTCCACGAAGGCGCCGCGGTCATGGACTGGATGGTCCAGGAGCAGGAGCGGGGCATCACCATCACGTCGGCGGCGACCACCTGCCGGTGGAAGGACACCTGGATCAACATCATCGACACGCCGGGTCACGTCGACTTCACCGTCGAAGTCGAGCGCTCGCTGCGCGTGCTCGATGGGGCCGTGGCCGTGTTCGACGCGGTGGCAGGTGTCGAGCCGCAGACCGAGACGGTCTGGCGGCAAGCCAACAAATACGGGGTTCCCCGGATCTGCTTCATCAACAAGATGGACCGCATCGGCGCGGACTTCTTCCGCTCCGTGGACATGATCAAAGACCGCCTCGACGCCACCGTCGCCGTCGTCCAGCTTCCGATCGGGGCCGAGGGGCACTTCAAGGGCATGATCGACCTGCTGGGGCGCAAGGCGCTCGTCTGGGACGACGTCGCCCTCGGTGGCGAGAAGTGGGAAGTGAACGAGATTCCGGGCGACATGGTCGAGGAAGCGGAGCAGTGGCGCCACCAGCTGGTCGACGTCCTGTCGAACTTCGATGACGGCCTTATGGAGAAGTACGTCGGTGACGAGGAGATCACCGCCGACGACCTTCGCCGTGCCCTTCGTCACGCCACCATCAACAGCCTGGTCGTACCGGTGCTGTGCGGCTCGGCCTTCAAGAACAAGGGCGTCCAGCCGATGCTCGACGCGGTCGTCGACTTCCTGCCGAGCCCGCTCGACATTCCTCCCACCAAGGGCATCGACATGAAAGGCATCGAGGAACTCGAGCGGCCGGCCGACGACAGCGCCCCGTTCGCGGCTCTTGCCTTCAAGATCATGACCGACCCGCATATGGGCAAGCTGACCTACGCCCGGGTGTACTCGGGCAAGCTGACCAAGGGCTCGGCCGTTCTCAATTCCAGCAAGGATCGCAAGGAGCGCGTCGGCCGCATCCTCCAGATGCACGCCAACCACCGCGAGGACAAGGACGCCACCTTCGCCGGAGATATCGTCGCCTTGGTCGGCCTCAAGCAGACCACCACCGGCGACACCCTGTGCGACCCCAACGCACCGATCGTGCTCGAGTCATTGGAGTTCCCCGAGCCGGTCATTCACGTGGCCGTCGAACCCAAGACCAAGGCCGACCAGGACAAGCTGTCCCGGGCGCTCCAATCGCTGTCGGAGGAGGACCCGACCTTCCAGGTCCACTCTGACGAGGAGACGGGCCAGACGGTGATCGGCGGTATGGGCGAGTTGCACCTCGAGGTGCTCGTCGACCGCATGCTCAGGGAATTCCGGGTCGACGCCAACGTCGGCAAGCCCCAGGTCGCCTACCGGGAGACCATCAAGAACACCGTGCACAAGGTGGAGATGCGTTACATCCGCCAGACCGGCGGCCGCGGCCAGTACGGCCACGTGGTCCTCGACCTCGAGCCCACCGGCCCCGGCGGCGGCTACGAGTTCGTCGACAAGATCTCGGGCGGCGTCATCCCGAAGGAGTACATCCCTTCGGTCGATGCTGGCATCCAGGACGCCATGCAGTCGGGCGTGCTGGCCGGCTACCCCGTGGTCGATATTCGAGCGACGCTGGTTTACGGCTCCTACCACGACGTCGACTCCTCGGAGATGGCGTTCAAGATCGCCGGCTCCATGTGCTTCAAGGACGCCGCCCGCAAGGCCAAGCCCGTGCTGCTCGAGCCGATTATGGCCGTCGAGGTGGTCACCCCGGAGGACTACATGGGTGAAGTCATCGGCGACCTGTCCAGCCGGCGAGGCAAAGTCGAGGGTATGGACCAGCGCGGCACCAGTCAGGTCATCCGGGCTCAGGTGCCGCTGGCCGAGATGTTCGGTTACGCTACCGACCTACGGTCCCGCACCCAAGGGCGGGCGACCTACACCATGCAGTTCAACTCCTACCAGGATGTACCCGAGTCGGTCTCGCGTGAGATCGTTGCCCGGGTTCGCGGCGAGTAAAGGATCTCGGGAAGCGCCATGGCCAAGCAGAAGTTTGAGCGGTCGAAGCCGCATTTGAA
>JRHI01000008.1_pt1 | contig 167092 bp, 181 predicted proteins | sample 215371 | NCBI WGS metagenome assembly JRHI01 (sample SAMN02929681, study PRJNA255918) | sediment metagenome | biome: cave system; feature: Ice Cave; material: Sediment; isolation source: sediment from deep within a dark volcanic ice cave with no known source of... ...
GCCATATACCGGCCGACGTCCAGTTGGCCCCCGGCCACCACGACTGGGACTACGTCGCCACGCAGCTGCCCGCGGTCATTGCCTTCCTGGGCGACGGGTTCGGCCGGTCCGTCGCGTCGGTCGCGCCCGGGGGCTCGCCGCCCCGCTGAACGGCTACCCGCTTGGGAGCGTAAGAGGGGTCGGCGCGAAGAGGGCGACGAAGTCTCGCTCGTTCGGGCCGAAGTAGTGGTCGGCGGGATAGAACATGCCCGGTAGCAGCTTGGTGGGCTGTCCGCTCGTGAAGCTGTCGAACAGGACAAATTGCGGGTTGATGTCGAGTTCCATGGCCCGCACCGCGCCGGCTGCGATCAGAAGGCGGGCCAGGCCGGCGGGATCGAGCCCCGGTCCGCCGGCATAGATCAGGTGGCCGGCGCCATCAACCCCGAGTCCTGATCGCCACGTGGAAGTGCCGTTGCCGAAGGTGGCGCCCCAGGCGCCGAGCGCGTCGGCGACGGTAGGACTGATTGTCCCATTGTCGACGAGCAGGTTGAGGTTCTGGCGCACCTCGGCGATGTCGGGGCCGAGCGCGGCGTCACGCCCCCACATGCCGACGGTGGCGGTGCCATCGCTGTAGACGATCAGCGACGCCGCGCCATCGCGCAGCGGCAGCACGATTCGGCCGTCTTCGTACCAGCCGCCCGCGGACACATCGAGCCGGAACCCGCCGTTGAAGGCGGCCACCAGTTGGGGACGGAAAGCCGGTGCAACCTCGGTGGTGTAGGTGAACGATCCTGCCGGTTGATCGAACCCTGCATACACCGCCGTGGTCAGGGCCGGTGTGTTCATCCACGCCAGTCCGACGATCGGACCACCGGACGCCGGTCGCATATAGGTCTGGTAGAGGACCGCGGACCCGCCCACTTGGGAGCCGGCGGCTGACCACTGGCCCTCGCCGGCAAATGGGGGAGAGGCCAGGGGGACGAGGGGGGGCGGACCCGCCAGCAGGCCCGTCGTCACCAGCCAGTAGCCGTGGCCGCTGCGGGTGGCCGCCATTCCGACGGCTGGCTCCAGCAGCCCCGCGCCGGCCTCGGAGCCGAGGTATYGGGCGTCGCCGAAGGTGAAGATGCCGCCGTCGCGGGCYACCAGCCAGTAGCCGCCTCCGGTGGGGGTGGTCGCCAGGCTGACGATGGGCTGGCTCAGAGGGGTGGCGTCGGTTGAGCCGAAGAAACCGGCGTCTCCGAGTGCGTAGACGGATGCCGGCCCCGCCGCCTGGGCGAGCGCAGGGCGAACAGGCGCACCGAGGACGGCCGCGGTGGCAAGGCAAGAAGCCAGAAGGACAGAGCTGAGCGCGGCTCGACTCAGTCTTGTCGCCGGCATCTCCCCATCATGGCAAACAGATCGGTATGTCGTGGAGCTCCGGGGCGCTGCCCCCCGACCTCCGATCACGGCGGCTCAAGAGCCATCGCGTCGGCATGCGGCTATCACTCAAGCCCCGTTGCCCCAATGTCATCGGCAAGGTGCGCGGCGAAGTTGAGAAATTCGGCGCTCCGAGCTTGTGACAGCCGGGTGACCGCGCCGCTGTACAGGCATGACGACGTCAGCTGAGGGTCGTTGGACGGGCAGACCATGGCTGGGCGGCGCGCTCACCGCGGCCGTGTTCGCCCTTCCGGTGGCCGCGTCCGCCGCCTCGGCGGTCATCGTGGCTCACATCGTTTCTCGGCCGGCCCGCGGCGGAGGGTTGGTGTGGTGGTGGGCCACGATCATGGCCAGCTCCACCATCGTGTTGTTGGGCGCGGCCCGACTGTGCGGCCACGTCGGTTCACCCCGTCGCGGCGCCAGCCTTCTGACGGTCCCCGAGGTTCGCCTACCGGGAATGGGCAAGGTACGTCGCAGCGACGCGCTTGGGCACCACCATCTGCCACGCGTCGAGCACCAGTTCGCGCATCTCGGCGTGACCTATGGCGTCGAGGCGCACACGTACCCAGTTGTACCGGAGGTCTGATGGGCGCGGCATCGAGAACTTGTCGGGCTCGGACGCGACGAGCGCGTCGCGCTCCTCCTTGGGGAACGCGAAGCCCATCACCGTTTCGTCCCGGGAGAACGCCAGGTAGACAATCCGCCCGACCCGAAACTTCACGCGGTCGCGGACCCACGCCTCATAGGACCGGGGCAACTGGCCCGCCAGTGAGCGGACGTCGTCGGTGGTCACCACCCCATGAGTATGGCTAAGGGCGGTGCTTGTTGTTGAGGTCGATCAGCTGCCTGGTGGGGTGTACGCCGGCTTGGCGCCGGCGGCGATGGCATCGACCTCGTCAACCGTGATCAGCGGCACGGTGCTGATCGCCACCCGCCCGCTCGCCGATACGGTCATCGCGAGGTTGGCCGCCGCCTTGTTGTCGGGCAGGTTGCAGATGACATAGGCGTCGTCGTCGCCAAAGGCGAAGTGGAACGACTCGACCGCGCCGCCCAGGCTTTTGGCTACGTCCTGGGCCGCGGCCTGGCGAGCCGACCCGCCGTCGCGCAAGACGCCGTTGATTCCGTCGCTGGTGTAGCGGACCTTCAGGAGGTACTTCGGCATAGTTGTCCCCCGTCTCAGCAACCGCAGTCTGCGGTACTCCAACCCTCGCGCCGCTGAGCGCGGCCCGCAAGAGGCGGTTTCTAAATGGCGGTCGGGTGATGCGGCTGGTAGAGCATCACGTCCAAGCCGCCCGGCAACACCAGGGTCGTGGTAATTCCGAAGCGCTCATCCTGGGGCTCGCCTCGAATCTCCAGTCCCTTGCTCCGGAGCTCCTCGACCGTAGCGGTGATGTCATCACACATAAGGGTCAGTTGGTGACGAACGCCGCTTTCGAAGCCCGGCCCCTCCGTCGGGTGAACTCCCAGCTCGGCGGGCGGCAGGGCAAAGATGAGCCATCCGCCGCCGGCGTCAACGTGTTTCCAACCGAAGACATCCCGGAGGACGTCGCGCACGGCTTCGGGCTCGGACGTGTAGAGGAGGACATGGGCGCCGGTGATGGCCATGCCCCATCTTGGCAAGGATCGGCTCGGGTCCCGCCTGATCGACGGGCTCAAGGCCATCTCCAGGCGGGAGGTCCCGGCCCTGCTCACCGGTTACGATCAGGTCTGGCAGTGGTGAGTGGCGTCAACTGAGACGGAGTCGGTCCTGTGCCCATGTTTGTGGTCCGGCACCAGCACACGGCCGAGCGCTGCCCGGCCACGGACCCTTACATGGGGGCCGGGCTCCTCAACTACCTGAGCCGACCGAGCGTCAGACGGTTGGGCGTCGAGATCCATGGAGAGGCAGTCGTTCGGGGTGAACACACCCTTTACCTGATCGTGGAGTCGGGCGATGAGGATCAGCTCCGAACGTTCCTCGAGCCGTTCGCGCAGGCCGGCGATGTTGACATCTATCCGGCGTCCACCTGCGCGGCAGTCGTGGCCAGCGGTGGGTGCGCGGCGCCGATGACGGTGGACAACGCCAGCCCGCCGGCGTTGGACCCGGAGGAGGCATGCCAGGACGCCATCGAGGCGGGGCTGGTCGTGCATCGAGCCCATCCGCTCAACGGCGAGACGCCCCTCCCGGCCCTCATCGGCGGCGTGATCATGCCGCACGCCCGCTTCTACGTGCGCAACCACTTCCAGATTCCGGCGCTCGACGCCATCGACTGGCGGCTCGACGTGGGCGGCCTGGTCGAGCGGCCGCTGCGACTGAGCCTGCGCGACCTGCAGAGCATGCCGTCCCGGACGATGGTCGTCACGCTGGAGTGCGCCGGCAACGGCCGTTCGATGCTCGACCCGCCGGTGGCGGGAGAACAGTGGGGCCTGGGCGCGGTCAGCACCGCCGAGTGGACCGGCGTGCCCCTCGCCGAGGTTCTGGACCGCGCCGGAATCGCGGCGGGAGCGCGTGAGGTGCTCTTCCGGGGCGCCGACCGGGGCACCGTCGATGAGAGGCCGCGCACGATCTCCTTCGAGCGGAGCCTGACCGTGGAAGAGGCGCGGGACTCGGAGGCCCTGCTGGCCTACGCCATGAACGGCGAACCGCTGCCGGCCCTGCATGGCCATCCGCTGCGGGTCATCGTCCCCAGCCGGTATGCGGTGACTTCGGTGAAATGGTTGACTGACATCGAGGTTATCGGCGAGTCCTTCACCGGCTACTTCCAGGTCGATCGGTACTACTACGAGTGGGAACGGGACGGCCAGGTGGTGCGGGAGCCGGTGTCCCTGAACGGCGTGCGCGCGTTGATCACCGAGCCGAAGGTCGAGGACAACGTGGGTGCGGGCGACGTCACGGTTCGAGGAGTGGCGTGGTCCGGAGCGGCGCCGATCGCACGTGTCGAGGTGAGCGTGGGCGGTGGACCCTGGCAGGCGGCCACTCTGGTCGGCGTGCGCAGCCGCCAGAGTTGGCAGTGGTGGGAGTTGCTGACCCGCCTCGACGATCCGGGCCCTACGACAGTGCGGGCGCGGGCGACCGACCTGGTCGGGCGCACCCAGCACGAGCGCCCGGAGTGGAACCGGCTGGGTTACGGCAGCAACGCCATTCAGGAGGTCTCGATCGTGGTGGGTCAACGATGATCTTTACGCAGCACTACCTGGCGTGCCTCTCGCACGCGTCCTACCTGATCGGCGATGAGACGACCGGGCGGGCGGTCATCGTCGACCCCCGACGGGACGTAGGCCTTTACCTGGACGCGGCCGCGGCAGACGACCTCACCATCGAGCGGGTCATCGAGACTCACGTGCACGCCGATTTCCTCAGCGGACATCTCGAGCTGGCTGCTCATACCGGTGCGGTCATTTCCTACGGCGAGGGCGCGGGTGTGGAGTTCGCCATCGAGCCGTTGGAGGACGGACAGCGACTGTCGCTGGGGGAGGTCACGCTTGAGGTCCTGGCCACGCCGGGCCACACGCCCGAGTCGATCAGCATTGTCGTCTTCGAGCATCCCGACGACCGTGAGCCGTACGGGGTGCTCACCGGAGACACACTGTTCGTGGGCGACGTGGGGCGGCCCGACCTGCTGGCATCGAAGGGCGCCGACCTGTCGGCCGACGTCCTGGCCCGCCGCCTGTACCAATCGCTGCACAACAAGCTGCTGGTGCTTCCCGATTCGACGCGCATCTTCCCGGCCCACGGAGCGGGGTCCTCATGCGGGAAGCAACTCTCCAACGAGACCAGTTCGACAATCGGCGAGCAACGTCAAACCAACTACGCCCTGCAACCGATGAGCGAGGACGAGTTCGTCGCAGTCGTGACCGAAGGGCAGCCGGCTCGGCCGGACTACTTCATTTTCGACGCGCAACGCAACCGGGAGCTGCGGCCGCTGCTCGACGAGGAACCGCCGCCGTCGCTCGACCTCGACGATGTCCTGGCCCGTCGGGATTCGGGTGCGGTGCTCGTCGACGCCCGCGAGCCGGCCGACTTTTCTGCCGGTCACGTGCGCGGCGCGGTGAACATCGGGTTCCAGGGGCGCTTCGCCGAGTGGGCCGGCGACGTGTTGTCACCTGAGCGTGACATCGTCCTCGTCGGCGACCCGGCCCTCGGCGTCGACGCCAAAGTCCGTCTCGGCCGGGTCGGCCTGGATCGCGTGGTCGGTCAACTCGCCGCTCCCGCCGACGTTCTCGCCACCCGGCCCGAGCTGATCGAGACCAGCTCGCGGCTCACCATCGGCCAGCTGGCCGAGCTGCGCGGCCTGGAGCCGGACCTGCAAGTGGTCGACGTCCGCGGCCCGGGCGAGACGGCCCAGGGCACGCTGCCGGGAGCGATCGAGATCCCGCTGGCCGTGCTGACCGGCTCGCTAGCCGCCCTCGACCGGGCCCAGCCCATCGTCGTGTACTGCGGCAGCGGGTACCGCTCGCTGATCGCCGCCAGCGTGCTCAGCGAGGCCGGCTTCCCTGACGTCTCCGACCTGCTCGGCGGCTACGCCGGTTGGGCGGGCGCCGAGTTGCCGATTTCCCACGGCCACGAAGCCAGCGGCATCGGCGGGACTCCGCATGTCAGCCCCCGCGCCGCCAAGTCGTTGGTCGAGTCGGGCGCGTTCCTGCTCGACGTACGCGAGGTGGACGAGTGGGAGGGCGGCCATGCCCCTGACGCCACGCTGGTGCCAATGGGTGAGGTGCATGCGCGTCGCGACGAGTTGCCCCGAGAGCGCCGCATCGTGGTGGTGTGCCGTTCCGGCGGGCGGTCGGCAGCGGTGACCGAGTCGCTGCTGGCCTGGGGATTCGACGCCGTGAACCTGGCCGGCGGCATGTGCGCGTGGTCGGCGGCCGGTCTGCCGGTCGTCGTTTAGCCGGCACTCCGTGGATGACCGTCCCGACCGGCACGCCGTGGCGGCCTCATACGACCTCGGCGTCGAGGCGTACGTGGACCTGTGGAGTCCGGTCATCCTTCCGCCGGCTCGGGCGGTCGTAGCCGAGTTCGGGCTGGACGATGGATCGTGGGTCCTCGACATAGGCACCGGCTCGGGCGCGCTCGTTCCGTCGCTGCGCACCAGCGCATCCGCGGTCACGGTGGTCGGCATCGATGCGTCCGCCCAGATGCTTCGGGCGGCGCGCGATGGGATGGGATTGCTGTCGATCCAGGCGGACGCCCTTGCCCTTCCCGTGCGGGCTGGAGGATGGACGGCGCTCTGCTCGCCTACGTGTTATTCCACCTGAGCGACCCAGCGGTCGCGGTAGCGGATGCGGCTCGGGCACTGCGGAGTGGCGGGCGCCTCGGCACCGTCACGTGGGCACACGAGGCTGCTCTCGGGGCGTACTCGGTGTGGGACGAGGTGCTGAGCGAGGCCGGCGCACCGCCCCTTACGTCGCGGCGTCGAGACGTAGGTCTGGACAGCATCGACGGCATTGACGCCCTCCTCTCGGGCGCGGGGCTGATGGCGAAACGGATCTGGATCGAAGCGCTCCACTACCAGTGGGAACCGGCGATCTACCGGCAGCTCGCCGTTGGCTCCGGCGTCAACCGTCTTGCTCGAGCAGCTCGACCCCGAGCGCCGCGACGAGGTCGTGGCGCTCGCCAGTGAAAGACTCTCGACCCTCGAACCGGCCGCCTTCGCATGGCGCGGCGAGGTCGTCTGCGCGGTGGCCACCAAGCGTGCCTGACTTGTACGCATGACGCACGGTCACCGCTGGGATTGGCCCGAGGAGGCCCAGCGGCAGAGCGGTCGTGGGGGTGAGGTGGTCATTAACCGTTTGGCGCCCCTCCTCCTGATCGCCGAGTTTCACCCAGTCCATAGGCGACTCGGGGTTTCCGCGCATCAGATGGTCGTGAACCGGCTTGGTGGTGGTAGGTCCGTCATCGGCAGCACCGTCTGTGTCTGTGAGGTTGGTGGAACCGGCGCTTGATTATCGGCCTTACGCCACCGCGGCCGCGAAAGCGGCGTAGAGATCGCCGGGAAGCGGATGCTGCAGCTCCCAAGTGATTGCCATGGGTTTCTCGCCAACGTGGCCGCGATAGATAGCGGGTCCGAGAAACCAGAAGGCCCGTTCGTCAGCTCGGAGGCGGGCGAAGAGCATGATCGATCGAGTGTCTCGCTCGTGGTTCCGATAGCGGCGGCCCGTGGAGCTGTCCGCTCGTGTCGCAGATTGGCTCTCCCAGTGGATGAGTGTGCGGCTCATCGCGTAGTCGCGGTAGCGTGTCGTGGGCGAGAACCCCCCGCTGCTCTTGTCGAGTGTGAACGCAAGCAGCTCGGCGCTTGCGTCCCGGGCTTCATAGACGCCGCTCTGCCAGGCGGCGATCTTCGCGCCGGCGCCGAGCCCTATCGCAGCGAGGATCTCGACGCGGCTGTAGCGGCCGTGGATCAGTAGAGGTGCGTCGGGGTGTGTCGCAAGGCGAGTGTGAACGTGGCTGACCCGCGAGTCAAGAATGGCGAAAAGCTCGAGGAGCTCGCTGCGAACCTGGGTAAGCCCAAAGCAGCTCGATGGCCTCCAGGAGCGAGGTGGCCTTCGTGATGACGCGGTCGACGGCCTGTGCGACCAGCATGTGCAGGAGGCGGCGCTCACGCTCGGGCAACGAGTCGGCGGCTGGCGCAGACTCAGAGGCCAAGTGGCGCAGGTAAGCGCTTATACGTTCCCGGTCGTCGATGTGAAGCAGGCGTCCGATCGCTCGACGCAGGACCGGCTCGTCGGGGCCTGATGGCACCGTCGCCGCGCCGGCAGCCTCCCGAAGATCCGACCAGCTCTTGCCGCCGTCGTAAATGTCGTCGAGGTCGAGGCCGGATTCTTCGAGGAAGCCCTGGAGGCCGAGTTCAGGCATGTCCCGGCGAAGCGATCTCAGTTCGTCGACTCTCGCTGGCCAGCGAGTCGGTATTGCTTCACGAAGGCTGCGCAAGACGATTTCAGTGGCCTTCTGGTCGAGCTGCATGTTGCAGCCGGCCGGAAGGAAGGGGAATTGCCGCTGGACGGCCCGTTCAACGTCGCGGCGTGAGCCGCCGAGGAGGGCTCGGTACCGACGGTCGAACCGGAATTCTTGTCGGTGCGTGCCAACGAAGTCGAGGACCGTACAGAACCCCTTGTCTTTCGACAGCCGTAAGCCTCGCCCGAGCTGTTGGAGGAACAGCGTCGGGCTTTCGGTAGGCCGAAGCATGAGAACGGTGTCGACGGCCGGGACGTCCACACCCTCGTTGAAGAGATCGACGGAGAAGACGGACCGCACACGTCCTTCAGCCAAGTCGCGCAGGGCCGTTTCTCGCTCCGCCCGTGGGCTGTCGCCCCAGATGGCGACAGCGTCGATGCCATGACGCGTGAAGTGCCGGGCCATGAATCGCGCGTGCTCGATGCTTACACAGAACCCGAGGCAACGCATCACGGCCGTATCGGCGTGATCTCTAACCTGCTGGACGACGAGCCGTGGCCACGAGTCGGAACCAGTGTAGGCACGGCTGAGGGCGTCGATGTCGTAGCCGCGACCTCGTCGCCACGGGATCTCGCGGAGGTCGAGACCATCATGAATGCCGAAATACACAAACGGCGACAGGTGCTGTTGATCGATCGCGTCCCAGAGCCGAAGCTCCGCCGCGATGCGGTCCCCGAACCAGTGGAGGATAGGCAGGCCGTCGCTGCGCTCGGGTGTCGCGGTGAGACCGAGCAACTCGACCGGGGCGAGGTGGTCGAGCAAACGTGTGTACGACAAGGCCGCCGCGTGGTGGAACTCATCGATGACTACCACATCGAAGTGGTTCGGCGGGAGGGCCGCGAGGTCGCTGGCGTTGAGGCTCTGGATCGAGGCGAAGACATGATCGAACCGGGTAGGGCGCGCGCCGCCGACCCATTTCTCGCCGAACGAGGCGTCGCGTAACGCGTACCGGAACGTCGCGATGCTCTGGTCGAGGATCTCCTCGCGTTGAGCGACGAAGAGCAGTCGAGATCGGCTGAGCTGCTGCCGGAGGCCGCCGTAGTCGAGGGCTGCCATGACGGTCTTCCCCGTCCCCGTGGCTGCAACGAGCAGATTTCGGTGGCGGCCCCGCAGGCGGGATACCTCGATCAGCTCGAGTAGCCGCTCTTGGAACGGGTACGGCCGCAGTTCGATGGGGCTGAGGATGACCTGTGGTCCTTTGTCCACGCCGCCTGCCCGTCGGTGCTCCTCCTCGAACTGCTCGGGGTCGTAGCGAATGAAGTCACCGGCCGCCCAGTAGCTGTCGAACACTGCGGCGAACTTGGCTAGGAGATCAGGGTTGCGCGCCTCAGAAGCCCGCACGTTCCACTCGAGCCCGGTCACTTGCGCGGTTTGGGTGAGATTGGATGATCCGACGTACGCCGTGGAGAACCCGGAGAGCCGGTGGAACACCCATGCCTTGGCGTGCAGGCGGGTCGTGCTGAGGTCATAGGAGATACGAACCTCGGCGCCGAGGGCGACGAGCTGGTCAAGAGCCTGCTGCTCCGTGGACCCGGTGTAGGTCGTTGTGAGGACTCGAAGCCGGCGTCCAGCTTCGCAGTGCCGACGCAACGGGTCGAGGAGGGGGCTGATGCCGCTGCGCCGGATGAAAGCCATGACGACGTCGACCGAGTCCGCCGATTCGATTTCCGAGCGCAGCTGACTCCAGAGGCTCGGCTCACCCGGCGCGTTGGTGAGCAAGGTCGTGTCGAGTAGCGGGATCAGCGGCTCGTTGATCTCGTCGGGTTGTCCGTCCGGACGGCGCCGGAGGATGGCGTGCAGCACAGTTGCCGTATCAATAGGCACCGCAGCTGGATCCATTGGAGTCAGCTCCGCGAGTCGATTCAGCAGTCCCTGGGCAACGCGGAGGCCAACCTCCACGCGGTCGACCTCACCGAGATCGGTCAACGCCGCTTCGATCTGCCTGCTGAGGTGCCAGGCGATGCGATCGGGCACCTCTTCGGATCGAAGCGCACGCTGACGCGATGGAAGGCGCTCGGCAATGTCGTCGAGCTGTCCCTTTAGGCCGACGGTGACCAGGGCCTCGTAAAGCCCCGGTGCCAGTTCCTCCATGGTCGGAGGCTAGGCGGCCGACGCGCTGCCGATGCGGAATGGCGACCGACGATGTCCGTCGTTGACTCGATAGGGGGGCGACGACGACTAACGGGTCGTCTGTCCCGTTGGCCAGGGCCAGGATGCCGTCGTGTGGCGGAACCCCGATCGACCCGGCCCGAGACTTGCGTCTGCACACCATGTCGGCATAGAGGGGCGTGATTCAAAATCGGCGTCGACTCACACCGCGGCTAGGAGTCGCAATGCGTCTTCTCGCCGGAGCGCAGACACTTTGCCCGGGCCGTCCCAGACGGGTGACCCTTCGGGAAGGTAGGCGTACATGCTGCGAGCGAGCGACGGGGTTTTGTCGCGCCCGGCTCGCCAGGGGACTTGCGCGGCAAGCGAGCTTCACTCCGCCGCACGGGCGGCAAGTTGTCCAGTCCAAAGGCCGAGTGGCTTCAGGCCTCGTATGTGGGCTGGCTTGTGCGTGCACGACGCGTGAGCCACGACCAGGTTCTCGACGGCATCATTCGGCCACCGAGACCAAGGGATGAAGTGATCGACGGCTGTCGTGTTGGACGCCAAAGATTCTGAGCAGTACAGACACGTCCCGTCGTGGAGGTCGAGGAGGCCGCGGCTCAGTGAGACCGGGAAGGCGCCTCGCTGTGCGCCAAAGAGGTGTCGCCTCGGGTCATGTTCGACGAGATCGAGGTTGTTGAGTCCCGCGACCATCCGCATCCAGTGCAGCTCGATCAACGGTCGGACTAGTGGAGCCAATCTCATGAGTTGGTCTCCGGCGCCGGGACGGAAGCGGACGCGGCCACCACCCGGGGCTCGAAGATTTTGTATCGTGATTTGTTCGCTCCAGTCGAGGTCATAGAGGAACGGACGTGGCACTCCGTCGACGGTCTGCAGCCGCACCAGTGGGAAACGGGCGGTCGTCAGCTCGACGACGTCGAGCACCCGCACTGCTTGACTGGGCGCAGCCACCTCGGCAGCCTCCCGAGAGCTTGTGGCGGGCAGGGAGTCGAACAGCGTCTTCAGGACTCGCACAATCGTGGAGGACTTGTTGGTGATCTGTCGAAGGTCGACTGAACCGTCCGGAGTTGGGAACGGCCGGAGCTGAGGCCAATAGAGCTCGACCATCCGACGAGCGATTGTTCGGGTTCCGAGCTCCGCGGCGCGTCACCTCTGGCAGAGGCTGCTCCGGCACAACAGTCCATGAGCGCGATGAGCAATGCCAGCTTGTATGTCGCGGTCCGCCGGCCTTCATCGATCACCGCGAGCATCTGTTCCGCGAACCCCTCCCGGGGTTGGGCCGTGTCGCGGTGCGTCTGTCTCTCCGGGTAGCTTGCTCACGTGACTCTCAGCGTATGGCTCTGGCGCCGACCCGAGGACGACTCAGGCGCTGGAGGGGCGGCAGTGGCGCCCGCAGGGCGTCGTGTCGTTGGTCATATGCCGCGGTCCTTGTACACCCTCAGCTGCCGCCCGCCCCCAAGAGGAGGGGCGCTTGCCCCCGGGGTGTCGGACCGCGTGTCGGCGGCCGATCAGGTCGCGGGGCGCGCGCGAGCGTTGTCAGCCAATCCGAGGTCACGCGCCGCCGCCGGACCGTTCGAGAAGCTCGCCGAGCAGATGTGCGGCGGAGCGTCGGGCAGCCAAAAGGTCAGCGAGCCTCTTGACGGTCTCGAGCGGCACGCTGAGGCGGAGGAAGATGTTCGCCGACTCCAAAGCTTCCTGGGACCACGCGAAACCTCGTAGGTCCAGAACGTGACCAATCGGACCACCGAGCGTGGTTGACCGTGGCGTCGCTTCGCACGTCCTCGCCGTCATCCCCGTCAGCAGGCGTCCGCAACCAGCAACGCCGAGGTCAAGACGTCAGCCGCCTCCTCAAGAGGCAGTGCGGCAGGCACGGGCGGCGATGACCGCGCATACGGTGACTGTCATGAAGGCAGACGAGTTCCCGCCCAGTCGGAGCAATTGAGATGACCCGTCGAGTGGCCCTGGTCAGCGACGCGGCCGGTTACGTCGGTCCGAATCTGGCTCGGGTCCTGGCCGAGCGTGGTCACGACCTGGTGGTCGGCGATCCCGTGGCCGGTCTTGTCGACGAGCTCATCGGGCTCGGCGCCGCGGTCGAGGTGGTCGAGGGAGTCCGTGACCTGGCGAAGCCGGAGTCCTCCGAACGACTCGTGCGGGCTGGGCTGGATCGCTTCGGCCGGATCGACGCTGCCGTCGCGTTCACCGGCCGGATCGTGGTCGGCCGGTTCCTGCGCTCGACGATCGACGATCTGCGCGCCGCCCTCGTCGGTTGTGTCGAGGCGCCTTATCACTTCCTGCGCACGATCGTCCCGGTGATGGTTGAGCAGCGCGACGGCCAAGTGCTGATCTTCACCAGCGCGGCGGGCGCCCGGCCGACCCCGGGTGCGCCGCTCTACTCGTCCGCCCGGGCCGCCGCCAACATGCTGGTGCGCAACGTGGCCGCCGAGGTGGTCGATAAGAACGTCCAGGTCAATGCCGTGGGAACGAACTTCATGGACTTCCCGGAGTTCCTGAAGGCAAACCGGGCGGAGGATCCCGAGGGTCGCGCCCGGGTCGAAGGGATGGTGCCCATGGGCCGCCTGGGCACGATGGAGGAACTGGCCCAGTTCTCGGCGGTCTTTGTCGACGGAACGAGCCGCTTCACGACCGGCCAGTTCGTGCCGTACGCGGGGGGATGGGTATGACGACGCCGAACGAGCCGGACTTCGGTGGGCGCATCGGTCGCACCTACCGCGACTCGACACCTTGGTGGCCGGATCCGCCGGCCGGCCTGGGTGGCCCCACCGTCGTGATGATCGTTCTCGATGACACCGGATTCGCCCACTTCGGCTGCTACGGCTCGGAGCTGGCCACACCGTCGATCGACGCCCTTGCCGCCAACGGGCTGCGCTAGACGAGTTTCCACACCACCGCCCTTTGTTTGCCATCCCGCGCCTCGCTCCTGACCGGCCGCAACCCACGTCGTAGGGATGCGGGGGGTGTCGAACTGGGACACCGGCTTTCCGCACATGCGGGGCGGCATCAGCCCGCGCGCCGCGACCGTTGCCGAGTTGCTGCGGGCGCACGGCTACGCCACCTACGCGGCCGGTAAGTGGCACATGGCCCCAATGCAGGAGTGCTCGACGGCCGGTCCTCACACCAACTGGCCGCTACAGAAGAGGTTCGACCGGTTCTACGGTTTCCTGCAGGCCGAGACCGACCAGTTCCATCCCGAGCTCACCAGCGACAATGGCCCCTTCGATCCGCCAGTAGGGCCAGAAGACGCTTACCACGTCTCCGAGGACATCGTCGACAAAGTCACCGGATGGATCGGCGACCTGCACTCGATCCGCCCCGACCGACCGTTCTTCCTCTATCTGGCGTTCGGCGCGCCACCCACGCGCCGCACCAGGCGCCGCTCGACTACCGCCGCCGCTGGCGGGGCAGGTTCGACGACGGCTACGACGCGGCGCGGCAACGATGGTTCGCCCGGCAGCTCGACCTCGGCATCGTGGCCGCCGGCACCACGCTGGCGCCGCCGAATCCGGGCGTGCCGGCGTGGAACGACCTCACCGAAAACCAACAGAGGTTAGCGGCTCGCCTGCAAGAGGCCTTCGCGGCGATGCTCGAGCACACGGACGCACAGATCGGCCGGTTCGTCGAGTTCCTCCAGCACCGCGACTTGCTCGACAACACGCTCCTCCTCGTGCTCTCCGATAACGGCGCGTCGCGGGAGGGTGGACCCTACGGGGTCATGGACGAGTTCAGCTTCCTTAACGCGGCGTGGGAGGACATCGACGACATCGTGGCCAACCGGCTCGATGACATCGGCGGGCCCCACTCCCACTCCAACTACCCGTGAGGGTGGGCGCAGGCCGGCAACTCGCCGCTGCGCTGGTACAAGCAGAATACCTACGGCGGTGGTGTCCGCGACCCGCTTATCGGGCACTGGCCAAACGGGATCCGCGACCGAGGCGTGATCCGCGACCAGTTCTGCCACGCCGTGGACATCACCCCGACCATCCTCGACATTGCCGGCACTGAGGCTCCCGACCAGCACAACGGCGTGGCGCAGACCCCATTGCACGGCGCTTCCATCGTCTCCACCTTCGACGACGCATCCGCCCCCTCGCCGCGGTCGATCCAGTACTTCGAGCAGATGGGCCACCGCGGCCTGTGGGCCGACGGCTGGAAGATCACGACCTACCACGACCAGGGCCATCCGTTCGACGATGACGAGTGGGGCCTCTACCACCTCGACAAGGACTTCGCCGAGTGCCACGACCTCGCCGCCGAGCACCCCGAAAAGCTGTGTGAGCTCATCGACGCCTGGTGGGTCGAGGCCGGACAGCACGGCGTGCTCCCGCTCGACGACCGCACCATCGAACTGTTCGGCGGCACACCCCGGCCGGGCACGGTCCATGCCCGCTGCGACTAAGCCTACGTGCCGCCCATCGCCCACATCCCTAACGACGCATCGCACCGCTCGGCGGGCGGTTTTGGACGATAACCGCCGAGGTCACCACCGCCCTCCACGACGTCGACGGGGTGCTCTACGCCCTTGGCGCTCACAACGTCGGGCACTCCTTCTTCATCAAGGACGGCGCTCTGCAATTCGACTACAACGCCCTCGGCACCCACCACCGCGCCACGCACCGATCGCGCTCGAACCGGGACGCCACGACCTCACCGCCCGATTCGACCGCACCGGTCAGGGCGGCACGCTCACCCTCGCTGTCGACGGCGAGGATCGGACGGCCGTCGAGGTTCCGAAGATCGGTCGCATGTGGGCTCTACCGGGCTCGATATCGGCCGCGACGGCCTGTCGCCGGTGGTCGACGACTACCAGTCTCCGTTCCCCTTCACCGGCTCAATCGAGAAGATCTCTTTTCTCATCCGCAGCCGCGCCGACGCCGCCGCAGTCGCCGCCACCGCCCGAGCGGAGCTGGCCCAGGAGTAAACCGGCCGACAGCCTCTACTCCCGTTGGGCCATGAATAGATGGAACAGCAGGATGAGCTGCGTGAGCGCCAGCGGCTCACTGCGGCGACCGGGCTCGATGATCCCCAGTCCGTCCGGCATCGGCTCCGGGATGCCCAGCTCGGCCCAGATGGTCTCCTCCAGTTCGCTGGTGATCTCCCGGCTGGCGTAGGCGTGGATGTGCAAGGCGTCGACCGGCCTGCCGTCGTCATCCCGCAACAGCTTCAGATGGATCGCCTCCCGTGCGTGCTCGCCCAGCACCGAGGACAGATCCGGGTGGCGGATGGTCGGTCGCAACAGCAAGGTGGCACTGAGGTTGTCCTCGGGTGATTCGCCTCGCTCAGGAATGGGGGAGAAGCGCACGACGATGTCGGCGTTGGCTCGCTGGGGCCGGATGAACTCCTCCGCCTCGGGCTCCCGGCGGGCCAGGTCGGCCAGCACTTGGTCGGCGGTGTAGCCCCGCTTCGCCGTGTCGCGGCGCACCTTCCAGGCGCGGCGGATCGGTTCGGGCGGATCGAGATAGACGGTGGCGTCGGCACAGGCCCGAGCCAGCTTGGTGTGCAGCGGCAGCAGACCCTCGATCACGACGAACTGGCGGGGTTCGACCAGCTGAGGGCGGCCGAGGGTGCCGTCGGCGTGGTTGTAGACGGGCTTGAGCACCGGCTGCCCGACAGCCAGCAGTTGCAGGTGCTGCTCCATGATCTCGACGTAGTTGCAATCGGGATGCAGCGGGGTGAACGTCTGCGAGCGGCGCTCCTCCCGGTCGTAGCGATGGTAGTCGTCGACGCAGACGGCCGTGATGCGGTCGGCGCCGAGCGCTTGAACCAGGCCCTTGGTGAGGGTGGTCTTGCCCGATGCGCTGTCGCCCGCGATGGACAAGACCGTCGGGCGGGTGTGGTGGTCGCCATTGGTCCGCCACGAGCGCTGGATGGCCATCTGCTTGTCAGGCACGACGTCGTGCTTCCTGGCGCCAGAGGGCCCGGCGCGAGGCGGCCGCGGGGGACTGGCTGGTCATTCCGACACGGTACGGGTGGGCGGCCCGTGACCGCTTCCCCCTGACGGGGGCTCTCAAGGGGGAGAGGGGGCAGACGTACCGCGGTGGTGCCATGATGCGCTCGAGACTGACCTGAGGTGAAGCGTGGACCAGCCAAGCAAGGAGCCGGCCGCCGGGCCCTTGCGCGTTCTCCTGGTCGACGACCACGAGGTCGTCCTTGAGGGGCTGCGATCCATGCTGGCGTCGCAGCACAAGCGCGTGGCCGTCGTAGCCGCGACCACCGATGCAGAAGAGGCCGTGCGTCTTGTCGGCGAGCTGAGTCCGGACCTGATCCTGCTCGACGTCCGTCTCAGGGGCGCCAGCGGTCTCGATCTTTGTCTCGACCTGACCGGCCGATTCCCGAACACGAAAGTTGTGTTCTTCACTGTCTACGACGACGAGCAGTACCTGTTCCAGGCGTTGCGCGTGGGCGCATCGGGATACCTGCTCAAGCGGACTACGGCGGTCGAGCTGGCTGGCCACCTGGAGCAGGTGATGGCCGGCGTCCTCGTGGTCGACCCGGTGATTGCGGGGCGGACGGCCATGACGGCCGCCCGGTTGCAGGCCGGAGAATTCTGGCCGGGCGCGCACCTGGGCCTGACGCAGCGCGAGAGCGAGGTGCTCGGGCTCATGGTCCGGGGTATGTCCAATCGGGCCATCGCCCAGGAGCTCATCATCGGCGAGGAAACGGTGAAGAGCCACACCCGGTCGATGTACCGCAAACTGCAGGTGGACGAACGGGCCCAGGCCGTGGGCGTGGCGCTACGCGAAGGACTTTTCCATTGACCGGCGAGCCGCTGCTGCGCCAGATCATCGAGGTCACCGCCGCCGACCTCGGACTGCGGGAGGTGGCCTGCCGGGTGGCAGCGCTCGTCACCGAGGCCACTGCGTCGGACGTGTGCTTCGTTCACCTGGTGGACGAAGAGCGGGGCCGGGTCGTTCTGGCTGGTGCCACCGCACCGTTCGACGAACTGGTCGGCACCATCGAGCTGCCGCTGGGCGAAGGGGTGGCCGGCTGGGTGGCCGCGCACGCCGAGCCGGCGGTCGTGCCCGATAAGTGGGCGGACGCGCGTTACCGGTACATCCCGGCCCTGCGGGGCGAGGACTACGCCTCTCTCGTATCGCTGCCGATGCTGATACGGGGCCGGGTGGTCGGGGTCCTCAACGTCCACTCCAAACAGCCGCGCAGCTACGAAGGTGACCTGGTCCTGCTCAACGACGTCGCCAGCCTGATGGCCCGCACCGTCGAGAACGCCCGTCTCTACGACCGGCTGTTCGAGCGGGAGGAGACCCTCGCCGGGTTTGCCGCCCGCACGGTCGAGGCCCAGGAACTCGAGCGCCGCCGGTTGGCCGGCGAGATCCACGACGGGATCAGCCAGCGGCTCATCAGTCTCTGGTATCACCTGCTGGCCGCCGAGGACGGCGTTGAGGAACCGGGCCTGGTGCGACGGGAGCTGAGCATGGCCAAGGAGCTGACTACGGCCGCCCTCGAGGAAACCCGGACAACCATCGCCGGCCTCCGTCCGTCTGTGCTTGACGACCTCGGTCTCGGTCCGAGTTTGGAGAGCCTGGTCCGGACCATCTCAGGCCCGGCGGTCGAGTTCGACCTGGACGTGTGCCGGCTTTCCCCGCACGTGGAGGTGGCCCTGTACCGCATCGCGCAGGAGGCTCTCCAGAACGTGGTGAAGCACGCCAATGCCTCTGTCGTGAAGGTGCGGTTGACGAGTGAGGACGACGGCGTTCGGCTGGTGGTGGAGGACAACGGCAGAGGCTTCAACGAGGTGGCGGTCGACGGCGCCCGCGACCACTCGCGTTACGGGCTGGTTGGCATGCGTGAACGGGCCGAGCTCATCGGGGCTCGCCTTAAGGTGACGTCCAGACCAGGCGAGGGCACGCGAGTCGAGGCGATCGTGCCTGAGCCGGCTGCTCCGCCCCCTTGGGTCTGAGGAACCCTTTCCCCATATCTAGCCGAACTCGATGGAGGAGAAACCGCGCAGCTTCTCCAGCTGGTGATGGGCCTCGATCAGGCGAACCGTGCCGGACTTGGAACGCATGGCCAGCGACTGGGTGGTCGCCCCGTGGCGGGTGTAGTGGACGCCGTGAAGCAGTTCGCCGTCGGTGATCCCGGTGGCGGAGAAGAAGCAGTTGTCGCCCTGCACCAGATCGTCGAGGGTCAGCACGGCATCGAGGTCGTAGCCGGCATCGAGGGTGGCTTGGCGCTCGGCGTCATCCCGAGGGCAGAGCCGGCCCTGGAGCTCACCGCCCATGCACTTCAGGGCGGCCGCCGTGATCACGCCTTCCGGCGTGCCCCCGATGCCAAAGAGGATGTCGGCACCCGAGTCGGGCCAGGCGGTGGAAAGCGCGCCGGCCACGTCGCCGTCGGGGATGAGCCGGATCCGAGCGCCGGCGGCCCGCACCTCAGCAATGAGCTCAGTGTGGCGGGGCCGGTCCAGGATGACGGCCGTGAGGTCGCGCACGGACTCGCCTTTGACCTTGGCCAGGGCCTTCAGGTTCTCGGTGGCCGACCTGGTCAGGTCGATGGCGCCGGCGCCGTCGGGGCCGACGGCGATCTTGTCCATGTAGAAACACGGTCCCGGATTGAACATGGTGCCGCGTTCGCTCACCGCGATGACTGACAGGGCATTGCCCCGTCCGAGGGAGGCGAGTGTCGTGCCGTCGATGGGGTCGACGGCGATGTCGGTGCTGGGGGCGGTGCCGTTGCCGATCCGCTCGCCGTTGTAGAGCATGGGGGCGTTGTCCTTCTCGCCCTCACCGATGACGACGATGCCGTCCATCGCCACGCTGTTCAACACCACCCGCATGGCATCGACGGCGGCGCCGTCCGCACCGAGCTTGTCGCCGCGGCCCATCCAGCGTGCCGCCGCCAGCGCGGCCGCTTCGGTGACGCGCACGAGCTCGACCGCCAGGTTGCGATCCGGGGCCTCGCGGGTGGCGCGGGCGGGCAACCGTCAGACCCGCTGGGGTTCGCGTGCCGCGGCGTAGCCGCCCAGCGTGGCCGCGCTGTTGCACCGGGCCCGATGGGCCAGCGCCTGCTGGGCAGTTTCGACGTTGGCCGCCTCCCCGAGCCAGGCGGCGAGGGCGGGATCCTGCAGCGCCCGGCCGTAGGAGAAGGACAGCTGCCATGGATGCGGCCCGAGACGGTTCATGGCGTCGAGATGTTCGGTCGCCAGTTGCGGCCCCTGCCCTCCGGAGAGGAAGGCCACACCCGGCACGGCGGCGGGAACAGTGCGGCGCAGGCAGGCGAGGGTGGCGTGAGCCACTTCGGACACACTGGCCTGGCGGGGACTGCGATCTCCGGGGATCACCATGCTGGCCTTCAGGACCATGCCCTCGAGGTCAACGCGTTGCTCGACTAGGGCGTCGAACACGGCGCGCAGCGTCGCCTCGGTGACCTCCTGATCGCGCTCAAGCGAGTGTTCGCCGACCATGAGGACCTCGGGCTCGACTATCGGCACGATGCCGCCCTCCTGGCACAGCGCCGCGTACCGAGCCAGGGCGTGAGCGTTGGCGGCCAGGCAGCCGGCGGACGGGATGCCATCGCCGATGGTGATGACGGCCCGCCATTTGGCGAAGCGGGCCCCGAGGCTTCGGTACGAGGCCAGCCGCTCCCTGAGGTCGTCAAGTCCCTCGGTGACCTGCTCCCCGCTCGCACCGGCGAGGGGCTTGGCCCCGGTGTCGACCTTGATTCCGGTGAGGATCCCGCGCGCCGCCAAGCATTTGGGGAAAGGGTCGCCGTCGAGGGCCTCCTGATGGATGGTCTCGTCGTGCAGGATGACGCCGCTGATGTGGTCAGCCAATCCCGGCGTCGTGACCAGCAGATCCCGGTATGCCCGCCGCGACTCGCTGGTGCTTCCAAACCCGGCGGCTTCGAACCGCTTGGTGATGGTCGGCACGCTTTCGTCGACGGCCAGGATGCCCTTGCCGGCGGCCACTAGCGCCCGGGCAGTAGCAGTCAGATCGGGTGTGGTCGCCACGACTCCCACGGTAAGGACCGGATCGCCGTGCAGCATCCCCCTGGCGGGTGGAGAGGGAGGGGAAGGGCTAGCGGACACCGGCCGGTTTGACCGCCTCCCACGCATCGCCGCGCTCGATGAGGTGGGCCATGAACAGTGCGGCGGTGGCCGGCACCTCCTGGGCGGCGCGGGCGACCATGTGCCAGGCCCGGGCCCGAGGCAACCCCGGGCTGCGCCACTCTTCGAGCAGACCCTCGTCCAGCTCGCGCGCCACGGCGTCGCGGGACATGAGGCTGATGCCCAGGCCGGCCTGGACGCATTCGCGGATGGCACCGTTGGAACCAACGGTGAGCGTCGGGGGCGAGACGCCCAGCTCTTCCATCAGCTCCTCGGCCGTGGTGCGGGTCCCGGAGCCGGGCTCGCGCATCAGCCATACCGCCGTGGCCAGGTCGTCGAGGAGTACGGCGCGGGGCGTCCGCCGGGCGGCCCTCCCCCGCGGGACAGGTGCCACCAGGACAAGCAGGTTGGGGCGCGTGGCCAGGGTCGCGTAGCCCCCGCCGCCGGGTGGCCGACCGCCGACGGCTAGGTCGACTTCGTGGTGGTCGAGCAGATCCCGGACGCGGGTGCGGTTCCCGACCTCGAGGCCGATCTCGGCGTGGGGGTACCGAGCGCGGAACGAGGCCAAGAGTTCCGGCAGCACGTGCTCGCCGGCCGTCGTCACCGCCGCCAGGCGCAGCTTGCCCTGTTCGGGGTGCAACTCGCCCACGGCCGCGGCGGCCCCTTCGTCCAGCAGGCCCAAAACCTGGCGGGCATACCGGGCGAAGACGATGCCGGCGGGAGTGATCCGTAGCCCCCGTCCTTCCCGGGCGACGAGTACGGCGCCCACCTCGGCCTGGAGTGCGGTCACGGCGGCCGATACGGCCGGCTGGCTGACACTGAGCCGTTCGGCCGCTTCGTGGACCGAGCCGGCGGCGGCCACGGCCACAAAGGTACGGAGCTGCGTGAGCGTCATCATTAAGCGGAAGGTTATCGGTTTACTCAGTATTCTTCATAGACACCTGAGTGGTACGGGCGCACCATGGGGCCATGGCCGAGCCGAACGGCAGTACGAAAGGGCGCTGGGGCGCGGGTGTCATCCCCTACGCCGAAATGGGCTACTACGAACCCGACTACCAGCCCAAGGACACCGACATCCTGTGCGCCTTCCGGGTCACTCCGCAGCCGGGCGTCGATCCCAAGGAGGCCGGAGCGGCAGTGGCGGGGGAGTCCTCGACCGCGACGTGGACCGTCGTCTGGACCGACCGACTGACTGCCTACGAGCACTATCAGGCCAAGTGCTACCGGGTCGACCCTGTCCCGGGGACCGACCAGTACATCTGCTACATCGCCTACGACATCGACCTGTTCGAGGAAGGATCGATTGCCAACCTGACCTCGTCGATCATCGGCAACGTGTTTGGCTTCAAAGCCATGAAGGCGTTGCGGCTCGAGGACATGCGGATCCCGGCCCACTACGTGAAGACGTTCCAGGGGCCGGCGCATGGGATCGTCATGGAGCGGGAGTACCTCAACAAGTACGGCCGTCCGCTGCTGGGCGCGACGGTCAAGCCGAAGCTGGGTCTGTCGGCCCGCAACTACGGCCGGGTCGTTTACGAGGCGTTACGCGGCGGGCTCGACTTCACCAAGGACGATGAGAACATCAACAGCCAGCCGTTCATGCGCTGGCGTGACCGCTTCCTCTACGCGATGGAGGGCGTCAACCGCGCTGTCGAGCAAACGGGCGAGGTCAAGGGCCACTACTGCAACGTCACGGCCGGGTCGATGGAGGACATGTACGAACGCGCCGACTTCGCGCAATCGATCGGCAGCATCATCGTCATGGTCGACTTAACGATCGGCTATACGGCCATCACGTCGATGGCCAAGTGGGCTCGACGCAACGGCGTGATCCTTCATCTGCACCGAGCTGGCCACGGCACGTACACCCGCCAGAAGAACCACGGCGTGAGCTTCCGGGTGATCGCCAAGTGGGCTCGGCTGATGGGCGTGGACCACGTCCACGCCGGCACCGTCGTCGGCAAGCTGGAGGGCGACCCCAACATGGTCCGCGGCTACTACGACACCCTGCGGCAGGACTTCACGCCGGAGAACTTGGCCAACGGCATCTACTTCGACCAGGCGTGGGCCTCCATGCCCGGCGTCATGCCGGTCGCGTCCGGCGGAATTCATGCCGGCCAGATGCACCAACTCCTCCACTACCTGGGTGAAGACGTGATCCTGCAATTCGGCGGCGGCACCATCGGCCACCCCAGCGGGATCGCGGCCGGCGCCAGCGCCAACCGGGTGGCGACCGAGGCGATGATCAAGGCCCGCAACGAAGGGCGCGACCTCATGGCCGAGGGTCCCGACATTCTGGCCGCCGCCGCCAAGTACAGCCCCGAGCTGGCCGTCGCCATCGACACCTGGGGCGACATCACCTTCGACTACGCGTCCACCGACACACCCGACGTGGTCGCCACCCCCAACGCCTAGAGGAGCCGACGACGTGCGTATTACCCAGGGAACCTTCTCCTACCTCCCGGACCTCGACGACACCGAGATCCGGGCCCAGGTCCAGTACGCCATCGACCACGGCTGGGCCCTGGCGGTGGAGTTCACTGACGACCCCCATCCCCGCAACGTCTACTGGGAGATGTGGGGGCTTCCCATGTTCGAGATCGCGGACGCGGCGGCCGTGCTGCATGAGGTCAACCGCTGCCGGGAGGCGTTTCCCAACCAGTACATCAAGGTGACGGCCTACGACTCGTCCCTCGGCCGCCAGACCACCGCCCTGTCATTCCTGGTCCAGCGGCCACCGTTCGAACCCGGCTTCCGCCTGGAGCGCCAAGAGGTCGACGACCGGCGCATCCGGTACACGCTGCGCCCCTACGCCGATGAGCGCCCGCACGGCGAGCGCTACAGCGGCGCTCTCGGGGGATGACCGCGCCCGGGCGGGGCTTCGCCATGCCGAGTCCTGGGTCTCCCTCGGGCCCGCCCGCGACGGTCCCACCCGCCGAACCTGAGTCGCCGCCCGCCGACCGCCTGGCCGACGACGCGCTTGTCGACATCCAGGACGCGCTCACGACATCGAACAGTGCGGAGATTCTCGACCGCCTCGACCGGGAGTTGGTCGGACTCGTCCCCGTCAAGACCCGCATCCGCGAGATCGCCTCCCTGCTCCTCGTCGACCGGCTGCGGGCCCGCTTCGGGCTGGAGTCCAGCCGGCCTTCGCTGCACATGTGCTTCACCGGCAGCCCGGGGACCGGCAAGACGACCGTCGCCCTGCGCATGGCCGAACTTCTCCACCGCCTCGGCTACGTCGCCAAGGGCCACCTGGTCACGGTCACCCGTGACGACCTGGTTGGCCAGTACATCGGCCATACCGCCCCCAAGACCAGAGAGGTCCTCAAGCGGGCCATGGGTGGCGTGCTGTTCATCGACGAGGCCTACTACCTGTACCGGTTGGACAACGAGCGGGACTACGGGCAGGAGTCCATCGAGATCCTGCTCCAGGTCATGGAGAATCACCGCGAGGACCTGGTCGTGATCCTCGCCGGCTACCGGGACCGTATGGACCAGTTCTTCCAGAGCAACCCGGGCATGGGCTCCCGTATCGCCCACCACATCGACTTTCCCGACTACACGGTCGAAGAGCTCGTGAGCATCGCCCATCTGATGCTCGATGAGCAGCACTACGAACTGACGCCGGACGCAGATGTGGCCTTTCGTTCGTACCTCGAGCGCCGGATGACCCAGCCGAGGTTCGCCAATGCCCGTAGCGTCCGCAATGCCCTCGAGCGGGCGCGACTGCGTCAGGCCAATCGTCTGGTTTCCGAGCCGGGCCGTCCCCGAGGCCGGGCGGATCTGATGCGCATCGAGGCCGAGGACATCTTGATGAGCAGGGTTTTCGCTGACGACGTTGAGGTCGGGGCGGAGTCGAGCGGGCCACATGTGGGTACGATCGCTTCGTCCCCATGAAAGGCTGGTTTGTCGTGCTCACCCGTGTCTCTTGACGAGCGATCAGGAGCAACTTCGCCATCGCTTGGTGTTCTTGGAAGCTTTTGCAGACGCCTCCGACGAGGCCATGTTCAGCCACGACCACGAGGCACGGGTGACGAGCTGGAACCGCAGTGCCCAGCGGATTTTCGGCTATCTCCCCGGAGAGATCGTGGGCCAGCCCTCTCTCATTCTGTTCCCGGAGCACCTGCAATGCGATGCGCAGCGGCTCTTCGCCACCGTCGCCGACGGGGACCATGTCGACCACTTTGAGACGGAGGCGATACGAAAGGGCGGCCTGCCCATCGTCATATCCATGTCGCTCCGCCCGGTCGTCCACGGCGTCGGACGCCTTCCCTCCACTGCGGTGGTCGCACGCGACATCACTGAACAGCGTCTGGCTCAGGCCACACTGGCGGAGATGGACAACCGGGTACGCGACCGCGAGGCGCTGGCGCATGTCGGCAGCTGGTTGTGGGACGTACGCACCGGTGCCGTGCAATGGTCCGATGAGCTGCATCGCATCCATGGTGTAGATCCGCTCGAGTTCGAAGGAACACTCGAAGCGCACGTTCGCCAGGTCCATCCGGAGGACGAGAAGCGAGTGCTGGCCGGCATGGAGGAGGCCGTGGCATCGGGCCGTCCCTTCGAGGAGGAGTACCGGATCGTCCGGGCCGGCGGCGAACTGCGCTGGGTTCTTTCCCGGGCGGAGCCCAGCATCGGCTCAGCCGGGGTAGTCGTCGGTCTGCGGGGGATCGGTCAGGATGTGACCGACCGTCGAGGCGGTGCGCCAGGCGGTTAGCCGGGCGAGGCGTCGCGCCCGACGAGGTGCTTGACCCGCTCGACCAGATCCTGGGTAATTGCCGATTCCAACCCGCCGGCATCGAGCATGTTGGCGAGTTCGCGAAGGGTGCCGCTGACATGGGAACGAACGGCGGACGTGAGTTCGTTGAACTCCTCCGATTCCCGGACGGCCTTGAGCGACTGAACGAGGGTGTCGAAGTCTCTGCTCCCGGCGCGTGCGCCGATTACATAGCCCATCCCGAAGGCCAAGATCAGCCCCATCTCACTCCTCGCGCTCGGCCTCAATGTGCAGATGCACCCGCACATCGGGGAAGATCCGCAGCATCAACACCGTCGGAAAGGCGATGTCGAAGTCCCGCATATCAAAGACCTGCTCGCCGCAGACGACGAGCTTGCGATCCGACATCGCCGTGACGGTCACCGTGCCCTGCACCGGTCGCGCCACTCCGTGGAACGTGACGTCGCCGGCCAACAGGTAGCGATTGCCCTCGCCGATCGGGGTGCAGTCGCGCAGGTCAATAGATACGACCGGGAACCGGCGGGCTTCGATCCGGCGGAGCAACTCGGCGTCGTACAGGCTGTTGCCCGACTTGAGGCCGGCGACCTCGGTTTCGAGGTGAGCGGCCGGCTTGGTGTCGGCGCAGAGCGAACCCCCTCGGACCTCCGCTTCGACGAAGCCGGTCACGCCGATGGTTCCGAAGCTGATCGGCCCGACCGTTGACCGAGCCTCGATCAGCACGACCGAGCGATCCGGCACGACAGTGAACCGACCGGCGCACGCTTCGGCGGTCGGGTCGATCGGCTCACTGCCCGATTCGCCCTCCGTGTTCAGCGCGATGCGGCCGGCCGGCCAGAACTCGGCGTCGTCCACCGTTCTTCGCGGGTACAAGGGCGAGGTCGAGGACACCGCCGACCACGTCTGGCCGAGGACCGCCGACCACGTGCCCTCGACCTCGGCCAGAGCGGCCTCAGTCGTGTTCGTGGCCTGGTAGCGGCGCAGGACGTAGTCGAGGCGGTCTCGCTCCTGCTTGATCACGCCCATCCAGATCCGCAACACCCGCTCGCCGTGGGCAGTGAGGCCGTAGACCCGTCGCGTCTGGCGAGCGGCCGGGGTCTCTGGCCATGACTCGACGAGGCCGTCCGTCTCCATCTGGGCGAGGGCCCGGTAGACACCCGGCCGATCGATATGCCCGAAATGAAAGTCCTGCAGGTCCTTCACCAGGTTGTACCCATAGCTCGGCCGCTCGGACAGCAGCAGGATGATCGCCGGAAAGAGGAAATGGCGGGGCGGCGCCACCGTGAACCGGCCAAGCGCGGCGTCGTTGGCCTCGTTCCTGCTCTCGGAACTCAGCATGACGATTCCCCCTGCTGCTTCGGTCCCATACAGCGAAGAAACGTTGGTCTAGCGCGTGCATCGCCCGGCCGCAACGCGATCGGCCGCGGGTCGGCGTACCATCAGACCCCTCTCCCCGTCACCAGTCATGAGAAAGGGATCCGACTTGACCGACGTCGCGGTGGATCTTCCTCTCGGCGCGCTGGCCGAGGATCTGGCGTCCGCCGCCCTGGCCATGGCCCGCCGGTTCTCTGACGGGGCCACCCTGTGGTGTATCGCCCCGGACTGGCCGGAGCACGCCCACCATGTCGCCGTCGAGTTTGTCCACCCCGTGATTATGGGCAAACGGGCTTTGCCGGCGGTCACGGTCCCCGACGTGGATCCGGTGCCGCCTCTTCGTGCCCTGGTGCGCTCCGGCGATCTGCTGCTCGGTGTCGGGCGGGCCGACCACGCCGCCATGCGGGAGTCGATGCGCCGAGCCGGGGTGTGGGGCCTGGAAACGGTGTGGATTGGGGCCGGACATCGCCCCGCCCCGGGCGCCGCGGACCATGTCCTGTGGCTAGAAGACGAGGCGGCCGACGAACTTGCGACGTACACCGGCCGCTTCGTGCTGCTCTACCACCTGCTGTGGGAGCTGACCCATGTGTGCTTTGAGCACCCCGGCCTGCTCAAGACGGTCGAAGCAACGTGCACTGACGAGGTGTGCATCACCTGCTCAGACGCGGCCGAGCTGGGCGAGGTCGTCACCGTCGCCTCGGACGGCGACGTCACGGTCCGGACGCCAGAAGGTCTCTCCCTCGTCGACACCACCCTCATCGACGCCGTCCAGACCGGCGACCTCCTCCTCATCCACGCCGGCACGGCCGTCGAACGCGTCTCGGCTGGCCAAACATGAGCCCGGAGGGCACGGATTTCCTCTACCCCTTCATCGAGGGCGACGAGCGGGACACGGAAGGCCTGCTTGCCGATCTGGCCAGATCCGCCAACGGCAAAGCGGTGGAGAGCCGCCGGCTCCGCGACGCCACGCTGGCTGCCTGCCGGGACCAGATCGACAACCTGGCCGCCGACCTGGCGGAACGGCTGGGGGCCGGCGGCTGCCTGTTCACCTTCGGCAACGGAGGCAGCTCGACCGACGCGGCCACGGTGGCATCGCTCTTCGCCCGCCCACCCTACGGCCGGCCACTCTCGGCCCGGTCGCTGGTCGCCGACCAAGCGGTGCTCACCGCTCTTGGCAACGATGTTGGCTTTGAGTTGGTCTTCTCGCGCCAGCTGATCGCCCACGGTCGAGCGGGCGACATCGCGCTCGGGATCTCGACCAGCGGCAACTCGCTGAACCTGCTCCAGGGCTTCGAGGAGGCCAAGCGTCGAGGGCTCCTGACGGCGGGTTTGGCCGGCTATGACGGCGGGCAGATGGCGGCAAGTGCCGCGGTGGACCATTGTCTCGTCGTCCGCGCCGAGAGCGTCCACCGGATCCAGGAGGTCCAGGCCGCGTTGGCCTTCGACCTCTGGGTCACCGTCCAACACCGCCTCGACCCGGCCACCATCGTGACCGCGGCCAAGCCATGACCGACGGCGCCACTCCCAGCAGCCGGGAAGCGACCGTGCTGGATCGAATCGAGTCCTGGCGCCGCCGCCGGCCCCGCCTCACCGACGATGTCGTCACCCTGGCCCACGGGGCCGGCGGCAAGGCGTCGGCCGCGCTCGTCGACTCGGTCTTCCTCGACGCCTTTTCTAGTGGCGAGCTCGCGCCCCTCACGGATTCCGCCGTGATCACCCTTCCTTCGGGGGAACGACTGGCGTTCACCACGGACTCGTTCGTGGTGAAGCCGTGGCGGTTCCCGGGTGGCTCCATCGGTCACCTCGCCGTCCACGGGACGGTGAACGACCTGGCCGTTATGGGCGCTCAGCCGAGGTGGTTGTCGGTGGCGTTCGTACTGGAAGAGGGATTTCCGGTCGCTGACCTCAGGGAGATCGCTGCGGATATGGCCGAGGCCGCAGCCACCGCGGGAGTCACCATCGTCACCGGCGACACCAAGGTCGTCGACCGTGGCGCCGCCGACGGCGTGTACATCACCAGCGCCGGTGTCGGCGTCGTCCCCGCCGGACGGGAACTCGGCGCTGAACGGGTGCGCGCCGGCGACGTCGTGCTCATCTCGGGCTCTCTCGCCGACCACGGCATGGCGGTCATGCTGGCGCGCGGCGACCTGGCCCTCGAGGCCGACATCAGGTCCGACACCGCGCCCGTCAACGGCCTGGTCGAAGCGCTCTTGACGGCGGCCCCGTCGACGCGCTGGATGCGCGACCCCACGCGGGGCGGGCTCGGCACGGTCTGCAACGAGCTGGCCCGAGACACCGATCTGGCGGTCATCCTCGACGAGCGTCTCCTGCCCGTCGACCCGGCCGTCGCCGGCGCCTGCGACCTGCTCGGCATCGATCCGTTGTACGTCGCCAACGAAGGAAAGGTCCTCGTCGTCGTCGCGCCGGACGAGGCCGACGCCGCTCTAGCCGCCCTCCACGCCCTACCTCTCGGAGCCGGAGCGGTTCGAATCGGCGAGATACGACAGGATCCGGAGGGGATCGTCGTCCTGCTCACCTCGTTCGGCGGTACCCGCATCGTCGACATGCTCGTCGGCGACCCACTGCCCCGGATCTGCTGAAGTGGCGGCCGAGCGCCGCCGGCTGCGGGTCACCGGAACGGTCCAGGGCGTGGGCTTCCGACCCTTCGTCTATCGCCAAGCGGTGGCCCTCGGTTTGAGTGGCTTCGTACTCAATGACAGCGCCGGGGTACTTATCGAGGTCGAGGGGCCGATCGATGGGCTCGACGAACTCGCTCGCCGCGTCGCCGACGACCCACCGCCGCTCGCCCGGGTCGCGTCTGTTGACTATGCGCCCGTTGCCGTCACCGGCACGGACGACGGCTTCCATATTGTCGCCAGCACCGACCTCGGCGCACCCGACGCGGCGGTCAGCGTTGACACCGCGACATGCGCCGAGTGCCTCGCCGAGGTCGACGACCCGGGCGACCGTCGCTATCGCTATCCGTTCACCAACTGCACCAACTGCGGGCCCCGGTACACCATCGTGATCCGCGTCCCTTATGACCGGCCAGCCACCACGATGGCCGGCTTCGTCATGTGCACAGCGTGCCAGGCCGAGTACGACGATCCCTCGGATCGGCGCTTCCACGCCCAACCCAACGCCTGTCCGGTATGCGGCCCGCAGCTGTGGTTGCGCCGTTCCGACGGATCAACCGTCGCCCGGGCCGACTCCGCTCTAACCGGAGCGATAGACCAACTCAACCGCGGGCGCATCCTCGCCGTGAAGGGTCTCGGCGGCTATCACCTGGCCGCCGACGCCACCAATGAAGACGCCGTCGGCGAACTACGCCGCCGCAAACACCGAGACGACAAGCCGTTCGCCGTCATGGTCGCCGACCTGGCCGCGGCCCAGGACCTATGTCAGCTAACGGATGAGGCGGAAGCCGCTCTGACCTCCCTTCGGCGCCCTATCGTGCTGGCGGCGCGGCGGCCCGATCCAGCGGTACCCATCGCGGCCGGGGTCGCCCCCAATCTGCCCGACCTCGGCCTGATGCTGCCGTACACGCCCCTCCACCACCTGCTGATGGAGGGTGTGACCGGACCGTTGGTGATGACGAGCGGAAACCTGTCCGACGAACCCATCGCCCACCTCGACGACGACGCCATGACGCGGCTCGGTCTGCTCGTAGACGGCGTGCTGACCCATGACCGGCCTATCCACATACGGTGTGACGACTCCGTCGAGCGCTCTACTCCGCGGCGGATTCAAGTAGTGCGCCGCTCGCGGGGATACGCGCCCGAGCCGATGACGCTACCGGCCGGTGTGGAGTCACACCGTCACGTCCTCGCCGTCGGCGCCGAGCTGAAGAACACCATCACGGTCTCCAAGGAGCGCCTCCTGGTCAGCAGCCACCACATCGGCGACCTCGAACATCTGGCGACCTACCAGTCGTTTCTCCAGGCCGTCGAACATCTTTGCCATCTCTACGGGGTCTCACCCGAGATCGTCGCTCACGACCTCCATCCCGAGTACCTATCCACCAAGTTCGCCCTCGACCTCGGTCTGCCGACGTTCAGTGTGCAGCACCATCACGCCCATATCGCGTCCTGTCTGCTCGAACATGGCCACACCACTCCTGTGATCGGTGTGGCCTTCGACGGCCTCGGGATGGGAACCGACGGCGTCCTCTGGGGCGGCGAGTTCCTGCTCGCTGACCTCGCAGGCTTCGAGCGCGTGGGTCATCTGTTTCCGGTGACCATGCCGGGCGGATCAGCGGCTATCAGAGAGCCGTGGCGCATGGCGATGTCCTGGATACACGCTTCGGCCGGAAGCAACCGGGCTCGTCGCTTCGGCGCGCAAGTGGATCCCCGATTCACGGCCGTGCTCGACCTGGTTGAGCGCCAGTCCGCTCCGCAGACCACAAGTGTCGGGCGGCTGTTTGACGCCGTGGCCGCCATCATCGGCGTGCGGCACAAGGTCACCTACGAGGGCCAGGCGGCCATCGAGCTCGAAGCGCTGGCGCGCACGGTCCCGGCCGGCTCTGGGCCCGAGTATCCGCTCGCCATCGACGGGGCGACCCTCGACCCCCGGCCGCTGGTGGCCGCCATCCTGGCCGATGTGGACCGCGGCCGGTCTCCGGCCGAGATGGCCGCCGGGTTCCACGACAGCCTGGGCCGAACCGCCGCCACCCTCGCCTGCGATCTGGCCCGCGCCCACCGGGTGGAGACGGTGGCGTTGTCCGGCGGCGTGTTCCAGAACGCCCGGCTGACCGACGTCGTGACCGCGGAGCTGGCCCGCCAAGGCCTGCCCGTGCTCGTCCATCAATTGGTGCCCCCGAACGACGGCGGCATCAGCATCGGGCAGGCCGCCATCGTCGCGAGCGAGAGCTGAGGATTTACGGCCGGGCGTGGCCAGGCGCCGCCGACACTTCCCGAGGGTTTCCCGCCGAGTTGGCCGAAACCGTTACGTGGTATGCCCGCTCCTTCTGGCGGCGAGTCACCCCGCGCCCTTGCCCGGAGTGGCCCACTGCCCAGCCTTGTGCCCGGATAGCTCCGAGTGTCACCGATCGGGCCCGGTCCGTTAGCCAGGGAGGCCGCCAGGACGCCGCCTCGGCGGTAGAGCGTGCCGACCAAGCCGGGATTCAGCTGCGAGGCACGCTCCTGCTCGCCCCGACAGCCCGGCAAGCGACGAGATGTGAAGCCGGAGTGTGCGCCACGACGGACCATGCCCACTCGATCCAGGCTGATTCGACCTCGTTCATAACGGCCGAACTTAACTTTGGTCGGGGGACGGAACGGGAACCGCGCGAAATGTTTCCTTTGTGTTCAGAGACAGTTTGCGGTTAAAGGAGTTCGACCAAGAAATGGCCCGGGCCGCCAAGCCGAAAGCTACGGGCGGAGGGCACCCGACGAGTGTGATGGCGCGACATTAGGAACTGGTGACTCGGAGGCCGGAGTAGGAACATTGGGGATGCCTGGCGTGCGCTGCCGAGCGCGCTGAAGAGGCCGCCGGGCCGTGCTAGCCGCCTGGTTGATCTCCGCGCCCGAAACGGGGAGGCGCCGCGCCCCGGCCTAAACCCCAGCTCGACCCGCCGAGGCGGCCCTCTTCCAAGGCATCGTCGGGCCGCTTCCTGAAGCCGGTGTCCAGTAGCGGGATCGGATCCTCGCCCCGGTTCATGGCGACGCACGGGGCCCGGAACGGACAACTGACGCAGATGTCCGGCGCCGGGGCCGGATACACCCGCAGCCCGGCGTCCAGCATCTCGATGGCCTCGATGCCGACCCGAAGTCCGGCCGAGGTCAGCTCGGCTCGGTCGAGGGCGACCGGGATGCGTTTGAATGATCCGTCGGGAGCGAACAGGTTGTGCACGACGCCGGTTACCGGCGTGGGACTGAGGGTGTACAGCTCCCACGCCCAGCACCACAGCACGGACCGGTCGTCGAGCCGGAGCAGGTCCTCGTCGGGCCAGTCTCCATCGACGACCCGATGCTGCACCATCCAGAGCTGCTCCTCCTCGTCCACCGCCAAAAGGTCGATGCGATCCACGTAATAGACCCGCTCACCCTGTTCGGTGCCCAGGTCCCGGCCCTCGGCGAACGGGTCGGGGATCGCCACCTCGACGTCGGAGGACACCTGCAGAGGCGTGAACCGGTCGACGGTCGGTGCCCATGAGAAATAATTCTCGAGCACGCTGGCATCGGTCCCGCCCGCCTTGGCCCAGGCCTGGAGCACGAGCGGCCGGACGATGCTGCGGTCCCAGTCCCACATGCCGGGGAAGTAGTAGACGGCCAGCGCGTCCTGGATGGCCCGCTGAAGCACGATTTCCGCTGCGACCCCGGGGACGCGAGGCGGCACCGGCTCGTAGTTCTGTCGTCCGGCGGCACGGAAGTCCCACGCACGGCGGCAGCGTGAAAACCACCAGCGGTCGGACGCCCGGATGCGGTAGGCCGACACTCTTGCAGAGGGTACGCCGCGACACCCTTTCCCAAAAGGTGTGAACGGTGGGTGAAAAAAACACCCATTGTGCGGCCGCCCACCCGGGATCAGTATCGGCTCGGGTCCAACGTCTGGGCCAATCGCGAACGCGGGGAGGTGCGCAGTGTCGGCAACGCTCGATGCCCCACCGGAAACCCTCATCCATGTGTTGTGGATCAACGCCGGGCTGAGTTGTGACGGTGACTCGGTGGCGCTCACGGCCGCCACCCAGCCGAGTATCGAGGAGATCGCCCTCGGCGCCCTCCCCGGGCTGCCCAAGATCGCCATCCACTGGCCGCTGATCGACTTCGAGTGCGGGCCGGTCGGGGGTGCCGACGACTTCATCGAGTGGTTCTTCAAGGCCGACCGGGGCGAGCTGGAGCCGTTCGTGCTGGTCGTCGAGGGGTCGATTCCGAACGAGGCCATCAAGAAAGAGGGCTACTGGTGCGGCTTCGGGAACAACCCGGAGACCGATCAGCCCATGACGACCAGCGAGTGGCTGGACCGGCTGGCCCCCAAGGCGCTGGCCGTGCTGGCCGTGGGGACCTGCGCCACCTACGGCGGGATCCATGCCATGGCCGGGAACCCGACCGGCGCCATGGGCGTCCCGGACTATCTCGGTTGGAGTTGGAAGTCCAAGGCCGGGATCCCGATTGTGTGCGTGCCCGGCTGCCCGATCCAGCCCGACAACCTGTCCGAGACCATCCTGTACCTGCTCTATCAGGCGACGGGCCAGGCCCCGATGATTCCCCTGGACGAAGCGCTCCGCCCGCAATGGCTGTTCGGTGCCACCGTGCACGAGGGCTGCGACCGGGCCGGCTACTACGAGCAAGGTGACTTCGCCACCGAGTACGGCTCCCCGAAATGCATCGTCAAGCTCGGCTGCTGGGGGCCGGTCGTCAAGTGCAACGTGCCGAAGCGGGGCTGGATCAACGGCGTCGGGGGATGCCCGAACGTCGGCGGCATCTGCATCGGTTGCACCATGCCGGGGTTCCCCGACAAGTTCATGCCGTTCATGGACGAGCCGCCCGGCGCGCGCGTCAGCACCATGGCGAGCGGCATCTACGGCGGGCTGGTGCGGGGCCTACGCAAGATCACTGAACACACGGTGGATGAGGAACCCAAGTGGCGTTCACCCGGCAAGAAGCTGCTGACCGGTTACAAGGGCGAGTGGAGGTAGCGAGATGGCGACGAAGACACACACCAAGGATGCCAACGGCCTCGTCGAGATGGCCTGGGATCCGATTACCCGGATCGTCGGAAGCCTCGGCATTTACACCAAGATTGACTTCGCCCAGAAGAAGGTCGCCGAGTGCCATAGCACCTCGTCAATCTTCCGCGGCTACAGCATCTTCATGAAGGGCAAGGATCCTCGCGACGCGCACTTCATCACCAGTCGTATCTGCGGGATCTGCGGCGACAACCACGCCACCTGCTCGTGCTACGCCCAGAACATGGCCTATGGCGTCAAGCCCCCTCACCTGGGCGAGTGGATCATCAACCTGGGTGAGGCGGCCGAGTACATGTTCGACCACAACATCTTCCAGGAGAACCTGGTCGGCGTGGACTTCTGCGAGAAGATGGTCGCCGAGACGAACCCCGGCGTCCTCGAGCAGGCGAATCGCACGGACGCGCCGCAGGCCGCCGCGCACGGCTACAAGACCATCGGCGACATCATGCGGTCGCTCAACCCCTTCTCCGGCGAGTTCTACCGGGAGGCGTTGCAGGTCAGCCGTTCGACCCGTGAGATGTTCTGCTTGATGGAAGGGCGTCACGTCCATCCGTCAACGCTCTATCCGGGAGGCGTAGGGACCACCGCCACGATCCAGCTCTTCACCGACTATCTGAGCCGGTTGATGCGCTACGTGGAATTCATGAAGCGAGTCGTGCCGATGCACGACGATCTGTTCGACTTCTTCTATCAGGCCCTGCCTGGCTACGAGCAGGTCGGCAACCGCAGAATCCTCCTCGGGTGCTGGGGCAGCTTCCAGGATCCGGAGGTCTGCAACTTCAACTACCGGGACATGTCGGACTGGGGACGGCACATGTACGTGACCCCCGGCGTGGTCGTGGACGGCAAGCTGGTCACCAATGATCTGGTGGACATCAACCTCGGCATCCGCATCCTGCTCGGCAGTTCCTATTACCAGGGCTGGGAAGATCAGGAGATGTTCGTCACCCGCGATCCACTCGGCAACCCGGTCGACCGGAACCACCCGTGGAACCAGCACACCATCCCCATGCCCCAGAAGCGCGACTTCGGCGAAAAGTACAGCTGGGTCATGTCACCCCGCTGGTTCGATGGCACCGACCACCTGCCCCTCGACACAGGCGGCGGCCCCCTCGCCCGGCTCTGGTCGACGGCGCTGTCCGGCTTGGTCGACATCGGCTATGTGAAGGCAACCGGGACCAGCGTGCAGATCAACCTTCCCAAGACGGCGCTCAAGCCCGAGGTGTCCTTTGAGTGGAAGATCCCCCAGTGGTCCAACACCATCGAGCGCAACCGGGCCCGCACCTACTTCCAGGCCTACGCCGCCGCCTGTGCGCTGTACTTCGCCGAGAAGGCGTTGGCGGAGGTGCGGGCCGGCCACACCAAGACATGGGAGCGCTTCGAGGTGCCCGAGGAAGGCATCGGCTGCGGGTTCACCGAGGCGGTGCGCGGTGTTCTCAGCCACCACATGGTCATCAGGGACGGCAAGATCGCCAACTACCACCCCTATCCGCCGACACCGTGGAACGCCAACCCCCGCGACGTCTACGGCACCCCCGGCCCGTACGAGGACGCCGTCGTCAATACGCCGATCTTCGAGGAGAACGACCTCGAGCACTTCAAGGGCATCGACATCATGCGGACGGTCCGCTCCTTCGATCCCTGCCTGCCGTGCGGCGTCCACATGTACCTGGGCAAGGGGAAGACGCTGAAGAAGCTGCATTCCCCGACCATGGTCAACAACCCCTTTGACGAGTGAGGTGACAGCCTCGAACCTCCGGACCACAGGCGAGCGCATCGAGCAATTGCTCGACGACCTGCGTTCGCACGCGCCCCCGGAGGCCTGGGCGAAGATCGAAGAGGCGATGCGGCTGATCACCGAGCTTTATGGTGCCGCCCTCGCCCGGGTCGTCGACGTCGGCGGGCCGGACGTGGTGGCCCGCCTGGTCGATGATGACTTGGTGGCCAGCCTGCTCATCGTGCACGACCTTCACCCCCACGATGTGACGACGCGCGTCGAGAACGCGCTCGCCAGTGTTCGCCCCTACCTCGGGTCCCACGGTGGGAATGTTTCGCTCGAGGACGTGGACATTGCGACCGGCGTGGTGCGTCTGCGCATGCTCGGAAGCTGCGACGGCTGCCCGTCCTCGGCGGTGACATTGAAGCTGGCGGTGGAGCGCGCCATCTTCGAAGCCGCCCCCGAGATGACCGCCATCGAGGTGTTGGATGAGGAGGGGAAAGGGGTAGGCGTGCCCCAGCCGGCGGTGAGCACACCGATCGCGCTGGGCAAGAAGCCGGTCGCGGCTGCCAACGGGTGGGCCCAGCTCGATGCCCTGCCTGCCCTCGACGGCGGCGCCGTTGCCTCGATCGAACTGTCGGGCCGATCGCTGGTGGTATGCCGGGCCAAGGGCACGCTCTACGCCTACGACGACGCCTGCCCATCGTGCGGCTCCTCGCTGTCGGGCTCGGTCCTCGACGGCGAGGTGCTGCGGTGTTCCTTGTGCTTGGCGGCCTTCGACGTCCGGCTGGCCGGACGAAGCCTGGATGGCCGGGCGCTGCATTTGGAGCCATTCCCGCTACTCGAGGGCGCCAACGGCCGGGTCCAGATCGCGGTGAGCGCGTGAGCGAGACGCAGTTCTCCGTGCTGCAGCGGATCATGCGCCCGCCTGAGGCGCGGCCGCGCCCGGGGGAGTGCTGCGACATGTGCGCAGAGCCGGTTTCCGACGAGCACAGTCACGTGGTGAACCTCGAGGGCCGTAGCATCATGTGCACCTGCCGGCCCTGCTACCTGCTGTTCACGCAAGCGGGCGCGGCCGGTGGCCGCTACCGCGCCATACCTGACCGCTACCTGTTCCTGCCGTCATCAGCCCTCTCATCGGCGGAGTGGGAGTCGCTGCAGATCCCGGTGGCGGTGGCGTTCTTCTTCTTCAACTCCGACATGGACCAGGTCACCGCTTTCTATCCAAGTCCGGCTGGGGCCACCGAGTCGCTGCTCGACCTATCAACCTGGGAGTCGATGGTGGCGACGCATCCGGTGCTGGCCAGCCTCGAACCGGATGTGGAGGCCCTCCTGGTGCGTACTGGCGACGACGGGGTCGAGGGCTACATCGTCCCGATTGACGCCTGCTACGAACTTGTGGGGCATCTGCGGCTGCTGTGGCGGGGCTTCGATGGAGGCTCCGACGTGCACCACAAGATCGCCTCGTATTTTGACGGGATTCGGTCCCGAGCCAAGCCGGTGACCGATGGCTGATCTGGACATCAAAGTCCTGGACGCGGTCGTTGAGCCGTACGCGGCCGTCCCGACGTTGATGCTGCGGTTGGGGATCACCGAGGCGTCGGGCGCGTCCGTTCACGCCATCGCCCTTCGGGGTCAGCTCCGCATCGAGCCGCAAAAACGCCGTTACTCGCCCGAAGAAGAGGAGCGTCTGTTCGAGCTTTTCGGCGAGACCCCGCAGTGGTCGAAGTCGCTGCGGCCTTTCCTTTGGATGCATGTGGCGACGACCGTGCCCGGCTTCACGGCCACTACCGAGGTCGACGTGCCAGTGACGTGCAGCTACGACTTTGAGGTGGCCGCGGCCAAGTACCTCCACGCCCTGGGCGACGGTGAGATTCCGTTGCTGCTGCTCTTCTCCGGGACGGTTTTCTCGCGCGGCGAGCAGGGCGTCGTGGTGGAGCCGGTGGCGTGGCACAGCGAGGCGACGTACCGCCTGCCCGTGCAGGTATGGCGGGACATGATGGACCGGTATTTCCCCAACAGCGGCTGGCTTCGTCTGCAGCGCGAGACGATCGATGATTTGCAGAGGTTCAAGGCCCGCCGGGCGTTGCCTACCTGGGAGCAAGCCATCGAGGCGCTCCTGAAGGAGGCGGGGGAATCGTGAGTGCGGCCTTCTCTTCCTCGGCCAGCCCGGCTGTGTCGCTGGACGGCCGCTTCGAGCGGGCGCGCGCCGTCGCCGACGCGGTGGTGTACGAGGGCTACGTCCTCTACCCGTACCGGGCTTCGGCGCGGAAGAACCAGTGCCGATGGCAGTTCGGCGTGTTGGCCCCCCGTCCGTTCAGCGAAGCGGAGGGATCCGATCCCTGGTCCATGCGAACCGAGTGCATCGTCGAGGCCGGTGATGACACGGTGCTCGACATCCGCGTGCGTTGCTTGCAGGTCCAGGCCCGTGTGGTCGAGGCCGCGGTCGACGGCGGCTTCGAGCCGGTGCCGTCGCTCACGGTCGACGGCCAGACGTGGACCACCTGGGACGAGGCGGTCGAGCACCACATCGACATCCCTTCGGTCACGATCCGCTCGCTCGTTGGCTCGCCCCAGTCCGTGGGCATCGAACTGGACGAAGCTGCGATCGAGGAGTCCCTTGCGGCCAGCGACGGAGCCGTGGCGGGGCGCATCGTCAGGAGGCGGTGGCCGGTCTGGGGCATCGTCCGCATCACAGCCAGCGAAGTGGACGGCCCCTATCCGCTGGTCAAGATGCGGGTGGACGTGGAGAACCTGACCGCGTGGTCCGGACCGGCCACCGGACGAGACGAGGTCGTGCGTCACTCGCTGGTAGCGGTCCACACGCTGCTTGCCGTCGACGGCGGGGTGTTCCTCTCCCAGCTCGACCCGCCGGAGTTCGCCCGGCCGGCCGTCGCCACGTGCGCGAGCGAGCGGACCTTTCCCGTGCTCGTCGGAGACGAGGGGAGCCGGGACGTGATGCTGTCGTCGCCGATCATCCTCTACGACTATCCCGAGATCGCCCCGGAGAGCGACGGCGACTTCTGCGATGCCACCGAGATCGACGAAATCCTCGCCCTTCGGGTCATGACCCTGACCGACGAGGAGAAGGCGGAGGCCAGAAGCACCGATCCGAGGGCGGCGGCCATCATCGATCGCTGCGACGGCATGTCGGAGGAGACGCTCGAACGCCTGCACGGCGCGGTGCGGCCGCTTCGCCCCCCCGCCGGCGCCGCCGGGCCAGACGAGGAACAGGTCCCGTGGTGGGATCCCGGCGTCGACGCCGAGGTCAATCCGTGGACGGACACGATCTGGATCGGCCCGGTCGAGGTTCGGAAAGGCTCCCGGGTGCGACTCCGGCCGGGACGACGGGCCGACGCCCACGACCTGTTCCTGGCCGGACGAACGGCGGTGGTGGCGGGAGTGTTCCTCGACGTGGACGGCAACAATCACGTCGCCGTGATCCCCGAGGATGACCCGGCCGCCGATCTCTACGAGTGGCACGGCCGCTACCTGTACTTCCATCCCGATGAGATCGAACCACTGGATTGCCCGGCATGACGCCGACGTCGCGGGTGCTCGTCGCCGGGATCGGCAACATTTTCCTCTCCGACGACGGCTTCGGCGTCGAGGTGGCCAACCGCCTCGCCCGTCTTCCGGTGCCTGAGGGCGTCAAGGTGGCCGACTTCGGGATCCGCGGGGTTCACCTCACCTACGAGCTGCTCGACGGCTACGACACTCTCATCCTGGTCGACGCCCTCCCCACCGACGATCCGCCCGGCACGGTGTGCGTGTTCGAGCCCGAACTTGATGATGACGGTCCCGGCGTCATGGACGCGCACGGGCTCGACCCGGCCGCGGTGCTGTCGATGCTGGGCGACCTGGGCGGGCAGGTGGGCCGGGTCCTCGTAGTGGGCTGCCAGCCAGCCACCCTGGACGACGGCATCGGGCTGTCGGAACCGGTGGCGGCGGCCGTAGACGAGGCCGTGCAGACCGTGATGATGTTGCTTGACGACCATGCGGCCTTGGCCGCGAAAGGAGAACTCACGTGATCCGGCGTTTCTTCCTGTCCCTTCTCCTGGCGGCCGTGGCGGGCCTCTTGGTGAAGTCGCTTCCCGATCTGGCCCGCTACCTCAAGATTCGGGAGATGTAGCGCAGGGTGGCAAGGTACGAGATTGATTCAGATCGCTCGCGGGTGTGGATCGAGGCCCGCTCGAGCCTGCATCCCATTCACTCCGAGACCACCGGTCTGGAGGGGTGGCTGGAGCTCGAGATTCAGGGCGGCGGGCGGGTCAATCTTTCCGTGACCCCGAAAGCGGAGCTGGAGTTGCCCGTCGAGCGGATGTCGTCGGGCAACGGGCTCTACGATCGCGAGATGCGACGGCGCATCAACGCCCGCCGCTTTCCCACCCTAAGCGGTGTCCTGACGGAGATGAAGGAGGCGGACGGAAATGGGCAGTATGCCGTCCGCGGCGATCTCACCTTTCACGGGGTGACCCGCAACGTGGACGGAGAGATCAACCTCACCGCCGTCGATGACCGTACGCTCCGGATGACGGGCGAGAAGATCTTCGACATCCAGGACTTCGACCTTGACCCACCGAAGATCCTGACCCTCAAGGTCTATCCCGACGTGAAGGTGCGTATCGAAGTCATCGCGGGACGGGACTGATGCACGAGCTCGGCATGTGCGCATCCATCGTGGACGCCATCGAGCGTCGCGCCGGCGACCGGCCCGTCGCGCGGGTGCGCGTGCGGGTCGGACGACTCCATCACGTGCACGCAGAGGCCTTCGGCCAGTCGTTCGCGATGGCCGCGGCAGGCAGCGTGGCCGAGGATGCGCAGGCGGAGCTGGTCATTCTTCCCATCCGACAACGGTGCGGATCGTGTGGCGCCGACTTCGAGTCCGACGATATGTACGTGGACGTGTGCCCTACATGTGGTGGTGCCGATGTGGAGACTACCGGTGGAGACGAGCTGGTGCTCGAGTTGATCGAGTACCGGGCCTAGCGGGTCTAGAGGAAGGCAGGACGAGCCATGTGTTTAGGAATCCCCGGTCAGGTGGTCGAGCTGGTGTCGACCAACGACCAGCTGGCGCGCGTGGATGTGGCCGGCGTCCGCCGGACGATCAACATCGGTCTCCTGGAGGACGAGCACCTCGTGATCGGCGATTGGGTGTTGATCCATGTCGGTTTCGCCATGTCGAAGATCGATGAGCGGGAGGCCGAGCTGGCCCTCGAGGGCCTGCAGCTGATGGGACAGGCCTACACGGACGAAGTGGATGCGCTCCGAATGTCCAGCATCGAAATAGGAGGGTGAGAGATGGGAACGGTCATCGGGTTTGTTCTCGGCTATGTGCTCGGCACCAAGGCCGGAGACGAGGGATACCAGGAGCTGCGAGCGGCGTGGTCCACGATCTCGTCGTCCGAGGAGGTCCGGGACATGCTGGCCGGCGGATTGTCGACGCTAGGGGAGGTGCTCAAGCAGGGCCGCGGTCTCCTGGCTGACCGGTTGGCCCCAGGGTCGGGAGAGGGGCTCCGAGCCGCGTGAAATTTGTCGACGAGTACCGCGACCCGGCCGCCGCCCGGGCCCTGGTCTCGCAGATCACCGGGTTGGCCGGTGATGACCACTTCAAGTTCATGGAAGTGTGCGGGGGCCACACCCACACCATCTACCGGCACGGTATCGAGCACGTCCTGCCCGCGAATGTCGAGTTGGTCCACGGGCCGGGCTGCCCGGTGTGCGTGATACCGATGGGCCGCATCGATGATGCCATCGCCGTGGCCGAGACGCCGGGTGTCATCTTCACCTCGTTCGGCGACATGATGCGAGTGCCCGGCGGCCACGGGAACCTCTTGGCCGCCAAGGCGCGAGGAGCCGACGTCCGGTTCGTGTACTCGCCACTCGACGCGCTGAAGATAGCGGTCGAACATCCGGAGCGGGAGGTGGTCTTCTTCGCCGTCGGGTTCGAGACGACGGCTCCGTCCACGGCCATCACGCTGCTGAAGGCCAGGTCCGCGGAGATCATGAACTTCAGTGTCTTCAGCAACCACGTCACGATCGTTCCGCCGATCAAGGCCATCCTGGAGTCGCCGGATCTCCGCCTCGACGGATTTCTCGGACCAGGCCATGTCTCGACCGTGGTCGGCAATCGGCCCTACCGGTTCGTGCCGGACCACTACCACAAGCCGCTGGTGACGGCGGGCTTCGAGCCGCTTGACATCCTGCAGGCCATCGCCATGCTGCTCATGCAGATCCGCGAGGGCCGGTGCCAGGTCGAGAACCAGTACACGCGCATCGTTCGAGACGAAGGTAATCCACGCGCGCTCGCCGTCTTGGCCGAGGTCTTCGAGCTGCGTCCCCACTTCGAATGGCGTGGCCTCGGTTTCATCTCCCAGAGCGCACTGAAGCTGCGGCCGGAGTTCGCGGCGTGGGACGCCGAGTTGCGGTACGAGGTGCCGGGCGTCCGGGTTGCCGACCCCAAGGCGTGCCAGTGCGGCGAGGTGCTGAAGGGCGTGATCAAACCGTGGGAGTGCAAGGTGTTCGGCACCGCATGCACCCCGGAGACCCCGATCGGTACCTGCATGGTCTCGTCAGAGGGGGCCTGCGCCGCCTACTACAACTTTGGCCGGCTCCATCGAGAGGTGTCGGTAAGTCTCGGCCGATCGGGGTAGCCCAGGGTCCCCGCCGGGGGAGCCGTCGCCAAGATCCTCGATGCGAGTTCGTAAACCGCCGATCCTCAAGGTGAGTTTCAACGGCGCGTATGAGCAGAGGCCTTACTTATCCGTGGGTACGGCCGTTAAGGTCGATCGCAATTAGCGCCATCCCGCTGGATATCCCCTATCTCGGGGTTCGCGGCCGGCCAAGTGTGTCGGATTGTGCTCGTGCTGCGGCCGTCATCGTCTTGGGCCGGGCCGCCCTGCTTCTCATGCGAGCCTCGCTGGGGCCGGGCCGATCATCGCGGTGGCCGCCCGCCGCCTGGCCTGCGACGCCGACATAGCCCGGATCCTCACCGACGGCCCCTCCGCCATCGTCGACCTCGGCCGCACCACCCGCACCGCCAGCGCCACCCAGCGCCGGCTGCTCACCATCCGCGACAAATACTGCGTGTTCCCTGGCCGCCCCATGCCCCCCAGCTGGTGCGACGCCCACCACATCAAGCACTGGACCGCCGATCACGGCCCCACCGACATGGACAACCTGTGCCTGTTCTGTAGCTACCACCACCACGTCATCCACAAAGGCCACTTCGGCCTCGCCCGTGCCCCCGACGGCACCCTCACCTTCACCCGACCCGACGGCAGCATCCTCACCGCCCCCAACATCGTCAACCACCTCAGCTAAATCGCGCGTGGCGGCGAGTTCCCACAGTCGCTTCTGGATGAATCGCCGTTCGGGTTGCGATGGTTCGAGTTGAAGCGCGGTGCGATACGCGTCCGCGGCCTCATCCGTGCGACGCCGTGGGAAGGTGGCTCAGTCCGGTCGAGTCGGCCGGCTGGCGTGGCTGACCGACACACCCAACAAGGCGGAGACGGCGACGGGCAGGAGCCACCACAAGTTGGCGCCTTCATGGGCTGCAACGTAAAGAGCCGTGATGGCGGCGGTGACTCCCAGCGCCAAGCGCCAGTCGTCGCCGATGATGAAGTCGTACCAGAACCGCCCGAACGTGGCGAGGTGTTTCATCCGGTCGCTCCGATCAGTTGGATGCGGCTGTGCCGGCGCTTGAGGAGCGCCACGAGCAGGGCGCTGGTGGCGAGTACGTAAGCGAGCAGGCCGAAAAGTGAGGCGTCGCTACCTGGCCAGCTGATGCCGGCCCCCTCGGCCGCCCAGAAGATCCCGAACGTGGTGAGCATGACCCCGACCGCGTACTTCAGTGTGTTCTCGGGGACCTGGCTCAACGGTCGGTGCACCTTGAGACCGGCGAAGAGCACGACCACGGCTGCAACGGCCGCGCCGATGGCCGCCAGCCCGACGTTGTGTTGTGCTCCGCCGAAGGTGACGACGATGAAAGCCACTTCGAGGCCTTCGAGGAACACCCCTTTGAACGACACCGTGAACGTGTACCAGTCGATCCCTGAGCCCTCCCGCGCTACGGCTCGAGCCGCTGTTTCCTGCTCGGCGAAGATCGCCTCCTCGTCATGCAGAGCTTTGAAGCCGCTCGACCGCAGGATGGCCTTTCGCAGCCACTGCAGTCCGAAGATGAGCAGGATGCCTCCGACGAAGAGCCGCAGGCTGTCGATCGGCAGTACCGCCAGAGCGGGGCCGAGTGCGGCGACGACCACAGCCAGCGCGGCCAGGGCGGTGCCGGTTCCGATGATCGCCGACCGCCACCCTCTGGTCACGCCGACGGCCAGGACGATGGTGAGGGCCTCGACCATTTCCACCGCACAGGCCAGGAATGAGGCCGCGACCAGCAGAATTTGATGCGTCATCATGTGAGCTCGGCGTAGTAGTGTTTACTACTGTGGCTGTGGAACATGATGTAGACACTACAACACCCTTGGTGGATCGTCTAGTCCGCCTCACGAGCCCGGCCGAGCGGCGGGTGGCCGATTACCTCCTGCACACCGGGTCCCGGGCGGCGCCGATGTCGGCGCAGGAGATCGCCGCGGCCGTGGGCACGAGCGACGCCACGGTGGTGCGCACGGCAAGATCCCTCGGCTATGCCAGTCTGAGGGAGCTCCGCCGGGCCCTCGCCGGCCCGGACGACGACGACCCGGATCTCTCCGCCCGGCTGCACGCCACCATCGGCGACAGTCCCAGTGCACACGACGTGCTGGCCACGGCTGTCGACCGCCAGCTGCAGTCGTTGCAGGAGCTCCTGCGGCGCGTACCGGCCACCGAGTTCGACCACGCCACTCGGGTGCTCGCCGACGCCCCCCACGTGTGGTGGTGCTGGACCGGCCCGTCCGCCTACCTGGCGGACTACGCCGCCTTCCTGTGCCGGCGGCTCGGGCGACCGTCGGGATCGCTCACCCACTCGGGCACGGACCACGCCGACGAGCTCCTGGCGCTGCGCGCCGACGACGCCGTTGTCGTCCTCGCCTACGGGCGCGTCCACCCGTACGTACGGGTCCTCCTCCGGCGGGCGGCCGACATCGGTGCGCAGGTCGTGCTGGTCACCGACACCCTCGGCCAGCGGCTGCCGGCGCCGGTCGCCGTCCAGCTCCAGGCCGGTCGGGGTGCACAAGGGCTCTTCGCCACCCACGGCCCGACCATCGTGCTGGTCGAGGCTCTCGTCCTGGCCATGGCCGCCGCTGACCCCGCCCGCTCCGAGGCCACGGTCAGCACCCTCAATGACCTGCGCCACGCCCTTGCCGGCAAACGGGTTGACGTCGACCCCGACTAAGGGTCGACGGCGCCGACAGAAGGTCAAGGTCAAGCCCTTTCTTAAGATTTCGCCGGTGGCAGGCCGCTCACCAACACGAGCTGACCGACGCTATCGGCGGCTCTGTCCTTCAACATGGGCGGCAAGCTTGTCGAGCGCCATCTCCCACCCGGCAGCACCTGGGGATCCTGCAGGAATACCAGCATGGGTCATCACCATCTTCGTGCGACCACCAACATCCTCGAGCTCCACGGTGACCTCGGTCGTTGTGGGATGCCCCTCGGGCATGCCCATGGCCGAGGGTGACAACACGTTGCCGTCCTCGTCGGACATGGACTCGGTGTAGACGAGACGCTTGTTCTCGACGACCTCGCGGTACTCGCCCGTGAACCACATCTGCATCGGGCCGCCCGGGGTTTCCATCTTCATGCACACCAGACGTGTTCCACCGACGCGCACGTCCATCTTCGCCACGGGGACCGTCGCACCGGTCGGGCCATACCACGCCTTGAAGTGTTCCGGTTGGGTCCACATCTGCCAGACGAGATCCGCCGACGCATCGAAGTTGCGTTCGATCACCACCGCGTCCCGAGAAACGTTGTCATCAGTCATCGCGTTTGTCCGTCTTTCGTTGCGGTCGAAGTTGGGTGAGGTAGTCGTTCATACGGTCGAATCGGGCCTCCCACACGGGCCGGTATTGCTCGGCCCAGGCCGAGATCTCCTCGAGTCGTGCGGCGTCGAGCGTGCACGGTCGGTACTGCGCTCGTTGACCCCGTGCGACCAATCCAGCCCGTTCCAGCACCTTGATGTGTTTCGAGATGGCCGGAAGCGTCAGGTCAAACGGTTCGGCGAGCTCGTTCACGTTCGCTTCCCCATCGGCGAGCCGGGCCAGGATCGCCCGTCGCGTCGAGTTGGCCAGAGCGGCGAAGGTCTCGCTAAGCCGCTCCTCGCCGGTCATGAGCGTCATGGATCTGCCTCGTGTACTTTACCGAGTGGATAATTAACTAATAGGAAAAGTACACGAGCCTTCCACTCCCGTCAACCGTGCCCCGTCTGGGTCATCTGTTGTCGAGTTCAACGATGAGGTCCCTCGGTGCCACGGCGCGAAAAGCGTCTTCGAGGATGGCTGCGACCTCATCCCAATCGACTTCGTTATCGCCTGAGGTGTCCAGGTGCATCCCGAGCCAATCCGAGAACGTTCCGGCGGCCGACGTGGGCGGCTTGAAGAATCGTTCGGGTTCGGCGTGACGAGTTCCTCCTGCACGCCCGGTGGGGCAGGACACCACAGCGACACCCGGCTATCGCCGTGGTGATGATCGTGGAAGTAGCACAGGGGCCGCTTGTCCTGGATAAAGAAGCACGGGGCGCCGTGGCTGAACCGCTCGTTCACCTCAGGCAGCGCCAACGCGACTTGGCGCAGCCGATGGAGCTCACGTTCGCCCATGCCAGCGAGTGTCGCGCCACTTTCTTGACCCCCGGTGCATCTCTGGGAGCAACCTGGCCACGTGCCATTCCGTTAGGTTTGAGTCGATAGCTGTGCACGTGGGCCACCTGCGCTCGGTCCTATCCGGTCCGAGCCCAGGAGGCCCCTTTGTCCAACTCCCGCCGGTGCGGTTCGTCGCGCTCGCCTATCTGCTCGCGCGCCGCCGACCCGATATCGACCCCAGCGCGATCAGCGCTGGGCGGGTGCAGGTCGACGGACGCGTGCTCGCCAAGCCCGGCCGCCCGTGTCCGCCTCGATGCCCGGCTTCGCGTCGTGGCCGATCGTCGGCTACGCGGCGACATCAAGCTGTCGATGCGTCCTCCGACGACGTCGCCCACGCCCTCGGACTTGCCATCGAGGCGGTCACAGAGGCCGGTTGGCGCGTCGTCGATACCTGCGCTTCTCCAACTACGGGCCGGCGAGGCGCACCCGAATCCTTCATCCACGCCATCCGGCGGGCGGCCTGACAGTCATCATGACCGTAGGTCGGCCGAGTCTTGTGAGCCGAATAGCTCGGTCAGCTGCGTTCGTGGCTGAGATCGACGATGCAAAAGCGATTGCCGTCAGGATCTGCGAGCACCACGAAGTCCGGGTCGTCGGGATAGCTGTCCCAGTCGACCCGCTCGGCGCCGAGCGACACAAGTCGCTCCGCCTCGGCTGCCAGCTCGCCAGCATCGGCCACATGCAGGTCCAGGTGAAGACGTGGGTGATCTGGCGGGGGCGTCTGGCTGCGTTGCAACGCGATCTTGGTTCCGGACCCTCCAGGCGGTGTGAGCACCGTCGACCATCCGCCGAATCCGTCCGTGCGCACGTGATAGCCCAGCGCTTCGCACCAAAACTCTGCGGCCCGAGGTACATCGCTCACGCCCAACGCGACCACACCGATGCTCAGCACAGACCGATTCTGGCAACCCTCTGTCGCGCCCGCAACGCTAAGCCGTTCCCTGACCGCGGTAGCCACGGCCATCAGATCAGTCCATGCTGGATTGCATAGAGCGCCGCCGCGCCCCGCGTGGTGACATTGATCTTGGTGTAGATGTGGGCGGTGTGATGTTCAACGGTGCGGCGCGACACGCCTAGGTTCGAGGCCACCTGCTTGGCGGTGAGGCCTCGGGCAACGAGGCGGAGCACCTCGACCTCCCTCGGGCTGAGCGCCGGTCCACTGCTCGTTCTCGGGGCCCGGTGTCCGGCAGACGCAAGCACGGCCGACACGGCGTCGGGGTCAAGTCGACCGTCGTCGGCGTCCTTCCGCAACTCTCGGGCGGCGTCGGCGGCGGAGCGGCCGGCGCGAAACGCGCGCGGCTCCCGCATTGCCTGATACGCGTCGGCCGCGGCCAGCAATCTGGCCGGCATCGACAACGTGGTGGCGGCCACGCCCCGGTGGTAGCCGCTCGCGTCACAGCGTTCGTGGTGCATGCTGCCGAGGTTCCCGAGCGCGGCGAGCACCGTCGAACGGGCCAGCATGCGCTCGCTGTAGTAGGGGTGCAGGCGCACGCGCTCCCATTCGGTTTCGGTGAGCGGGGCCGGCTTGTCCCAGATGGCGTTGGACACCGCAGTGCGGCCGAGGTCGTGGACCAGGCCCACCCGCCAAAGCTGTCTCGCTTCGCTCGGCGAAAGGCCGAATCGTGAAGCGGCGTCGGCGGCCAGCTCGGCGACGGAGCGCGAGTGGCCGGCGGTGAACGGCGACTTCAGGTCGGCGAAGTCGGCCACGGCCTCCAACGCCGTATCGAGTTCTTCGCCGTCGAGCGTCATATGAGGAGTGGGTTCGGCGTGCAGCACGGCGAGCCAAGGCGAGTCGTCCTGGAGGACCGGCAGGAGATCGCGGGCGGCGGCGCAGAAATGTTCGACGATGGCGGGGTCATAGGCACCGCCGGCGCGCCCGCGGGCCATCGCCAAGGCCTGTTCGGTGCCCCCGAGTCGGAAAGCGACATCGGCGTCCTGGGCGACCTGCACGATCCGCATCGACAACGGGATGGCGTCACCCTTCACGCCGTTGGGGAAGCCCTTGGCGTCCCAACGCTCGAACGCGCACCACAACGCCGCCTTGATCGGTGCGGAGAACCCGAGCCGCTCGGCGAAGAGCTCGGCGACTTCACAGCCACCCCGGAAACTTTCCTCCGCTGCCTTGCGTCCGCCCGTGACCGCCGACAGAGCCATGCGAACTCGCTCGGCCGGTGGCCGCCCTTCGCCGGCGTGGCGGACCATGTCCATCAGCGCTTCCGTGGCGTGGCCGTAGTCGACGGTGGGTGCCCGTTCTCTCGTGGCCAGGTCGTCTCCGAAGAGCACGGCCACCTCGTGGGCATGGCCGGTGCAGCCGATGAAGCGCAACAGCGCCACCCAGTACAGCTCGGCCCGTTCGGTGGCGTCGAGGCCCATCCGCTCAGCCAGCGCGAACGCCAGGCGGGCGGAGCGAAGCTCCCACTCGAGCGTCTGCCCCTGGCTGAGATCGGTGGCCAGCGACAGAGCGCACAACAGCTCGGCTTGTCGAACCGCGGTGGCTGGAGCCTCGATGCCCACCCCGCGAACCATAGGCAATATCACCGATGCGGACGGCCCCTGTCGATCCGTACCGTCCAATCCATGACCGATGACACCACCTGGCTAGACGCCACCGCCCAAGCCGACCTCGTCCGTCGCGGCGACATCACGCCGTCCGAGTTGGTCGCCGCCGCCGTCGAGCGCATCGAGAAACTCAACCCCGAGCTCAACGCCGTCATCCACCGTCAGTTCGATCAGGCGGTGAAAGCGGCGCGGTCCCAAGCGGTGGGGAAAGGGCCGTTCCCCGGCGTGCCGCTGCTCCTCAAGGACATCCTCGCTCACGAGGCCGGTCAGCCGTACCACTGCGGCATGCGCGTCCTCAAAGACGCCAACTGGGTCGAGCCATCCGACAGCTGGCTGGTGGAACGGTTCCGGGCCGCCGGCTTCATCACCCTCGGGCGCACCAACACCCCCGAGATGGCGTCGACCGTGACCACCGAGTCCTTCGCCTACGGACCGACCAGCAACCCGTGGGACCCCACGCGCAGCGCCGGAGGTTCGAGCGGCGGGTCAGCCGCGGCGGTGGCCTCCGGGATGGTAGCGGTCGCCCACGGCAACGATATGGGCGGCTCGATCCGCGTTCCCGCCGCCAACTGCGGCCTCGTCGGCCTCAAACCGACCCGAGCCCGGACCACCCTCGGCCCTGACTTCGGTGAGTACTTCGGGCCGACGACCCATCAGCACGTCCTGACCCGCAGCGTGCGTGACTCGGCGGCCGTGCTCGACGCCATCGCCGGCCCTGGCGTCGGAGACCCTTTCACCGCATTGCCTTCAGCGCGGGCGTGGGCCGCCGAATGCGGTGTCGAGCCTGGCCGCCTGCGCATCGGCTACCGCACCGCGTTGCCCGACGGCGCCCAGCCTGATCCCGAGGTGGTGACCGCGGTCGAGGCCACCGCTCGGCTGCTCGAAGCTCTCGGCCACGACGTCAGCGCAGTCGAACTCCAGCCGCTGGACGAACCGACGCTGGGCGAGGCCATCCCGATCGCGTTCTCGGCCTGGATCGCCCGGGACCTGGAGCGCTGGGGGCAGCGCCTCGGCCGGCCCATCGCACCCGACGAACTCGAGCCCATGAACGGCTTCCTCGCCGAGMTGGGCGGCGCCATCACCTCCGTCCAATACCAGGCCGCCCTGGAAGCGCTGCAAGCGTGGAGTCGACGGATGGCGGCCGTCTGGGCCGGCGGCGTCGACATTGTCGTGCTGCCGGTCACGCCCACCCCACCCGTGCTCCTCGGCGAGATGGCTCCCGATGCCAAGGACCCGTTCGGCCTCATCACTGACCTGGTCCGCATGGTCACCTTCACTATGCCGTTCAACGTCACTGGCCAGCCGGCGGTGTCCCTTCCCGTTCATGCAACGGCGTCCGGCCTGCCGGTCGGAGTCCAGCTGGTCGGGGCTTCGCATCGCGAAGACGTCCTCATCCGCGTCGCCAGCCAACTTGAGCAAGCCCGGCCGTGGGCCCACCGCCATCCGCCGCAGGCCTAGGAGCGCCGCTACGGCTGATACTTCGGTGCTTCGCCCCAACCCCATCGGGGCACGGGCGCATGCTCGGCGACCTTGGCGCCGGGCTGCGAGTTACCGAGCGCCAGTCGCGTCCCCCACTCGAGATAGGCGACAAGGGCAGAACGGAACTCGGGATCTCCCGGCATGCCGGCATCGTCCGCAGCGAGGCTCATGAGCGATGCGAACCGAAATCGCTGTTCCTGGGTGATGCCGAGCCGGCGGTGTTTGTTCAGCATCCGCTCATAGCCTCCGAGCTGCTCGGTGTACGTGGCCGGTCCTCCGAAGACCTCGCTCCACCAGCTGGCCACGTTGCGACGATGCTCCTCGTGCACGCCACCGGGGAAGAACGGCGACAGAAGCTCGTCCCGCTCAACCCGGTCGTAGAAGGCGTTGATCATCCGATCGAATGCATCGCGCCCACCGGCCCAGTCGTACAGCGTCGGATCGTTCATGCGCGTACCGCCGCTGGCCGCTGCGCGTGCGCGGTCTCCGCCTCGGTCGCGTCGTGCTGCCGTTTTTGCCGCTCGCCCAACTCGTGGGCGACGATCGGCAGCGCAAGGGGCACGAGGACGAGATGCAGCCAGTCCCACAGAGTGTTCCCGGGAAATCCGGTCCACCTCCACCCGAATCCGTAGCCGCCGATGATCAGGACGCCGAGGGCGACCGCGATGGCGCCGGCGATCGTCGCCAGCAGACGGGTCGAAATCTCGAAGGCCAGCGGGACGAACGCCAGCGTCAGCGGGAGCAGGCAGAGGTTGAGCCAGTCCCAGACCGTTCCATTGTCCGAGAAGCCGGTCCACTTCCAGTGCAATCCGTAACCGCCGACGAGCGAGAGCACCAGAAAGGACAGTGCGGCTCCCAGAAGTACCTTCCTCACCCGATCCCCTTCGTTGTGGACGCCGCAGCTTACGCGAGTGCCCTCAGTACTTCGGCGGGGGCGGAATCGGCGGGCCGGTGGCAACGGCGTCGACGACGGCCGCCGCGTCGGCAGCCCGGTACTCCTCCCCGTAGACGGCCCCGGGCCGGCGGGGCCCTTCCATCAACGGCGCAGTCGTCGATGCCGCCAGGATCGACGGGCAGGTAGCCAGTGTCGTCGACCAGCCGGGTCACGATCGCCTTGGCGTCGGCATCGTCGCCGCACAGCCATTGCACGACCCGATCCGCGCCGGTGCGACCTCTGACTCCGTCTGAAAGCCGGCGGTCAGCGTGTTGAAGCATTCGGTATAACGGGCGCCGCGCATCCGTGATGGCCGCGGTACCGACAGCACGACGACGTCGCTCCCTCTCGGCGCGCACCGCTCCCCCTCGGCTCGGTGGCGATGCGCGCGCGGCAGTGCTTGGGATCCGAGCACGCCCGCGCGCTCAACTCGGCGCCAACCGGCGGCGGGCCGCCGCCTCGGACGGCTGATCCACGCTGGCGCCGATTTCGGCCCCGAGAGCGGCGAGACGGTCCCGGTCCGGGCTGAAGCTAATGGTGACCTCGTGGGCCGCCCCGACCAGGAGGCGGGCGATATTGGCGCCGATGTGGCCCGGGCCGATGATCCCGATGGTCGTGCTCACCGCCCCACGGTATCGCCACTGCTTTCGTTGGCGGGCGGGAGTCCCGGCCACCATGATGTCCGCGTGACCTTTCCGAACTTGGCGGGTAAACACGCCGAGTCGGCGCTGGTCACACCGGAGATCTTTGTCGCATGGAAGCGGGCTCGGGGGCTCCTCGCGGGGTTCCGGTGTCCGGAAGCGGTGGTGCTGGTCTATGACCGCCGGTTCTACGACCGGCTCCTGGGCCGAGGTGACGTTCGGCTCGCAGGTGGGGCGGTCCGTATGTCTGCAGCTGCAGAGGAATGAACGGGCCCGATGTGTAGGAGTCGCCCAGGGCCACGTAGGTGGCAGTGGCCGCCCGCGCCGGAGCGATGGGTGCGGTCGCCGCCAGCCCCAGGAGCCACGTCCCTGCCAACAAGCCGGGCGCGCTTGGGCATCGGCCTAGGTTTCTTCGCCCCGAGCCGATCTCCTGCCTGGGGCGCTCGGCGCCAGTTTCATCGCCCCTTGGTGTCGATCCCGCTGACCCCGTTCGTCGGTCTAGATAGCGAGCGCACCGAACGAGGAGGAGCCACGATGCCCGAGACGATCATTCGCGGTAGTCGCCTGTTCACGGGTGACGAGGACGGATTCGAACTGGAAACGAGCCCCGGGGTCACCGTGAGCCCGCTTCTCGCTAAGGACGCGGGGAGCACCGTCGACCTCTTCTATCTGACCGTAGCGGGTGGTGCCGAGGTGAATCCGGAGAGACACCCTTACTCCGAGACGCTCGTCGTCGTCGATGGGGAGCTCATGTGCTCGACCGAGAACGGGCCCGGGGTGGTCGTACTGCCCCCGGGCAGATCTGGCACGTCCGGTCTGATGTGTGGCACCACGTCAGCAATACCGGCACCGGGCGGGCCCAGGCCGTCATGCTCATCGGCGTGTGATCAGGTCGCTTCCAGGATCGATCGCAACTTGGCGAGATCCTTGCGGTTGGCCCGTCGCATGGCCGCAGCCATGAACGGTGCCGCCAGCTTCGAGAATCCGGCCGGTTCGCCGCGGTTGCGCAAGGTCATATGTGTCTTGGCGTCGTCGGTCGCGGTCCAGGTATAGGTCGTCTCCATCGGAAATGGGCCCTGGGCGGTACGCATGACCAACCGCTCGGCCGGGACGAGGTCGACGAACTCGTAGGTGTAGGCCATGCGCCGGCCGAGGAACTGGGCGACGAACGCCACCTTGGATCCGATCCGGGCCGGAGGTGGCGTCTCCCATTCGACGGACTTGATGTTCTCGTACCACACCGGCGCGTTCGACGGATCAGCGGCGTACGCCGCGACCACGTCAACGGGTCGGTCGATCGTGATCTCGGTCAGGACGTCGACGGCCACGAGGTCACGCCTTGGCGGCCAACGCCGCGAGGCGGTCACCGACGAAGAAGCTCCAACCCTTCTCGTGGTCAGAGGCATGCTTGTTCGGCATCTCGAAGTGTCGCAGGCGGAGCACCGTCCCTCCGTCGTCCGGGGTCATGATCACCTCGACCCGCGTCGAGCCCGGTGCCAGCGGTTCGCCAGGCGCGTTGTGCTCCCAGCGAAGGTGAACACCAGGCGGTGAGGTGGGTCGAGCTCGGTGAACGCGCCGCGCATCACCGGTCCATTCTCCATCACCACGCGGTACAGCCCACCCGGCTCGGCCACGACCTCGGCGTCCGAACCCCACCACTGCGCCAGCCGCTCGGGCTCGGTCCAGAACGACCACAGGGTCTCGGGCGAGGCGGCGATCCGCACCGTCTGTTCGATCGTCGTCGTCTCATGGGCGGTTTCGGTCACGGGGCGCTCCGTTCGGGTCGGCGGTCTCGGGTCGGTTGCGTTCGGCCCGTTCGACGGCCTGCTTGAGCTTGGCCAGCCGCTCTGTCCACATCTCGTCGATGAACTGCCACATCTCGGTCAACCCCTCACGGCGGGCCCGATACAGCCGCCGGCTGCCGTCAGGACGAATGCTCACCAACCCGGCGTGGTGAAGAACGCGGAGGTGCTGGGACACCGCCGGCCGGCTCATCTCGGGGAATGCGGCCGCCAGGTCGCCGGCGGCCAGCTCGTCGTCGCGCACGAGCCGGAGGAGGCCTCGCCGGGTTCCATCGGCGAGGGCGTGGGCTATCTCGTCGATCCGCTCTGGCGCCGCGGCCGAAGGCATGTAAGTATCTTCTTACAGAGCTCGGAGCGGCGCAAGCCGATCCCCGAACGGAGGCACCTCATGGAAATGCTCGACGCCCTCTCCCAAACCTTCGACCACGCCACCAAGGTCGTGGCCGGTGTGGGGCCSGATCAGCTCGATGCCGCCACGCCATGCCGGGAGTGGGACGTGCGGGCGCTGCTCGCCCACAGCCTGGGCGTGATCGTCAACGCGGGGCGGGGCGTCAGTGGTCAGGACCTGCTGGCCAGCACGAACTCGTACCCGCTCGACGCCGACCTGGCCGCCCAATTCCGCATCGAGGCTGATCGCACCCTCGCCGCCTGGACGACCCACGGGCTCGACGGTGAGGTCAACATCGGCGCCGGACCGATGCCCGCCCAAGCTGCTCTGAGCGTCAACCTCATCGATACAGCCACGCACTCGTGGGACATCGCCCACGCCACCAGCCAGGACGGCAACCTCCCCGATGAGCTCGCCGTCACCATCCTCGCCGTCGCGCAGGGCTTTGTCACCGATGCCCTTCGAGGCTTCGTCGGCTTCGATGCGCCGGTACCCGTTGGCAGCGACGCCCGGCCGACGGACCAGCTCGTCGCCTTCTTGGGCCGGCATCCGTAACACCCGCGCAGGCTGCAACCAAGCGGCCCGAAGAGAGTCAAATGCCGGCTTGACGCCGACGTGTACCCTCTCCCCGTGCGGGGATCACGAGCAGTACTGGCGGCGGCGGTGGTGGTCGTGCTGGCGTCCTGCGGCGGCGGCGGAACCAAGTCGGCGGTGAAGTCGTCGGCGACGACGGCGGCGCCGGGGGCACAACCGCCGACCAATACACCGACCAGCGCGAGTCAGTCGACGACAGCCGTGCCGGCGGCCAAGGGCAGTTGGACCGACACCGCGCAGGTGAATGCCGCCAACCCGAATACGACGCTGGTCGTGGTCGAGTGCGCGACCGCGACCTTCTGCATAGCAGTCGACGAAGGTGAGAACGCATTCACGTTCAACGGATCGGCTTGGAGTGGTCCGACGAAGATGGACCCACTCGGTAGCCCCAATGCGCTGTCATGCCCGAGTCCGACCGCGTGCATTGCCACGGATCTGCAGGGCAACGCGATGCGCTTCGATGGCTCGTCCTGGACCGCCCCACAGCGCATTGATCCGGGCGGGATTGGACTCAACGGGTCGTCGTGCCCAACGCCGACCTTCTGCGTTGCCGTCGACGACTCAGGGAACGCGTTCACCTTCAACGGTTCCAGCTGGACCGCCGCCAAGGCGATTGATCCGGCCGCGGCCGCAGCCGTCGCTGCCGTCAACAACGGTCAGGGCCTCGACGTGCCGACGGTGAGGGTCGACTGTCCGGCGGCAGGATCGTGTGTCGTGGTCGACAGTCTCGGCAACACGATGGCCCTGGCCAACGGAACCTGGAGCGCGCCGGCGCCCATTGCCCCGGGCACCCACAAGCTGTTGTCGTTGTCCTGCGCCTCAGCTACGTCGTGCGTGAGCGGCGAGCAGAAGGGCTTCTTCACCTTTGACGGCACGAAATGGACCGCCCAGCCGGCCGATCAGAGCCAAGGGCTCCAGTTCGGTCTTATCTCGTGTCCGACCCCGACCTTCTGCATGGCGGGCAAGGGTCATTGGGCGACCTTCGACGGTTCGAAGTGGACGACCTCCGCCTACAGCACTCCGGGGCCGACGGGCAATGATCCGCAAGCCCTCGATTGCCCGACCGCCGACTTCTGTATAGCGGTCAGCGCCTACGGCAAGGCCTCCACGTTCAAGTCGTAGTGAGGCGCACCCACTTCTGATTGCGGGCGGTACTGATGCCCGCCCGTGCCAGGGTCGCGTGGCCTCCCCGGCCGCCGCCGCCGCCGTGTTGGCTCGTCCTTCGACGCAGGCAGTACCATCCTGCCGAACGTCGCGGCTAGGTGGGACGCTGGTCGCCATGAGTGGTTCTCAGCCGAACCCGCTGCCGGCACGCGGCCGTCGCGAACCGCCGCGCTTTCGTTCGGTGGCGGTGCAGCGGGTCGAATCGCTGAGCCCCCGCATGCGCCGGGTCACGCTGGGCGGCTCCGACCTCGAGGGTCTCACGATCGAGGAACCGGCCGCCAGCGTTCGGCTGCTGCTGCCATCGCCCGGCAACCGGGAGCTCGTCGTACCGACGTGGAGGGGCAACGAGTTCCTCTTGCCCGACGGGCGCCGGCCCACGATCCGTACATTCACGCCGGCCCGAGTCGACCCAGCGGATCTGGAGCTTGATCTCCAGATCGTGATCCACGGCCGCGGCGTGGCGTCCGAGTGGGCGGCGTCGGCCGAGCCCGGCGACCTGGCGGCCCTTTCAGGTCCGGGCCGGGGCTATGCCATCGATGGCGATGCGCCGGCGTTCCTGCTGGCCGGTGACGAGACCGCCATTCCGGCCATCAGTCAGCTGTTTGACGCCTTGCCCGTCGACACACCGGTGCAGGTGTACATCGAGATCGGCCACCCGGACGCCCGGCTCGTGCTTGCCGACCGTCCGCACGCGACCGTCGACTGGTGCGATCTGCTGGCCGGAGCGCCGCCGGGCGACGCGCTGGTCGCGGCCGTACGCGGCGCCGAGCTTGCCCCCGAGACGCGGGTATGGGTGGCCGGCGAAGCCGCCGCGGTACAACGCGTTCGCCGCTACCTCTTCGAGGAGCGCGGGGTGCCACGCACCCAAACGTCGGTACGTGGCTACTGGAAGCACGGTCGCAGCGGGGACGCCGACGACGACGTCTAACGTGCGCCGGATCGTCACCTCCTCGTGACACCCCCGACACGGCGGCGCGAGAAGCTGTGGTCATGACCACTCGAGCTACTTCCCCCATGCCGGTCACCGGTCCGAGCGACGGCACGCCTCGACGGATCGCTCTCGTCGCGCACGATAACAAGAAGCGACGCCCGACGATTCCGCCCCGGCCGACGAGATGACCATGGCGCGCAGCTGGCTGACCCACCTCAGGGAGAGCGCGATCTTCAAGCTCGAGGATCTCGACGACGAGCAGCTGCGATGGAAGCCCACCGCCACCGCCAAGTCGCTCGGCCAGATTGTCGTGGAGTAGCTGGGTCGTGAACCATCTACTCGAGGAGACCGCCCGGCATGTCGGCCACATGGACATCACTCGGGAGCTCCTCGACGGCCGCACGGGGCGCTGACGGCGGCAGCGCGGCGATCCCCTCGATCTCCACCAGTTGGTCGCGGTACCCGAGGACCGACACGCCGAGGAGCGTGCTCGGCGGACGGTGCGGGGCCAGGCCGGCAGCGATCACGTCCCAGACCCGAACCAGATCGTCTCGATCTCCGGCCACGTAGATCGTGGTGCGCACGAGGTGTTCGGGACCCGCTCCGTGCCGATGGAGCACGACCTTCAGGTTTTCGAGGGCCGCCTTGGCTTGGACGACGGGATCTCCCGGAGCGACCACCTTGCCGGACGCATCCAGCGGGCAGGCGCCGGCGGTGAAGAGGATGGCGCCGGGCGGAGCGACTGCCGCGTAGTGGTACGGGACACCTTCGAACAGCCGACGATTCCTATGACTGGGTTGGTCCGCCATCGACACACATTGGCCGCCAGCCAGCCCGGCGTGCCAGCCCGGCGTGCCATCGGGCAGCCGGGTTCGGCCCGGCCCCGTGAGCCATGCTGGGCGCGACCAGCCGTAAAGGAGAGCCGCATGACCTTCCCGTCCCGGATCACCCAGCTGCCTGCCTTCGACGGTCCCTTTGACGCGTTCCGGCTGGCCGCCGACGGGTGTGACGTGCTCTTTGCCAGCTACCCGGCTGGCACCGTCATCGCCGATCACTCCCACGAAACCAACAACGTCGGCGTGATCACCAGCGGTGAACTGATCTTGATGGTCGACGGCCGCGAGACGAGATACGTCGCGGGGGAGTGGTACGAGTTGCCGCCGGGCGTTACCCACTCGGCTCGCTTCCACGTCGCCACCGCCGAGATCGAGCTGTGGTTTCAGGACCGCTGACCCTCGGTGAGGTCAGATGGCGAAGAACAGTGATCGGAAACGAGACGCGACGTCCTGGTCACAGCGGACCGTGCCACCGTTGATCCGGCCGTAGGCGGTCAACACGAAGCTGGCTGGGTCGAACTCGATCGTCGCCGGCATCCAGCGCGGGGATCAGTGCTCGACGCCTCGGGCGATGCTCAATGTCCCGGGGTGTGCGAGGGTTTGGTAGACGACGCAGTAGCGCTCGGTGGTAGCGATGAGCTCATCGAGCTCCTCGGTGCTGGCGTCGCTGTCGAGCTCGAAGAAGAGCCGGATGGCGGCGAATCCCACCGGAGCTTCTCGATCGACGCCCATGGTGCCTCTGAAGTCGAGGTCGCCCTCTGCGCGTACCGTGCCGGTGACGGCCATCCCGCGGTTGGTGGCCACGGACCGCAACGTCACGCCGGCGCAGGCCACCAGGGCTTGCAGGAGCATGTCACCCGAGCAGGCGAGCATTCCGCTTCCTCCGCTAGCGGGGTGCAACCCCGCCTCGATGAGGGCTTGCCCCGTCTGCACCGAACAGGAAATGGCCTGAGCGTCGAGCGCGCCTCCAGCCTGCAGGGTCACCATCGCGGAGGACGGGTCCTCGCGGTAGCGGCCCTTGAGCGGGGCTTGCAGGGCACGCAACTCGTCGCGATCCATTTCTTTCCTCCTGGGCCGGGCTAGGAACTTCGGTAGCGTTTGGCCTGGACGGCCCGACCCGGTGAGGCCGCAGCGGTCGCATCGGTCGCTCGATGTTGTCCATCCAGGTCGCCGGCTGAGGACGGGATGCGCAGGGCCGAGAGCAACAAGGTGACCAGCGCGATCACCTGCTCGTGAGCCCCGGCGGGGTCGTCGGAGTCCGCCACGTACAGACAGGCTTCGTTGAGCGCGCCGGCCAGCATCAGTGCCAGCGGTCGAAGCGGCTGGCGCTGCACGAGCCCGGCGGTCATGGCCTTACGCAGCGCGCCGCGCAAGCCGACCGCGCCGTAGCGCCCGTCCACGTCTCGCACCACGTCCCAGCCGAGCACCGAACGCGCGTCTCGAAGCACGATGCGGTGCACAGCCGGATCCTGGTGGGCGTCGATCCACAATGCGCAGCCCGCCACCAATGCCGCCCAGGCATCGGGCTGCATGAACACGGCGGCCACCTGGTCGGCCACCTCCCGCTGGACCTGTTCGAACACGGCGCGAAACAGGTCCTCTTTGCCGGAGAAGTGGTGGTACAACGCCCCCTTGGTCACCCCGGCACGGGCCACCACCTCTTCGGTGCTTGTGGCCGCGAACCCCTGCTCTCCGAAGACGTCCCGGGCGGCCGCGACCAGCGCCATCCTCGTCTGGAGGCCCTGGGCCGCTCTTTTGTCCTTGACTTCCGTACCGTCAGTATGCAAGATCCATACCTAGAGAATGTCGGTGAGATACCGTTAGTACGATAACAGAGGAGCCGACGAGGACATCCTCTACGAGCACGCCCGGTGCGGTGGCTTTCCTGCCAACGTGGTCACCAAGGTGTCCGCGGTCATCGACCCGTCAACCGGCGAATAGCCGCCGCTGGCTGGACCCGGGCGGCTGGTCCGTCCCCGGCGGAGGGTATTACCGGTCGGCGGTTGACGGGACGGGCCCGTAGTCGAGTTGGGCGTACCAGTCGTCTCTGCCCTGCGGGGTGAGGTCGAGGAGGTGCCAAACCGGTGCGAGCAGGTCGATCCCGCGCTGGTCGATGTCGTCGGACATCCTTGGATGCGTGGTGTAGAAGTGACGCGGCGATCCATCGGGATCCATCGTGAACACCGAGATGGCGGAGTCCTGGTTGCCCTCATCGTCTTCGCTTCCGAGATCATGTTTGAACGGGCTGTCTCCACAGCTGAGGAGCCGCAGCCGGTCCCATCCCCGGGCGCGGGCGTGGGCGCGAAGGGGCAGGACGTCGGCCGCGGCCGCAACGGCGAAGTCGACGTTTTGGGCGAGGTGGTTCGCGACGCCGTTGAAGCCGTCGATCCACAACGTGCACATAGGGCATGCCGCGGTTTGGGCCTTGCCGTACATGAAGTGATAGATGATCAGCGGTCGGTCGGGTGAGGTGAACAGCTCGGTGAGTCGGACGGTCGTGGCGGGGCTGTCACCATCATCGAGTCCTCGTGGCCCCTCTTGGAACATGTAGTCGTCGACCGCGCTACCCGGAGGCAGCTGTCGTCGCAAGGACGCGACTCGCTCGCGGTGACGCATGAGCTCGATCTCGGCCGCTCGGAGCTCCTCGCGCCGCGCCGTGTACTCCGGAGATTCTTTGAGTCGGGTCTGATCCACGATTGCTCCCTTGGCTAATTCGGGACGGAGAAGGGCTTGCCGGTGCCGGTGGCGCACAGCAGACGGAGGCTCTCGAGGTAGTAGCCCCAGTTGTAGTTGTAGATGCCGTAGGCGTCGTCCTCGAGCTCGACGGCATATTCCTGCCAGAAGCGGAGCCGCGAATGGCCGTCATCGACCGCGACGAGCTCGAACCGGAAATCGTTGTCCTTCCAGGGGTCGTGGCCGCCGATGCAGCGCCAACCGAGCTCGCGTCCCTTATCGAGCTTGGTGATCTCCATCACCGGGTTGAAGTCTCCCGCGAATGTCCACTCCACTTGCGCGCCGACGGTAGCGGTCGGCGTTTCCACCTTGGTCGACCACCATTTGGCCATTCGGTCCTTCTCCGTAAGTGCGGACCACGCCGTGTCGGCCCCCGCGTCGATGTCCAGCACGTGGTGGATCGTCTTCATCGCTTCCCTCCCGTTGGTTCGATCATTTCGGCACTTGCAGGTCCGGATGCCCGTGCAGACCGTTGTCGACGCGTGAGCGCGCCGGATCTCGTTCGCCCGTCAGCACGAGGCCGAGATCGTGCTGCAGCTTGTTGCCCCATCCTCCGTCGAAACTGGCGCGCGGCTCCGGCTCGAGACCAACGTGCTCCAGCCGCAGCAGGGTTCCGCTGCCGTCAGCCTGGAGCCGAACCGTCACGGTCGTCGGTACGCCGTCGACCGTCCACCGGCATCGGAGGAGATGCGGAGGATCGACGTCGACGACCTCGCCTTCGATGAAGCCGAAATCAGGGCGGGAGTCAAGGCGGAAGCGGCGCCCGACGACGGGCGCGAAGTCGTTCGGCATGAGCCAGGCCGCCAGCGCGGCCGGGTCGGTAAGCGCCTTCCAGACGGCCTGCATCGGATGCGGGTAGTGGACCTCGTGCACAACACCGTCGCCGTCGATCACGATTGCGCGTCCAGGTGGTCGCCTAGCCGGCGGAGACCCTTCGCCCAGAAGTCATCGAGGCGCGCCAGCCAACGGTCGACGTCTCCCAGCCGGTCGCGACGCAACGAGTAATAGCGCTCGCGCCCATCCCGACGCTCGACCACGACGCCGACCCCCAGCATCAATCGGAGGTGCTGCGATACCGCCGGCCGGCTTACGGGCAGGAGCGCCGCCAACTCGGTTACGCAACATTCGCCCGAGGCCAGGCGCTCGAGCAGCTCGCGCCGCAACGGATGCGCGATTACGCCGAACACGCCGTCGATTGCAGGAGCGCCGGCTGAAGCCATGAGCACCGGACTATAGGTAAGCATAATCTAACGTGTCAAAATCTCGGCCACGGCTCGGTTGCCATTGGTCGCCACCTCGGGCAGCGCGCGTATCGCGGCGGGAAGGGCCGGCTCTTTGAGGCGGCGGCGGTACGCCTCATCCATCACCACATCTCTTACGTTCTGAGACAGCCGACCGTTTCACTCCCCACCAGTCAATGGAGGTCCGTCATGGCCAGTCTCGACGCCAACGTGGTTGCCGCCAGGTTCTTCAGGGCATGGACGGCGGGCGATTTCGACACCGCTCGCGACCAGCTCGACGACGTGTCCTTCGCGGGCCCGCTCGAGAAATTCGACCACTCCGAGACCTACATAGGAGCGCGGCGCGGACTGGCGCAGATCGTCAAAGGCGTCGAGGAACAGAACGTCTTCGTGGATGGCAACGACGTCTGTGTGATCTACAACCTGATCACCAACACACCGGCGGGCTCATCTCCGACCGCCGAGTGGTATCACCTACGGGACGGCGAGATCTCGTCAGTCCGGGTGTTGTTCGACGCCAGACCCTTCGCGGCGATGTTCGAGCAAGGTAGCGGCCACTGATCCCGGAGCCCTTTGGGATCTAATCCGCTGGTGCGCGTCGGCTTGACCGTTCGAAGGCGGCCGCACCGGCTCGCCAGGTGCTGTCGAGGTCGGAGCCGGGCGGATAGCGGTCATCGAGTTCGAGGATCACCATGCCGTGGGCGAAGGACCAAAGCGCTTGGGCCAGGGAGGAGTCGCCGGTCACGACATACCAGGGGTTGCCGGCCCACTCCTCCAGCCCGGGCGGCAAGCTCTCCCTGGGAATGCGCCCGCCCGTGGCCAGTCGATAGAGGTTTGGGCGCGCGAGGCAGTACCGGCGATAGGCGGTAAGCAGACTCATCAGCCAACTCTCGGAGCCCGGCTCGTGAATCGCCCGATGGGTAATGTCGCCGATGTCGAACATGGCGTCGGCGATGAGGGCCAACTCGACGGCCGCCTTGCCCGAGAAGTGCTTGTAGAGCGACGGCGCTCGAATGTCCAGTTCGTCGGCCAGCCGCCGCATGGTGAGCGCGCCCGGCCCCTCCGCTTCCAGCACGCGGCGGGACGCCGCCACCGTCTCGGCGATTCGTTTCGTGCGCGCGGACGGCGGGGCCGGACGTGGGAGCTCGCCGGGGAGCATGTTCTCGCCTACTTCGAGCATCAACTGCTTGGCTGAGAGAGGACGAATACCGGGTGGTTAGGCGCGATCCGCTCAAGGTCCGCTTCGCTCGAGTCGGCGCGCACACCATCGAAGAAAACACCAACCTCCATTTTCCATCGGCGCAAGTAGGCACGAAGGACCGGATTCTTCTCGGTATCGGCAAGCTCCTGGGCGATCCGCTCGTCTCGGCGCCGGCCGAGAACTAGGGCCAGGTGGCCGTCGGCGGCGCGGGCATTGCGGACCCACTGGGCCTCGCCCCGCGGCGCCACCAGGTACTGGCGCCCCTCGAACTCGAGCAGGTTGACTGGGGTGCGCTGCGGTCGCCCGGTGTGCCGTCCCCGGACCTCCAGGATCCGGCTCCCCCAGATGCTGACTCCGGCGCGCGTCAAGCCAACGACGAGGGGATTCATCACCCGGCGGGTCAGCCAGCCGGGCTTGCGGTAATGACGCTCAACGGACGGTTCCATCTCTGTCTCTTCTTCCTCTTCTCGACCCAGTGGAGGGCCAGTATGGCTAACGCTGTTAGCCATACTGGCTTACAGCGTTAGCCTTGTCAAAGCCCGATGAGTTCTGAGGGGGCGTGTCGTCCACCCGGGTGAGGCCGGATGAAAGGGTGGGATGCCATGACCGAGATCTCGGAGCGGTACAAGAAGGTCGCCGCGGATTTCACCCAGCGTGTCCAGTCGGTGGCCGATAGCGCCTGGGACAACCCGGCGCCATGCGAGGGCTGGGTCGCCCGCGACGTTGTCCGCCATCTGGTCGACTGGCTGCCGGCCTTCTTCTTCGGCACGTGGGGAATTGAGCTGCCGCCCGGTCCGTCGGTCGACGAGGACCCGGCCGGGGCCTGGGCGCGCGCCAACGGCGCCATCCAGGCCGCGCTCGACCAACCCGAAATCGCCGGCCTCGAGCGGGACACCCGCATGGGGCGTGCCACGTTCGAGGACACGATCGACCGCATCTGCACGGCCGACGTCCTCATCCACACCTGGGACCTGGCGCGGGCCACCGGCCTCGACGAGACGCTCGACCCCGTCGAGGTGCACCGATTTGTGGAAGGCATGGAGCCCATGGACGAACTGCTGCGCCAGAGCGGACAGTACGGTCCCCGGATCGAGGTGCCCGCCGACGCCGACGAGCAGACCCGGCTCATCGCTTTCGTCGGCCGCCGCCCATAGCAGGGCGCGTCACTCGTCGCCGAGGTCGTCAGTGGGCACGATGGACCGCGGGATCCAACTCACCGCGATCAACATGAGCAGCGCGCCGACGGCGGCGGTGGCGGCCATGGCCGGGCCGGTGCCGACCGTCTCCGCCAATCGAGCCTCGACCAGGGCGAGGGGGACGAGCGGGAAGAGGGCGGTGATGGCCTGCGTGGCGCCACCCAGGTCAGGTACGGCCGTGAGCGACTGCGCCTTTGCCAGCGGCCAGATGAGGGTGTGCGCGAAGGCGAGCGGGATGCCGAGCGCGACCCGTCCCCCCAGACCGGGCGCCGCCACCCATGCCGCGGGCAGCACCACGAGGGCGGCGGCGGCGACCCGGAGTACCTGAGACGCGTCTCGCCTGGACAGCCAGCGGTCTAGGAGGAGCAGCGCCACCAGGTCGACCACCTGCTCGCCCGCCGCATAAACGGCGACGAGTGGCTGGCTCAGACCGACCGTGTCGTGCAGCCAGATGTATTTCAGGATGAACGCGGCTTCGAACAGGTCGAAGCACAACAGCACGAGAAGCCAACGCCGTGCTCGCGGGTTACGCAGCACGGTCCGAGCGTTGGCGAGCACGTGAGCGGCGAGGCGCCGTCCCGCTTCGGGTACGTGGGAGGGAGGCGGGAAGCGCGTCCGGGCAAGAGCGGCTCCGTAGACCGCGACACACCCGCCGAGCACGACCAGGACCGCTCGCCACGACATGCCCACCGCCACCGCCAGCGCAATCAGCCCCGGTCCGGCCAGTGCTCCGACGGTGTCCAGGAACGTGGCCCGGCCGTACGCCCGTTCCGCCGCCAGAGGGAAGGACTCAACGACCACCACGTCCGCAGTGTGGGCGAGAGGACCTGACCCAAGTCCATAGAGGGCAAACCCGCAAGCGAGCACCGCGTAGCTGGGAGCGATGCCCATCACGAGCACCGACCCGGCGACCGCGCATGCGCCCAACGCCATGATCGACCGACGCTCGCGCAGATCGATCTGAGCAGCCGCGATCGGCTCTACCAAGAGCGCGACCCAGTTAAGGATCTGGCTGAGAAAACCAACCTGTATCAGGCTCAGTCGAAAGACGGCCCGAAAGGTCGGCGTGAGCACCGTCCACGCGCCGGAGAGGACTTCGTCGGTAAAACGGGCGACGAAGGCCAGCGCGACGGCTCGGTCCGGCACACCGTCCTGGCGCGTTAGGCGGTCCAGACGGGCGATGCGGATAAAACGCGATGAGAACACCAATCTCCTTCCCTAACTCCACGGGCTGACAGGGCCGGAGAGAGAGGGAGGACCGCGTGCTCAGTTTCAGAGGAAGCCGCTCATGGCCGGAACCCTACGTCGGGCGAGATTCGATTGCACCACAAATAGTCCTGGCCCGTCCGCCTCAGGCGGCTCGGAGGGCTTTCAGGTTCGACGACTCCATCCTCCACCTCGATGGTGTCGGCCCCATTGCGCTGGCATCCAACGAGCCGAGGCTCTGGGAGGACAGGGACCGATCCGAGTTCCACGCCAGTCAGATTCTGTCGTGTTCAACTACGCCGCCACATGGGACTAGGAGCGCCACCCCGACGGCGACGAGCGCGGCGTCGCGCTCGAGGGCGACATCGACTTCCTGATCGACAGCGGTGGCGGCGAGGCGGCGGTGCGAGCCCAGCGAGATGGCGTGCATCGTGCCGGCGGGCGCGTGGCATCGAGTGGCGATCCACGAACCGAGCACCATCCTCTTCATCACGCCGGTCCCGGCGCGGACGGAACACCGGCCGGTTGCGATGTCAGTCTGGGGAAAGGGCGGGTGACCCTCTGGCCGTGGACGGGGCCTCGGGTAGTGTGCAGAGCCGATGGATGATCTTGATCTCGGCATCGCCTACCGGGAGTCACGCGCCCGGGTGGTCACGCTGGTGGGCGATCTTCCCGATGCGGCGCAGATTCCCGTGCCCGGCTGCCCGGAGTGGAGCGTGCACGGCGTGGTCTCCCATCTGGTCGCCGTGGTCGAGGACGTCCTGGCCGGGCGGTTGACGGGACCCCCAACGGACGAGCAGACGGCTGTTCAGGTGGCTCGGCGTGCCGACCGCTCGACGGTGTCGGTTCTCGACGAGTGGGACGCTCTGGCACCGCCGTTCGAGGAGTTCCTCTCCGGGATGCCGGTGTGGCCGGCCGCATTAGATGTGCTGAGCCACGAGCAGGACATCCGGGGCGCCGTTGACCAACCGGGCGCCCGGGACGTCCCCGGGATCCGTCAGGGCGCCCAACGCCTCGTCGGCATGCTGCAGCCTACCGTCGATCTGCTCATCCGGATGGAGGACGGCGCATACCCCGTCGGCCCGGCGGGCGCGGCCGCCGATGTCGAGCGCTTGGAACTAACGACAACCTGCTTCGAAGCGTTCCGGTTCCGGCTGGGCCGGCGGAGCCGGTCTCAATTGGCGTTGCTGGCCTGGTCGGGTGACCCTGCGGGCGTCCTTGACCAGCTCACCATCTTTGGACCGAGCCCACTCGACATCATCGAGTGACGGCGATGGCGCAGTATGGGCGGGTACGGCTCGGCTTTCGCCCGCGGCTCGGCAAAGGAAGCGTGGGCGGGCGCGACGAGGCGCTGGGACTGAGCGACGGTCGCGACGGTGTCCTGTACGTGCCGGATACCGCGGAGGCCGGCGCACCCCTCCTGGTATTCCTGCACGGCGCGATGGGCAGCGGACGGGGACACCTCCGGGCCGTGTTGGCGGCGGCGGACCGTTACGGCGTCGTTCTCGTCGCCCCGGACTCGCGAGGCGCCGAGTCCTGGGACCTGATCAGCAGGCGTCAGTTCGGGCCTGACGTCGAGTTCCTCGACCACGTACTCGACGCGGTGGTCGACCGCGTCGACGCTGACCCGAAGTGTCTGGCGGTGGGCGGCGTTTCGGATGGAGCGTCTTACGCGCTCTCGGTTGGGTTGTCCAACGGCGATGTCTTTTCCGCGGTGATCGCGTTCTCACCCGGGTTCCTCGCCGTGCCGGAGCCCGTTGGGATGCCCCGCGTGTTCGTATCCCACGGTACCTCCGATCCGATCCTGCCCATCGACTCGTGCAGTCGAGCCTTTGTCCCGGGGCTGTGGGAGGCCGGGTACGACGTGAAGTTCAGCGAATTCGACGGCGGCCACACCGTCCCCCCGCCGGTCGCCGACCGGGCGCTGCGGTGGTGGCTGAGTCCCGATCAGGTCGGCTAGTTCCGCGTCCAGCCACGTTCGCGGCTGGAGTGGGTCCCGTCGTAAGGTCGGTGTATGGGCGCGACCGTTGACCACGGGGCATCCCCGCCTCGGACCCCGAGGCCGCTGGCGCCTCCTGGCTTGGGTGCTCGGTGAAGGAGACGTGGTTCCGGACGGCCCGCCGGACGACATGTTCTCGCTCGCGCTCGACGGCTGGTCCCTCGCGTACGTACGGACCGCTCAGCCAGTCTCGCACCACCTCGCGATCCGGGTCGCTCCCAGACGTTGACCGCCGCGATCGAACGCCTAACCGAGCGCGGCATCGCCTTCGGCAACGATCCTGAGGACGCGACCAACGGACGCACCACTGATCCGTTAGGCGGAGCAGGCCGCGTCTATTTCACCGACCCCGACGGGCATCTCTTCGAACTCGTGGTGGTGCCGACGTCAGGATGACGATGGCGCTGTTCGCGTTCGCTGTCAGCGCGAGCGCGGCGGACCGTGACGAGATGACCACATGGGTGCGATCGCCATACGATGGTGCCATGACTGTGCATCTCAATCACACCATCGCCTGGTGCCGCGACAAGCGCAGATCGGCGTCGTTCCTCACTGAAATCCTCGGCCTACCGGAGGCCAAGGCCTGGGGACCTTTTCTCATGGTCGATCTCGACAACGACATCTCTCTCGACTTCCACGAGATCGACGGCGATATCGCCCCCCAGCACTACGCCTTCCTGATCACTGAGGACGAGTTCGACCAGATTGTCGGTCGCATCCGTGAGCGACAGCTCGAACACTGGGCCGATCCGGGCCGGAGCCGACCGGGCATCAACGACAACGACGGTGGCCGCGGCGTGTACTTCGACGACCCCGACGGTCATCTTCTTGAGGTCATCACCCGGCCTTACGGCAGCGGTTGATCGTCGGCTCCTGGCCAGTACGACGCGTGCTCGGCACCGAAGGTCACATGCACCTGACAAGTCTTCCGGCAGTCGTAGGCCCCCACTCCGGCGGCCGATGTCGTATTCGACGGCCACATCAGCGGCAAGCCCATCGGTCTCGAGGCTCGAGCCGATCAGATGCGCTTCCATCACACCCCCCAGAACTCGAATATCGCTCGCATCTGGCCCCGCAGCATGTCCCGGCCATCGACCGTCTTGAGTCCTTGAGCGTCCGCCAGGCGAAGAAGCGAGGACCGCTCGTCGCCCGTGACAATGTCGGCGACGGTGCAATCGGCGGCCTGATCCAGATCGATCGGAGTTGCATCGTCGGGGGCCATACCAATGCGAGTGGCATTGATCACCACGTCGTAGCCGGCGGCCTTCGGTTCGCCGATGTCGACGTCGACGGTCGGATACCGGCGGACGATCCGGTCTCTGAGGTCTTCCGCGGTCGCGAGGGTCCGGTTGGACAGCGCCAACCTGGCGATCCCTCGGCCGGCCAACGCGAAAGCAATGGCGGAGCCAGCTCCGCCACTGCCCACGACCAGGGTCTTCATGCCGGCCAGTCGGACGTTGGAGCGGTCCAGGGCGGCAACGAGCCCAAGGCCATCGAACATCTCGCAGAATGATCCGCCCTGCGCGTCGAAGCGGACGGCATTGGCGGCACCAATACTGAGTGCCTCGTCGCCGACACGGTCGGAGAGCTTGGTAACCGACGCCTTGTGCGGCATCGTCACGAGCAGCCCGTCGACGTTGGTTGCGGTGGAGAGCGTGCGGAAGGCGGGCGTCAGGTGTTCCGAGGAAATCTCAAGAGGTATGAGGACCGCATCCACGTCGCGCTCGGCGAGGTCGGCATTGAAGAGTGCCGGTGCCTTCGCATGGCTGATGGGATCGCCGACAAGCATGAAGACACGGGTGCTGCCGGCTACGGGATGCGTTCGGGCTACCACGTCGCCATTATCCTCGGTGACCGGTGACGGATCATTCGCTTGACTATGTCAAGGCCAATGCTAAGGCGTGGGAGGCCCGCCGTGACGAGCAGTTGGTTTTGGCCCGACGGCAGTGGTCGGCGGAAGAACCGAGCTGGGGCATCTTCGGCGTTCCCGAGTCGGCGATGCGCCTCCTGCCCCGAATGCTCGAGGGAGCCCGGGCGGTCGAGCTCGGGTGCGGGACGGCCTACGTGTCGGCGTGGCTGGCTCGTCGAGGCGCCCGGCCCATTGGCGTTGATCCCACGCCTGGACAGCTGCGCATCGCCCGCGAGTGCCAGGTTGAGTTCGAGTTGCCGTTTCCGCTGGTGCGCGCCGTCGGCGAGCAAGTGCCGCTGCGTGGCGGAGTGTTCGATCTCGTCATCAGTGAATATGGCGCCGCCATCTGGGCGGATCCCTACCGTTGGATCCCCGAGGCCGCCCGTCTTCTCCGCCTCGGAGGCGAGCTCGTGTTCCTGGGCAACAGCACGCTTTGATGCTCTGCGCTCCCGATCAGGACGACGTGCCGGCCGAGGATCGTCTTCTCCGCGACCACTTTGGGATGCACCGGTTCGAGTGGCCCGACGACCCGACCGTCGAGTTCCACCTTGGCCACGGCGACTGGATCCGTTTACTCCGGACGAACGGACTGGAAGTCGAAGACTTGATCGAGGTTCGGCCTCCGCCGGACGCCAAGTCGGACTATGGGTTCGTCACCGCCGAGTGGGCGAACCGATGGCCCTGCGAAGAGGGCTGGGTCGCGCGACGCCGATGACGCTGCGACGCTAGATCCACACCGCGCCGAGTTCGACGGCTGAAGAGGCGATGGCGGCAGCCAGGTGCGGGTCGTCGAGGGTGCGGGTGACGGTGGGTGCCGACGGGAAAGCGGCGCGGGCGCGCTCCCACAACGCAACGCAGCGGCCCGGTCCCCAGACCGAGGACCCGTACACCAGCCCGTCGACCGCGTGGTGCCGGTAGATGGCTCGGGCCCACTCCCGCGAGCGGGCTCGGACGCCGGTGCGGATGGCTTGGTTGCCGCCGGCTCGGGTGACCCACCCACTATCGAGATCGAGAAGCGTGATCGCCCTGGCCAGCTCGATGACGCTGATCGCGGGGCGATGCCGGTGCCGGTCGATCGGGCCGATGCCGCCGGCGTCATCCTGGAAGTACTCGGCGATCGCCGTCGTGAAGGCGGCGGTGCCCGTGGCCAGATAGGCGATGGCGCGGGTCGGGTGCACACGTCTCGGCAGGGTGTGGTGGTCGAAGCGGCTCGTTGTCGGTCCGAAAGCGCGCAGCTCATTCCACGCGGATCGGTTCGATCCGCCGAGGTGGTACACCCGCACGAGGACCGTGCCCACCTCCAGGCGGACGAGCTCGGTTCGTCTGGGCTTGGTCGCCGCCACCCGGGCCGATTCAGGCGGCGGGAGCCGTTCGCTCAAAGGTCGCGGGCCAGCTCGGCGACGACCCTCGGAGATCCACCTGTCGTCAGCCAGGTGATCGGAGCTACCGGCTCGCCGTCGACCTCCAGATCGACGTTCCGTGTCGTGAACCAATGATCGACGGTCAGTGGGTGCAACTCGGTCTCGACAAGGGGGAGGACGACCTTCAAGCCGGGCACCGTCTTGGCGCCGACGAACTGCCAGAGCGGAAAACACCGTTCCTCGCCTGGACCGCTGAACACATACAGGCTCCGCTCGCCGACGCGCTGGCTGATCCGGCTCCGGTCGACACCAAGTCGCTCGGCCGCCGCCGCGTCGCCGACCAGGCTGCGCTCGACCAGGCCAGCGAACGCGGCTGCACTGGCGGCCTCGACCACCGCGATGGCGTTCGAGTCGAATTGGGCGCCGGCTCGCTCCCAACTGCGTCGTTCGGCCGTCGGCAGGCTGGGGGGACCCTGCGCCCAAATGGCGTCGATCGTCGCCCGCAGGGCGGCGCTGGCCATGGCGACTCGGGGCGGTCCTTCACCAGCGTCGGACAGTAGGTCCGTCACGAGGGCGAGAAGGGCCGTGTCCTCTGGTTGGTTGGTGGCAAAGCGCCTGGCCTCCTTGACCAGCCGGTCTACCTCACCAGCTCTCATCGATTGAGCCACACTTAGATTGTATCCCATCGGCCGGTGATCCACACCGGGTGCCACCGTCGATGCAATGCGGTGGGGCTACCTTTCCGAGCCGAGACCCGGAGAGTAGGGAGCGACATGGATCGAGAGTCCGTCATCGCGTATTGCGCGGCGAAACCGGCGGCGATGGAGACCTACCCCTTTGGCGACGAGGTCATGGTGTTCAAGGTCGCGGAGCGGGTATTCGCCATCGTCGCCCTCGAGGGCGAAGCTGGATCGATAAGCCTGAAGTGTCCGCCGGAACTCGCCGTGGTGCTCAGGTCGACCTATCCGGCGGTTCGCGCCGGATACCACCTCAACAAACGGCATTGGAACACGGTCGAACTCGACGCCAGTGTGCCTCCCGACGTGGTGGCAGAGATGATCGGTCAGTCCTACGACCTGGTCGTCGGCTCCTTGCCGAGGAAGACACGCGACTCGCTGAATCCCTGACGAAGCTCACGTCGGAGCGCGGACGGTCGATGGCCAGGTGGCCCGGCCGGGCGCAGCTGTCCGGCGGGCAACGTCAACGGGTGGCGATCGCCCGCGCCCTGGCGCCCCGCCCAGTGCGAAGAGCTTCTTTGTCAACCAGTACAAGTCGACGGGCCAACTCGAACAGGTTCTCGCGACCCGCGAGACCGGTCTTGACTTTCAGCAGGCGAGCACGGACCGAGCTCAAGCCGTGACCGCGACGCCCGATACGGGCGTCAAGCTCACGGATGCGGTCGCACAGAAGATTCGCGTCCTTCCGCACGTGTCGGGCGTCGCGGTCACGGCCCAGCCCTCTGTGTTCGAGCACATGGTGTTGGGAACGACGAGTGTCCCAATCAGGGGCGTCCGTGACTCACGCCAGCCTTCGGGTGCACGACGTCATTGGTCTACCCGGATGGCGTGTTCTCGCCGTCGTGGCGGCGACAACCACCATCGGGCTCCTCGCCGGGCTCTATCCGGCCCACCGCGCCGCCCGGCTCGATCCCGTGCACGGCCTGCACTACGAGTAGCCCTGCCCCCGCCGCTTGCGTCGACAGCGATTTGTCGACGCCACGTAGCGGTTCCGGGCGGTCGCCGGGCCGTGCGGGCGGGTCCGGGGGCGCCGCATTGCGTCGACAAACGGCGGCTTTTGGCTGTCGACGCAACGTGGCGCCAAACAGTTGTCCGGGTACGTAGTTGGGAGCGGGCGACGTGGGGCGGGGGGCGAAAATGGCGAGCGGGGCGGGGTAGCGGCGGATAGCGTCAACCGATGCCGACGGTTGTGGTCGTGATGGACCTCGCCGCGGAACAGGCCTACCACGCCGCGACGCTCGCGGCCCTGGGCCATGCCGCCGATGCTGCCGGCATGGATACGGACATACGGGTGGTGCCGACCGACCGGATCGACGACCGCGTCTTATCGCGACTTGGTGGGCCAGGGGTGGCGGTGGTCATCGGGCCGGGCAGCCCTTACCGGAATCCCGATGCGGCTCACGAAGTCATACGCACGGCGCGGGAGCGAGGAGTTCCCCTCGTCGGGACGTGAGGAGGATTCCAACATGTTCTGGTAGAGCATGCCCGCAACCTCTTCGGGATACCCGACGCGACCCACACCGAGTACGACGCGGCTGGAACGCCGGTCGTCACGCTGTTGGCGTGCTCGTTGCAGCATACGGAGATCACGGTCGACCTGGTTCCCGGATCGCGGCTCGCCGAGTTGCACCGGTCGACCCAGGTCGTCGAACGGACGACGTGCAGCTACGGACTGGCTGTCGAGTTCCAACACATCGCCTCCACCCAGGGAATGTCCGTGGCCGGCACCGACGACACCGGCGAGGTGCGGGCGGTGGAGCGGCTCGATCATCCTTTCTTCGTAGCGACGCTGTACCAGCCTCAGCTGAGGTCGGCGCCAGGCTCGCCTCACCCGGTCTTCGCCGGTCTCCTGGCGGCGGCATCGTCGACGTAAATCGGCGGCGTGTAGGGGCGTGCCGACGGTCTTTGGCGCGTGAGAGTGGGAAAGACAGCTGAAAAGAAAGGGGCCCCGCCGAGGCGGGGCCCCTTTTCTCGTGAGGCCTCCGGCTACGCGGCGACCTGGATGGTGCCCTGCATCCACGGATGGAGGGTGCAGAAGTAGTTCAGCGTGGTGCCCGCCTCGGCGGTGACCTTGACGGTGCGCTGGGTGACGAAGCCGTGGTTGCTCGGCCCGGTGGCATCAACCAGCGTTGAATCGCCGATCGTGGACGGACCGCTCGGGTTGCTGTGGGCGGCCTTATTGAAGTCTTCCACCAGCGCGGTCAGGGGGAGGGGCGGGCCGGGCGGCACGGCGGGATCGGCGATATCGGCATCAGGTGCGCCACTGTCGTCATCGGTGAGCATGCCGTTGTCGATCTGAACGCCCGCCGGCAGGCCGGTGGACGGGCCACCGAGGCCGTACAAGTTGTTGACGTCGTTGCACACGGTGCAATTGAACGTCTGCGCCACCGAATTCGGCAGATCGGCCGCGGCCACGACGGTCATGGTGTGGGCGTCGTCCGTCTTATTGACGAAGGTGATCATGTCACCCTTGTGGACCTTGATGGAATTCTCGGGGAAGCGATAGGTGGTGATGACAGCTTCGTTGCGTTGGAAGATGTTCTTACCGACGATCTGGACCGTGACCGTCTTCGGCCCGGCTGCACCGGTCGCGTACGCAGAAGCGCCCAGTCCGATGCTGCTGCTGGCGAGTGCGACGCCGGTGGCGATCAATATGGCCTTGCGCATGTAACCCCTTTCGTGACTCCAACTCGGATGCTCCGACTATCATCCGACACGGCCACGCTCCGCACACGGGTGCTAACCGGTGTGCAGGGCGAGTGGCTACCCCCCTCTGAGTCAGATGCGCCGGAGGCGGGCGTCGGAGAGGACGCGATGTGCGCAGTTGCGGCCCACCATGCCATGCACCCCGCCGCCGGGATGGGCCGACGCCGAGCACAGATACAGGCCCCGTACGGGCGTGGCGTAGCGGAACCAACCCGGCACCGGCCGGAAGACCGCCTGCTGGTCGAGCGCCATCGACCCGCCGGCGAGATCTCCTCCGACCAGGTTGGGATTGGCCGCCTCCAGGTCCGGTGGCGTATGCACGGCCAGTCCGACGATCCGTGATCTCAGCCCCGGTGCATGCCACTCGAGCCGGTCGAGCACCCGCTCGCAGAAGGCCTCGCTCACCTGGGCCCACTTCCCGCCATCAATGACGCCGGCGCCGTCCCCCTCGGGCTCGGAAGGAACGTGGGTCTCGATCCACAGCGTGTGGCCACCCTGTGGGGCCCGGCTGGGATCGGCGGAGCTCTGCTGGCCGACGACAAGGAGAGGTTCGGCCGGGAGGAGCCGGCGCCGGACTTCGCTGCCGGCCCGCCCCATCCCATCCAGATCACCGGTGAGATGCACCACGCCGCAGCCGTCCAGCCCTTCGGCCTGCCACCCCGGCGGACCGTCAAGCGCCAGATCGAGCTTGAAGATCCCGCTGCCGTACCGAAACCGTTGCAGCCCAGCCAGGAAGGAGCCCGGCAGAAGCGCCTCGCCCACCATGCCGCGGAACAATCGGGGCGGACCTACATCGGCCAGCACGGCGCGCCCCGCCCGCAGCGAGTCGGCGCCGGACGTCTCGATGCCGACCGCCCGACCTTTCTCGACGACGACGCGTACGACCTCGTGGTCGGTGAGGACGGTGCCGCCGGCTTCGCGCAACGCCGCCACCAGTGCCTCAGCCAGCTTGACGGCCCCGCCGACCGGCACGGGCATCCCGATCTGCTGCGCCGTCATGGCCAGCGCCAGCGCGCCCGGCGTGCTGCCCGCCTGGTCGGCGGCCAGGTCGCTGTGGGTGGTCCCGGCGGCCAACAGGGCCTGCGCGCCCGCCGACGCGAACCGGTCTCGCGCCACATCACCGATTGGCTCGAGCAGAAGCCGAACCATCTCCAACGTCCCCCGGAGCCGGGTTGACGCCAGCAGGCGCGCCGTCGGCCTCATCGAGGGGAGAGGAGACAACAGCACCTGGAACAGCCGCCCGCCGACCTTGCGCCACCAACCGTAGAGGTCGCTCCAGGCCTCACCATCGCCGGCCCGCTGGCGCTCAAGCGCGGCGGCGGTGCGCTCGGCGTCGGCGTAGCAGATCCCGACCGTGTGGGGATCGACTGCGGCCGCCACCGGCGCCGCGAACGACGCCCACTGGACCCGGCGATCGAGTTCGAGTTCGGCGAAGACCGGCGAGGTGTGCAACAGCCCGTAGAAGGCCGAGAACGTGTCGTGCAGGTAGCCGGGGACGGTCAATGCCTCGGTGCGGATGGCGCCGCCGGCGATGGGAGCTCGCTCGATCACGATGACCCGCCATCCCGCGCGCGCCAGCAGCGTCGCCGCCACCAGCCCGTTGGGACCGGAGCCGATGATCAGCGCGTCGGCATCAGTCACCCCCGCCCCTGACAGTCAACCCAAGACCTTCGGCGGCCGCCGACACGGGCAGCGATGCCCCTCGGTGGTCTTTCACGATGGCGTCGACCTCGTCATCGGTTCGGCCCGGATCGTGATGGAAGAGGAGAAGTTGCTTCACGCCGCAAGTCTCGGCCAGGCCGACGGCATAGTCCACTGCGGAGTGGCCGAAGTCCGCCTTCAGGTCCAGTTCGGCGCGGGTGTGCTGGGCGTCATGTATCAGCAGGTCAACCCCCTCTACCAGTTCGTACGCCGCCGGGTGGTAGTCGCCCATCCCGTCAGGGCCAGGGCCGAGCGCCAGTGGTCCGTGATCGGACAGGTAGGCGACGCTGGCCCCCGAACGATCGGTGACGCGGAAGCCAAAGGTCCGCCCACCCTTGTGGGGAATGTCGCGCGCCAGCACCGTGAAACCCTCGATCTCGCGCCGGCCACTCTCCAGGCTGGCGAAGCGCCACGTGCCCCGGAGCTGCGATGGCCGGATCGGGAAATGGGGTGGTGACATCGCCCGGCCGAGCAACTTCTCGACGTCGTTTTCCTGAGCCGGCACCAGCACGGTGACGTCGCTACCGGGCCTGTCTCCCGCGGAGAAGAAGGGCAGTCCATGGGTGTGGTCCCAATGGAGATGGCCGAGCAGGAGCGTGCCGCGGAAGGGCCGACCTTGCATCAGGCACGACACTCGCTGCAGGCCGGTCCCGGCGTCGAGCACCAGCGTCGGAAACTCGTTGTCGTCGGAGGCGATGGCCACACATGACGTGTTGCCGCCGTAGCGCACGAACTCTGGGCCGGGTGCGGGCGTTGAGCCACGAACGCCGCAGACGACGACCCTCATTCAGCGATGCATCTCTCGGCGGTGACCACCCGCCACCTCGGCCAGTGCCGTCATGTCGATCTGATCGGCGGCGGCGACCGCGACCCGCACTGGTGTCACCGCCCGAAGGGTGCCCGTCCGCTGGCCGCCTTCGAGGATGGCTCGCTCACCCAGGATTGCTCCCGGCCCGAGTTCGGCGAGCTTTTCCCCATCCACGAACACGGCGAGCACACCGTCGAGGAGAAGGTACAGCTCATTGCCCGGCGCCCCTTGCTCGACGAGGGTCTTGCCCTTGGCGACCTTGCGGATCTTGGGCTTGGCCCCGCCCTGCATGATGGAGGCGGACAACTGCCGCTCGAGAGCCGTCTCGGCCACGGTGACCAGGGCCGGCGATTCCTCGTCGCCCCAAGGCGTGTGTTTCCCGAACGCCCGCCGGTACCACTCTTTGAAGTCCGTCATCCCGCTCTTGGCGATGAGCTTGCCGCCATGGTCGTAGAACCAGTGCCGCGGGAAGGTGCTGGCGCCGATCATCTCGTGCTCGGACGTACCGTCGGTGTGGATGGTGAGGGCGAGGGTCGACCACACCGTGGGGGCGGCCACCTGCACAAAGGGCTTGCGCCGAACTCGCCGCGGCCCCGGAACTCCGGCGCGGCCGCCGGCGGTCTGGACGAACTTGACCGAGGTGGCCGTCACTTCCGGCTTGCCCTTGATTTCGGGGAAGAGGACGGCGGGGAACACGACCGCCTTCGGACCCAGTCTCACCGTCGTCGAGCCGATATGGCCTCCTCCGACGTAGCCATAGTCGACGATGCGGCCGTCGATGACTTCCACGAAGGCCCGTAGCTCGTTGGCGAAGCGATAGCGGTCGGCGCGCGCCAGCACCTCGAGGTCGTCAATGACGTCAGGGGGTGGGACGTCGTAGTGGGTGACGCCCAGGTCGAACGGCAGGCGGGTCATCCCCTTGATGGCCTCCGACGGGATCCACGAGAGAGAGGTGATCGACGATTCAAAACGCATGATGGCTCCTTTGGTGTCTCAGTCCTGCGGCTCAATGAACAACGAGGCTTCCGTGCATGCCTCCCTGCCGGTGGCCAGGCACGCGGCAGTAGAACTCGTAGACGCCCGCGGGCAACTCGAAGGTGGCCAGGCGACTCCCGCCGAGCGGGACTTTCAGGTCGACGCTCCGGCCGGCGATCGTGAAGGTGTGCCAGAACAGGTCGTCATTGGTCATTCGCACCGAGATCCGACCGGCGGTCGCGTCCAGCCGCGCTTTCGAGAAGCGGGTATCTCGGACTCTGATCGCCAGTTCGCCCGCCGGAGGCGGAGTCGCGTTCGGTTGCGTTACCCATGTGCTCGTCAGGGCCAGCACGAACACGATGGCGGTCGTCACGATGATCGTTCGGGGGGCCCGGCCCGGGGCCGGCGTGGCCCGGAAGGACGCGACCAGTGCGAGGAGCCCGACGATGGACGCCAGGGCCAGCGCGAGTGAGGCGGAGACGGCGATGACGGCGTCGTGATGCGTCACGCCGCTCAGGGCGGCAGGCAGCATCCAGAGCTCAATGTCGATGAAGATCAGGGCGGCCAGCACCCGGCCCACCCGGCTCGCACTGCGGTGTCGCCACTGGAGCAGCCCGAGGTCGGCGCCCACCACGACAGCGAGGAGTAGTGCTTCCTTCTCGCGCTGCGTCACTCCGGCGGCCAGGACGACCGCCAGGTCGATCATGAGGGCGGCCAACATCAGCCGGGCCCAGCCGGTCGTGCGCACGATGGCTGCGGGGCGCTCGGTTGCCAGCATCGATGTACCACCTCCCGCTCCGACGGTACGGCGGCGCCGGATCGCCACCAAGGTGGTCACCCGGTGTCCCGGGATGGGGTGGACCCCCCCGCCCGCGTGGTGGTAGCCCCCTTGACCTCGGCCGGCATAAAGGGCCAAATGGGCGCTGTGGATGCGCGCATCACGGTGTTTCTCGCCGACGACAACCTGATCGTGCGAGAAGGCGTGCGGGCCCTGCTCAGTTTCGAGCCGGATCTCGAGGTCGTCGGGGTGGCCGCCGACTATGACGGACTGCTGGCTGGCGCCGTGGCGGCCGCACCCCAGGTGCTGGTCACCGATATCCGCATGCCTCCCAACTTCCAGCGGGAGGGCATCGATGCGGCGCGAGAACTTCGTAAGCGCCATCCCGGCACGGGCGTGGTCATCCTGTCGCAGTACGACGATCCGGAGTACGCCATCTCCTTGCTGAGCGAAGGAGCCGCCGGTTGCGCCTACCTGCTCAAGGACCGCGTGGCCGAGGGCGATCAGCTGGCCAGGGCGGTGCGCGAAGTCGCGACGGGTGGTTCGATGCTGGACCCGAAGATCGTGCAGGCCCTAGTCGATCCCTTGGCCGGGTCCGGAGGTTTGACGCCAACCGAGGACGAGTTGCTCCGTATGATCGCCGAAGGGCGTCCCATGAAAGCCATCGCCGTCGCGCAGCACACGACGGCCGCCGATGTCGCCGCCGAGGTCGAGAAACTGTTTATGCGCTTGGCCCAGGAGGCCAGTACCGGGGTGAGCAGCTCATTGCGCCGGTTGCGTTTGCTGCATCAGGCCATCGTCGACCGGGAGGAGCAGGGCGAGAGTCTCAGCCGCCTCCTGCCCGGCGGTGTGGCCGAGCTGGTCCGCCGGGAAGGCGGGCGCATCGGCGAGACCGAGGAACTGGTCGTGACGGTGCTGATGTCGGACATCCGCGGCTACTCCTCTATCGCCGAGAACACCAAGCCCGTGGCGCTGGCCCATCAGCTCAACGATCACCGGGCCGAGATGAACCGGGCGATCCTGGCCGCCGGCGGAACCGTTATGCAGTTCGTCGGCGACGCGGTGATGGCCGTATTCGGTGCCCCGGTCCCGCAGGACGATCACGCCGACGCGTCGGTTCAGGCGGCGATCGCCATGCATTCTGCCCAGTACGAGATAAACCAGAGGTGGATGGACGAGGGTCTACCGCCATTCCATCTCGGTATCGGCCTGTCCACCGGCCCGGTGGCCGGCGCGTTGCTGGGATCCGCCGAGCGCCTCGAGTACACGATCGTCGGTGACATCGTGAACTTGACCCAACGGCTGCAGCAATGGGCCGAGGGAGGCGAGACTGTCCTGAGCGAAGCTACGTATGCAGCTCTCTCCCAGCCACTGGATGCAGAGAGACTTGAGCCAGCGCTGGTGAAGGGAAGGCATACGCCGGTGACCGCGTATCGAGTGGCAGTAGCAGCAGAGCAAGTGGCGCCCAACCAGTTAGCGAGAGACCATTGAGCCAAGGAGCGAACATGGGGGCAGAGAGCATGGATGTGCTGCAAGTCCGTGGGTTGCGCAAGACCTACGAGTCCGAGGGGGTTCCCGTCCGGGCCTTGCGCGGTCTGGACATGTCCATGGAGGCGGGCGAATTCATCGCCATCATGGGGCCGTCCGGCTGCGGCAAGTCAACGCTGCTCAACCTGGTGGCCGGCCTGGACACGCCGACGGAGGGCGAGATCACCGTGTCCGGCGAGAGCCTGACGGGAAAGGGCGAGAACGACCTGGCCCGGATGCGGCGGCGTCATATCGGCATCGTGTTCCAGTTCTTCAACCTGCTCGAGGGCATGAGCGTGCTGGAGAATGTCACCCTACCGGCCATCATTGCCGGCACACCGCGCAAGCAGGCCGAGTCGCGCGCTCGCGACCTCCTCGATCTGTTGGGCTTGGCCGACAAGGTGCGCAACGCCCCGGGTGTGCTCTCGGGTGGGCAACGCCAACGCTTGGCCATCGCCCGGGCGCTGGCCAACGAGCCCACGCTGCTCCTGGCCGATGAGCCGACCGGCGCCCTCGATTCCGACGGTGGGCTCGAGGTCCTCGAGCTATTTCGCCGCCTGCACGCCGGTGGGCAGGCCATCCTGCTGGTGACCCATGACGACAAGGTGGCGGCCGTCGCCTCCCGTATCGTCCACATGCGGGACGGGCGGATCGTTGACGATTCCACCAGCACGGTGGCGCCCGCCGATGTGGGCGCCGGATCGCGCTAGGCCGGTCTCAGGAAGCCTTGACGAGCGTCGACATAGCCCCTTCCTCTCGGACGCCAGCGGCGCCAGTCATCCGAGGCGGGCTGGGCGTGCCCCTCGTGGCGGCGGCCGCCGTGGTCGGCGGCGGGTGTGCCATTTGGGGCGCCGTGCTGGCCGGCGGCCGGGTTCCCGACCAGCTCGGCCAGATCCTTCGGGCCGTTCTCGTCGTGGCCTGGGCGGCGACGGGGCTGGTGATCACCGCCCGGCGGCCGTCGGAGCGGCTCGGCCCGTTGGTGACCGCCGGAGCACTGGTCGGGGGGATCGGAAGTTTCGCCGCTTCGGTCCTCCAGGCCGATCTCCACGGCCTGCATCTGTCGCCCACGGCGGAAGCCTTTGCCCAACTCGCCCGTCCGCTGGCCATGGCCCTGCTGCCGATCGTGGCCATGCACGTGCTGCTCGGCCTCCCCGACGGGTCCTGCCGGGTGGCCCGGTCCGCGCTGGCCATCGGGTATGCGTTTGCCGTCGCCCTAGGGCTGGTGCTGTGGACGCAGCGGCCATCGCTTCCGCTATGGCCGGTTGCGATCGAGGGAGTCGTGGCCGGCGCGGCCGCGTTTGCCGGCGCCAATCATCGCTACCGCTCGGCCCAAGGCATCGAGCGACAACGCATGCAGTGGTTCGGGTGGGCGCTGGCCGTGGCCGGCGAGGTCAGCATCGTCGTCCTGGCCCTGCGGGTGTTGTCCGGTTGGCCGACGGATGGGCCGGCGATCGCGGCGGTCGCCACTGCCGCCATCCCTATCTCGCTGGTCGTCAGCTCGTCGAAGGTGGTCATCGCCCGCATCGATCGGATGCTGGCGCACACCGTCTCGCTGCTCGGCCTGAGCGGTGTCGTCGTCGTTGTCTACCTCGTCGTGGTCGTCGGTCTCGGTCGGGTGCCGACGCACCAGGAGCGCTCGGTGCTTGTCCTCTCCATGGCCGCTGCGGCCATCGCCGCCCTCTTGTACGTGCCGGCCCGGGATCGCCTGGCCCGCACCGCCAACCGTCTCGTGTACGGCGAACGGGAGGCGCCCGACCAGGTCCTGCGAACCTTCGGGGGCCGTCTCTCGAGGGCCATCCCGTTGGATGAGTTGCTGCTGCAGGTAGTCGAGTCGCTGCGCAAGACCCTTGCCCTACAGACCGCCGAGATCTGGACCGGAACAGAGGGGCGGCTGGAGCGCACGGTGTCGGTGCCCGACTCGCCGGTCATTCACCTCTCGCTCACGCCTGACGAGGAGACGGTGCTCAGCCGGGCGGGAGTGTCGGGGACGGGATGGTTGCGGGTATGGCTGCCGCAGCTGCTCGAGGGTCGAGAAGACGCGACCATCAGGGTGGCTCCGATCAACCACTCCGGCCGGCTCTTGGGGCTCATCGTGGCGGCCCGTCCGGCCGCCGGCGATACCTTCAATCCCGACGACGAGACCATGCTGACCGAACTGGCCCGCCAGCTCGGCTTGGCCCTGCACAACGTCGCGCTCGACTCGGCGCTGCAGGCCTCTCTGGAAGAGGTCAAGCACCAGGCCGATGCGTTGCGGGCCTCGCGAGCCCGGATCGTGGCCGCGGCCGACGCGGCCCGCCGGCAGATCGAGCGCAACCTGCATGATGGTGCGCAACAGCATCTGGTGGCCCTGGCCGTCAATCTCCGGCTCGTCCGCCAGCTGGCCGAGGTCAATCCGGAGGAGGCGATGCAGCTGCTCGATCAACTGGGCCACGATGTCCAGGAGGCCGTGCAGGAGCTGCGCGACCTGGCTCACGGGATCTACCCGCCCCTGCTCATGGATCGGGGGCTGGTGGAAGCGTTGTCGGCGGCCACCGGCCGGGCGGCCATCCCCACGTCACTGGACGGCGGAAGCATCGGGCGCTTCGGGCCCGAAGTCGAGGCGGCGGTGTACTTCTGCTGCCTGGAGGCGTTGCAGAACGCCGCCAAGCACGCCGGGGAGGGTGCCAACGCACGCATCCGGGTGTGGGAAGAGGAGGGCGGTCTGCTGTTCGAAGTCGCCGATGACGGCGTCGGTTTCGAGATGTCGTCGCAGACCCGCCAGGGCGCAGGTTTCGTCAACATGGCGGACCGCGTCGGTGCCATCGGCGGCACCTTCTCGGTCACATCCGCGCCCGGTGCGGGCACGAAGATCGCGGGCCGCATCCCGCTGGCGCCTTAAGCCCGCCCGGGGCCCCAACCCCGCCGCGGCCGTTGATGTCTACGTGTCGTCGGGGCGGTGGGCCTCCCACACCGCCTTGAGCACTTGAGGGCCGAAGTCCTCCTTATTCACGTAGTCGACGGCGCCACAGTCGCGGGCATCGGCCGGCAGGTCCTCGGCGGTATACGTCGACAGCAGAATGATCTTCACCTCGGGATGGATGGCGCTCAGCCGTCGGGTGGTCTCAATACCGCTGATGCCGGGCATGTTGATGTCCATGAGGACGAGATCGGGCTGCAGGCCGGCGACGACCTCCAGCGCTTCCTCGCCACTCGCCACCTCCCCGGCCAGTTCGAAGCCCGGGGTGATCCGCACGACTGACTTGGCGGCAAGCCGAAACGGTAGCTGGTCATCCACGATAACGACAGAGACAACGCGCTCGCCCACTGCCGTCATCCTCCCATGCTCATCGCGCGTCTCCCACGGTGCCCGTACACCCTCGGTGGGGGTACTAACCCCCCCGCTCAGAGAGGAACAGCAGCACCGCCTTCACCCGCCGGTGTACATCGGGCTCTTCGGACAGGTTGAGTTTGGAGAAGATGGAGTTGATGTGTTTCTCCACCGCCCGCTCGGAGAGCACGAGCGCCTCGGCGATGCCGGAGTTGTTCTTGCCCTGGGCCATCTCCGCCAGGATCTCGGTCTCCCGCGGCGTCAGTTGGCGCAATGGCGACTCGGCCGCCTTGGAGCGGGCCGCTACCAATACGTCGACCACGCGGGGGTCGATGACCGAGCCGCCTCGAGCGACCTCGCGGATGGCGGCGACGAGCTGCTCGACATCGGAGACGCGTTCTTTCAGCAGGTATCCGCGACCCCTGGAGCCGTCGGCGAGAAACGACACGGCGTATTCGGGATCGGCGTACTGGCTGAGCACGACCACGCCGCCCTCGGGGCAGACCTCCCGCATCCGGAGCGCGGCCCGGATGCCTTCGTCGGTCTTGGTGGGTGGCATGCGGATGTCGGTGAGCACCACGTCGGGCCGTTCCCGTTCGATGGCGGCCACGAGAGAGTCGAAGTCTTCGCACACGGCGACCAGCTCGAGGTCGGCCTGGGTGTCGATCAGGCGCCGGATTCCCTCGCGTACGAGATAGTGATCCTCAGCGAGCACGAGGCGGATGGTCACCCTGGCAGGATAAGGCGTCCTTCCCGGGCGCGTCGTGCTAGCACGCCGCCGGCGCTGGCGGCAGCACCCTTTCCCCTCCCTCTCAAGAATGGCTGAATAGGGAGGGCCCCTACGACGATCGCAGCTGCCTGACGCCTGGAGAGCGCGCAATGCCGGCCCTACGCGTTTGAGTGGGGAGTGCGGTTCCGGATGCGGGGCGGTGATGGCGGTGTCGGCCAAGTGACGCCGCCGGTGTGAAGCAGCACCCGCAGTCGGTAGTTCTCGAAGGTACGGAAGCCGTGTCCGCAGCGCTTGACCTTCTTGACCAACAGGTTGAGACCTTCGGTGGGACCGTTGGATGCGCCGGTGGTGTGGTGGGCGAGGATCTCGGTCCGCCACGACGACAGTGTGTGGCCGAGGGCGCGGATCTCTTCGACCTCGTCGCTGGCGCAGCCGGCGATGGCCTTGTCGATGAGCACGGCCGCCTCGCCGAGATCGTCGGTGAGATAGATGTCGCGCGCTGACTCTTTGGCTAACCAGGCGCCGAGCAGCTCGTCGTGGGGGTCGCCGACGCGCAGGCCCAACAGCATCCGGCCGTTGCCGCGCTCGTTGAGCCGTTCGGCTCCGGTGAGCAACAGCTTGCGGATCCGATACAGCGGATCGTCCTTGCGGCCCCGATGCTCCAGGGTCTCGTTCTGCACGCGCCGGCGGACCTTGTCGACGCAGCGGTTGGCGACGCGTATCACGTGGAACGGGTCCGCCACCCGGGTGGCATGGGCCAGATGAGGGCTGAGACCAGCCCGATACGACTCGGCCAGATCGGTGGCCACCGTGGAGATCCCCGCCAGCCACGCCGCGTCCTGCTCGGCGCACCATCGCCGCAGGTCAGCGGCGCTGTTGCCCTCGACCAGGTCGATCATCTTGCGGCCCTCGAGGTCGACCAGGCCGGTCACGTACACCGTGGGGTGCTCCGGGTTGGCGGCCAGGAACGACGTCTCGTCGACCCCGAGCGTCGCCACCGCACCGACACGGCCAGGGTCGTCGACCAGCGGCGTGCCGTGCTCGATGACGGCGTCCATGATCGTCCACCAGCACACGCCCAGCTCACGGGCCAGCCCCGCCACCGGGCGGGCATTCATGCCGACCTGGCGGCAGGCTTCGACGCCAGCACGACGACTGAGCAACGTGCGCGACGAGAAGTGCTCGGACATCTCGGTCCAGGTCTTGGCGTCACATGCAGCCTCGACGCAGCGCCAGCGGCGCTTGCGCCACACCAGCCGAGCTGGCCGCCCGAAACAGGCCAGATCGCGAAGCTCCACCGCCACCCGGTCCTGGGACTCCGCCCGCGATCCGCACTCGCCACAACCGACGGCCTCGGTGGTCGTCTCGACGTCGATCACGACCTCGGCAGCAGTCTCCGTGACTTCCAGCACGCGGAACCCGGCGAGTCCCAGCAACGCCTCGGCCAGGCCAGTACCTTCGATCATGTCAGGGGTCTCCCGTCGTCGCAGCCTCAGAACAGCCGCAACGATGGCGAGGCCCCTGGCCTCAGCGGTGGATGCTGGCTACCTCACGCTCCCCACTTCAACGCGAAGAGCCCGATAACCTCGTCGTAGGGCAGGATTAGGTTGACATCGTCGGGTTCACGTCGCAGCCGGTGGGCCAGCTGCGCCAGCACCTGGCGGCGCCGGGCCCGCAGAAAGTCGTTCTCTACATCAGCTCGGGGGAAGCCGGTGTCACGAGGCATGGCGACCCACGGAGCGTCCCAAGGACCGTCTGGGTTCGAAATCGAAGACTCGGCGTCCGAAGACGTTGCGCACGATCGTACGATTGAGTTGGCGGTCGACGCGGGCGCCGCCTGGCGGCTGGACATGCCCGTGCAGGAGCAGCGCCGGGTCGATCCGAGCCACGAGGTGGTGTAGCGCGGTGAATCCCCGGTGCGGGCCATCCTCGCCGTCGCCGACACCGCTCGGGGGGGCATGAGTCAGAAGGATGTCGACGCCTCTGCCATCACGAAGGTGTCGCCAGCGAACGGCCGCAGCCAGCTTGCGCGCCCGCCAGGCCTGCTGGCGATCGGAATACTGATTGGGCCCATCGCTGTACCGCAAGCAACCTCCGAGGCCGGCGATGCGCAAGCCAGCCGCCTCAACTACGTGCCCGTCCGCATTGAGGGCGCCGCTGGGCCAGGGGGGCTCCGCCGGCATCCCGGCACGCAACACGAGTCCGTGCCGGTCCTGCCGATAGCCCGCAACATCGGCGTCGTGGTTGCCCGGCACAAACACCAGCGGGACATCGAGACCTTGCATGAGGTGCGCAAGGTAATCGAACGGTAAGTCGCCGCACGCCAGGATGAGGTCGGCCCGGCCAAACGGGCCGACGTCGTGCCACAGGGACTCGTCTGTCTCGTCGGAGACCACTAGGACATGGACCATGTCGCCCGTTAGATGTCGAGACCGCGCCCGCGGAGCTCGGACTCCACTCGACGTAGCTCCACGGTGGCGGTCGGACCGAATCCGTCGGTCTGCGGTGGCGTGGCATCGAGGGCTCGACAGGCCGCCGTCAACGCATCGATGTAGGCGGCGTTGAGAGCACGGGTCCTCAGCCCGCGACCGGGTCTGGGCTCTTGCCTGACCATCTGGCCGCGCTCGTCTCGAAGGCGCCGCAGGTCGGCGGCGAGGTGTTCGATGGGAGGGCCCAGCGGCACCGGGCCGCGGTCCCGCGCTTCGAATCGCCGCCACAGCCGGGCCGCCACGATGACCGAGCCGCCGAGGAGGGTGGGAAACATGATCACACCCACGAGCAGGGCCGCGTTCGCCACCTCCCAAGTCTCTCCCCGATCTCCGTCATTCTCAAGCGCGCACTCCCTGCCCGGCGGCACGGGTCACCGGGAGCGCCCTGACCAAAAAGCGCCAGTCGGTGCGGCCGTCATAAGCCAGACTGACGGGCCATGCCATCCCCCCTGGAGCGGGTCGTCGGGAGCCGTTCGGCGGCGAATCGTGGCGCAGCGGCGAATCGTGCCGCGGCGGCGGTGTGACCCGCCGGGGCTGGTTGCTTTTTTGCACCATGGGCGTCATCTGGGGCATCCCGTACCTGCTGATCAAGGTGGCCGTGCGTAACCTGGCCCCGCCGGACCTGGTCTTCGCCCGTACCGGGATCGGGGCCGCCCTCCTGGTGCCCCTGGCCGCCGCCCGGGGCGAGCTCCGACCGCTGTTGGCCAAGTGGAAGCCTCTGGTGGCCTACACGATCGTCGAGATCGCGGGTCCGTGGCTGCTCCTCTCCTCGGCCGAACGGAGGCTGTCCAGCTCGCTCTCCGGCCTTCTCGTGGCCGCCGTCCCTCTCGTCGGGGCCGTCCTGATCGTCGTGCTCCGGGACAGCCAAACCCTGGACGGACGCCTGATCGCCGGCCTGGTCGTGGGTCTCGGCGGGGTGGCGGCTCTGGTTGGGCTTGATGTCGGGAGCGCTGACCTCGGGGCCGTCGGCGCGGTGGGCCTGGTCGTGGTCGGCTACGCCATCGGTCCGGTCATCTTGGCCCGATCGCTCGCCGACCTCCCCAAGCTCGGGGTGGTGGCCGCCTCACTGGGCCTCTGCGCCTTGGCCTATGCACCGATCGCCGTCATCGATCGTCCGGCCCATTGGCCGGCCGGGACGGGCATCGCCGCCGTGCTCGTGCTCGGCACGGTCTGCACGGCTTTGGCGTTCGTGTTGTTCTTCCATCTCATCGCCGAGGTCGGCCCGCTCCGGGCGACGGTGATCACGTACGTGAACCCCGCAGTGGCCGTGACACTCGGCGTGGTGTTCCTCAAGGAGAAGTTCTCGATGGGGACCGGCATCGGTTTCGTACTGATCATCGGTGGGTCGTTTCTCGCCACCAGGCGAGGGTCCCGCGGTGATCGGCAGCGTGAGGATGTCGTCATTCCGATCGGCGAACCCTGATCGACCAGGGCGCGCTAGGGGCGGCCTGGGCGGTTGCTAGCATCCCCCCGCCATGCTGCTGCGGATGTCGACGCTGTTTCTGCGCACCCGGCGCGATGATCCCGCCGACGCCGAGGTCGCCAGCTATCGGCTGCTGGTGAGGGCCGGATACATCCGGCGCGCCGCCCCCGGGTTCTACACGTGGTTGCCGCTTGGGGTGCACGTCCTGCGGCGGGTGGAGACCATCGTACGCGAGGAATTGGAGCGGGCCGGTGCCCAAGAGCTCCGACCGCCCGCGTCGATGACGGCCGGGCCTGATGAAGCGGTTCCATCGGCCGTGGAAGTGTTCGCCCGCACCGTGAAGGCCGAGAGCTCCTCCTACCGGGATCTGCCCTGGTCGCTCTACCGGATGCAGACCCAGTTTCGTCGAGAGGCGCGGGCCGGAGCCGGAATCCTGGACAGCCACGAGGTCCTGGTGAACGACGCGTGCTCCTTCGACGCCGACGAAGAAGGACTCCGAGCCGCCTACGACCGCTACCGAGAGACCTACGTCAGGATCCTCGATCGACTCAAGCTTTCGCTTGTCCCCGGCGATGCCGGCGCCTTCGCCGCTGGTGGCGCCGGCGGAGTCGCCGTTGTCGCCGGCGAGGCGCTGCTCTTCCCTCATGGTGGTGGTCCCGACACGTTCGTCCGTTGTGCGTCCTGCGGCTATACGGCTGACCTCGAGGTGGCCACGGTCGCGTCGGCGGAATCTCTGGACGCGCCGACCGCGCCGGCGACGCGCGTCATCGAGACACCCGACGCGGCGACGATCGACGCCCTGGTCGCCGCACTCAACGCAGGCGGCGAGGTAGCCCCAACCGGATGTCCGTGGACGGCGGCCGACACCCTCAAGAATCTGGTCGTGATGGTGAAGGGCCCTGACGGGATGGAATCGCCGCTCGCCCTCGGGATCCCCGGGGATCGTGACGCCGACCTGAGGCGAGTGGCGTCTCAGCTAGGAGCGGTGGCGGTGCGCCCCTTCGACGCCGAGGACTTCGCCGCCCATCCCGGCATCGTGCCGGGTTATCTCGGGCCGGCTCGGCTCGGGACCAACAGCCCGTCGCACATCCCTTACCTCGTCGACGTCGGTGTCGCGCCCGGCCGGCGTTGGGTCGCCGGTGCCGACGAGCCCGATCGCCACAGCCTCGACGTCATTCGTGGCCGCGACTTCACCCCTGATGGCGAGATCCAGGCCACGGAGGTGCGGTCGGGCGACGCCTGCGCTCGCTGCGGCGGATCTCTGCGGATCGAAAGGGGCGTGAAGATCGGCCAGCTGGCCCGGCTCGGAACGGACGCTGCAGAGAGCTTCGGCCTGAGTGTTCTCGATGGCGACGGGAAGCCCGTGGCCGTCGCCATTGGCGCCTATCGCCTCGGCATCTCGCAAGCCGTGGCCGCAGTCGCCGAGCAACATCATGACGACAAGGGCCTCTCGTGGCCCGCGGCAGTCGCGCCGGCTGACGTCCATATCGTCGCAGTGGGAAGAGACGACGCCCCCTTTGACGCCGCCGTCGCGCTGGCCGGCACCCTTGACGACATGGGAATGATGGTGTTGCTCGACGACCGCCGCGCAGCGCGGCCCGGTGTCAAGTTCGCCGACGCCGAGCTGATCGGAGTTCCGGTCACGGTCGTCGTCGGAAAGGGGCTGGCGAATAATCAGGTCGAGGTAAGGGAACGGCGGACGGCAGCCAGCCGCGATGTCCACATCGACGCGGCCGCCGCGTACATCCTCGAGCTAAGCCGCGATTAGTACGGCGCTTCGACGTCTCCCATCTCCACGTAAACGCTCTTGAGCTGCGTGTAGTGCTCGATGGCGGCGAGGCCGTTCTCCCGCCCGATGCCCGACTGCTTTACGCCGCCGAACGGCATCTCGATCGGCGTGATGTTGTACGTATTGATCCAGACGACGCCCGCTTCGAGGCGACTGGCTACTCGGTGGCCACGCTGGAGATCGCGAGTGAACACTCCCGCGGCGAGACCGTACTCAGTGCTATTGGCCCGCTCGATGACCTCGTCCTCATCGGCAAACGTCAGCACCGCCATGACGGGACCAAAAATCTCCTCTCTGACGATTGACATGCTGTCCGCGCACGCATCAAAGACGGTGGGCTCGACGAAGTAACCGCGTGCCAGTGCGGCGGTGTCCTCGATCCGGCGGCCACCGCAGACCAGCCGCGCCCCTTCGGCGGAGCCGGCGGCGATGTAACCGAGCACCTTGTGCATGTGCGCCTCCGAGATGAGGGCTCCTATGTCCGTGCCCGGATCAAGCGGATCGCCGATCCGGAGCTTGGCGGCGCGACTCTTCAGGCGGGCCACGAACTCCTCGGCCACCGACTCGTGCACAAACACGCGGGTTCCGTTCGAACAGATTTCGCCCTGCGTATAGAAATTTCCGAGCATGGCGCCGGACACGGCGTTGTCGAGGTGGGCGTCCTCGAACACGATCATCGGGGACTTCCCACCCAGTTCGAGGGTGACGTGCTTGATGGTGCCAGCCGCCGCGGCCATGACCTTCTTGCCCGTCCCGACCTCGCCCGTGAGGGAGACCTTCGCGATGCCGGGATGTCGGGTGAGGGCCTCACCTGTACGGGCGTCGCCCTGAACGACGTTGAATACGCCCGCGGGGACGCCGGCTTCGAAATAGATCTCGGCCAGCTTGATGGCGGTCAGCGGGGTCAGCTCGGCCGGCTTGAACACCATGGCGTTGCCGCACGCCAGGGCCGGCGCGGACTTCCAGCAGGCAATCTGAATCGGGTAGTTCCAGGCACCGATGCCCGCACACACTCCCAGCGGCTCTCGCCGCGTGTACGCGAACGACGCGCCGAGGTCGAGGTGCTGGCCATGCAGCGTCGCCGCCGCGCCGGCGAAGTACTCGACGCACTCCGCCCCAGAGAGGACGTCGACCGCTTTCGCCTCGGCGATGGGCTTTCCGGTGTCGAGGACCTCGAGGTGAGCGAGCTCGTCGTTGCGTTCGCGCAACAGCGTCGCCGCCCGGTTGAGGATCCGGCCCCGCTGGGCGCCGGTCATGGCCGACCACTCCGCGAACCCCTGACGGGCTGAGGACACCGCCCGGTCGACGTCCTCGTCGCCCGCCTGCTGGACCCGGCACAACACGTCACCCGTCGCCGGGTTGCAGGTGTCGAACCACTCGCCCGAAGCGGCGTCCACGAACTCTCCGTGGATGAAAAGGCCTTGATCAGGTACTCGCATGGCCCCCTCCTTCCCGTTGCTTCGTTCCCGTTTCATCTCGCTCGTGCCGGTAGTACATAACGTGCTCGGCGGGAAGAAGGTCCTCTCCTCGGATCAGGTCGGCGGCCTTCTCGGCAACCATCATCACCGGCGCGTAGATGTTGCCGTTGGTGACATAGGGCATGACGGAGGCGTCGACCACCCGCAGACCCTCGATGCCTCGAACCTGCATGCGGTCCGGGTCGACCACCGACAGTTCGTCGGTTCCCATCCGGCACGTGCACGAGGGATGCAGGGCCGTCTCGGCGTCGCGGGCCACCCACCCCAGTATCTCCCCGTCGCTCTCTATCGACGGGCCGGGCGACAGCTCGCCGCCGTCGAATTCCGCGAAGGCCGGCTGGCCCAGTATCGAGCGGGCGCAGCGGATGGCCTCGACCCACTCCCGCCGATCCTGGGCAGTCGACAGATAGTTGAAGCGCAGCGCCGGATGGACCCGCGGGTCAGTGGACGTGATCGCTATGGATCCGCGGGAATCCGAGTACATCGGCCCGATATGCACCTGGTAACCGTGGCCGGCGGTGGGCACAGACCCGTCGTAGCGGATAGCGATCGGAAGAAAGTGGAACATGAGATTCGGGTAGGCCACGTCATCATTGCTGCGGACGAATCCGCCCGCCTCAAAATGATTCGAGGTGCCCGGCCCCTTCCGGAACAGCCATTCCAGGCCGATGAGCGGCCGGCGCCACTTCTTGAGGGCGGGCGCGAGGGACACCGGCTGGGTGCAAGCGTGCTGGATATAGACCTCCAGGTGATCCTGCAGATGCGAACCGACACCCGGCACATCCTCCACCACATCAATGCCGAGGGCGCTGAGTTGGGTGGAGTCGCCGACGCCGGAAAGCTGGAGCAGTTGCGGCGTATTGATGGCGCCACCGCAGCAGATCACCTCCCCGCCGTAGGCGCGCTGAGGCGCTCCGCCGCGAACAGTGTACTCGACGCCGACGGCCCTTCGTCCCTCGAAGAGGATCTTGGTGACCAACGCGCGGCAATGGACCTCGAGATTGGGGCGGGACTCCACCGGATGCAGATAGGCGCGGGCCGCGCTCCACCGGCGTCCCCGGTTGATGTTGCGGTCGAATCGAGCGAAGCCCTCTTGGCGGTAGCCGTTCACGTCGTCGGTCAGCGCGTAACCGGCTTCCTGGACGGCACCGAAGAAGGCATGGCACAACGGGTTGGTGGCTGGCCCTCGTTCCAGGATCAGTGGTCCACCCTGGCCGCGATAGTCGTCAGCACCCGCCAGACAGCTCTCCATCCGCTTGAAGTACGGGAGGCAGTGCGCATAGTCCCATGCCTCCATGCCCTTGTCGGCGGCCCACCGCTCGTAGTCCAGCGGATTGCCCCGCTGGAAGATCATTCCGTTGATGCTGCTGGAGCCACCGAGCACCTTGCCGCGAGCGTGATAGATCCGCCGGCCGTTCATGTGCGGTTCGGGCTCGGACTCGTACTTCCAGTCGTAGTACTTCGAGCCGATGGGAAAGGACAGCGCCGCCGGCATCTGGATGAAGACGTCCCATCGGTGATCGGGACGGCCTGCCTCCAGGACCAGGACCTGAGCCGAGGCATCGGCGCTGAGCCGGTTGGCCAAGACGCAGCCGGCGGAGCCACCTCCAACGATGATGTGGTCGTACTGCTTCATGGTTGGGACGGAAACCCGAGGACGGGCTCGAGCCGACCGGGCCCGTCCTCGGATTGTCCAGGACCTAGGAGGGCACCCACGCCTTCCATTTCGTCTGGTTGGCGTCCACCCACTTCTGGGCGGCGGCCGCCATGCTCAAACTGTCCGCGTTCTTGTAGCTGGTAACCAGGTTCTGGTCGTCGCCCGTCCAGTTCATGTTCGATAGGAACTGGAAGGCCTTGGGACTCTTGGTTTGCAGCTTGGCGCTGACCGCCTTCAACAAGGGGTCGGTCGGGTAGTCACAGTTGTACTTGCCGTCCTTGCCCTGGCCGGCGGCTGAGGCCGTGCACTGTGGGGTGATCGGAGGAAGCTTGACCGCCACGAGTGCGTACTTCGAGTTGGCCCACTGCGGCTGATAGAAGTAGAAGAGGAGCGGCGACTTGTCCTTGAAGGCGGTGCCAAGGGCAGTGATCAGAGCGGCCTCGCCACCTCCGACAACGACCTTGAACGGCAAATTCAGGTTCTTGATGATCTGGTCGTCGTAGCTCACGTAGCTCGGGTCGCCCAGCAGGAACTGGCCCTTGCTTCCTGTCTCAGCAGTCGCGAAGTACTTCGCCGCGGCAGGCGAGTTCAGCCCTTGATACGTGGCGTACTCGGGGTGGGCGTCAGCCACGTACTTGGGGATGAACCAGCCGATCTTGCCAGTCGGCCCCAGTAGACCCGCGTTGATGACGGACTTCTTGGTGGTGATGTAGGTCTGGATGTCGCTGGCGTGGCCGGAGGGCCACACCTCGAGGTTGGCATCGATCTGGCCGGAATCGAGTCCAGCCCAAACCGCGTTCTCGTCAATGTCCACGAGCTTCACGGTCATGCCCAGCTGCTTCTCCAGGATGATCTTGGCGACGTTGGCGTTGGCCGCCGAACCGTCCCACGGGTTGATGGCCAGGGATATCGATCCACCCGAACCCGGCGTCGGCAGTGCCGCGGTCACGCCGGGCGCAGCCGTGGTCCCGGGCTGACTGGATACGGATAGCTTCTTGGAGCTGCCGCACGCGGCGAGCACGAGGCTCGCGATCACGACGACAGGCACCCATCGGCGTAAACGACTCACTGTTGTTCCCCCTTCTGGTTGGTGTTGCTGTTGTTGCTGAGTTGACGAACGGGACCGGGAACACGAGGCGCACCCCAGGCCTGCGTGATGCGGTCCAGCACGACAGCCAGTGCCACGATAGCCAGGCCGGCCTCCACACCAAGGCCCAACTGGCTCTTGGTCAGTCCGTAGACGACATCGAGGCCGAGTGCGCCTCCGCCGACCAGGCCGGCGATGATCACCACAGACAGCACCATCAGGATCATCTGATTCACGCCGAGCATCATCGAGCGCCACGCCATGGGCAGCTGAACCTTGGTGAGGATCTGGCGGCTCGTCGCTCCTGTGGACACGGCAGCTTCGATGGTCTCGGCCGGCACGTGCCTGATGCCGAGGGCGGTGAGACGGATTCCCGGAGACACGGCGTAAATCACCGCGGCAATGACACCGGGAACCCGCCCCACGTGGAAGAGCGCGATGACGGGCACCAGGTACACGAACGCAGGCAATACCTGGGCAGCATCGAGCATGGGGCGGATGACAGCGTAGATGCGGTCCGAACGGCCCGCCATCACCCCTACGGGAATGGCGATCAAGGCTGACACCAGCACGGCGATCAAGACCTGGCTCAAGGTGTCCATGGTGTGGACCCAGATACTTCCTGTGCTGGTCGCCACGCCAAAGCCAGCAACGGCCAGCAGGCACGCGGAGCACACGATCGCCACGCGGCGGCCGGCACTGGCCCATGCCAGCGCACCCACTCCGGTCACCACCACCCACCATGGAGGTTTGGTGAAGAAACTCCGCAGCGGATCGAGAAGGTGCAGAACGGTGAAGTCGCTGATTTTTCCCGTACCACCGATGACGGGCAGGCCGGTGCGGATGTTGTTGCTGAACCAGTCGGCGAGGTGGTTGACAGGGTCCCGCAGCGACCAGTTCCACGAGGCCGGAAAGTCGCCCGCACCGACCATCTTCGAGACCACCACCGCGGCCACGATGACCACACCCCCAATGAGCAGCTCCCGTCGGTCCCGCTCGACGGTCCGCGTCCGACGGTAGCGTCGTGCGGCCGCCTGGCTCCGGCCGCTGCTGATCCGATCGAGCAGCACCGCCACGGCAAGGATGCCGAGCCCGGCGTTGAAGGCTTGACCCACATCGACATGCTGGAGTCCGGCCAGCACCTCCTGCCCAAGTCCTTCCGCACCGACGAGGGCGGCAATGACCACGATGCCGAGGGCCAGCATGATCGTCTGGTTGACCCCGAGGAGCAGTGCCGGCCGAGCGAGGGGCATCTGCACCTTCGTAAGGATCTGCCGGCGAGTCGCTCCGTGCGCCTCGCCCACCTCCACCGCCTGGGTGGAAACGGAGCGGATACCGTGAGCGGTCAGTCGGACGGCGGGAGGCAGAGCGAATATCACGGTGGCCACGACCGCAGCGGGTACGCCGATCCCGAACACCAGGACGGTCGGTAGCAGGTAGCAGTACGCAGGCATGACCTGCATCGCGTCGAGGAAGGCTCGTGTGCTTCGCTCCACTCGCGGCCACAGTGCGCTGGCGATGCCGAGGGGGACGCCGAGGGCGAGAGCCACGGCAACCGAAACGAGCATGAGCGACGTGGTGGTGATGCCCTGAGTCCAGAGCCCGAGCACCCCGAGCGTGGCCAGGCAACCCACCGCGATCAGCGCCGCTTTCAGGCCGGCCACCCGCCGGCCGACAACGGCAATGACCACGAACAGCCCCGGCCAGGTCAGCCACGTGAGCGCGTTGATCCCGTACTGAACGAAGCGGGTCAGCAGATCGCTCAGGGGGCGGAAGAAGAATCTGAACACCGGGTGGCTATGGCGGTGGTCGATGATCCACCGCTGTGCCCGCTCGGTGGCTGATGCGATATGAAAGTTCCACCAGGACGGTATCGGGTTGCCCCATACCGAGGCCAGGACCACGGCGGTGGCCACGACCGCCAGGACCGGGACCGTAGCGCGGGGAACCTTCCCCCACCGGTGCGGCCTGGCGACGACAACGGCCTCGCTGACCACTAGCGGTACCCGGCTCGGGGGCGGATTGGAGCGTCCGCCAGCGCGTTCAGAACCATCACCCGATCGAGCGAGCCGCACGGCTGGCCGTCGTCATCCAAGACGGCGACGGTGTCGTCGGTCGCGGCCACGACGGGAACCACGTCGCTGACGCGCGTGCCGGCCGTCACGTGAACGGTGGCCAGCGCGGCGTCCTCGACGGGGCCCATGATGGCTCGGGCGGTCAGCACGTGGCCACGTGGTACGTCGCGCACGAAGTCCCGCACATAGTCATCCGCCGGCTGGGCCACCACCTCCTCCGGTGTGCCCACCTGCACGAAGCGGCCGTCACGCATGATGGCGATCCGGTCACCGAGCTTGAGGGCCTCCTGCAGGTCGTGGGTGATGAAAACCACCGTCTTGCGCAGCTCTTGCTGCAGACGGACGACCTCGTCTTGCATGTCTCGGCGAATGAGCGGATCGAGGGCCGAAAACGGCTCATCGAAGAGGAGAATGGCGGGATCATTGGCCAGTGCCCGCGCCAAGCCGACGCGTTGCTGCATGCCTCCGGACAGCTGATCCGGATAGGCCTCGCCCAGCCCACTCAGCCCGACCAGGTGGAGCACCTCGGCGGCGCGAGCCAGCCGGTCCGCCTTGGGTTTTCCCTGCACCTCCAACCCGAACGCCACGTTGTCGAGCACTCGCCGGTGGGAGAGCAGGCCGAAGTGCTGGAACACCATGGAGAGCCGCGTCCGGCGCAGCTCTCGCAACCGCTCGGCGGACAGCGAGCGGACGTCCTCGCCGTCGATGAGTACCTGGCCGGACGTGGGCTCGACCAGCCGGCTGAGGCAGCGCACGAGCGTCGACTTGCCCGAGCCGGAGAGCCCCATCACGACGAAGACATCGCCCTCGGGAACCTCGAAGGACACGTCGCGCACGGCGGCGACGCAGCCGGTCCGCTCCTCCAACTCGGTCCGGGGCAGGTCGGCGTCGGCGGAGCCAACGATCCGCTCCGGATGCGGCCCAAAGACCTTCCAGACACCGCGACAACTGATGGTGACTGGTCCCGCCGAAGTTTCCGACGTCGCCCGGCTCACGGCGACCGCGCACCTCGGGGCGCGGATGGTCCCCTTTGGCTAGAGCTCCCCCGAGTCACTGATACAACGCTAGCAGTCGGGCCCGGCCTCGACCGGGCGGTTCCCGCGCCGAACGGACGCTCCGCCGCCGTCATGGTCGGCGCCGGCGGATCTCGCCGACGACACCCTCGAGCACCTCGTGCAGGTCTCCGATCACCGCATAATCGGCCTTGGTGACCATGGGTGCCTCAGGGTCGGTGTTGATGGCCAGAACCCGTTTGGCGGCCATCATCCCGACCCAGTGCTGGATGGCGCCGGAGATGCCGCACGCGATGTACAGGTCAGGTGCGATGCGCTTACCGGTCTGGCCCACCTGATCGGAATGTGGACGCCAGCCATTGTTCGTTGCTACCCGGGAACATCCGACCGCGCCACCGATAAGCCCGGCAAGCTCCTCCAGGAGGGCGAACCCTTCCGGGGACCCGACGCCCCGCCCTCCACTGATGACGACGGCCGCGGTGGCGAGGGTCGTGCCCGCCGAAACCGCGATCCGATCAACTACCCGGGTGCGCGCCGCCGTGTCGTCGAGCACCGCGGTGACGACCTCAATGCTGGGCGCCGGGCCGCCGACTGGCTCGGACGGGAACGCGTGCATAGGACAGGTGAGCAGAAGGACTGAGGCGGCGAGCACGGCATCCTCCAGCAGGCTGCCACCCCAGCGCACGCGCGTCAGGTGGTACTCCCCGTCCTGACGCAATCCGGTGACATTCGTGGCCAGCGGAAGATTCATCGCGGCGGCCACATGGGCGAGGACCTCGTTGCCCCGGTCGGTCCCACAGGCCACCAGAGCCGCGGCGGACGCGGCTTCGAGTACCTCGACCAGAGCGTCTCCCCACGCCTCGGGCGCGTAGTCGCCGAGTGCGGCGTGGTGAACCTGCCATACCTTGCTTACCCCGTAGTCGCCCAGTGTCTCGGCCAGGCCATCCCCCTGCTCGCCAATAATCACGGCCTCGACGATCGCGGCATCGCTTTGCCCGGCCACCTGCCGAGCGAACGCGACCGCCTGGTAGGTCGTCTCCGACGCCTCACCGCGGTCATGTTCGATCAACACCAGGACGGTCACGCCAGCCCCAGTTCTTCCAGGAGGTCCACGACGGCGACGGCCGCGCCGGCCCCGGCCCCCAGCACGATCGTCTGGCTGACCTGCTCCTGCGGTGTGCGCAAGCCGGTCGTCACCAGACCGCCCGCTTCATGGCCGGCCGGCATGATCACGACCTCCGCTGACTTGGACTTCAACCGGCCGCGCAGCGTCGGATAGCGAGGAAGATTGATCCCCTCTTTGACCCCCAGCGCGGCGGGCAGGCCCAGGCGATACAGCTCGAGGCCCGTGTTGCTTTCCCTCCTGGCCGTCAGGACGCCGTCATTGATCTCGATTCCCTTGATGCCGTTGACCATCGGACGGCCCAGGGCCCGCGCCACCCGTATGCCCACCTGAAAGCCCCCCGCATCAGCGGACTCATTGCCGAAGAGAAGAAGATCGAACACGCCGCCGACCCTCTCTAGCTCGACAATGGCACCTACCAGGGCGCGGCTGGTTGCCTGCGCGTCCCATCCGGCGCCTGCCGCCACGTCATCGTGGGTCACGAGCACGGCCTCATTCGCCCCGAGCGACATCGCATAGCGGAGCTGGTCCTCGGCTTCCTTCGGCCCCAGGGTAAGCACGGTGACCGACCCGCCGTGAGCCTCTACCACTCGGATGGCCTCCTCGACGGCGCATTCCTCGTGCGGACTGGTGGTGAAGCCGAGGTTCTTGGTGTCGACATCCTGGCCGTCGGGTGTCAGCACGATGCGAGCACCCGGTGCTGGCACTCGCTTCACGCACACCAGAACGCGGAGCTCAGCCATTCCGGGCGCCGTCCCTCACGCCTTCATCCGGACGTCACTGGGATCGAAGAACGGCGTGGAGCCAGCGACGGCGACTCGGACGGGATACAGCTCGTCCATGTACATGACCCGTAACTCCGTGCCGACCTCCGCCTCCTCAGGAGGCAGATAGGCAAGGAGCAGATATTTGGTGGTCGATGGGCCGGCGCCGGCTGAAGTGACGTACGAAGGCCGGTTCTTGGCGTCGACGATGCGCGTACCGTCGACGCGCAAGATCGGCTCGCCGCCGGTCATGTATCGGGCCATCCCGTCGCGCTCGGACGCATGGCTCTCGACGGTCAGCGTGCACAGCACCCCCGCCGGAGTGGCGCCCCTTGCCTCCAGATAGGCCTGCTTACCAATGAAGTCGGCCGATTTGACCTTGGGACGGGCCAGTCCGGCCTCGACCGGCGTGTACTCGCTACCAAGTTCGGCGCCCATGAGGCGGTAGCCCTTCTCGAGGCGACCGGTCGTGCCGTACACGCCGGCGCCGACCGGAACGAGCCCGTGGCGCTGGCCGGCGTCCCAGAGCCGGTCCCACACGGCCAGTCCGTGGTCCATGGGTAGGTAGATCTCCCACCCCAGTTCGCCGACGTAGGAGATGCGGAAGAGTCGCACCGCGATCGAGCCGAAAAGCACTTCTCGGGTCGAGCCGTAAGGAAAGCCTTCGTGCGACAGGTCGGCCTCGGTGACATCGCCCAAGAGGGCGCGCGCCTGCGGTCCCCACACCCCAAGCGTGCAAATCGCCGACGTCCTATCCTCGAGGTGGACCGATCCATCGTCGGGGAGGTGCTTGCGGAGCCAGAAGCTGTCGCGCGGTCCGTCGAATGCACCGGTCACCATTCGGAAGTCCTGGTCGCCCAACCGCATGATGGTGAGGTCCGAGCGGAATCCGCCGTGCTCATCGAGCAATGGGGTGTACACCGACCGCCCTACGGCCACATCACAGTTGTTGACCGTCAAGCCTTGGAGGTAGGCGAGCGCACCCGGCCCGGTGACGTCGAAGATGGCGAACGCGGCGAGATCGATCATGCCAACGCGTTCCCGCATGGCCAGGTGCTCCGCGTTGATGATCGGAGACCACCACCGGCGATCCCATTCCGATGGGCGATCTTCGACGGCGTAGTGCTCCACCAGATGGGCATTTGATTCGTACCAGTGCGGACGTTCCCATCCGCCGGCGAGGAAGTACTCAGCGCCGAGCGCCTCGGTCCGCGCGTGATATGGGGCGCAGCGGATGTTGCGGTCCGAAGCCCACTGCTCACGAGGATGGACGATCCCGTAGGTCTTGTTGAAGTGCTCAGCGCATCTCGCTCGCACGTGGTGGTCGGTGCGCGCATACGGGTAGAAGCGAGCGATGTCAGATTGGTGAGGATCGATCTCCGGCGCGCCGCTAGTCATCCACTCAGCGAGCAGGCGCCCCGCGCCCGGACCCTCCTTGATCCAGATGGCGGCCGCCGACCAGAGGTTGCGCACCTCTACCGTCTCGCCGAGCAACGGGAACCCGTCGGGCGTGAGGGAGAGCAGCCCGTTCACTGCGTACTTGATCTCCGCTGTCGACAGGATGTCAGGCATGAGGTCCAGTGCATCCTCGAGCTGGGGGTCGAAGTCCTCGGCCGTGAACGGCAGCTCCGTCGGCGACATCCGCGCTTCCTTGAGCGTTGGAATGTCCTCGGGTCGGTAGAAGATGGGTCGGTGCGCGTAGGACCCGACCTCCATCGAGCCAGCCGTCTGGCGCTCGTACATGAAGACGTCCATGTCCCGTACGATCGGATATCCGACCTCGTTGCCGGTGGCTTCGAGTATCGGGATCGGGCCGACGTCGATCATCTGGTGGACCGCGGGCGTCAGCGGGATGGTGGCGCCGGCCATGCCGGCGATGCGCGGGCTCCACACCCCGCAGCCGACGACCACATGCTCGGCCTGAATGCGGCCTCGGTCGGTGACCACCGCCTCCACCCGTCCGTTGACGGTCTCGATACCGAGCACCTCGACGTTGGCGAAGGTCTGGAGCGCGCCTTCGGCTGAGGCGGATTCACGAAAGAGGGTCCCAGCCCGCAGGGAGTCCACGACAGACACGCTCGGGGTGTAAAAGGCGCCGAGCACGATGGCCGAGTTGATGAAGGGGACCATCTCCTTCACCTCGGCGGGAGTCATGAGCCACGCGTCCACGCCCCAGGCCGTCGCCGATGTCACCCGGCGGCGCAGTTCCTCCAACCGCTCGGGCGTGCGGGCAATCTCAATTCCCCCGCACGCCACGTTGACGCCCATCTCGATGTATTGGCGCTGGCTGTCGAGGGTGAGGGCGACCATCTCCTTGTTGTGGTCCACGGGGAAGATGAAGTTAGAGGCATGGCCCGTGGAACCGCCCGGGTTGGGCAGCGGGCCCTTGTCGAGCTGGACGATGTCGCGCCAGCCCAACCTGGCGAGGTGGCCGACGACCGAGTTCCCCACGATCCCGGCCCCGATGACCACGACGTTGGCGCTGGATGGAAAATCGGTCACTGTCTGCTCCTGCACTGGGGTTCAATCGGCGGGCTTACTACGATGCGGTAAATCGCTGCTCAGCGAGAAGGAACACTAATCGCCAGCGCCTTGGCGCTGATATGGCTCGAGGGCGGAGACATGGGCGGCGGCAGCCACTACGGCGGAGGCGATGGCGTCGTCCTCCCCGCGCTTGGGGAACCGATAGCTCGGACCATGGCAGTGGATGGCGGCCACGACCCGCCGGCTGGAATCGAATACCGGGGCGGCTACCGAGGTGATGCCCTCATGGAACTCTTCGGCAGTCCAGACATACCCGTCTGTCCGAATGGCGCTCAATCGGCGGCGAAGCTCGGCCGGGCGGGTGGTCGTGTGCGCAGTAAGCCTGGCCAGGCCTGCCGCCAGGTAGGCGTCGATTTCGGCCTGTGGGCGGTAGGCAAGCATCACCAGGCCGGACGAAACCACGTGCAGCGGCAGTTGAACGCCGGTCCAGTCCCGAACCTGGATTTCGTTGGCGGCCTCCACATGATCGAGGTACCGGACGTCGCGATCCTCGCCGATCGAGATACCGGCGGTCTCGCCGACGCCTTCGACCAGCTCGACGAGAAACGGGCGAGCCCGAGCGACCAGGGTCGCGGCCGGGTCTACGGCGACGGCCAGTTCGGAAATTACCGGACCGATCTCGTAGGTGAGTCCGTCAGGTCGAACGACAGCGCCGATCGCTTCGAGGGTGGCCAGGAACCGGGCCACCGTGCTCACCGGCAGATCGACGCGCCGGGCCAGCTCGCTGATTCCCGCCGGCCGCGTACCGACGGCTCGGAGGAGGTTGAATACCCGCTCGACGGACTGGACACCCGACATGGCCATGAGCTTCGATCAGCCGATCTCGTCGGGCATTTCCGCCTTACGGCGGGTAATGAAGTCGTTCAGTTCGTCGTCGATTGCCTCATCGATCGGAGGCGGCTCATACTGCATTAGCTGGGACTTCCAGAGCCGCGTCGCCCGTTGGGCGGCATCCAGGCTGCCGTCCTCGACCCATTGTTCGTAACTCGCGTTGTCAGCGACGGTCGAGCGATAGAAGGCCGATTCGAAGTTGGCCAGCGTGTGGGCCGAACCGAGGAAGTGCTGACCCGGGCCATTTTCCCGGATGGCGTCAAGAGCCTGACCGTTCGGTGACATGTCTACGCCCTTCACGAACGTGTGCAGCATGCCGAGTTGATCCGTATCGAGTATGAACTTCTCGTAGCCGATGCTGAGGCCACCCTCCAGCCATCCGGCCGCATGGAGCACGAAGTTGACTCCGCCGAGAATGGTGGGCTGAAGCGTGTTGGCCGACTCGTAGGCGGCTTGGGCGTCGGGAATCTTGGACGCGGTCAACGATCCGCCCGAGCGGAAGGGCACACCGAGTCGTCGGGCCAGCTGTGCCACCACGTACAGGACGAGCGCCGGCTCGGGTGTGCCGAACGTGGGGGCGCCGGTCTGCATCGACATCGACGAGGCGAACGAGCCGAACACCACGGGCGCGCCGGGCCGGACCAGCTGCACGAAGGCCATGCCGGCGAGCGCCTCAGCCAGTGTTTGGGCCGCCACCGCCGCCGTTGTTGTCGGCGCCATGGCCCCGGCGAGGATAAACGGAGTGATGATGCACGCTTGGTTGTTGGCCGCGTACGCCTGGGCGGCCGAGAGCATCGTGCCGTCCCACACCAGCGGCGACGCTGCGTTTATCAGGCTGGTCATCACCGTGCGCTCGCCCAGGTCCCCTCCAAACGCAATTCGGGCCAACTCGACGCTGTCCAAGGCGCGGTCGCCCGCCGTCACCGACCCCATGAACGGCTTGTCGCTGTACCGGATGTGGGCGTAGACCATGTCGAGGTGGCGCTTGTTGACCGGGACGTCAACGGGTTCGCATACCGTCCCGCCCGAGTGGTGCAGCCAGGGCGACAGGTAGGTAAGCTTCACGAAGTTCTGAAAATCGGCAAGCGTGGCGTACCTCCTCCCACCCTCCAGATCGTGGACGAACGGCGACCCATAGTTCGGAGCCAGCACGGTGGCGTTGCCACCGATCTGAACGTTGCGGGCCGGGTTGCGCGCATGCTGCGTATACACGGACGGCGCCTGCCCGACGAGCTGGCGACACAGGCCGTGGGGGAAGCGCACTCGATCGCCCTGGACGTCCGCTCCCGCGCCCGCGAACGCCTCAAGTGCCATTGGGTAGTCGCGGATGATCACCCCGACGTCCTCCAGGATGATCTCGGCGTTCAGCTCGATCAGCTCGATGCTTTCCTGGCTCAGTACCTCAACCGGCTGGAGGGTCCGCGTGAGAAAGGGAACCGTTTCGACGTGGGCAGCGAGGCGGGCGGCTTGGCGGCCGGCGCGACCTCCGGTGCGGCGAGGCTCAGCACTGGTGTCGGTCATGATGTCTCCTCCAGGTTGGCGACAGGGCGAGTCCGTCGGCGGACTCGGCCCCCTCCGCCCGTTGTTGAGCAGGCTGGCAGTGGCACGACGCGGGCCAGGCGAGCATAGGGATCGCTGGTATGGGGAAAGCCCATCGCCTCCACGAAGTGCTCCTGGAACTTGACTTCCAGAGCGGTCTCAACCTTGGTGATCGTGCGAACCACGGCGTCGATCTCGGCGCGGGCGGACGCCGAGAGCAATGCCATGAGTGCACCCGTGCCGGCCGCGTTACCGATGGAAGCCACCGCCTCGGGGTCGCAATCCGGTATGAGGCCCAGAACAAGGGCGTACGTCGGATCGATGTGACTTCCGAAGGCCCCCGCCAGTTGGATGCGGTCGACGGAATTGATCCGGGCGCGGTCCATGAGCAGCCGGGCCCCGGCGTGGAGGGCGGCCTTCGCCAGCTGAATGGCCCGGACGTCGTTTTGCGTGACCCGGAGTGGCACGGGTCCATCGTGGAGGACGTACGCGAACGTGCGGCCGTCGGCCACGATGCGGTCGGAGCGAGCCGAGAGAGCGCCATCGATCCGCCCGTCGGTAGTGATCACGCCACTCAGGAAGAGCTCGGCGATGGCTTCGATGATTCCCGATCCGCACACGCCCGTGATGCCGGCCGCCGGCAATGCCTCGGCGAAGCCCGGCTCGTCCGACCAGACGTCGCAGCCGATTACCTTCATCCTGGGTATGAGCGTGAAGCGATCGATACGCACTCGTTCCACCGCTCCGGCCGTCGCCCGCTGCCCGCAGGAGATCTGAGCACCTTCGAACGCCGGGCCGGTGGGGCTCGACGCGGCCAAAAGGCCGTGCCGGTTGCCGAGCACGAGTTCGGCGTTGGTGCCGACATCGACGAGCAGGGTGATCAGGTCCGAGCGGTGCGGACCGGCCGCAAGTACGGCTGCGGCCGCGTCGGCTCCAACGTGGCCTCCGATGCACGGCAACACGTGGAGATGGGCGTGCGGGCACTGCACGCCGATGTCCGAGGCCCTCGCATCAATAGCGAGATCGGTGGCCAGGGCGAATGGTGCGGTGCCCAGCGGGGTCGGGTCAATTCCGAGCACGAGGTGGTGCATGATCGGGTTGCCGACCAGGACCAGGTCGAGGACGTCGGTCCGCGAGACGCCGGCCGTGGTGGTGAGCTCGCCCACCAGCTCGTCAAGGCCACCGCGTATGGCGGCTGTCAGCTGCTCCTGGCCATGGTCGTGCATCATCACGTACGACACGCGGCTCATGAGGTCTTCGCCGAACCGGATCTGTGGATTCATCCTTCCCGCCGACGCCAGCACCTCCCCCGTCGCCAGGTCGCACAGATGGCCGGCGACGGTCGTCGAGCCGACGTCGATACCGATGCCGTACGCAGTATCCACAAATCCGGGCCAGAGCGCGGCGATGTCGCGACCGCCGTGAATCGCCGCCGTCACGCAGCCCTGGCCCCGGGACAGCGCGGGTTGAAGCACGGCCAGGGCCGTCGTGCCCATCGTGAGGCCGACAAGCGACCACTGTTGGTCCAAGGCGTCCAGGAGCAGCATCAGGTCGCTTCTTCCGCCTCCCAGCGCCGCCCCTTCGACCTCCACGTAGTAGAGCCGCACTATGGGGTCCACCACCAAGCCACTGAGGTCGACGGACTTGCGGATGACCGGGCGATGGACCTGGCTGTCGGGGGGCACGTCGATGACCACGTCGCCTTCGATGTGTGCCGCGCAGCCGAGGCGGGCCGATGACCCCAGCGGGCGGCGTCCCCGGTAGGCGGCTTCCAGTGCACCGGCCGGGCTCAGATGCGTGGGATCGCTCACCAGCGCGGGCTTGGCGAACTCGCCGAAGGTGGGTGTCACCTGACAGCGGCCGCAGATACCCTTTCCCCCACATACCGAGTCAAGGTCGGCCCCGACCCGGCGGGCGGCGTCGAGCACGGTGATCCCGGGTTCGACCTCGCCTCGAAGGCCAGAGGGGGTGAAGACGACAGTTGGCATGGCTGCGCTCCCGCGTCCCTAGCTGGCGGCGGAACCCTCACCCATCCGGGCCCGCCTCCCCCCGCGACGGCCTTTCTCGGTCTCCGTCGTACCTGTGCCCCCCGGATCGCGATGGGCTCGGATCCAGTTCGCACAGTCCCGGTCGTGGCCCATCAGGACGTCGGCTGCCAGCACGGCCTGCTTGACCTGCGGATTCATCGGGTTGGTGATGGCCGACGTCATGCCGTGGCTTATGGCCATGGCCATGAACGTTCCGCTCACCACCATCCGGTCGGGCAGACCAAAGCTGATGTTGGACGCGCCGCACGTGGTGTTCACCCGAAGCTCGCCGTGAAGACGGCGCACGAGCCGAAAGACCTGCCGACCGGCAGTACCCATGGCGCCGATCGGCATCACCAGCGGATCGACAACGACGTCACTGGCCGGAATGCCGTGGTCGGCGGCCCGCTGGACAATGCGCTTGGCGACTTCGAAGCGAACGTCGGGGTCTTCGGAGATACCGGTCTCATCGTTGGAGATCGCCACGACGGCGGCGCCGTAACGCTTCACTAGCGGCAGGACCCGCTCGAGAACCTCTTCCTCCCCGGTGACCGAATTGACCAGGGGCTTGCCCTGGTAGACGGCCAGGCCGGCCTCGAGGGCCGGGATGATGGAGGAGTCGATCGAGAGCGGCACGTCGGTCACCGATTGCACCAGCTGGATGGCCTTGGCCAGCAGGGCCGGCTCGTCGGCCAGCGGGATGCCGGCGTTGACATCGAGCATGCGGGCGCCGGCCTCAACCTGAGCGATGGCGTCGGCGATGACCCTACTGAAGTCACCGTTGAGCATCTCCTCGGCCAACAGCTTGCGACCGGTCGGGTTGATCTTCTCCCCAATCATCACGAACGGACGATCAAAGCCGATCACCACCTCGCGCGTGGCCGAGCTCACCATGGTGTCGGTCATGTCAGATCTTCTCCCCTGCTGGACGGTCCGGGCCCCATCCGCCGGTGGCGACGTAGACCTCGAGACGCTCCGCCGTGAACTCAGCCTTCAGCCGGGCTGCCTCGGCCTCGGTCGCCTCGGCCAGGGCCACCCCTTCGCCCGGCAGAGGCGTGGACACCCGCCGCCATTCCGCCACGTAGTCGCTCGCCGACTTCTTCCCGGCGACCATCGCCGCTTCATCGATCGCTCGCTGGAAACGCCTCGGCAGCACGACTTGATGCTTCTCGGCTCCGGAGCGGCCGTTCACCTGGGCGGGGATGTCGCGCCAGGAGATGACGACGATCTCATTGGCTCCACGGCGCATGGTCAGGCGACCGTTCTGGAGACGAAGCCGACGAGGACGTCGCCGAGACCGAGTTGGCCGGTGGGGTGGTGCTCGAAGTCAAGTTCAAGCTTGCGAGCCGCTTCCTCGGCCCGCGCCACCAATTCGGCGTCGGCTCGCTGAGAGAGATACACGACGCGCCGGTAGTGCCCGAAGTAGGCATCCCTCAGATGAGGATGGCGGTCGAGACCGAGCCCACCCCACACCAGCGCGTCGAAGTGCTTCACGAGGAAGTCGGTCAAATAGAAGGTGCCTGGCTCGGCGGCGCTCAGGGCGGCGAAGGTGGCCGAGCCTGCGAACATCTCGTAGCAGTGGGCTCCGGGCAACCGTTGAACGCCGGGGAACTCAGCCAGCAATGCGTCGAGTCGTCCCCCCGTGCCGCAATCGGCATACGCGACGAACACGGGGCGGCCTTGCCGGCGCGCCTCCGCCAAGCGCGGTCGCAGTTCCGGCACGATGCGATCGGGCCGGTTATGCAGGCGGGCGGGCAGATAGACGACCTCGACGCGTTGTGACAGGCCGCTGGCGGCGAGCACCGACCGCAGATCGGCGGCCAGCGCGCCGCACGCGATGACCAAGGGCCGCACCATCACGAGGCAGCTCGACGGGCCTGGACGAGCGAACGGGCCAGCTCGGCCGCCACCGCCGCGTCGCGGCAATAGGCGTCCGCGCCGATGGCGGTGCCGAACTCTTCGTTCAACGGAGCGCCACCGACAAGGACGACGTAGTCGTCCCGAATGCCTTTGTGCACCATCGTGTCGATGACCACCTTCATGTACGGCATGGTCGTGGTGAGAAGCGCGGACATGCCGAGGATGTCGGGTTGATGTTCGTCCAGTGCGGCGAGGAACTTGTCGACGTCGGTGTTGATGCCGAGATCGACCACTTCGAAGCCGGCCCCCTCGAGCATCATCGCCACCAGGTTCTTGCCGATGTCGTGGATGTCGCCCTTCACTGTGCCGATCACCACCTTGCCGACCGACGGCACGCCCGTCTCCGCCAGCAACGGGCGCAGGATCTCCATGCCCGCCTTCATGGCATTGGCGGCAAGAAGCACCTCCGGCACGAAGAGGATGCCGTCCCGGAAGTCGATCCCGACGATGCGCATGCCCGCCACGAGCGCCTCGTTGAGAACTCTTTCCGCGCTCCACCCCCGGCCCAGCAGGAGCCGGGTGCCCTCGGCGATCTCCGCGGCCAGCCCGTCGTACAGGTCGTCGTGCATCTGGGCCACGAGATCCTCATCACTGAGATTGGCCAGAACGACGTCGTCATCGGCCACAGCTTCGGCCTCCTGTCGAACCCGAATGGAGGGGAGGACGTCTCCCACAGACCTCAGTCTATTCCACGATGTGGCAATTTACTATATGATGGAAGATGAGCGGGCGGCGAGGCCTCCCGTTAAGAGACGGCAGAAGGAGCCGGCCGTGGACATGTTTCGGTTCCCTCACCGGGCGACCCGCACCGATGAGGGCCGGCCCAACCGCCATCATCCCGCCCTGGTGGCCCGACTCGAGGGTATGAGCTTCGAAGTCTTTCCGTCTTCGAAGCTGGGCGAGCAGGCCCGCGCGCTCCCGCCGGGCGCCCGTGTATCGGTGACCTGCTCGCCCAAATCTGGCATCGCCTCGACGCTCAGCGCGGCGGTCACGCTCCTCCCCCACGGCCATCGGGTTGTCCCGCACCTGGCCGCCCGCATGGTCGGCGCCGACGTGGACCTCACGTCGATCACGAAATGGCTCTCGGGCCACGGGGTGCGCGAGGTGCTCGTGATCGGCGGAGACGCCTCACCGCCTCGGGGTCCTTATGAAGACGCCCGGTCGTGCATCGAAGCGCTGGTCTCCTCGGGCGTAGCCCTCGACGGAGTCGGACTCGGGGGCTACCCCGACGGTCACGCCCTTATCCCGGCGCAGAAGCTCACCGAGGCACTCCTTGAGAAGCAGGAGTTACTCGACCGGGCCGGCCTGCCCGGCTGGGTCTCCACGCAGATGTGCTTCGATCCCGACAAGATACGGAAATGGATCGGCGACCTTCGCAACGAGGGACTGCATCTGCCGATCCACCTCGGCGTTCCGGGCGCCGTCGACAAGACCAAGCTGCTGTCGATGGGCATGCGGCTCGGGATCGGCGCGTCGCTTCGCTTTCTCCGTGGGAACCGAGCCTCCATCAGCAGGCTGGTGGCACCCGGTGGCTATGACCCGATGCAGCTCCTTGCCCCGCTCGCCTCAGAGTTCGACGCGCTCGGCATCGACCGGCTGCACATCTTCACCTTCAACCAAGTGGCGGCCACGGCGGCTTGGCAGCGCGCCGCGCTTGAACCGTAGGGCCGCAGCCGAGATCGTCGGTCTTCGGCCTCGCGCGCCGTCCGACCACGGCCCGGGCGACCCCGCGCCGTGAGGGAGGTGACCGCCGCTTGCCCGCAATAGTGATGGACGGTCACCGTTTGCTGAAAGAGACCGTGGCCGGCCTGCGGGCGGAGATCGACGCCCTGGGCTCGCCGGTTATTTGCTTCGCGACCGTTCTGGTCGGCGACGACGAATCCAGCCAGCGGTACGCCGGGTGGAAGCACGAGCATGCCGCCGAGTCCGGCATGCAATCGAAGCACGTGGGCCTCCCCGTGTCCGCCTCCCAGGACGAGGTCGAAGCGGCTGTAGCGGCACTGTCGTCCGATCCCGGCGTTCACGGCATCTTCGTACAGCTCCCCGTTCCTGACACATTGGTGGCCGAGCCCATTCTCGACCTGGTGCATCCCGACAAGGACATCGACGGGCTGAGCCAGACCAGCATGGGCCGGCTGGTGCGGGGAGAAGCAGGCCATGTCCCTTGCACCGCGAAGGCCGTGTTGCGCTTGCTGGCGCGCTACGGCGTGCGTACTGAAGGCCGGAACGCGGTGGTAATCGGCCGGTCTCCGCTGGTCGGCTTGCCTCTCGCCCTCTTGCTCGCCCGGGAGGGTGTCGATGCCACCGTCACCCTCGCCCACGCGCATACCGGGGATCTGGCCGAGGTGTGCCGCGGCGCGGACATCGTCGTGAGCACGGCCGGCATCCCCCAACTCGTCCAAGCCGACTGGATACACCCCGGTGCGGCGGTGGTCGATGCCGGCGGCACGCGCACCTCCGAGGGCATCGTTGGCGATGTCGACTACGACACCGTCCGGCTGCGGGCCGGCGCGATCGCGCCAATGCCGGGCGGGACCGGGCCTATGACCATTGCCTGCCTGCTGGAGAACACGCTCGACGCGGCGCGCCTGCTTGGTGTTGCGGAGCCCAAATGAAGCATGCCGGGCAGGAGGCACTCGACCGTCTCGAACCGCTGCTCAGTCTTCTTCGGGCCTTGCCCGGGCTTCGCGAGAAGAACCGGGGGACATTCGACCGAGGCTCCCGGGCGTTCCTCCACTTCCACGAAGACCCGACCGGTCTGTTCGCCGACGTTCGGTTCCAGGACGACTTCGAACGCATGCCCGTCAGCACGGCCAAGGAGCAGGGTCGCCTCATCGCCCTCGTCCGCCAAGCGGTCACGCCGGCGAGGTGACCTCACCCCCGTTAGCGCTGACATCGCCCGTCGGCCGAAAGCGGCTCTTTTCCTCGTCTGGCACCGTTAGCGGAATCTGTCACCCGTAGCGGCCCAAAAGTGGCTTGCTGTGGGGGCCAGACACAAGCACCAGACGGTGTTTGTCCCCCGTGAAATCGGACGAATCACCCGCCCGGCTCGCCGGCCCAGCGCCAAGCCCACTCGCCAGCCACCCCCCGCCCGCCTGCCGGCCCGCCCGCCCAGGCCGGCCGCACGCCCGCCGCCGGCCAGCCGACCCAGATCCAGGAGCTATCCGCGCCTTCCGTGGCGGCGGGCGATACGATTCCGCCAGAATCCGTTTTGGGGGATTGCGGAAAGTTTCGACCACCGGCCGGGGACGAAAGAATTGCTTGTCGCGGTCGCTAAAGCACGCACCGATGGGCTTTGGAAAAGAAGACTCTATGCGTGGCGCTCTAATAGGCGTAAAGTGGCGGTAGCAGAACGTTGTAAATCGTCGCCCAGGACCCCGGTGACTCCACAACGGAGGGCAGGGAGGGTCAAGATGAGCGAGCGACGGCCAGCCGTGAGGTTGAGATTGCCGGCGCTTCTGCCTGCGCCGGGTGGGGAGGATCGTGATCGGGCCGGCAAGGTGACGGACGCGGCCTACCTGTTCCTGGCCCGTTCGACGCGTGACGACCGGGACGATCGCGAGTCCGCGGCGGTGTACCTCATCGGCATGGCGCAGGGGCGGGTGCTCGCTTCCCGTCGCGCCCGTTCGTTCCTTGTGATGCCGGATCCGCCCGAAGGAGACCAGCCCGCATGATTGCCCGAGCCGGACTGAGCCGGCCGCATCCCAGCCTGGTGGACAGCTCGGTGCCGCCCGCCCATTAGGCGCCCTGCCCACCTGCCACTGCCCGGCGAAGTGCGGGGCCGTCCCCCCCGGCGGCCCAGCCACGCCGGGCGGTGGCCTACTTTTCCGGACCCACAGAGGCCCGAACTACGCGGCCGCCTTCACGGCCAGGCTGTCGTCAATCGGTTCGTAGGCGAGGAGCTCACGCGCCGCCACCGAAGCGATGTGGTCCTCCCAGCCGCCGTCGCCGACCAGGTGGCGGCGGGCGTAGCGGAGGGCCACCAGGGCCTTCCGCGGGTCGTCGAAGCCCTGCTCGAGAAGCAGCGCGGTGGCCACCGTCTCGGTGAGACCGCGAGTGAGCCGGCCGGCGACCGCCTCGGCGTCGTCCGGGTCCCACGCCAGGACGGTCGAGACCCGCCGGTCCAGGTCGGCGCGGGCGGCCGCCAGGGCCGCTCCGATCTCGGCGACCAATGGCGACTGGGCCTGGGAGGTCTGGGAAAGGACCCGGTCGACGCGGGCCAGCACTGCTTCGTGGGCGGCGTCGCGGCGCATCGAGCGCAGAACGTCCAGGCAACAAATGTTGTCGGTCCCTTCCCAGATGGGATGGCATTGGGCATCGCGGAGCTGGCGGGTCAAGCCCCAGTCCTCGCAATAGCCGTTGCCGCCATGCAACTCCACGGCAAAGCCGGCCGCCTCGACGCCGAGCCGGCACAGGCGCACCTTGGCGGCGGGGACGAGGATGCGGCGTAGCCGGGGGCCATCGGCGAACCGGCCGGCCGCCGCGCACTCGAACCCGAGAGCGAATGCCGCCTCGAGTTCGACGAGCAGATCGACGAGCTGCTCTCGGGCCAGCGGAAGATCGACGAGCAGGCGGCCCTTCGCCCGGCGATGGTGGGCCCAAATGACGGCCTCCAGGAAGCAGCGGCGGGCGATGCCAAGCCCCATCATGGCCACGCCGAAACGCGAGCCGTTCACCATTTCCATCATACGATTGAGGCCGCCGGCATCGGAGCCGGTGCCCCCGGCTGTCTGGTTGACCGGGCGTAGCGCGTAGCCAACGGCGCCGTGAAACTCGACCTCCCCGGTCGGCACGCTCTTGGTGCCGAGCTTCGGCTTGAGGCGGCGGATGCTGATGTTGTTGCGCGTACCGTCCTCGAGGACCCGGGGCACGAGGTACAGGCCGAGGCCGGTAGATCCGTCGGGCGCATCCTCGGGCCGGGCCAGCATCACGATGGCCGCTCCGTCAATGTTGGAGCAGAACCACTTCTCCCCATCGATCAGCACCCGCCCGTCGCCGATGTCCCGGGCCGAGCAGTGCACGGCATGGCCGAGGTCGGATCCACCGTCCCGTTCAGTGAGGAACATGGAGCCGTCCGTGCCGTCCTCGAGATCCTCGGCCCGCAGGCCGGCAAGCAACCGCTCCCGCACGTCGGCCGGCGCGTAGGCGGCTACAAGCCCGGCCACGCCGCTGGTCATGCCGAGACTGCACACCAGCCCGGTGTCCGCCTGCGAGAGCAGGTAGCTCGAGGCGCCGAGGACGATGGACGGCGCCGGGCGGCCTCGCTGGGCCTCGGCTCCCGCGAACCCGGAGACGTATCCGGAGTTCCACAACGCCCGCTTGGAGTCGAGCGTGGCCGGATGATGCACGATCTCGTTGACCTCATCGCCCCACCGGCCATAGCGGACCAGCTGCGGTGGGTTGGCGTCGATGATGTCGCTGTTGCGGGCGATGCGCCCGCCGACCAGCTCGCCGAAGCGGTGCAACGTCTCGGTGGCCCACGCCGTGTCTTCGGGCGGGCAGTCCCGGCGGACGCGGGCTTGGAGGTCGGGGTCGACCTCGAACCAGTTGAGGCCAATCGCGCTCTCGATGGTGGCGTAGTCGATCATGGCCACCATCCTCGCGCCACTACTCGACTCCTAGCGCGACTTGTCGTCGGCCGCCGGCCGCGGGGCGGCCTTCGTCTGGTACTGAACGCGGGGCAACAGTCCGCCACTGTCGGCGGGTCCGCTCGAGGGACCGCTGCCCACGATGGCGGCTTTGACCGCGTCGCCGTCGACCGTCTCGTGGGTGAGGAGGTCCTCGACCAGCCGGTCTACGGCATCCCGGTGCCCGGTCAGCAGAGCCAGCGCCCGCCGCTCGGCCTCCCGCAGCAGATCCGAGACCTCCTCGTCGATGACCCGCTGAGTCTGCTCGGCGAAGGGGCGGCTACGCACCTGCTCCCCGCCGCCCAGATACATCGGCGATCCGCTCGGAAATCCGACCGGGCCGAGGCGTTCGCTCATGCCGTATTCCCTCACCATGCGAATCGCCAAATCGGTGGCTCCGGCCAGATCGTTGGAGGCGCCTGTCGACGCCTGCCCTAGGACTAGTAGCTCAGCCGCCCGCCCGCCGAGGCGAACCGCGAGTGAATCCTTCAGATAGCTCTCCTGGTAGAGATGACGTTCGTCCACCGGAAGTTGTTCGGTCACACCCAGTGCCTGGCCGGCCGGCAGGATGGTGACCTTGGCGACCGGGTCGGCATGCTCAGACAAGGCGGCCACCAGCGCGTGGCCCGACTCGTGCACGGCTACGGCGTACTTCTCGTCAGGCAGGAGGGCGTTGGTCGCGTCCCTGCGGCCAAGGAGTACGCGATCGCGCGCTTCGTCGAAGTCCGCCGCAACAAGGGTGTCGCGGCCGGCCCGCACCGCCACGATGGCAGCTTCGTTGACCAGGTTGGCCAGGTCGGCTCCGCTGAATCCCGGCGTGCCCCGCGCCACCACTACCAAGTCGACATCCGGGCCCAGCTTCTTGCTGCGAGTGTGGACCTCGAGGATGGTTTTTCGCTCCAACAGGTTGGGCAGCGGGATCTCGACCTGGCGGTCGAACCGACCGGGGCGGAGGAGCGCGGGGTCGAGCGTCTCCGGCCGGTTGGTCGCCGCCAGCACCACGATGCCCGTTGACTTATCGAACCCGTCCATCTCGGCCAGCATCTGGTTGAGCGTTTGCTCGCGCTCATCATTGGAGATCAGCGCACCGCCCCGGCGCTGGCCGATGGCGTCGATCTCGTCGATGAAGATGATGGTGGGTGCCTTCTTCCGTGCCGCTGCGAACAGATCACGGACCCGGGCGGCGCCGACGCCGACGAACATCTCGACGAAGCTCGATCCGGTAAGGGCGAAGAACGGGACGTCGGCCTCGCCGGCGACCGCTCGGGCCATGAGCGTCTTGCCTGTGCCGGGCGGTCCCACCATCAACACGCCACGGGGGCCCACCGCGCCGGCCGCCGTATACCGGTCCGGATGTTTCAGGAAGTCGACCACTTCGGCGATCTCACGCTTGGCTCCTTCGTAACCGGCCACATCGCTGAACCGCGTGGTCGGTCGCTCCTCGTCATACACCTTCGCCTTGGACGCGCCGATGCCCATGATGCCGCCCGTCAGTTGCCGGGTGGCGCGCCGGCTGATCCACAGGTAGATGCCGAGCAGGAGGATAAAGGGTAGGAGGCCCCCGATCACGCTCAGGAAGCTGGTCGAGTTGCCGACCGCCTTGACGGTCACGTGATGCTGGGCCAGTTCAGCCGCTAGAGCATCGTCGCGAATGGCGGTCGGGATACGCGAGCTGTATTTGCCGCCCTTCACGAACGTTCCCGTCACCTTCCCTGATGGGTCGATGGTGGCGGTCTTGATCTGGTTGGCGTCGATCTGACTACGCCAATCGCTGTAGGTGAATGAGGTGGTCTTGGTCGTGGAGCTAGGGGCAAAAAGGATGAGCAGCGTCAGCAGCAGCCCGACAACCCACAGGGTGTGCATCCACGGGGGCGCCGGCTTTGACGGCGGCGGCGGGCGTTTCCCGTCCGGGGGAGGTCCCGATTTGGCCGGGCTGGACCGGTGGACGTGGAAGTTCGACATGAGATCGGCAAGGCTACGCCTACCGACCGATCACGGCACTTGCCAGTGGATCAGGTCCGTCGACCGGGCGATGCCGATCGAGTTGTGGCCGGTCCCCCCGTAGGTGGTCAGCTCGGTGGTTCCGGAAAACAGCAAGTAGAAATGGCCGTCGAGGGTACGGGCATCGCACAGATACGCCGAGTTGGCGTGTTCGTAGTTGACCCCGGTGCGGCCCGTCGCGTGCTCCCAGTCCTCGTCCGGGATGTTGAGCTCGTATCCGCCGGTCCAGTGCAGCCAGCTGGCGGGGTCCTCTGGCGGACCTCCCAGGGCGAACATCCAGGGCTGGTCAAGCGTGTTCGACGAGGCAACTAAACGCCATTGCCCGTCGATCCGAAGGAACTGGTAATTCTCGACTGTGTCGCCGTACAGGCTGATGTCGGGTCGCCCCACGATTGTCCAGGGACCATCGAGCGAACCCGACGGGGAGTTAGCGACCTCGAAGGCTTGGTGGCCGTCGGGAAGATCGATCTTGTATCCAAGCATCACTCCATGGGCGAGGAAGGCGAGGGCGGGATCGATGAGTCGCTCCGCTGCCGCGGTGTGGACGTTGCTGGCCAAGCGCCTCGGCGCCGACCACGTGCTCAGATCGGCGGAGACTCGGTAATAGATCTTTGCCTGGCCGTTGGTCTCCCGAGGGTATGAGGTGTACGTGACCACAAATCGGCCGTCGGGTAGCTGCGTGATATCCGGCGAGGCGAGTCCCTGCGTACCGGGTTGATCCGGCCAGAGTTTCAGGGTGGGAAACGTGGACAGGTCAGTGCTCGAAGCGCTTCCGATACTCCAGTGCGCGGGGGCACCCACCGGCGCCCCCGCCACCTCGGCGGCCGAGCTGAACAGCAGATACCAGCGTCCTCCGAAGAGATGAATCACCTCGTCCTTTGTTGACGAGCCTGCCGAAGCGAAGATCGGGTTGTGCAGCTGGGACCAGGCGATGGTCGTCCGACCTGAACCGGGGCCGAGGCACCCCAGCCCCCCGTCGACCGCCGGCGGAGACGAGACCGTTGTCGGTGGGGGTGGCGGAATGGCCGTCGTCGGCGCCGTCTTCGGCGCACCGCTCCCACTGCAACCGACGACTGCGGCCACGATGGCCACCGATACGACGCAAGCGCGAGCAACGGTTCGGGACACGGCCGTCGAAACTAGTGGGCCGTCAGGGCGATATCTTGCCCGGGTGCGTGGCCCGGTGATGGTCAATGTCGGCGGCTTTGGCGACCAGTTGCTCGGCTTCATGCAACATGCCATGCCGGGCGAGGAAGTTGTCGTCGCGGCCCTCGACGGCGGGCCGCTTGCGGCTGGCGGAGAGATCCTCGCCACGCTGCCCGTCGACGCGACCAGCCTGGAACGGGCGCTCACGCCGAGCGTGCGCTGGGTCCATGTGCTTGGCGCCGGCGTCGACCGATTCCCGCTCGAAGCCGTAGGTGACCGGATGCTGACGTGTTCACGGGGCGCCAGTTCCGTCGCCATTGCCGAGTTCGTACTTGCCGTCATGCTCGCGTTCGAGAAACACCTGCCGGAGTCATGGGTCGACGCCCCGCCGCCACAGTGGAACATCGCCAGCCTCGGTGGGCTGCGAGGACGCACCCTCGGCATCATCGGGCTGGGCGCCATCGGGACCGAGATCGCGAAGCGGGCCCTGGCCTTCGACATGGTTGTCGTCGCCGTACGGCGCACCTCGACACCCACCCCCACCGAGGGCGTTCATGTCACCGGATCACTGAACCATCTGCTCGGCCAATCCGACCACGTGGTCGTCGCGGCACCAGCGACGCCGGAGACGTACCACCTGATCGACGCTACCACGCTGGCGGCCATGAAAGGGGGTGCGCATCTGGTCAACGTTGGCCGGGGATCGCTCGTCGATCAGCCGGCCCTCCTCGCCGCCCTCGACGATGGCCATCTGGGCATGGCCTCGCTCGACGTCGTCGACCCGGAACCGCTTCCGGCCGGACATCCCTTTTTCTCTCATCCCAAAGTGCGCATCAGCCCGCACATCTCGTGGAGCTCCCCGGACACGGCGAGGCGCACGCATGAGCTCTTCGTCGAGAACGTGCGCCGCTACCGGGCCGGCGCGCCGCTTCATGGGGTAGTCGACATTGCGGCCGGCTACTGACCGCTGACGGCCGCCCTACGATCCCGACATGGACTACAACCAGCTGGTAGATGCCGTGGCGCGGGAGACGGACGCGTTGACGGCCGCCCTGCGAGCCGGTCCGCTCGATGTGCCGGTGCCCTCCTGTCCCGAGTGGACCTTGACCGGGTTGGCCGACCACGTTGGCGGGTTCAGCGGGTTCTGGACCCACGTGCTGTGCGAGGGTACGGGCCGCCCCAAGACGGCGTTCACCAACTGCCCCGCTCCGGGTGACATTCCTGACTGGTATGCCGGGTTGGGCGACCACCTGGTGGACCAGCTGCGGGCCACTCCCGAGGACGCCACCGTCTGGACGTGGGCGCCAGACGACCAGTCGGCCCGCTTTGTCGCCCGCCGAGCGGCCAACGAGCTGGCCGTTCACCGGTTCGACGCGCAGTTGGCGCGGGGCCGCCCGGAACCGATCGACGCCCTGCTCGCCGCCGACGGGATCGACGAGATCTTCGTGATGATCGCGGCATGGCCGGCGCCTCGCGGCCAAAGCGACGGCGAGGGCGACGAGAGCGAGGGCGTGACCCTGCGCCTCCAGGGGACCGACCGGGATGCGGAATGGCTCATCGCCCTGACCCCTGACGGGCCCAAGGTCGAGCGGGCCAGCGGGGAGGCCAGCGCCGTCGGGCCGAATCAGACCTTTCGCCGCCTGTCACTGCGAGCGGCGGTGTCGGATCTCGAGCTGACCCTGTACCAACGCCCGACGCTGAGCCAGGTCGAGCGGAGCGGAGACGACGCCGTGCTGGCCGCCTGGTATCGAGCGTTCACGTTCGGCTGACGGGCGTCGTGCCCGGGTCCGCGGGCGGAGGCTCAGATCAGGCGGGGCGCAGGTCGGCGACCGGGAAAGTGGCCGGGAGCACCACATCATCCGAGACTCGCCGGAGCCGGTAGCGCTCGGTAGACGGATCGCAGCCGTCCTCGATCAAGAAGCCCTCGGCCCACCCGCCGGTAAAGCGGTTGCGCACCGCCACCCGGCGACCGGGCGCCCAAGATCCGGAGCTGAGGTCCCCGCTACCCCGAGACGAGGTCGGGCTAGGCATGAGGACGCCCCATGTCCGGCGCCGCTTCCAGGGCGGCGGCACTGGTGGAGGGCGGGGCCGAAGGGTCGCCCGCCTTGAGGATCCGGTCAATCCGGTCGACCAGGCGCGCCCCCTGCACCACCGGGCGGCCGGCGCCGCCTAGACGAGTAATCAACTGGTCGAGCGTCTCCGGCGCATAACGGGGTCGGAATACCTCGCCCATACAAGTCCTCCCTCGATTCGACACGCTCGGGGGCTACCAGCCAACCAGCCTGGCGCTCCATACCGGTCACCCGGTCCGAGGATGGACCGAATCCGTGCGGCGAGACGGACGACTACCTTTACGACCGTACCGCGCCAATCCACATGTCAAGCCCAGTCGCACCGACTGTCCAAACGAGTCGATTCTGAGTTCGAAGGGAAAGGGAATGCCTGAGTACTGGCTGGAGAGGAGTAACCCATGAGCGAGAAGACGGGCAAGGCCAAGGAAGTGGCCGGCTGGGTCACGGGTGATCGCCAGGTCGAGGCCGAGGGCCGGGTCGAACAACGGGACGAGGAGCCCACCGAGGAAGCCACCGAACGCGAGACCAAGCGGGTGCGGGACGAGCACGGGGAGTTCGACGCCAAGAAGGACGAGCCGGCGTAGGGGAAGGGCCGACGAGCACGACGCCGACCTCGCCCGCTCACCCGGCGTCGCCTCTGCCCACCCTCCGGATCGGAGGGGGGATTACCCGGTTGTCTCTCCACCAAGGTCGGCGTGCTTGCCGGTCTCGCCATCGGGTGCGCGCTCGGGCCACTGCTGGACCGCGTGCTGCCGGCCGACTCGGAGGGTGACCGCCTTCGTCTCTGGTTGTCACCGGTCCTCGCCCGTCCGATCCGCGCGTTGGAGGTGCTCGGCGCCGTCGCGTCGCTCGGCGCCGGAGACGTAGTCGCCTCTTCGGTGACCGCTACCCGGCCGCCCGTCGCCCTCGCCCCGTCCGCCGTACCGGCGGTCGGTGAGCGCGAGCGTCCATGGCGCCGATCCAGCGGTCACAGACGACGTGGCCCGCCGCATGGGACACGACATCGCCAGGACCTGGTCATCGAGCATGACGCCATCAGGCAACAGACGCCCGAGCTGGCCGCCACCGCCGCGGCCGGCCCGCCGCTCGACAGCATCCTCAACCAGATCGACGCGGCGAGGCACGCGGGTCAGTTCGCCGTGCCGAGCTGCCGCTTTGACCGCACGACCGTGGTCCTTGTCCCTGACCGAAAGAACCCCCAGGCGCCGCCCGGGATAGGTGTTGATGTGCGAGGCACCGTTCAGTTCGACACGTCGGGAGACGGCCACCGCCGTGCTGGCCACGAGCAATCGACCTACGCACGGATGCTGCTGCTCGTTCTCGCCGGCGGTCATTACCTCATCGCATCCGACGGACCGCCGTAGTAACTCCGGTGGGTCCGCATGCGTTAGGCGAGCGAGCCCCAGAAGTCGTCGAGCACGGCGGCACCCCGAGCTGGATCCTGGGCCATCCACCAGTGACCCAGCCCCGGTAGCTCGGTCACCCGCGCCCCGGCCTGATTGGCCGCTGAGCGCGCCCCATCGGCCGAGAGGAACGGATCCTCCGAAGGCAATAGCACCATCCCAGGGGCCGGCACGTCGCGGAAGTCGGGAGCCCATTCCTGGCCCACCTTCATCGCCGACCGGTAGAGGGCCAAGATGCAATCCGCCATGGTCCGGTCGATCGCACCGGCCATGACTATGGCCTGATCCGCTGGCACACCGAACATCTCGAACACGGCGGCGCGGTCCTGGATGGACTGGGCGAGTTGCTGGTCGAAAAATTCCTCGCCGGCGCCTGGGGTCTGCCAGATCTTGGCGAATTCGTGCCATTCAAAATTGACATCGGCGATGCCGGCCGCGTCGGTGACCCACGAACGGACCAGGTCGGGCCGGGTACTGACGAGTCGCACAACGAACCCGCCGCCCCAGTCGTGGCCGACCAGGTCTACAGGCCCGTCGAGCCGCACCTTCTCGAGCTCGGCGATGACCCAAGCGACGTAATCGTCCTTGGTCGCCGCAAAGCCTTCGGGACGCGGACACCCGAAGCCCGGGAGCTGAACAGTGACGACATCCGGATGCTTGAGGTGGGGGACCAGCGGCTCCCACACTGAAGGCGTCTCCGGCACACCATGAACAAAGACCGCAGTCATCGGGGACAGCTTGGCACGAGTCGCAGGGGAATACGTTTTGTTTGCCCCCTGAACGGGAAGACCTTGTGCATGTTGGAAATCCTGCTCATCGTCCTTGTGGTACTTCTCCTGACCGGTGGGATTGGTTACGGCTACCGCGGCCGGCGGCGGGGCCTGTAACGGACGCCATTACCCTTCTACGGGATGACCACAAGAAGGTCCAAGTCCCTGTTCCGCCAGTTCGACCAAACGGGAGAACGCGCCCAGAAAGCTCAGGGTGAACTGGTTGACCAGATGATCACCGAGTTCTCTATTCACGCGTCAATTGAGGAGCAGCTCTTCTATCCGTTCGTGCGGAAGGTCGTCCCCGAGGCTGAAGCGGATGTCCTCGAGGGACTCGAAGAGCACCACATCGTGAAGTGGACGCTGTCGGAACTCGAGGATATGGATCCGACCGACGAGCGGTTCGTCGCCAAGGTGACTGTGCTCATGGAGAGTGTGCGCCATCACATCGAGGAGGAAGAAGGCGAGATGTTCCCCCTCGTTCGTCAGGGGGCTGGCCGCAAGCAGCTGGCTCAGTTGGGTGAGGACATGCTCGAGCTCAAGAAGGCGTCACCCAAGCGTCCCCACCCGCGGTCTCCCGACACTCCTCCGGGCAACGTCATCGCCGGCCAGGCCGCGATCGCAATCGACCGGCTTCGCCAGGTCGGTAGCGACGCGGTGAGCCGGCTCCGCTAGCGGCTGTAGACGGGGATCAGCAGTCCTCGGCCTACCGTGTGGAAGCGCAGCATGAAGCCGACGACCGCCGGTGACGCGTCCGCATCGGGTCCCAGCTTCTCGGTGTCCACGGCGTGGACGGCGAACACGTACCGGTGGGGCGGATCCCCTTCGGGCGGAGCCGCACCACCGAAATCGTTCGATCCGTAGTCGTTACGGACGTGAACCGCGCCGCTGGGCAGTCCGGCCATGCCGCCGCTGGCGGCGGCGGACGGCAGCGAGGTCACGTCGGCCGGGATGTCGAAAAGCGACCAGTGCCAGAAGCCGCTTCCCGTCGGGGCGTCAGGGTCGAAGCAGGTCACGGCAAAGCTCCTGGTGGTGGCCGGATAGCCGTTCCAGCTGAGCTGCGGGGAGATGTTGCCGCCCGACAGGCCCATCCCGTTGTAGACCTGAGCGTCGGCCAGCGTGGCGCCGGCCGCCATGTCGGTGCTCGTCACCGTGAAGCTCGGTACAAGCGGCATGAACTCGTACGGCAACGGCGGCCTGGCCATCTCGGGCACGGCTCCCCTCCCTCATCTTGGACAGGTGCCGGGCTTTCCGGCGTGCTCATCTTGCCGCGGACGGTGCCCCCGCCGCCGGTCGAACGGGATCGGGCGGCGACTGACGGTAGACCGCGGCTCAATCCGGGCCGGTCGGGTCCGGGCCCGGCTCGAATCGGTAGCCCATGCCGGGTTCGGTGAGGAAGTAGCGGGGCCGGGACGGTTCTGGCTCGAGCTTGCGCCGGATTTGGGCCATGAAGATGCGCAGGTAGTGCGTCTGCCCGGCGAAGGTGGGACCCCAGACCAGCTCGAGCAGCTCGCGCTGACTGACCAGGCGACCGGCGTTGCGCACCATGATCTCGACCAGGTGCCACTGCGTCGGCGTGAGGCGGATCTCGCGGCCTGAGGAGCGCACCTGCTTTGCAACCAGGTCCACCGAGAAGTCGGCGGTCGACACGCCTGCGGTCTCGTCCGCCACCGTGCCCCGGCGGAGCGCGGCCCTGAGGCGAGCCAAGAGCTCGTCCATGCCGAACGGTTTGGTGACGTAGTCGTCGGCCCCGAGATCGAGAGCGGCCACTTTGGACGACTCGTTGTGCCGAGCGGACAATACGATGACCGGCACCCGGCTTCGCTCCCGCAGTCTCTCGAGCACCTGGAGGCCGTCGATCCCTGGCAGGCCAAGATCGAGCAGGACGACATCCGGGGGGTTGGCGGCGGCCAGGTCCAGGCCCTCCTCGCCCGTCGCCGCCAGGTCGACCTGGTAGCCCCGCGCCCGCAGGCTGGTACCGAGGGCCCGCAAGAAGTTGGCTTCGTCGTCGACCAGGAGGAGGCGGGTCACAGTCCGGCTACGGGAGACTTGGCAGCCCGGTCGGAGGATCGCACGCGTCGGTACCGTAGGGTATTTGCCGATGGATGCGCCCACCCAGGGGTCGGTAATCGCTGCCCCAATGCAGGGGACCATCGTGTCGATCGACGTGGCCGAGGGCGACGTCGTGCGGGTCGGCCAGCAACTCATGGTCATCGAGTCGATGAAGATGGAGCACATCATCGCCGCCGAGTGGAGCGGGCAGGTGACCGCCATCGCCGTCGTCCCCGGCGAGATGGTCCAACCGGACCGCCCCCTGGTCGTTGTCGAACCGGACGTCCACGGTGAGGATCGCACCCAGGGCAGCGATGCCGGTGAGGCCACGGCCGCGGCCACCGACGAGATTCGCCCGGACCTGGCCGAGGTCCGTCAGCGCCACACCGTCGGCGACGACGCCAACCGGCCCGATGCCGTGGCCCGCCGACGGACGACCCGCCAGCGGACCACGAGGGAGAACGTCGCCGACCTCTGTGACCCGGGCAGCTTCACGGAGTACGGACCGCTGGTCATCGCCGCCCAGCGTCGCCGCCGGTCGGTGGATGACCTCATCCGGCGGACACCGGCGGACGGGTTGGTGGCCGGCCTCGGCACCGTGAACGGCCACCAGACCATCGTGATGTCGTACGACTACACCGTGCTGGCCGGAACCCAAGGTCTCCAGAATCATCGCAAGAAGGACAGGTTGTTCGAGCTGGCGGAGCGGTTGCGGCTTCCGATCGTGTTCTTCACCGAAGGCGGAGGAGGTCGGCCGGGCGACACCGATGGCACGGGCGCCTCCGGGCTCGACTGCATGGCCTTCAGCCTCTTTGGCGGTCTGAGCGGACTCGTCCCGCTGATCGCCATCAACTCGGGTTATTGCTTTGCCGGCAACGCGGCCCTGCTCGGGTGCTGCGACGTGGTGATCGCTACCGCCGACTCGAACATCGGTATGGGCGGGCCGGCCATGATCGAAGGGGGCGGCCTCGGTGCCTTCGAACCGGACCAGATCGGTCCGATGTCGGTGCAGGTTCCGAATGGAGTGGTCGACATCGCCGTGGCCGATGAGGCCGAGGCGGTCGGGGTGGCCAAGAAGTACCTCTCCTACTTCCAGGGACCGGCCACAGAGTGGACGTGCGCCGATCAGCGGGAGCTACGCGGGGCCATTCCTGAAAACCGGCTGCGCATCTACAACGTCCGTGGCGTCATCGAGACCATCGCCGACACCGGATCGGTGCTCGAGCTTCGTCGCCAGTTCGGACTCGGAATGGTGACGGCCCTGATCCGCGTAGAGGGCCGTCCTCTCGGCGTCATCGCCAACAACCCGTCCCATCTGGCCGGCGCCATCGACGCCGACGGCGCCGACAAGGCGGCTCGGTTCATGCAGGTCTGCGATGCCTTCGACCTCCCTCTTCTCTTCCTCTGCGACACGCCGGGGATCATGGTTGGCCCCGAGGCCGAGAAGACCGCCCTCGTGCGCCACGTCAGCCGGATGTTCGTCACCGGCGCCAGTCTCACTGTGCCCTTCTGCACGATCGTGCTGCGGAAGGGGTACGGACTCGGCGCACAGGCCATGGCCGGCGGCAGCTTCAAGGCTCCGATCTTCACCGTGGCATGGCCGACCGGCGAGTTCGGTGGCATGGGCCTCGAGGGCGCGGTGAAGCTCGGCTTCCGCCGGGAGCTCGACGCCGCCGACAATGCATCCGACCGTCAGGCACTCTTCGACGAGATGGTGGCGCGCATGTACGCGCACGGCAAGGCGCTCAACACGGCCACCTACTTCGAGATCGATGACGTCATCGATCCCGTCGATTCCAGGCGATGGGTGACCACGGCACTGGCTGCGGCGCCCTCGCCGCCGATCAGAACAGGCAAAAAACGACCTTGCATCGACACATGGTGACTGTGCCTCAGCCTTATACGCCGACCCGCCGGCAATTCCTCGCCGGTGCCGGTCTAGCGACAACGGTGATGGCCACCGGATGTTCAGGTGGCAAAGGCCCTACCACGGCCACGACGGCCACGACGCTCGCCGCGAGCGCGGCCACGACACTGACCTCGTTGCCTTCTCCCCCGACGACGGTGGTTGTCCGCCGCGCCGGTGACCGGCCAGATCCGACCAAACCAGAAGGCACCGATCTGCTGCCTCAGATCGAGCACGTCGTCGTGATCATGATGGAGAACCACTCCTACGACAACTACTTCGGCATGCTCGGGCGAGGGGACGGCTTTACCCTGGGTGCTGATGGGCGGCCCACGAACAGCGACGTGGACGCATCCGGGAATCCGGTACGGGCCTTCCGGATGGCCAACACCTGTCAGCTGCCCAAGCAACCCAGCAACGCCTGGAATGCCACCCACACCTCGTGGGACAGCGGGGCGATGGACGGGTTCGTCCGCAGCGACAGCGGTCCGGTGGCGATGGGCTATTGGACGCGCGCCGATCTTCCCTTCTACTACGCGTTGGCTACCGCGTTCCCGGTGTGTGACCGGTGGTTCGCTTCCTGTATGGCGCAGACCTACCCGAACCGGCGCTTCCTGCTCGCCGCTACGGCCGGCGGCACAATCGATAACGACCTGAGGGCTCTGCAAAACCCGCCTCCGCCGACCGGAACGATCATGGACGCGCTCAACCGGCACGGCATTGCTTGGAAGAACTACTACAGCAGCCTCCCGACAGTCGGCCTCTACCTCGGTGTGCTGAGTGCGAACAAAGACAAGGTCGTGAAAACCGAACAGTTCTTCGCCGACGCGGCGTCCGGCACGCTCCCCGCCTTCGCGCTGGTCGACACGGACTTCAGCAAGAACTCTGAGGAGAACCCGAAGGACATCACGCTCGGCGAGGTGTTCTCCGCCAACGTCATCAACGCCGTCCTGGCCAGCCCGGCGTGGCCCAAGACCGTCCTGATCTGGCTGTACGATGAGCACGGCGGCTACTACGACCATGTGGGACCTCCTGCCGCTGTGCCACCCGACGACATCAAGCCGGCCCTGCACGTAGGGGACATGCCCGGAGACTACGGGCGCTACGGATTCCGGGTGCCGGCGGTGGTCGTGTCACCTTTCGCGAAGAAGGACTACATCTCCCATGTGGTCCACGACCACACCTCGATCCTGAAATTGATTGAGACGAAATACAACCTGCCGGCGCTAACGAATCGTGACGCCAACGCCGACAACCTGCTCGACTGCCTCGACCTGACCGCACCACCTGCCTTCCTTTCGCCGCCGCACCTGCCGGCGCCGAGGAACGGTTCGTCGACGCCCCTGTGCACGTCGCCGGGACCAATTCCGAACCCTTCGGCGTAGCCGGAAACGCCTCTGATTGCTGGCGTAAAAGGCGTATCTGAGCGGGCGCCCGCCGATCGGAACCTGCGCAACCGCACCCCTCCGCGTACGTGGGTTCGCCCGCGGCCGGAAACTGCGGCTCAAGGAGCCGGACCGCCATTCCGACACCCACACAGGAGCCCGACACCCCGACTCCCTCCCACTCACATGAGTGCTCGCATGACGAGCACCACGAGCACGAAGGGGACGCAGTGAAACGCAATCTGAATATTCGAGCGGCCATGGCCGCGTGTGCCGGAGCAGGGCTCATCATGGCCACCGGCGGAGCCGTGCAAGCCGTGGTCAGACCCAGCCGAGTGCCACCGCCTCCGCCTCCCGGTAGTTCCAACCCGCTGGTCCCGACCGGCCGCATGATTCAGCGTTTTTCGGCCGCCAACATGACCTCCTGGTCTGGAACGCAAGCGGCCGCCGTGACCGTGGCCAAGACCTACGATGTCATTTCGGTTCAGCCGAACCAGTTTGCGAGCTACCTGCCGGCGATGCGGTCCGCCAATCCCAAGCTGGTCGTGCTCGTGTACATCAACGGCACGTTCGTGCGCCCCGGCAATAGCTCCAGCTATCCGTCCTCGTGGTTCCTTCATGATGCGTCTGGACAGATCGTCACCTCGATGGGCTGGGGGAACCAGGTCATGGATCCGACCAACGCCGGATGGGTAGCCAATCGGGCCCAGACGTGCGCCTCGCTTATCACCGGTGGATTCGACGGGTGCATGATCGACATGCTGGGCGATGCGCCAACGCAGCCTGGCTATCTCTCAGCCCTGGTGATCAACCCCGCGACGAACAAGCCGTACACCTCCGCCGACTGGCTGATCGCCACCACCAAGCTCGGAACGGCCGTCGCCCAGGCCGTGGCCCCGAAGGTCGTCGTCGGCAATGGTCTCGGCAGCGGCCCCCGTTACTTCAACTCGATCGGCCCGAGCTCGCAACTGCTCGCCGGCATGCAGGGCGGTGTAGGCGAGGGTTGGCTCAAGAATCCGGGAGCCAGCGCGACTGCCTTTCCGACCGAGGCGAACTTCAAGCAGAACGTCGACGCCCTCGTTGATGCCGGCAACCGCGGCCGGTCCGTGATGGCCATCACCAAGACGTGGGGTGGCGGCACCCAGGCCCAGATCGACGCATTTCACCGTTACGCCTTGGCCAGCTTCCTACTCGGCACGAACGGCTCGTCGTACTTCTCCTTCAGTTCCGCCAACAACCAGGCCGGCATCGTCAACGACTCGCCGTGGGAACACGTCAACGTCGGACTGCCGGCCGGTTCGTACAGCAAGGTAGGGAACGTCTACGAGCGTTCCTTCACCATGGGCATGGCCCTCGTCAACCCGACCAAGGTCAGCAGCACGGTCGGTCTGCCCCATAGCTACTGCAACCTGGCCGGCGCCAAGGTCAACTCCGTCGTCCTCGCTAGCAACGAAGCTGAGGTCCTCTACTCCTGCTGAGTCTGACCTCAACAACGTCGTTGTTCGGGAGCCGGCCGCCTCGTGTGGCCGGCTTCCGGCGTGCCAGGGCCCGGGCGCTAGCCTCCTAGGATCAGGTTGGTGTCGGCGTAGAGGAGACAGGTGAGCTCGGCCGAAGAACACGCCTTCGAGCGGCGATGGTGGATTCTGGGCGTCCTGTGCTTCAGCCTGCTTGTGATCGTGCTCGACAACTCGATCCTGAACGTTGCCATCCCGACCATCGTCCGGACGCTCCATGCGTCGAACAGCCAGCTGCAGTGGATCGTCGACGCCTACACGCTCGTATTTGCCGGGCTGCTCCTGACCGCCGGCAGCCTCGGCGACCGGTTCGGCCGGCGGGGCGCGCTTCAAGTCGGTTTCCTGATCTTCGGCGCAGGATCGCTGCTGTCGGCTCTGGCAACCAATGCCAGCACGCTGATCCTGACCCGGGCGGTGATGGGCATAGGCGGCGCCCTGATCATGCCTGCCACTCTGTCGATCATCACCAACGTGTTCCCGCCTCGTGAGCGGCCCCGCGCCATAGCCGCATGGGCGGGGGTAGCCGGCCTCGGTGTCGCCCTGGGGCCGGTCACCGGCGGCTTCCTGGTCGAGCACTTCTACTGGGGCTCAGTCTTCCTCGTGAACCTTCCGATCGTCATCTTCGGTCTGATCGCCGGCTACTTCCTGATCCCCAGCTCCAAGGACCCGCATCCGCTGGCGTTGGACCCGCTCGGCGCCCTTCTCTCCATCGTCAGCCTGGTGGCGCTGCTCTACGCCATTATCGAAGGGCCCGATAAGGGCTGGAGCGCCCCTGTGATCGTGGCTGGATTCGTGGCCGGGGTGATCCTCATGGTGGCATTCGCGTGGTGGGAACTCCACATCGAGCACCCCATGCTCGACGTGAACTTCTTCAAGAACCCGAGGTTCACGGCGGCCAGCAGCGCCATCACCATGACCTTCTTCGCCATGTTCGGATCCATCTTCCTGCTCACCCAGTATCTGCAATTCGTGCTGGGTTACTCCCCTCTTTCGGCGGGCACGCGGCTGCTCCCCATGGCGCTCACCATGATGATCATCGCTCCGCTCAGCCCCAAGGTGGTCGATCGGGTCGGTTCGAAAGTGACCGTCGCGTCGGGGTTGACCCTGCTTACCCTCGGATTGCTGTCGATGACGCAACTCCAGGTCCATACGCATTACGTGAACATCTTGTGGCGACTGATCCTCCTGGCCGCAGGGATGGGACTGACCATGGCGCCGGCCACCGACTCGGTCATGGGTTCGCTGCCGCTGGCCAAGGCCGGCGTCGGCTCGGCCGTGAACGACACCACCCGCCAGGTGGGGGGCGCCGTCGGTGTGGCCATCATCGGCAGCGTGCTGTCATCGACGTACGGCAGCAAGGTGGGAAGCTTCCTGTCGGGACGCGGGCTGCCCGCCCAGGCCGCGCACGACGCCAAGAAGTCCATCGGGGGCGCGTTCGCCGTGTCACACCAGCTGGCGCGGCTCGGCGTGCCCAACGCCGACCGAGTGGCCGCCGACCTCGTGCGCACGGCCAACACCGGTTTCGTGACCGCCATGCACTGGGGGGTTGTGGTGGCCGCCACGGCCACGCTGCTCGGCATCGTGGTCACGCTCCGCTGGCTCCCGTCGACGAGCAGGCCGGCGAGAGCACCGGAACCGCCGGTGGAGGCCGCCGTCCCGACCAGCGCGCCGGCCTGACCGTGGCGGCTTTACAACAGAAGGTGGCCATCGTCACCGGGTCGTCGAGCGGAATCGGCGAAGCGATTGCCCGTCGCTTTGCGGCCGAAGGCGCGGCAGTCGTCGTCAACTCGGCCCGATCGGTACAGGCGGGGACACGGATCGCCGCCTCCCTTCCCGACGCCATCTACGTGCAAGCTGACATCGCCGATGAAGAGCAGGGGAAAAGGGTTGTCGATGCGGCGTTGGAGCGGTGGGGTCACCTTGATCTGCTCGTGAACAATGCCGGCACCACGGAGGTGATCCCGCACGCCGACCTGGATGCCGCCGACCTCGACGTCTGGCAGCGCATCTTCGGCGTCAACGTGTTCGGCACCTGGCTGATCAGCCGGGCCGCCGTTCCTGCCTTGCGATCATCGAGGGGCTCGATTATCAACATCACGTCGGTCGCGGGCAACCGGCCGACCGGGAGCTCGATCCCCTACGCCGCCTCCAAGGCTGCTCTCAACCATCTGACCCGGCTCCTGGCCAAGGCGCTGGGGCCGGACGTCCGCGTGAACGCCATCGCGCCGGGGCTGATCGACACGCCGTGGACGGCGGACTGGGACGCGGCCCGGGCCACCGTCGAAAAGCTCGCTCCCCTGCGCCGATCGGGCCGGCCCGATGACATCACCGAGATCGCCGTGGCCCTGGCCGTGGCCTCCTACATCACCGGTGAAGTCGTGATGGTGGACGGCGGCCTGAACCTCAGTCCGTAGGCGGGCTAGCTAGCGATACGGCCCGCCCCCCACCGATTGGGGCCCCGCCGAGCGGAGGAGGCCGCCCCACCGCTGGGATAGGGGCCCCGGCCGGGTTAACTAGCCCTGGCTTTGCCGAACTGGGCGAAGACGGCCAGCTGGGCGGTGAGTATCGACGTTGCCTCACGGGTGGTGATGCACTCCGGACCCTGTTCGGCGACGGCCAGGATCAGCCGGCTCGTCAGACCCGTGCCAACAATGGGAGCCAAGTCGTCGATGGCCTTGCGCAACTCCTCCAGGGTGCGAGGTATCGGCGGCGTACCCGAACTCATCATCAATACTCGTCGGCACCCAAACGCTGGTCCTGAGCGAAATCGCCGGTAGATTCGCCGGCATGGGCATGCCAACCGACGTCGGCATCATCGATCTCATGATGGGTATACGAGCTGGGGCGGCGGCCGAGGCCCAATACGACTTCATGAAGAAGGGATTGCATGACGAGGGATCGGCGTCCATGCGCTTTCCGGCTGAATACATGTTCAAAGACGTCCCTCATCTGGGCGAGGACCCGCCCCAGGGCGCCGATCTCCTCCTCCCCCACATGGATCGACATGGCGTCGAGAAGGCCATGATCGGGGTCGGACCGTCCGTCGAAGTCGCCCAGCAGGCACTCCGCGATCACCCTGACCGGTTCATCGCCTCCTACGAGATCAACCCCAATAAGGGGATGGACGCCGTCCGTATGGTCGTACGCATGTACGAGGAGTGGGGCATCAAGGCCATCACCGTTTTCCCCGCGGGCTATCTTCCCCAGGTACCGGTCAACGACAAGAAGATGTATCCGTTCTACGCCAAGTGCATCGAGCTGGACATCCCCGCCGTGGTCAACGCCGGAATTGCCGGACCTCGCTTTCCCTCGGCGTGCCAGGACGTGATGCTCTTCGACGAGGTCTGTTACGACTTTCCCGAGCTGCGCATCGTTATGCGTCACGGCGCCGAGCCGTGGGAAGAGCTGGCCGTGAAGCTCATGCTCAAGTGGCCCGGGCTCTACTACATGACCTCGGCGTTTGCTCCCAAGTACTACCCCAAGGCCATTGTGGACTATGCCAACACTCGAGGGGCGGACAAGGTGATGTACGCCGGCTACTTCCCGATGGGCCTCTCCCTCGATCGCATCTTCGCCGAGCTCCCCGGCGTGCCCTTCAAGGACGAGGTGTGGCCGAAGTTTCTGCGCCACAACGCGGTCCGCTTGTTCAGGCTGTGACGTCGGAGGTCGATCACCGATAGTCAAGGCCGGTGAAACGGCCCAGCTTCTCGAAGCTGTGTTCGGCCGAGATCTTGCGGATCGTCCCCGAGCGGGAGCGCATGACCAGCGAATCGGTGACGGCTCCGTCGGTCGTGTACGACACACCGTGAAGTAGGGCGCCCGTCGTGACTCCGGTGGCGGCCACGAAGACATCCTGGCCCGAGACCAGGTCGTCCGCACTGAGCACGCGGTCGACGTCGTAACCGTCGCTGACCAACCGCTCTCGCTCCTCGGGATTTCTCGGCCAGAGGCGCGCCTGCATACCCCCGCCGAGACACTTCAGCGCGGCGGCCGCGATCACGCCTTCCGGCGTGCCGCCGATTCCCATGACGAGGTCCACGCCGCTGTCTCGACGGGCGGCCGCGATCGCCGGCGCGGTGTCCCCGTGCGGGATCAGGTGGACCCTTGCGCCGGCCTGCCGCAGCTCCTCGATGAGATCCTGGTGGCGCTCGCGGTCGAGAACAACCACGGAAATGTCCCGGGCACTCTTGCCTTTGGCCTGGGCGACGCGGCGCACGTTCTCGGACGGCGACGCATCGATATCGATGACTGCGGCGGCCTCCGGTCCGACCACGATCTTGTCCATGTACACCGCTGCACCGGGGAAGAACATGGTGCCCCGCTCAGCCACGGCAATGACGGAGATGGCATTCGGCTGACCGAGGGCGGTGAGCTCCGTTCCCTCCAGAGGATCGACGGCCACATCCACCGGAGAGCCCGTCCCGTTGCCCACCGACTCCCCGTTGAAGAGCATGGGCGCCTCATCCTTCTCCCCTTCGCCGATCACGACCACACCAGCCATCGCGACCGTGTCGAGCATGAGCCGCATGGCGTCGACGGCAGCCTCGTCGGCCCGATTCTTGTCGCCTCGCCCGATCCATCGAGCCGCGGCCAGAGCGGCCGCCTCGGTGACGCGCACCAGCTCGACGGCCAGGTTGCGATCGGGGACAGTGTGCTCCTGGATGTGCCGATTCACCGATTCGACGGTAGCTCAGACGGCGCCGGCGGGGGCCAGCCCGCCACCAGGCCGAGGTCCTTACAGGTCTTCTGGGCGATGACCAATTGGCCGGCCAGGGCGTCGGCGTCATTGGACGATGCCAACCAACCGATGACCGCTCCCGGTACTTCGGGGGGCACCCCGCGGAAGTTGGCCTTGGTGAACACCCGGTCGGCGCCCGTCGCCTTCATCCGCTCGTTTATTACGAACCCCGGGTCGACATTGAACGCCCGAATGCCCCGTGCCGCGAACTCCACATGCACCATCGGCACCACCCGGGCGAAGGCGGCCTTGGCGGCGGCATACCCCACGCCCCACCCGCCCTGGCCCGCCGGCGCCGGCGGATCCAGATAGGCGGTGGCGGAGATCATGTCGATGATGGTGCCGGAACCACGCTCGAGCATCCCAGGCAGCGCGAGCTGAACAAGCAGCAGTTGGTGCAGGTAGTCGGCTCGGACCATGATGTCGGCCACATCGAGGTCGAGATCGAGAATCAGGTCCATCGGTCCCGGCCCCTGATAGATGGCGTTGTTGAACAACACGTCGATGCGCCCCCAATCGGCCGTGGCGGCGCGGAAGGCATGTTCGACCGAGGCCCGGTCGAGCAGGTCCATTCGGATGGGGAGGGCTCGCCTTCCGAGTTGCTCGATCTCGGTTGCCGTCGTCGCCAGGCTGCCGGGCAGGGCCACCCCTTCCCCACCCCCTTCGCCCTCCTTCATGGTGCGGGCGGTGATGACGACATCGAAGCCGGCTCGGGCCAAGGCCAGCGCCCCGCACCGTCCGATACCGCGGCTGGCCCCGGTTACGAAGGCCACGGGAGTCACGCGACGGGCGTGAACGCGCAGGGCATCCGCTTGATTCCATGAATGAAAGCCGACTGGAGCATGTCTGGCGGCCCGGTGATCTGGATATCGGGAAGGCGGTGGAGGAGTTCGTCAAACATCACCGAGATCTCTCGGCGAGCCAGGTTCGCACCCAGACAGAAGTGCGGTCCGCCCGCACCGAACCCGACATGTTCGTTGGGTGAGCGACGGACGTCGAAGCGGTAAGGGTCGACAAACTTGGTCTCGTCGCGATTGGCGGAGTTATACCAGAGCACGACCTTGTCCCCTTCGGCGATGGGCTGGCCGCCGATCTCCGTGTCCTGGCTGGCCGTGCGCCGGAAGTGGATCACCGGGGTCGCCCACCGTACGATCTCCTCCACCGCGGTGGGAGACACGAGCTCGAAATCCTGCATCCACACCTGGCGCTGATCAGGATGGTCCGTGAGGGCCTTCATCCCGTGGCTGATGGCATTGCGCGTCGTCTCGTTGCCGGCGACGACCAGCAGGATGAAGAACGAGCCGAACTCCTGAGTCGTGAGCCGTTCGCCCTCGACCTCGGCATGCATGAGCTTCGAAGTCATGTCATCCGCCGGCTCGGCCAATCGCTGCTCTCCCAACTCGGTGGCATACGTGTTCAGCTCGAGGGCGGCGGCCATGAGCTCTTCCAGACTCGTGGCGTACTCAGGGTCTCCGACGCCGAGGATGATGTTGGTCAGCTCGAATACACGCTGGTAGTGCGACGCGGGGATGCCGATCATGTCGCAGATGATCTGGAGCGGCAGGGCGGCGGCAACATCGCGAACGAAGTCACACTCGCCGAGGGGCGCCACCCGGTCGACAATGGCCGAGGCGGCCACATGAACATTGTCCATGACCCTCGCCACCGCCTTCGGAGTGAACCCCCGGTTGACTATCCCGCGGAGCTTGTTGTGCCGGGGATCGTCCATGGCGATCATGGAGCCAAAGAACTCGCTGATCTCGATGGGCATGTCGCCGATATTCACGCCGCGGCCCGACTGGAAGATCTCGGGATGGCGGCTGGCGTGCCAGACGTCGTCGTAGCGGGTCAGTGACCAGAATCCCGGTCCGGGGGGCATGTCGCCGAACTGAGGTTCGGCCTGGAAGGAAACGGGATGGTGGCGGCGGAGTTCAGCGAACGCCGCCTCCCGCACCTCGTCCGAAGCGACCCAGAGTTCGGGGTCCGACAAGGCGATCTTCATCGCCGTAGTGTGCCGCAATGGACGCCTACGAAGCGCTTTACACGACCCGGGCCATGCGGCGGGTCCGCCCTGATCCCATTCCGGAGGAGGTGCAGGCCCGCATCCTGGACGCCGCCATCAGGGCGCCAAGCGGCGGGAACACCCAGGATTGGCGCTTCCTCCTCGTCGACGATCCGGACGCGAAGGCGAAGCTCGGCCCGTTGTACCGGGACAGCATCAGCCAGCTCTGGAAGACCGTGTACCGGGCTCGGATCGAGGCCGCGGAAGCCGACCCCGACAACCCCGACAGCCGGCAGCTACTGCGGGTGGTGCGCTCCGCCCAGCACCTCGCCGACCACTTCGAGGACGTGCCCCTCTTCCTGTTTGCCTTCGTCCATTACGACCCGAGCGGGGGATCGATTTTCCCCGCCGTCTGGAGCGCCCAGCTGGCCGCCCGGGCGGAGGGGGTGGGCACCTCGCTAACCAGCGTATTGGGTTACTTCCACCCCACCGAGACCTTCGAGATCCTCGGCGTGCCGAGCGACGAGGGATGGAACATGGCCTGCTGCGTTTCCTTTGGCTACCCCACCGGCCGCTGGGGGGTCGCCCCCCGCCGTCCGGCCCACGAGGTGGCATACCGCAACCACTGGGGGGCGCCGGTTGGTTTCGATGTTCCTGAGCCACTCTGGAGCGCTACGGTGACGTCGTGAACGAATTTCTGACTGACGTCGAAACGCTTCGGCGCAACGCCGGCGAGCACATGGACAAGGGCCCGATCACCGAGGCCTACGGAGCCGACCTGGATCGGGTGATCGCCGTCCTCAACGAAGTCCTGGCCACCGAACTCGTGTGCGTCCTCCGCTACAAACGGCACTACTTCACAGCCAAGGGCATCAACTCCGGCCCAGTGGCCCAGGAGTTCCTGCAGCATGCCACCGAGGAGCAGGGCCACGCCGATCTCGCCGCCGCCCGCATCGTGCAGTTGCAGGGCGAACCCGACTTCAACCCGGCCACGCTCGTAGCGCGAAGCCACGCCGAGTACACGGCAAGCACCGATCTGGTCAGCATGATCAAGGAGGACCTGGTGGCCGAGCGGGTAGCCATCGCCTCTTACCAGGAGATCATCCGCTGGCTGGGCGACGCCGACACCACCACCCGCCGGATGATCGAGGGCATCCTGGCCGTGGAGGAGGAGCACGCCGACGACCTGCTCAACCTCCTGGGGAACATGGGCGCGCCGGTGTAGCACCCAGTACCTGCCGGTAGACCGCCAGGTAGGCATCAACCATCCGGTCCACCCCGAAGCGCGACACGGCTTGGCGGCGGACGTCGCCCCGGTCCAGAGCGGCGGCGACGGCGACGGCATCGACGGCGGCATCAACGGAGTCCACCAGGACGCCAGCGGACTTGTCAGCCAGCAGCTCGGGCATCGAGCCCCTCCGCCAGGCGACAACGGGCGTACCGCAGGCCATGGCCTCCACCACGCTGAACCCGAAAGGCTCATCGAAGCTGATCAGGTGGAGGAGAGCCAACGCGCCTCCGAGCAGTGGTGCCCGTACCTCGGGACCGACTGATCCGAGATACTCGACGCCAGCACCGAGGGCGGGGGCCACCCGGGCGTCGAAGTAGGCCTGGTCCTGGATGATCCCCGCCATCTTCAACGGCAGCCCGCACCGCCGGGCCACCTCGATCGCCTCGGCCGCCCCCTTCTCGGGGTGGATACGGCCAAAGTACAGGAGGTAGCCCTCCGGTCTGGCCACGAATGGAAAGCGATCCGTCTCTATGCCGTGATGGATCGTCGCGACGTAGTCGAGAGACGGCTCTCGATCCGAGTCGCTGATGGCCACGTACCAGGTCTTGCCGTTGTACTTGCGGTAGACGGGCAGGATCTTCCCGCTCGAGAAGCCATGGATGGTCGTCACCACGGGCGTGTCCACCAAGCCGGCGTAGGTCAGCGGTAGGTAGTCGAAGCTGTTGTGAATCAGGTCGAACTCCCCGGCTCGGTCGAAGACGGCAGAGATATGAAGGCACTCCTCGACCTTGGCGTGAAGAGCCGGGTCCTCGGAATACCCGGTCGGCGCCGCAGCAATCAGACGGGCCGAGGTGATCGAATCGGCGGTCGCAAAGAGGGTTACGTCGACACCGCGGGCGACGAGTCCCTCGGTGAGGTTGGAGGCGAACTGCTCCCAGGGCCCGTAGTGGCGAGGCGGAACCCGCCACGAGATCGGGGCCAGGACGGCGACCCGCATCTCGGCAGCGTAGCGGTGCCATGCTCGCGTCCATGCGAGTGCTGAGCTTCCACGGTTCTGGCGGCATTCACCTGGGCCTGGTCCAAGGCGAGGAGGTGGCCGACATCACCTCGGCGCGGCCCGATCTGCCTTCAGATCTGGCCGACGTGCTGGCGGGCGATGGACTCGATGTCCTGGCGACGGCCGCCGCCAGCGCTCCCCGACTCCCCCTCGCCGGCCTGCGGCTGGGCGGACCCGTCCGCCGCCCTCCGAAGTTCCTGGCCATCGGTTTGAACTATGCCGACCACGTGGCCGAATCGACCACGGCCAAGCCCGAGTACCAGCTGTGGTTCAACAAGCAATCGACCTGCGTGATCGGCCACCGTGCGCCCATCCACGTGCCCAGGGCGTCGAAGATGGTCGACTATGAGGGCGAATTGGCGTTCGTCATCGGTCGGCGCAGCCGCCATGTTCCCGCCGCCAAGGCGCCCGATGTGATCGCTGGGTACACGATCGTGAACGATGTGAGCGTACGCGACTGGCAAATGCGCACACCGACCATGACCCTCGGCAAGTCGTTCGACACGCACGGCCCGATGGGTCCGTGGATGGTCACCGCCGACGAGGTCGGTGACCCTCACGGGCTGCACCTGAGGACGTGGGTCAACGGCGAGCTCCGCCAGGACGCCACCACCGACCAGCTGCTGTACAACTGTTGGGAGATGGTGGAGCACCTTTCGACCGCCTTCACCCTCGAGCCGGGAGACGTCATCTCCACCGGCACGCCCGCCGGTGTCGGCATCGCCATGCAGCCTCCCCGGCTCCTGAAGGCCGGCGACATTGTCCGAATCCAGATCGAAGGAATCGGGGTATTGGAAAATCCCGTCATTGACGAACCCGCCAGCAACGCCATGACGGCCTGACGCGAAGGGAAACCTGACGGTATTGTCAGGTCCACCACCGAGGGGGAGGTCTCCATGTCCCGTCGCACTATCAGGTTGGCCCGAACGGCGGCCCTGATCGTCGTCGCCGTGCTGGTGGCCGCGGCGTGCGGCAATTCGGGCGGCGGCCTGAGCAGTGGGGCGGCCGGACCCGGACAAACCGACGGAGTGAAGCCCACCGAGATCGACGTGGGCGGCCTCATCGCCGAGACCGGCCCGCTCGGCGACGTCTATGACGGCCTGGCCAAGGGCGTACGCGCCTACTTCGACATAATCAACAGCCAGGGCGGGGTGAACGGCCGGCAGCTCAAGCTGGTCAAGGTGCGCGACGACGCCACCGACACCACCCGCAATGTGACTCAGGCTCGGTCGCTGGTCGAACAGGACCACGTCTTCGCCGTGTTCGCCTCCTCCCCCATCTTCCCGGCGGGCACCTATCTGGGCCAGAACAAGATCCCGACATTTGGGACGAACTTTAACAACGAGTGGTCCGCCGGGCTCAGCCTGTTCGGCCACAACGGCTCGTTCAATGACGCCACCCGACCCGGTCCCTTCCTGCCCTGGCTGGCCAAGCAGGTCGGTGCGACGGCCGCCGCCACCATCGCCTACACGGTCGCATCGTCGGCGGACTGCGGCACCGGCGAAGCCAACTCGTTCTCGCATTTCGGCATCACGGTCGGCCTGAAGGACAACTCCCTCCCCTTCGGAGCCGTTGATGTCACGGGGGACATCCAGCAGATCAAGGAGCACCACGTCGGATTCGTCGCCACGTGCATGGACCCGACGGGCAACACGCTCGTCTACAAGAGCCTGAAGTCAGCTGGGCTTGACGTGAAGATGGAGTGGCCGAACGGCTACGACCAGAACACGTTGAAGAATTTTGCCGACCAGATGGAGGGGGTGTACTTCGGCCTGCAGCACATACCATTCGAGTCGATTGCCCAATCGCCGGAGATGCAGAAGTACGCGGCCCAGCTACAGAAGCTCTACCCGGGTGAGGCGCTCGGCGAGGAATCGCTCTACGGCTGGGAGGTGGCAAGCTTGTTCGTGACCGGTCTGCAGAAGGTGGGCACGAACGTCACCCGCAAGGGCGTCGTCGATGCCCTCAACAAGTTGACTGGCTTCACCGCCAACGGGCTGATTCCGCCCATCGACTGGACCAAACAACACAAGGCAGGCGGCCAACGCGACTGCACCGCAGTCGTTCAGGTCCAACACGCCAAGTTCGTGCCCGTCTTCGGCAGCGCGGTCAGCCCCTACGTGTGCTTCGCCCAGAACACCACCACGCTGGACACCATCGTTCCGCCCAAGTTCTAAAGAGAAACCCGCGTGACCAGGCTCATCACCTACGCCATCCCTGGCCTGCCGTACGGCTGCGTCTTCGCGCTGGTCGCCATCAGCCTGGTCCTCACGTTCAAGACCTCCGGTGTCTTCAACCTGGCCTTCGGCGCCCAGGCGTACGTATCGGCGGCCATCTACTACGCGACGGTCCACGACCGCCACTGGTCGCAGCTGGCCGGGTTGGTGGTGGCGGTTGTCATCGCCGCCCCCCTGCTCGGCCTGGTGCTCGACCGGCTCCTGTTCCAGCACATCCGCACCGCACCGCCGTTGGTCAAGCTGGTCACCGCCCTGGGACTGCTGGTCGGCATCCCATCCGTCGTCCAGTACTTCTTCGGGGTCAAGCAGAAGCTGCGTCCCCCCGGGCTGTGGCTCAACCCGGATCACGTGTACCACTTCGGCCGCTTCCACATCAACGGCGTCGGCGTCTCGATCGTAGCGGTGACGGTCGCCTCGGTGATCCTGCTTGGGGTGCTCTTCAAGTTCACCGCCGTCGGCCTGCAGATGCGGGCCGTCGTGGAGTCGCCGCGGCTGGTTGAGCTGGCGGGCATCAACGCCGACCGCGTCGGTGCCTTCGCCTGGATGCTTTCCAGCTTCCTGGCCGGCCTGGCCGGGATCCTCCTCGCCCCGCTCGTGTCCAAGGTGGATCCCAACAGCTTCACGCAGCTGCTGGTGGCGGCTATCGCCGCCGCCGCCTTCGGCCGGTTGATCAGCCTGCCCTGGACACTCGTCGGAGGCTTGGTCCTGGGCGTGGGCCAACAGTTGCTGGTTGGCTACCTACCCACGGACAGCGTGTGGGCCAAAGGGCTTCGGCCGTCCTTCCCCTTCCTGATGCTGGTCGCTCTCCTCCTCTTCCTGCCCGGCCTGCGGGGGGCGCGAGAGGCGACAGACCCGTTAGCGACGTGCGATCCGCCGCCGCCGGCCCTCACTTCCAACGACCGGGATCCTCGCCTCGACCGGCTGGCGCGAACCCTTTTCCCCATGTTCCTCGTCGCGTTTGGAGGCGTGTCACTCTTTGGTTTGTCCGGCCATTGGTTGTTCCTCATCACCCAGGGCCTGGTGTACGCGATCATCATGATGTCCATCACCATGCTGACCGGCCTCAGCGGTCAGATCTCGCTGTGCCAGATGAGCTTCGCCGGAGTTGGCGCGTTCACGGCCGGCCAGATTGTGGCCCACCACAACATTTCCTACCTTCTGGCCATGCTGGTAGCGGCCGTCGTGGCCGCCATTGTCGGGGCTGTCATCGCCCTGCCCGCGCTGCGGTTGGGCGGTGTCTACCTCGCACTGGCCACCCTCGCGTTCGCGCTCATGGCCGACAACTTCATCTTCCCCCTCCACTCGGTGGGCGGAGGACAGAACGGGTTGCTCATACCCCGGCCCAAGATCGGCCCCATCGACTTCGCCACCGACCGGGCGTTCTTCCTGCTGGCCCTGGCCCTGTTTACGGTGTGTGGTTTCTTGGTCATCCTCGTGCGCAAAGGCACAACGGGCAGATACCTGGCGGCGATGCGAGGCTCGGAGACGGCCGCCACCACCATCGGGATCAATCCCAACCGCTGGAAGATCACCGTCTTCGCCCTGTCGGCGGGCATCGCCGGGCTGGGAGGAGCCCTCCTCGTCTCGCTCCGGGGCGCAACCGGGCCGGACGACTTCAACTTCCTTTACTCACTGGTCTTCATGGTCCTCGTGCTCACCACCGGCGCCCGCACAGTGGAGGGCGCGGTCAACGCCGGCATGGGCTTCGTCATCATCCCCGAGATTCTCGGATACTTCGGTGGCCTCAGTGTGCTCACCTACGCCCTCTTCGGTTACGGGACGATCAACTACGCCAAGCACCCCGAGGGGATTCTCGAGTTCCAGAAGCGCAGGAGCACCGAAGCCATCGCCCGTTGGCTGGACCGCCGCGCCGCTCGCAAAGCCGGCACGCCGCCCACCGGCGCACCCACGCCCACACCCACACCGGTCGCCGCCGGCGGCGGCGGAGACTGACCGCCATGGCCCTCCTCGAAGCCGGCCACATAAGCAAGCACTTTGGCGGCATCGTCGCCATCGACGACGTCACCCTCACGGTTGAGGCCCACGAGGCGGTCGGCCTGGTTGGGCCCAACGGCGCCGGCAAGACCACCCTGTTCAACTGCCTGCTCGGACTGATCCGCCCAGAGGCGGGCCGCGTCCTCTTTGACGGCCACGACATGGCCGGCATGTCAACCTATCGCCGGGCACGCCTTGGCATCGGCCGCACCTTCCAGCGCATGGAGCTTTTCACGGAGATGACCGCCCGCCAGCACCTCGAGGTGGCGGAACGATCGCGCCGCGCCGACGGGAGGCTGTGGAAGGACCTGCTGAATCGCGCCGCTCCCACCCCCGACGAGCGGGAAAGGGTCGACGCCATAATGACCCTGCTCGGCATCGAGGACGTTGGAGATGTGGCCGCCGAGGCGCTCAGCCTGGGCCACGGTCGCCTAGTGGAACTGGGCCGGGCGCTCGCCACCGAACCGTCGCTGCTGCTCCTCGACGAGCCGTCCTCCGGGCTCGATCGCATGGAGACCCAGGCGTTGGCGGTCGTGCTGCGCCGTGTCCAGGAGGAACGGGGCACGGCCATCTTGCTGGTAGAGCACGACCTGGACATGGTGACCCGCGTCGTCAGCCGGCTGGATGTCCTGGACTTCGGTCAGCTGCTGGCCTCTGGCCCGACCGCCGAGGTGATGGCCGACGCTGGCGTGCGCCGGGCGTACCTGGGGCAGGCATCGTGACCAGTGGCGTCGACGCGGTCGACCGCCGGCTGCCGCGGACGCCGATCCTCGAGCTCGACCACGTCTCTGCCGGCTACGGGAAGTTCCGCGCCGTGTTCGAGGTGAGTCTGACGGTCGGCGAGGGCCACGTCGTTGCCCTCCTCGGCCCGAATGGAGCAGGCAAGTCGACCATCGCCCGACTGGTCACCGGGCTCATCCCGCTCACCGGCGGGACGGTGCGGTTCGCCGGCCAAGACATCACCGGCCTACCGGCGTGGCGGCTGGCCAGGCTGGGTATCTCCCATGCCCCGGAAGGCCGTTCTGTGTTCGGGACGTTGACGGTCGAGGAGAATCTATCGCTCGTTTTCCGCCAAGCCCTGGGCAAGCGCGGCATGGATGACGCCATGGAGCGGGCCTACGCCGCCTTTCCTCGGCTGGGTGAGCGCCGACGGCAGGGCGCCGGCACGCTGTCGGGCGGCGAGCAGCGCATGCTGTCGCTGGCCAAGGTGCTCGCGAATCCGCCCAAGCTTCTCGTCGTCGATGAGCTTTCGTTGGGGTTGGCACCGATCGTGGTGGACGAGGTGTTCGCCACCCTGGCTCGCATCCGGGACGCGGGCGCATCGATCCTGATCGTCGAGCAACACGTGGGACGGGCCCTGGATTTAGCCGACGAAGCGGTCCTGTTGACCAAGGGCACGGTCGTGCATCAAGGCCCCGTCGACGAACTCGAAGACCGAGTCAGCCAGTTGCTGCCCAGCGCCCCCGCCTGACGGGCTCCTCCGGTGGGTCCGGTTGCCGCCTGACGGGCTTAGGCCGGCGGGCAGGGATTGCTGCCCAACGCGCTCAACACGCAATAGGCCGTCCTGGACACCTTCCAGACCCCGTTTTCCAGCACGGCATAACCCTTCTCTCCGGGGAGCACGGCCTTGGTCGGAGCGCTCGTCAAGAAGAGGTCGTAGGTCACCAGGGCGCAGGGCAGGCTGTAGCCGTTGTCGCTGCAATCGCTGGTCGACTTAACGTCGATCTGGGTCACCTTGACGTAGGTCAGCTTCGCCGCCGGATTGGCGCTGCCCTTGACAAACAACGCCTTGAGGGTCGGATCGGTGCCGTTCTGGAGGTAGGCAAGGCGGCCGTCGTAGTTGGGATCGGCGCCGTTGAAGAACTTGGCGAAGTTGGCGGTGATCTCCGTCTTGGCCGCCGCAACGTCGACGGTGGTCGTAGTGGCGGGCGCCGCGGTCGTGGTCGTGACCGCGACGGCCTGTGTCGTCGGTGTGGTCGTCGCCGCCGTGACCGCTTTCGAACCCCCGCAGGCGACTGCACCGATCGAGGTCGCGGCCACTACCGCCACCAGGCTCCTGGGGATACGCATCGACGCCCCTCCTCGTCATGGGTGCCAGGTACCTGACACGCTCGTCAGCATCCTACTCAGCGGCCCCCGGCGTTGCCCGTCATAGGCCAGTGCCCTCGGTTCAACGCCGGAAGCCGCGGCGCCGGCGAGACATTGAGTTCGCCGTGCGCCGTGCTCCAGTCGCTAGGCTGATTGTGTCCGACGAGGAGACGGCGTGGAGAGATTCGAGTCCGACCATCACCCGACACCGTGTCTGAGCGTGGTGATGCCGTGCTATAACGAGGCGCCCACGTTGAAGACCGTTGTCGACAATGTGTTGGCGTCTCCGTACACCGAGGAGCTCATCATCGTCGACGACGGTTCGACGGATGAGACGTTGGCTATCGCCAAGGGGATCGGTGATCAGCGCGTTCGCGTCCTCGCGCAAGGAGTGAACCAAGGTAAGGGTGCCGCCGTTCGACGGGGGTTTGCCGAGGCGACCTCACGATTCGTCGTCATCCAGGATGCCGACTTGGAGTACGACCCAGCCGAGTACGGAGTCCTGATCGGGCCGCTGCTGGAGGGCCAAGCCGACGTCGTGTTCGGGTCACGCTTCCTCACGTCCCATCCTCACCGGGTGCTCTACTTCTGGCATTCCGTCGGCAATCGACTGCTCACGACGCTGTCGAATGCGTTCACGAACATCAACCTGACGGACATGGAGACTTGTTACAAGGTCTTCCGCCGAGAGGTCATCCAGAGTTTCCGGATCGAGGAGAACCGCTTCGGCATAGAACCCGAGATCACCGCCAAGGTGGCCCGGGGCGGTTGGCGCATCTACGAGGTCGGCATCTCCTATTCCGGGCGGACCTACGCCGAGGGCAAGAAGATCGGGTGGAAGGACGGCTTCCATGCACTGTGGTGCATTGTCCGGTACTCCCGTCTCATGGACCGCCGCCCGTTGGCCGGCTGAGCTCGTCGGCTGGCCCCGGCCATCCGGCCATGCGGCCGCGCCAACCACCTGACTAAGCTGCAACATTTGCTCGATCGGACGGCAAGAGCCGAACAGCGACGCTCGAACCCACTTCGATCTGTCGCGACCGGTGCCTATGTGGCCGCACTTCTGGTGACCGCGACGGTTGCTGGACTGGCTCGGGCCTCATCCGCCGCTAGCCGATTCAGCCTGTGGGCCGAAGACGTACCCGTCTTTGTCGGGCAATCGCGTCATAACGGGTTCATCCGATCGCTGCTCACCACCTACAACGGCTACTTCCATTTTCTGCCGCGCTCTGTCGCGGGAGTGGCCTTGTTCTTCCCGCTGCGCTGGACACCGCAGATCTACACGACCTTCGCAGCCCTGATCGCAGCCGGCTGTGCGTTTGTCGCCGGTGTGTGCGGGCGGCGACTGGGCCTCTCTCGCCCGGCCGGAGCGATTCTCGCGGTGGTCGTCCTCCTGCTGCCGGCCGGCGGTTACGAGATCCTCAATACGCTCACCAATGTTCAGTGGCACGTGCTGCCGGCGGCGGTGGTGTTTCTCGCCGCATGGATAGACGGCTTTCGCCCCCCCCTCGTCATCACCGGTCTCCTCCTGCTTGTCGCCGGACTAACGACGCCCTTACTGGTGGTCTGCCTGCCTTTCGCTCTACTCAGAGCGCTGACACGCCGGGCACGGCTCGACGTCCTGATTGTCTCCGTACTGACGGTGACATCTGCCGTCCAGATCGCTGGCCGCTGGGTGGGCTCAAAGCCGCCGCCTGACAACCACCATCTGCACGCCGCACGGCTGTCTCAGCTCTATTCGATCAGGGTCATCGATGACGCCTTCTCCGGCGACCGCCTCCTGGGAGCACTTCGCGGAACAGTCGGGTTCTCGGCCGCGGTTGCCGTCGGGATGGCCATCTTTACCTTTCTGCTTCTTCTCGCCATCATGTATTCGATTCGCGGTCGCCCGGTCCCGCTCTTCCTCGTGAGCCTGTCCTTTCTGCTGTATGCCTTGCCGATGACCTTCCGAGGCATCACCTCGGTCCCCTCCAGCCAGGTGTTCGCCGTGGACGCATCCCGCTACAGCGCCGGACCTACCATCTGCATCCTCCTCCTGGTAGTGGTCGCAATCGATCAAACGATCCACGCTGGAGCGCGGCAGGGCTGGCTCAGGATCGGTGAGGTCTTGATCGCGCTCAGCTGTCTCGTCCTGGCCGTGAACTTCTCTGTCGCAACCGGCCGGCTGAACACGAAATCATGGTCGGACGCCATCACACAAGGCGAGGCAGCGTGTCGTACTTCGTCTGCGTCAGTCGTTGCCGTCGGGGTGGCCCCGAACCCGGCGACCTGGCGCATGGCCCTGTCCTGCCGTGAGGCCTTCCCCTAGCTAAATCCGGCCATCGGCGAGGGCCAGCTCGACCCACGGAATGACTTCGTCGAGCATGGCGTCGAGACTGGTCGTAGCGCGGAAGCCCAAAACACTGGCCGCCTTCTCAACCGACGGCACCCTTCGCTGGACGTCGTAGAGATAGGGGTCGTCGGAGGCGTACGAGAAAGGTACCCCTGGGCCTTTGATCTTCCGCCAGATGAGCTCGGCCAGCTCCAGAACGGTGGTCGACCGGTCGGTGGAGAGGTTGAAATCCTCATTGCGGGCGGCCGGCGAGGACATCGCCGCGACGATGCCTCTGGCCAGGTCACCGCCGTAGGTGTAGTGCCTGACCTGCGTGCCGTCGCCCAGGATGTGCAATGGGCTTTGTCCACGCAGCACCTTCTGCACGAGGTCCGGTACCACATGGCTCATGGCCAGCTTCACGTTACCGCTGGCCACTTCGACATCACCAAGGGCTCGGCCTTCGCCGACACCTACGCAGTTGAAGGGTCGAACGATCGTGTAGGGGAGTTGGTATTGCTCCCACGCCGCCCGAGCGAAGTATTCGACCGCCAGCTTCTGAAATCCGTAGGACGACAACGGGGGTGGAACTTCCCTCTCCTGCCCCTCGAAGGAAGGCCACGACCGCGCCGACTCGTAGACCATCGACGAGCTCAAATAGGTGACCTTCTGGAGAGAACCCGATTGGTGCGCCTTGATGGCCGCGTCACATGATGCCGCCATGATGCGCTCGTTGGTCGCTAGCAGGTCATAGGCATAGGCATGGAAGTACGAGATCCCGCCGATCATCGCCGCACCAGCGATGAAGTGGTCACAATCCGCCAACAGCTCGGACATCAGGTCGATGTCCTGGGCGTCTCCTACCACCAGCCGGTAGCGGGGATGCTCGTCGTACGACTTGGTCACGGGCCCGTATTTTGAAAAGTTGTCGACACCGACGACGTCGTAGTCCTGCGCGAGGAGTTCCTCAACGACATAGCCGCCGATGAATCCGGCCGCGCCACTCACCAATACCTTGGTCATCTACGGGCCTGGTCGTTTGTTTCCGCCCCGAAGCTCGTCGAGGGTGAGCTTGGGACCAAAGGCGAAACGGTACCAACGCAGATACCGGGGCAGCCAAGTCATGAGCTTGAAGTTGGACACGCCGAAACTTCTGTCCAACCAGATGGTGGGGATCTCCGCCACCGGCAGCCGCAGCCGGCGGGCCTTGGCCACCAGCTCCAGGCCGACCTCGAACCCCGAGTCCGACTCGATCCCCACCTCGGTGACAAAGGCCCGGGAATACGCCTTGAACGAGTTGGTGGCGTCATGGGTGCCGACTCGGGCCAGGGAGTACAGCGATTTGCCTGCCAGGCGGGACATCACACCCTTGAGAATCGGCCCGCCCACCTGCTGGCCGCTACGGATATAACGCGAGGCGGCGGCCACCACGACGCCGCGCTCCACCAGGCGGGTCAGTTGGTCGATCTGCTGCGGGTCGTCGCAGCCGTCGGCCATGGTCACCACCACCACCTCGGCCTTGGCGTTATCGACACCAAAGCGGATGGCCCGGGCTGGTCCGGGACCGTAGGTGTTGAGGGTGGGGATTAGGCGGTCCTCCTCGACGGCATACTTCTCCAGCCACGGCGCCGTCGTGTCCTCCGCCGAGTCATACACGACCAGGACCTCGCAGGGCAGCTGCACCGCCTCGAACACCCGCTCCAGATGCGGCAGGATGTGCTCGCCCTCGTTGTAGGCAGTGATTACCACCGAGACCCGAGGCTTCATATTATGACCCCCTCGCCCCTGATTCCCCAGATGTCGATGACGGGCTTGTTCGTCTGCAAGTCGATGTACAGCGCGTGCGGCGCACCGATAACGAACAGGTCGGCCCGGCCAAGCACTTCGTCCAATGACACCAGGTTGGGGTCGGTCGTGACGAACGGATCTGTACAGAGCACCTGCCGCGCCTTGAACCTGAGAATCCGCTTGAGCTTGTAGCTGAGACTGTTCCGGATGTCATCTGACTCGGCCTTGAAGGCCATGCCGAGGATACCGACGACTGCTTCTTCGAGAGCGTGTTGCCGAGCAATTCTGTCGACGATGTAGAGCGGTAGACCCTCATTGATCATCATGCTGGCGTGACCGAGGGCAAAGTTGTTGTTGTTGAAGGCGGCGAGCTGCAACGTATCCTTCAGCAGACAGGGGCCGGCGGCGAAGCCGGCTCGGGGAAGATCGGCGGCTCGGGGATAGTTGTGGGCCAGAGCACCACGCACCCGCTCGAAGTCAACCCCGAAATCGTTGGCGATCGTGTAGAACTGGTTGGCCGTGGCGAACTTGATGTAGCGCCACGTGTTCGTGAAAAGCTTGGCTAGCTCGGCTTCCTCCGGTCCGAGATGGACGATCTCGTCGGTCAGGACGCGAAACAGCTTTTCCGCTCGATCGCCGGCGACGGGATGGCGACTCCCGATGATCTGCGGCAGGTCGAACAACTCCGTCATGGCCCGACCTTCGGCAATTCGCTCCGGGCAGAAGACGACATCCGCGTCCAGGCCCAGGGTCGTCAACAATCGTTCGACCAGGGCCGTGACGCCGGGGTACAAGGTGCTGCGAAGCACAATGAGCTGACCATCGCGAAGCTGCGGGGCCAGGGCCTCTACGGCGTCAGGGACGGCTTGCGGATCGGGGTTCAGATGCTCGTCGACCGGAGTACCGATGACCACGACGACATGCTCAGCCGTAGCCACCATCGATGGGTCAGTACTGGCCACCAAGGTGTTCCCGCCTCTGACCCTGGCCAGCGCGTCGCGTGCTCCCGGCTCGTCGAACGGCATTGCCCCGCCGTTCACCATGTCGACGGCGTCATGATTCACGTCAAAGACGCCGACCTGGCGGCCCTGAAGCGCGAAGGCAAGAGCCAGCGGCAGGCCGACATGACCACATCCGCCCACCACGACCACATCACGGCTGAACGTCACAATCGGATGCTCTGTTGGCGGATGTTCCGATACACGGTCGGAGGAGACTATCCGAGGGGGACGGATGGAGCACATTGACAATCGGGGGCGGCCGCCGTCTGGGTCGCTAGCGGGGACACGGACACTTTGGGAGGTAGGCATTACGATGCCGGCTTGTGTCCGGGTTTCAGCCCTTTCCCCTGTCCTCTCGAGGACAGGCCGACGAGACGCTGGAGTCTGCCTTCAATCCTCGGTCCAACAGTCTCGGATTCCTCCGGTATCTGCTCGCCGCGCTCGTCGTGTTCGATCATGCGTTTCCCATCGGAGGGTTCCACCACGGCCGGGATCCGATGCTCGACTGGAGTCGCGGCCAAGAGACCTTCGGAGGCTTCGCCGTCGCCGGCTTTTTCGTCATCAGCGGCTATCTGATCGCGAGGAGCTTCGCGTCGTCCCCGAGCGTTCCCAACTTCCTGTGGCGCCGCTGTCTGAGGCTTATGCCGGCGTTCTGGGTGTGTCTGGTCGTGACCGCCTTTGTCTTCGCGCCCATTGCCTGGCACCACGAGATCGGTCCGTTCCACAGCTTTTGGTCCGGTCACCGGGACTCGCCGATCCGCTATCTGCACCGCAACGCCCTGCTGACCATCCATCAGTGGAACATCGACGGACTGCTGGCGGGTACGCCGTACTCGAAGACCGGCTTCGCCAACGCGTTCAACGGCTCGCTCTGGACATTGATCTACGAGTTCAAGTGCTATCTGGGCGTCGCCGTCCTGGGATGGTTCGGCTTGGTCAAGCGGGGGCGATCGGTCTTCCTGGGATTGGCCGTCTTCCTCTGGGTGGTCCAGTTGGGCGACCTCATGGTCCCAGGCTCGGCCAAGCGAGCGTCATCGCTCTTCGCCGACCCGCAGCTGATCCGGCTCCCGCTGCTCTTCCTCATCGGCACCCTTCTCTACCTCTATCGCGACCGAATCATCATCTCGAACCGATTCGCCGTTCTCGCCGCACTCACCATCATCGTGAGCTTTCGCACGGGAACGTACAGCGGTCTCGGAGTCATCGGCCTCGCCTATCTCTGTTTCTGGCTCGCCATCCGCTTGCCACTGCAACGCTTCGATGCAAAGGGAGACTTCTCCTACGGTCTGTACGTCTACGCCTTTCCCGTCGAACAGATGCTGGCGCTGTACCGGTTCTACCGGTTTGGGCTCGTGGCCTTCGTGGCCGCTTCCCTCGTCATCACTACCGCGTTAGCGGTCCTGTCATGGAAGCTCATCGAGGCACCGTGTCTCCGCCTCAAGTCACTCCGGTTGTCCAGATTCACATCGATCGGTCAACACATTTGGCCGTGGTCGGGACGCGTCGCCGCCGAACCCGCCGTTGTCCAGCCCGACTCGCCGGCGGCATAGTTTCGACACCTCAACCTTATGTGAGTAGCTCGGCGCGCTGATCTAACAATTGGGCGACCCGCGCCGAGTCGAGGTCGTATGAGGAGCAGGGGGGATCCTGAGAGAACGCCTGGTGCACCAATGGCCGGGGTATCAAGACGGCCGAACCTCCGAAGGCGGCCAGCCGGCGCCACAGATCCCAAGTTTCAGCGCCGTCGATGTCAGGATCATCCGACCAGCCGCCGAGCTTCTCTAACGAGGTTCGCCGCCACAGGGCCGCGGTGGCGAGGTAATTCAGCTTCGTCAATCGATCAGGCTCGAACGGCAATGCGTTGGTCAGCAGTCCCAGCGGGTTCACCACCATGCCGTAGGCCGCATCGGCCTGGTGTTTTCGAAGGTCCGACCGCAGCCGCTCCACGGCGCGAGGGGCGAGCTGATCGGCGGCACCGAGGACCAGGAGTTCGGCCGCATCGGTCGCGCGAAGCACCTGGTTCAGCAAGGGACCGAACCCGGTGTGAGCGGCACCTCCGTAAACCAGGATCCGTGGATCGTCAGACAGGTCCCCGGGGTCCACGCCGTCGAAGCAGAGGTAGATAGTGGCGTCGAGGCCGTCGAGCTGCGGGAGCACCGAGGTGAGCGCCACGGACACGTCCGGTGAGCCGGCCGAACGGACCACGGCCACGTCGAGTGCGTCAGGGTCCCGGTCAGGACGAGCCGGCTCCCCAGGCCTGAAGGCGGAAGAATCGACACCGGAGGGCCGCGCCCTACGCGGCATCGTCCCCCGCCGACCGATCCCCTCGTCAACCAATTGACCGGCTCGTTGCGTCGGCAACATCAGCTGCCGAGCCGACGCATCTGAGCGGCGGCGGGGATGGAACGTCCCGGCCCCGACCTCCGCGGCCAGATGGGCCAGCGTCAACGCCGAAGGGCGCATGGTCAGTTCGCTCCGGAGCATCTCGTAGCAACCGGTCCGGATAGCTCCAAGACGTGACGGATCAGCAAGGACACTGCGGGCCAGGTGCACCAAGGTGCGAGGTCGCCCGAGGAGCAGATGCTTCCCTGGGCGGAGCGGCGCGATGTCCAGGCTGTGCTCGCTCACCACAACGCAGCCGTTGCACATCGCCTCGAGAATCCTGACCCATTCGAGCGACCGGGAATCACCCCTATGGAGATTCAGCAACACCTTGGAGGCGGCGAACAGACCGAGCTTGGCGTCACCCATGAGGAAATCGGGACGCGGTTTGGTCATCGGTTCATGTGGTGGCATGGCGTATAGGAGGCTCGCCTCGTCGAGGACGTCACAGTCGATGGCGAGTAGGCGCGAGCGTCGGTCATCACGTGTACCGAGATAGATCACGTCGTACGTTCGCTCAGTCTCACCGCCTCCCCAGCGATCCCAATGCTCGCTGTAGCCGAGCACGAAGCGCTCGACAGAGACTCCCAGCGCATTCAGCTCGACCGTGGAGTCGTCATTGATATCGACACACGCGGCGAGGGCTAGCGCGTACCGAACGGTCGTCCGGAATTCTGCGTTGCCCGGGTGTTCCACACAGAACCCAATGGTTCGAGCGAGCTTTGTAGGGCCCGGAAGCAGGTTCCGGGGCGTGACAACGAAGTACTCGTGTGGGACGACGACGTAGACGTCCTCGTCACCGCCGTCCGGAAATGGTCCTTCGCTGACCGTCACGTCACCAATGGGTGATCCGGAACCGAGGTGGCTGACCTCGTGCGCGACCACGGTAAGGAGCTCGTGCATGAAGGCACTGCCACCCGGTGCGGAAACGAAGTGAAGAGTGGTCACCGCGTCGGTCCGAGCAGCCGAGTCACGGCCCGCAACGGCGCCGTGACGCGCCAACTCGTAGATGCGCGCAGGGCGGCGATGTCTTGCTGAAGACGCTCCACCTGTTCCGCGAGTGCTGCTCCGAGCCGCTCCTGCTCCGACAACCTGACCACAGCGAGGTCGTGTTGCGTCCGTTCGGCGGAGATGACGTCGGCCAAGAGCTGTTCGGTCTCGAGCAGCAACGCGGCCGTGTGCTCACGCTCGCGCCGCAACGCGGCTATTTCAAGGACCATCTTGCTGCGTTCGCTGACCATCTGCTCGAACTCTTTACGCGCCCGCCTCTGGTCATCAGAATTACGATCAGGCTCTTCTGACACAAGCGCGCCCAGTGCATCGAGATGGAGAAGCTGATCGGACGGTTCATCCGCGGCGTCGATCGTCACACCGCCGTCTCCTCTTCCTCGGCGTGGGAGAAGGCGCGCCTCAGATCGCAGAACGGATCGTCGAGGAGATCAGCAAGCACCCGAGCAAATATGCGTCCGTAACTTCGGTCGCCGTGTCGTCGTAAGACGTCTGCCCGTGCTCGTGCTCCTACGGCCCGGCGTTCGTCGGCTGGCTTCCGGAGCACCAGGTGGAGCAGTCCGACGAGACCTTCCAGATCTCGAGTTCGGGTGAGCCAGCCAGTCCGGCCGTCGTCGATCAGGTCGGCGATACCGAACGCATTGGTCGACACCACCGGCACCTCAAATGCCATAGCCTCCAAGATGGACCGGGGCAACGACTCGATGTCGGATGCGCAGAGCAGCACGTCGGCGATGGCGTACCAAGGGTGGATGTCCGCCACGATCGGTATGAGATCTATCCGGTCGGCGGCTGAGCACCGCGCTACCTGCTCGCGGACTCCAGCGGTATACGCGTCCTGCTTGGATCCGACCAGCACCAATCGAAGCCGACCGTGGACAGCCGCTAGCTCGTCGAAGGCGGCGATCACGAGCGCCTGCGCCTTGCGAGGCTCGAACGTCCCAATCACGACCATCACCACGTCGTCGCCGTCGTAGCCGGCGGCGGCACGGAGCGCCGACCGGTCCAGGGACGCCCGGTAGGAATCGATCTCGTTCAGGTCAACGCCGTAGTCGACGACGAAGCGCTGTTCGGGTAGGCAAAGATGCTTAAAGATGTCGGCAGTCTGACGGGCTTCGAAGATCAGTGCCCGCGCCAACTGGAAACAAGCATTGAAACGCGAGAGCACCTGCGGATCCATCCCCGTCGAGCCCCAATTGAGGTAGCGAAAGACGGCTGGGTCGAAGCTCTCGTGAATCGCCCACAGGCTCGGGACGCCGGCCCGTGCCGCGGCGTCGATCGCAGGAAACACGCCGACCGTGTTGACCAGAACGGCACCGGCCTCACTGGCACGTATCAACAGGGCCAGCTCGTGGATCCGGTCCTCATACACCTCCAGGTCGTGTACGAGAAGCGGGCCAGTCACGTGCACGGCAATGCCCAGGTCCTCCAACATGTCGCGCAGCGGGCCGTTGGACACCGACACGACGGTGCAGTTGAGCGCCGAGAATTCCGCGAGTTGGCGGAGCAGCTCGAAGAGCCACAGCTGTCCCCCGCCGTAGGAGAGATCGTGCGTGAAGACCAGTACCCTGGAACCGCCCTTGGGGAGGTGGTCCAGGACGGCGGTGCTCCGGCGAGCAAGGCTGTCGCCGCGACGGACATCTCCCTGAACCGGAGGCATCCAGCGCACCCGGTGAGTCGGGGACCGCCACCGCCGACCGTCCAAGCTGGTCGCCTCCACCGTGACGAGTGATTCCTTGCTCCGATCGCGCCGTTCGAAACTGATCAGCGTCTGGAAACCCGCCACCGGCGCATCCGGGTGACTGTACAGATCGCCAACGTCCTGTCGGTTGACATACAGCCGGGCTAGGCCGACGCTCCGGCCGTCGATGACGACTTCGACGCGAGCGACGCGCGAGCCCTCGAACAGGCACCACCCCATGACCTCGAGCACGTCGCCCTCAGCGATTTCATTATCGGCCGGATGGTTCAGCAGGCCGCGCACCCCCGCCGGCGCGACCGTGACCTTGATCGGAGGCAGCATGGTGGGCGGGCGGTCTGGGGCTTCCCACACGGCGATCCCCAGCTCAACCTCGTCGCCAACCACATCGTTCAGATCCACATCGACCGACCACCCGGATCGGGCGGCCTCGTCGCTGCCCACGACCTCCGCGACATCGCTTCGGATGATGGAACCGACCTTGTCGACTCCGGCGAGGACTCCGTTGACCGAAACCGAGACGGCCAATGCCGGACGATCGCCGGTCAGATGCCAACCAGTGACCGAAAGGACGCGTCGCGGCACGACCGCACCCTCCGTAGGCGTGTCGATCCATCCCTGGAACGACGGCGCCGCCTGCACTTCCTCGATCGGCCCGGCCGCGGTCCGACGACCTAGACGCCGTGGACGGCCACCGGAAACCACGACTAATCGACCTCGACGACCGAATTGGTCCGTGACAACAGGTCGTGCCAGGTCCGTTCGATGCCCTCCTCTAACGAGATGGGGTCCCATGCCACCAGACGGGAGAGGATGGCTACGTCCAAGACGATCGCACACACGTCGAACCCCCGGTTGGGCAGATGCTCTACAGCCAGCCGGGTACCAGTGACGCGCCTCACGACATCGATCACGTCGAGGACCGTGTGCCCCACCCCGCTCCCCACGTTTACCACCCGCGGCCCGTCCGATCGACCCGTCAGCCCGACGACTGCGTGGGCGACGTCCTCCACGTGGACGTAGTCGCGCCGCATGGTCCCATCGCCGAACACCCGGACCGGCATGTCGTCCCGGACCGCGGCAAGGAGGGCGCCGACCAGCCCCTGGCTCCGGCCCGCTGGCTGGAGGGGACCGTACGCGTTGCCGACACGGAGGATTCGGGTAGGAACGCCGTACAGAGCGGCGTACATCCCGATGTATTTCTCCGCCGCGAGCTTCATGACTCCGTACGAGGTGATCGGGTCGCAAGAAGCCGTCTCGCTGACCGGGATCTCGACCGGGTTGCCGTAGACCGTCCCTCCCGACGATAGATAGGTCAATCCGATCCCCGGCCGGGTGCGGAGGTGTTCGAGGAGGGAGAGGATGGCCGGGAGGGTGGTGGTGACATCCACGGCCGGCATCGCGTTCGACTCCTTGGGGAGTGTCGCACCGACCGCGTAAACGACGTGGTCGACCCGATCCACCAACCGGGAGAGCACTAAGGGGTCGCCGGCGTCTCCCAGGATCAGGTCAGCACCGGCCAGATCCGCGCGCCCTCGTCCGGCCGGTTCGTTCCGGGCTACGACGGTGACTGAACTGTCCAAGGCCAGGAAGGCCCTAGCAATCTCAAGCCCCAAAAAGCCGGTGCCGCCGAGCACCAGCACACACTCGGGGAATGGGGTCATCCTGGTCCTCATCATCGCTTCAGCGCTCGTTTTGCCGTTGAAGACATATCCGACCCGCTGGCCACTCAGGCCTGCCGCGGGAACATGCTACTCCTGGTCCCGGTCCTGGAAGCGGAGGGGGGAACATCCCTCCTCGGCCCCCCGGCGGAGCAAGGAGACCCACGCCGAAAGAGCAGGTCGATGACCTCCGTCGAACCCATTGGTGGCAACGCTAGCTTCTGGCCGCGCTCCGATCAGAGTTCATGCGGTGCCTGGAGGATCCAAGCCAGCAAGGCTTGCAGTCCCTGCTCCAGATTCCATTGTGGAGACCATCCGAGGTCGGCCGCGGCGGCGTCGATGGAACACATTGCCGCCCTGACGTCTCCGTCCCGAAATCGACCTGAGACGACGGGCTTTGGGGCGCCCCCGAGGGTGGCGATCCGGTCGGCTAGTTCATGGACGGTCACCGGCACACCCGAGCCGATGTCGACCAACCGACAGTTCTGGGGCGGACGGCTGATGGCGGCTTCCACGGCGGACGCCACGTCCTCGATGAACACGAAGTCTCGTACGATTCGGCCGTCCTCGTAGACGTCGATGGCCTGTCCTCCAGAAGCGAGCCGGCTGAACAGGGCCACGATCCCGGTGTAGGCGTTGGTAAGCGACTGGCCTGGTCCATAGACATTCTGCAACCGCAGGATCGAAAGGGGTACCTCCGTCGAGGATGCCCACGCCGCCAGAATGTGCTCCTGCGCGAGTTTCGTCGCCGCGTAGATGTTGCTGGGATGGGGAACCGTCCGTTGCGCGGCACTCGGGCGGGGACGGGCGCCCCCGCCAGTCGGAGGCACGGGATCCCAAACGCCGGCGGCGAGGGCGGCATGGGATCGATGGTCAGGGTAGAAGAGTTCACCTGACTCGGCTTCCCATTGGCCCTCCCCATACACGGCTCGCGACGAGGCGAGCACGACGTGACGTAAGCGGTGGTCGGCCCTGGTACACGCATCGACAAGCTGCGTCGTCCCTACCACGTTGGTTGCTCCGTGCCGGGTGGCGTCGGTGAGCGACTGACCCGTGCCGGTTTCCGCGGCGAGATGGACGATCACATCGGGTAGTCGCCAACTCCGGAATACGGTGTCCCAGTCGGTGGCGCTGGTTACGTCGCCGGGCAGGAAGACCGCATTCGGTGGCAGGGGCCGGCCTCGACTACCGGGGCCGTGCACCTGGGGATGGAGGCTGTCGAGTACGGCGACCTCGTGACCGGCCGCAACCAGGCGGCTACTCAGGCAACTCCCGATGAAACCGGCCCCCCCGGTGATCAGGATCGCCTGGCTCACCTGCGCAACAAGCGACGAGCGGAACGGTACGGTGACAGCACCCCCCACAGCAGCTTCCAGCTGCGCGAGTTGCGAACCCCGTCCAGCGCCACTTGGGCGCCGAGTGCGCTGGCCATACGCGCCTCGTACTCCTCGACGGCATGTGCGTGCCGGTGGATCTGCCCCTCCAGGACCTTCACCTCACCCCGCAGCTGGCCGAGCTCCGCCTCCGCGCCGACAGCATGATCGCGCAGCCGCAAGATCTCGAGCTCGCGTCTCACCAGCTCGCTCTGAGCCCGATCCGCTTCAGCCTCGAGCCTGCTGACCTCCTCGTCGTGGCGTCGCTCGGCCTGTTCGAGGGCGGAATGCCCGGACTCAGACGCGGTGAGGCGGGACTGCATGGCCAAGGCCTCCGCCCGCAGCGACACGACTTCGTGTCGGAGGTGCCAGAGCTGTCGCTCGAGATCCTGCACGATGACCCAGTCGGGTGCGCTTGAACGCCGGTAGAGCGCGGCCCACGGCGTCAGGAACGAGAGATCAACATCCACGTCCCGGACGAATCCCCGCCGCGCCATGCAACCCGACCAATACTCCGGTGGGTGCACGCTCACGTGCGTGGCCTCCCGGTAGTCCTCCGGGCTCGATGACAAGAGTACGGCATCACTCGCCGCGCAGAGCTGGTCAAGGACAACATCGACCTCGGCCGGGGGGACGTGCTCGACTACCTCGATACAGACGACGAGGTCGTAACGGCGCGGCATGCATTCGGGCAGTTCGTTCGACAGCGAGCCCTGGAAGCAAAATGGACGCACGGATTCGTGTACCGATTCGATGGCGTACTCCGAGATGTCGACTCCCCAGGCCGCGACGCCGAGTTCGCGAAACGCCTCAACGCCGATTCCTAGGGCGCAACCGGCATCCAGCACGGTCGACGGCGCGAGCAACTCTACGATCTTCCCCACCACACGGCCGAAAAAAGACAGCCAGTGTTCGTCGCGTCTGTACGGCACGCCGCAGTCGTGCTGAAAGTAGTACTCATCGAATACGACGCCGGTGTGATCGGGCGTGGTGTCGGGACTGAGGCCCTGTGTGTCGGTCAACCATGCTCCTCGGACGTGTTCGGTCCGCCGGTGAGGTACGCCTTCATGAGAGCGGCGGCCACGGCAGCGGATCGAGAAGGTGGTGGTGGTGCGTTAAGAACTGTGGATTGACGTACGGATCCGAATCGAGGCGAGAGCCCCAACGAGCGCGCATGAACTCGATATCACTCGCCGCCGCCACGGCCTCGCGTGACTTCGACTCGAAGTGGTAAAGGAGGGCATGCGCAGCCCAGATGATGCGCAGTCCCGCGCTGACCACCTTCATCGAGTAGTCGACGTCATTCCAGCCGTTCGGCAATTGCTCACAGAATCCGCCAACTCGGTCAAACACCTCGCGCCGCGTCATCATGCACGCGCCGACCACGCCGTAGCACTCACGGTCCACGGTCAGCCGATCGCAATCGAAGCGAGAGTCGCTCGGATACCCGCGGAGTTGTAGCCACGGTTCTCCGTCAACGTGCATGTGCCCGGCGTGCTGCACCGTGCCGTCGGCAAAGAGCAACTTTGCGCCGGTCGCACCGACACCGGCTTCTTGGGAGAAGCCGAGCATCGTTTCGATCCAGTCAGGGGCGATGACCTCCATGTCATCGTTGAGCAGGAGAAGATGCTCACCGCCTGACCAGGCCGCTCCCAGGTTGATCTTGGCCGAGAAGTTGAACGCGCCAACGAAGGGAACGATCCGCACCCGGCCGTTGCCCACCTCCGTCAGCTCGGCCAGAGTCTCGGCCGGAGTCGAGGCGTCGGTGACGCAAACGATCTCCAAGTTCTCGTATGTCGAACGCTGCAGAACGCTCGATACGCACTGGGTGATCAGCGTCCGCCATGTTCCCCAGATCTCGCTGGCTGTGCCACGGGTGGGAATGATGATGCTGACGAGCGGCCGATCAACAATTCGGCGGCGAGTTCGGTAACGGCCGGGATGCTCGAGCGACTCCACCGTCCCATCAATTCCGATCCGCTCGAGGTGGGCCTGCACCGCTCGGCGCCCGGCTTCGAAGGCGTACGGTTTGGCGTCCGGATTGGAGGACGTAGACGCGGCCGAGTTCCGCCAGTGATAAAGCACCTCCGGAATATGGGCGATCGTGCGGGCCCGTTCGGTGACCCGCATGACGAGGTCGTAGTCCTGCGACCCGTCGAACTCCGATCGAAGGCCGCCGACGGCCTTCACCAGCGACCGCCGGAACACCGACAGGTGGCAGCAGTACATCTCGGATCGAAACCGCTCCGGCGACCAGTCCGGCTTGAGGAAGGGCCCAACCAGGCGGCCGTCGGGGTCAATGTGATCCTCGTCGGTGTACAGATAATCGGTCTGCGGATCCGCTTCCAACCAGGCCGCCACCCGTGCCAAGGCTTCGGGAACGATCTCATCGTCGTGGTCGAGCAACGCCACGAACTCGCCGCGGCACGCCGTCAAACCGCGATTCGTCGCTCCGGCTATCCCCTCGTTTTGCGAGAGGAAGATCGTCTCGATCCTCGGGTCCTCGCACAGCGCGCTTCTCAGGAGGGTCCGCACCTCAGGATCCGTGGACGCATCGTCAACGAGCACGAGCTGCCAGTCGGGCCAGCTCTGGCACAACACGGACTTGATGCTGGACGCCAGAGCAGAAACGTCCGGATCGAAGACGGGAGTGACGATCGAGATCACCATGTCATCAGTCGCCCGACTGCGGCGGCCTCATGCGAGACCCTCGCCTGACCTTGGTCCCCAGCGCACGGATCGGCATGGTCACCCGCCACCACTCGGATGAGCGGATCTCGTGCAGCTGCGCGGACAAGTCGGCAACAGTGGCGTGCAACGTCATGAGCTCCGCCCGCCGACGTTCCCAGTCCTCGTCCGTGCGATGTCGCTCAACCAGGGCAGAGACTGTACCGGGCGGACAGAGGAGCGCCAAGTGGTCAAGTCGCTTCCGGATCGTGTGACGCGCCGCTAACCACGCGGTAGGAGAGACGGTGGACGAGGAGCTTTCATCGCCGTCCCAGCGGTGGTAGATGCTGGTTGGCTCGCCAGTATCGACGACGCCGGCGAACGGGGCGACACGCATAAGGACATCCCAGTCCTCAAGCGCGTCAAGCTGATCGTCAAAGCGAACTGACAAGCGACGAATGGCAGCCAGGGGCAACGCCACGCTACAGATCGGTGAGCTGTTGTCGATGAGGTGTCCGATGAGGTCGAATTTGGCCGGGTAGGGAAACGTCAGCCCGCCGCGTGGCTCATAGTCCGAAAGCTGACCGCGGGTGCGCTGCACTCGACGCTCGGCGGAGACGCTCCGTATGACACTGCCGGCACTAGCCATCGCCGCGCCGTGGAAGGTCTCGACCCAACTGGCGGTAACCAGATCGTCGTCGTCCAAGAAGGTGAGATAGGTGCCGCGGCTGAAGTCCAGCGCCGTGTTCAGAGGGCGGCTTCGGCCTCCTCCGGATACGGGGATGACGCGGACCTGGTCACGGAACTGTGGATCAAAACGATCTACAAGGGCAATCACAGCGTCGACGGTTTCCTCATCGGATGAGTGAACGACGAGAAGCACCTCAAAATCGTCGTCTGTCTGGGCGGCAAGGCAGGTGAGGGCCTCGAGCAGCATCGGCTGCCGTCTGCCCTGGGTCCGTACGGCCACGCTTATGAACGGCGCAGGTGATGACGGGGCGCCGTCAACGTCTGCCGCCCGTCTCGACGGGAGGGATGCGGAAAGGGCGAAGCTCCTCAGCAGCGTCGACTTGTCGCCCGTGGCATCCGCCAGGGCCCGCAACCCCCGCAGGAACATGGTGAGTGGCGCCTGCCGGCCGAGGTCCGGAATCTCGCGACTCACCTCCTCGATGTCGGAGGAGCCGATTTGCACCCAACCTCGGGTCCTCAGCTCGTTCTCCAATTGGCGGGCGGTCCATCCCGACAGCGGCTCGGACAGAACCGCCGACTGATCATCCCCGTCCTTCGGCAACAGCAGGCCAGCCGCGTTGCCCAGGTTGGCCAGGTTGCGAACGCCGACGATCAACACCGGCCGAGAGAGGGCAAGGACGGCCTGGTGCACTCCGTCGAGGAGGGCGGGCCAATCGGCCGAGGTCTCGAGAACGTCCAGGAGGAGAAGGGCGGCCACGCTCCGTCCGCCCACTGCGTCAGACAGCGTTTGGCCGAGTCGCGGTGGCTGGTCGATGCCCGTCGGACAGGCGAGGTAAGAGAACCCGCATTCCGTGACGACATCGGCCACGTGGTGACTGGTCGATGGACTGAGGTCTATGACGAGTGAGCCGGGTTCACGCGCCTCCCCGAGGAGTTCGGCGATGTGGGGCCCGAGCCGCTCCTCGTCCTGGGCTCCGCAAGACGAGGGATCAGAACCGGTGATGTGCGTAATTCCCGTGCTCGAACTGGGCCACGACGCCGGCGCCGACGAGAGCGGAGGGTGTCCGGCCCTCCCTCTCGAGATTCCGGAACTCGGCAAGAGCCTTGAGCTGCGATGGCGAAGCGTTGGCGACGATGCCGTCGAGCGTCTCCCGGAAAATGTCCGTCCGCCCGTACTTGAGTGCCAACATGAGTCTGGCCAACGTACTGGAGTAGATCTCCGTTTCCGAAACCACGGGCGCGCCGTTGGGGGCGGGCCGCTTATCGTGGAAGACAACGGCGCGCGGCCGGTGGACTACACGAAAGCCAGCCAGGCGAACACGCCACGAGAAATCGACGTCATCGCAATAAAGCGGGAAGTGGACGGCATCGAAACCGGACAGTTCTCTAAAGACGGAGTTGCGAATCAGCACGCAGCAGGTACTTGCCCAACTCGTGTCCCCGGTTTGCGCGTCGTATGCCTTTGGGTGCTCGAGGGGAATTTGTCGACCTTCGGTAAGGCCCACCCGCGGCTCCGACATCGCGCTCATCAACTCGGACAGGAGGCCGGGTGAGGGGTACGTGTCCGGATTGAGGATCAAGAGATAGTCGGCGTCGGCGTCTTCGGCCAGCCGGTTATGGCCCGCGGCCGATTGCAGGTTGGCATCGAAGAACCGGTACTCCACCCCGGCCAGTCCGTCACCGGCCAGCTCCCTGATCCTCTCCAGATCGAGCTGATCCAGCGCGGGAAGAGGAGAACAATCTCCGAGCACGAGCCGCAATCGCTCGAGTAGGCCGGCTCGGTTGGCCTCGCGCGCCGTGGCCGCCAGCCCGCGCACAAGCCGCCGCACGTCCGAAACGGAGTTCTTGAACAGAACCACCTGTGCGTGTACACCAACCGGTGGCGTGGGATCTCGCACCCGGCCGAGCCTAGCAAACGTGTCGCCCAATCAGGCGACGCCGAGCTCGCTCCCTTCCCCGCTTAGTCGCTCGACATGGCCTCGTACATGCACGATTCCGACGGTGTAATGGGGGTTCATTATCTCAAACTTGTACACGTGCTCTTGCCAGTCATACACCAATCCGCCATCGGCACTGTGAAGCCCCACGGTTATCGGATAGGTGCCATCGAGTAGGGGAATGCTTTCGAACGAGAAGACCAACTCCCCCACTCCGTCAAGTGTGTGCCGCTGCCCCCCCAGCGTGTCGTTGCGCCACGTGAACAGCGCAGCACCGCTCGACCCGTAGACAGCGACGACCGCTACGACGTCGTCGATCCTGGCCGTAGCCTTGTATTTGATGTGGACTTCGAGCGGATCGCCTGGAAGGAGGTAGGGCTGGCTGTCCGAGTTCGGATAGCGGAACTCGACTGCGGTGATGTGCGCGCGCGGATCGACTTTGGGCGGAGGTGGAGCCGCGCTATCGATGGCGACAGGTCCGACTCGCGCCATGTTGGTGGCGAGCTCGTCTCCGCTCATGTCCCCGAGCTGCGCCGCTTCGTCATAGCGCTCTCGCTTCAGGAGATGCTCCCGATAGGCGCGTACCGCTTCTCCCGGCGGACCCAGGGCTACAAGCTGCCCATGGTCAAGCACGGCCGCCCGTTCGCAGATCCCCCGCACTTGGTCAGCGGAGTGAGTAACAAAGAGAATGGTGCGACCCTCTCGCTGAAACTGGCGTACCCGGTCGAGGCATTTGAGTTGGAACAGCTCGTCGCCGACGGCGAGCACCTCGTCGACAATGAGGATCTCGGGGTCCATGTTCACTGCCACGGCGAACCCGAGCCGGACGTACATACCCGATGAGTAGTACTTCACCTGTTGGTCGATGAAGGGCTCAAGCTCGGCGAACGCAACGATGTCGTCGAACTTCGACGCCGTCTCCTTCCTCGACAGACCGAGGATGGACGCATTCAGGAAGACGTTCTCTCGGCCGGTGAGATCCGGATGGAATCCGGCGCCGAGTTCGAGCAGTGCCGCCAGCCGGCCACGGGTTCGTATCTCACCACTCGTCGGCTGCAGAATGCTGGCGATGCATTTCAGTAGGGTCGATTTGCCGGACCCATTGTGCCCAAGGAGGCCGACCGTCGTTCCTTCTTCTATCTCGAGATTGATGTCGCGCAGCGCCCAAAAATCCTCATAGGGGTTCCGCCCCATATGAACGACCCGCTCCTTGAGCGAACTGTACTTCTCGTGGTAGAGGCGGAACATTTTCGAAATGTTCACAACATCTACGGCGAAGGCCATCAGACCTCATCCCGTGGTGAATTTGTAGCTGCGGGTCTGCCTGACCCCTGTCGTAGCCGGGGGTCGTCCACCCTGCTCTCCTGTCGACGAGTCGGTCCAGCATAGGCGACCCAGTTCGCGAACAGCATCCCCGGCTACTTGGATCCCGGCAGTGGCTGCACGCTCATGCCCAGCACGGTGCCGCGGTAGCCGGGGACCTGCAGCGGGATACCGCCGAAGTTGGGGGCATCGCCGAAGGAGTACAAGGTGCCCGAGGCCCCGGCCATGAGGTAGCCCAGCCCGTCCACGGTCGGCGCCACGGCGCCGACCGTATCGGTGATTCCCAACCCCGGGAGGGATCCGTAATAGGCGGCATTGCCGAAGGTGAAGATCCCGCCGTCCGCCCCCACCAACCGGTAGCCGCCCCCAGCAGGCGCGGCAGCCATGCCGACGATCGGCCGGTTGAGAGCCATCGCTCCGGTCGACCCGTAGAAAGCCGCGTCACCGAAAGTGAAGATTCCGCCGTCGCTGGCCACCAGCCAATACCCGTGGCCGCTCGGCGTCGTAGCCATCCCCACGACGGGCTTGTTCAGGTGCAGAGCTCCGGTCGACCCGTAAAAGCCGGCGTCTCCGAAGGTGAAGATCCCGCCGTCGCTGGCCACCAGCCAGTAACCCTGGCCGCTCCTGGTCCGTGCCATGCCGACAATGGGTTTGTTGAGGTGCATGGCGCCGGTGGACCCGAGGAAGGGCCCGTCACCGAACGTGAAGATGCCGCCGTCGGACGCCACGAGCCAATACCCGTTCCCGTCGGGCGTCGACGCCATGCCGACAATCGGCCGGTTGAGATGCATGGCCCCGGTCGAGCCATGAAACGCGGCGCCTCCAAAGCTGAAGATCCCGCCGTCCGTAGCCACCAGCCAGTATCCCGCTACTCCGCCCGCCGGTGAATTCGAGATGGAGAACCAGTTCGACATGAGCCCGAAATTGGACGCGAAGCTGTCCCCGGTGTCAGTGAGGATCGTGCTGCCGCACTGGATCGACACCTGCGTCACCCGCCCGCCGTCTTGGCCCAGCCCGTTGCGACCGGTCACGTTGACGGCCTGGAGGGTTTGTCCGCCGGCGCAGTAGGTCGTCTGCACATCCGCAGCGCTGATGGTCGTCGACCAGTCATGGTTGGGATTGGACGGGGTGGCATCCCCCGCGTCGGGGACCGCCGGAAACGACGTGGGGGCGGTGTATCCGCCCGTCGACGATGAGTATTCGGTGAACGCCAATATGCCGGCACGGGGGGCGGAGGTGTACAGCCTCACATGGCCACTGGTGGCCGACACGGCCGCATCGGTGGTGGTGAGATAAATGCCGGCGCCTTCGAGGTCGAAGTAGCCAGTGCTGTCCTGGAAGGCGCGGCCGCCGTAGACCTGACAGGACGTGGTGTCGCAGATGGGCTGGGAGTGAACGAGCGTGTAGGTGCGGGCGGCGACGGCCTGGGCCTCAAGGGCGTTCTCACCCAACGGGTTGGATGTCGACGGCATCGTCCCCCAGCTGGCCGGCGACTCACGCGGCACCACGCCGCGGAGATAGGCATCGACGGGCAGGAGGTTGAGCGTCCGGGGGCTCGTGCCGCTCACCGTCGCCTGGAGCGACCCGCGGTACCAGTGGTGAGATCCGTCCGGCGGGCAGGCTTGGATCATCTGGGCGTGGTCGTTCGCAGTCGACGAGACGGTGTCCGTGGTCGGTGCGACCGTCACCGGTCCCTGAACATTCCCGGCCCCGGCCACCGGAGTCCACCCTCCCCCACATGTCGGACCCGAATAGACCGCGAACTGACCGCTCCCGGCTGTTGAGACCGGGGCGATCATGAGGGCGATTTGCGATCCAGGCTGCGTAGGCACAGCGATCGGCCCAGCCGCCGACGTAACCGTGATCTGCCCTCTCTCCTGCTGGACGATGGTGAACGCACCGTGGAAGGCGCTGAGGTCAACGGCAATGCCCGGGTTGGGATTCGGCCCGGGCGGCGCGCCGTCCGCCGTGCCCCCGTAATACCAGGCGAGAATCTGCTGCCAGCTCCAGCCGGCCAGGGCGTAGCCGAACGCTCCGAACTGGCCCATGCCGTGACCGTGCCCGAAGCCGTGACCGGTCAACGCCACGTCCGTGGAAGGGTAGGCGGCGGCTGGTGCCTCCCGCGCTGCCTCCACAACCGACAACGAGCCGGCCAGCAAGCCAAGTCCAGCAACGATGCGGAGCGCGCCCCGCCAAGCGCGCGGACGGCGATTTAGTGACATTCCCTGCCGTTGAAATTTGGAAATCTGACCATCACCGCCGTGTCTGGCTCGATCTCCGCCCAATCACCACCTTAGCAGCGACCCCTCTCCCCTAGACTGCTCCGCCGTGTCGAGCACCGTCATCGTGGTCTCGCACAAGCTCCACGACTGGCTGGCCCGCTGCATCACCTCGGTGGTCGACCAGGCCGACGAAGTTCTTGTTGTCGACAACGGATCGGTCGACGGACAGGTTGGTGATTCGGCCCGCGCCTCGGGTGCACGGGTCCTCCGTCTCCCCGAGAACAGCGGATTCACAGGTGGTGTCAATGCCGGCCTGGCCGCAACCCACACCGATCTGATCGGACTGCTCAACGACGACGCCGTGGCCGGCGCCGGCTGGTTGTCCTCGGCGACCGGCGTCCTCCAGGACCCGAGCGTCGCGGCCGTATGTCCGAAGCTGCTCTTCGCCCATCCATACGGGCGCGTCAGCATCGACGAACCCGCGCACGTCGCGGCGGGAGACCCCCGGCCGTTGGGTCGAAGAATTACCAGCGCCACCGCCGATGGCAAGGACGTGCTCGACCGGTTGGCTGGACCCGGCATTCATGCGGTCGAGTACGCCGCCCGCGACCGATGGCGTTGGACGGCCGGTTCAGGACCCATCTACGTACCTCTTCATGAGAATGACAAGCCCACCGTTGTTGAACTCGATGGCGAAGCCGTGGCCGTCGAAGACGTAGTCGATCTCGTGAACAGCGCCGGCTCCTATCTCCATCCCAGGGGATACAGCGGTGACATCGGGGTAGGCCAGCCCGATGGTCCAGCCTTCGACCAGCCGGCTGACCGTTTCGGCGCCTGCGGCGCGGCGCTGGTGACGCGATCGGCCACGGTGCGCCAGCTCGGGAGTATGGCCAACCAGTTCTTCGGCTACTTCGAAGATATCGATTGGTGCTGGCGTGCCCAACTGGCCGGCCTGCGGATCCGCTACGAGCCCGCTGAGGTCGTACGCCACGCCGGCGGGCTCAGCTTCGGCGGCATGCAGTCGCTTCGTGTCCGCCAGCTGTATGGGCGCAACCGCGTGCTCTGCCTCGTGCGCAACGCGCCGGTCAATGTCGCTCGCCCCGAGGTACAGGAAGTGCTCCTGCACGAGGCGCGACTCCAGGTGCCCGGGCTGCGCCGCTCGCTCATCGCGGCCCTACCCCGCGCCATCGCCCAACGGGCCGCGCTGTCACGGCGCTGGAGCCGCCAACCTTCTGAGGTCTGGGATCAATGGGTCGGCGTCAACGCGCCGAGTTGACCTCTACGCCGTCCACTTGCTGGCGGCCGCGGTCACGATGGGACGGTTGAGATGGAGGCTCCCGGTAGAGCCGAAAAAGACGGCGTCACCGAAGGCAAAGATGCCGCCGTCGCTGGCCACCAGCCAGTAGCCCGGGCCGGTCGGGGTGGTGGACATGCCGATGATCGGCTGGTTGAGGTGCATTGCCCCCGTGGAGCCCAGGAACGTGGCGTCCCCGAAGGCGAAGATGCCGCCGTCACTGGCCACCAAGCGGTATCCGCGACCACTGGCCGAGGAGGTCATGTTGACGATGGGACGATTGAGGTGGATAGCACCGGTCGACCCGAAGAACCCGGCGTCGCCAAAGGTGAACATCCCGCCGTCGGCCGCGACCAACCAGTAGCCGCGACCGTCGGGTGTCGGTGACATGCCGACGATCGGCTGGTTGAGGTGCATCGCGCCGGTCGAGCCATAGTAGGCGGCATCACCGAAGGTGAAGATGCCACCGTCACTGGCCACCAGCCAGT